>Ga0105251_10000167_pt1 | contig 67775 bp, 75 predicted proteins | sample KBSS64metaG_FD_80424 | JGI IMG/M metagenome (GOLD analysis project Ga0105251, IMG submission 80424) | Switchgrass rhizosphere microbial communities from Kellogg Biological Station, Michigan, USA - KBS S6-4 metaG | ecosystem: Host-associated > Plants > Roots > Rhizosphere > Soil | place...
CACGCAAGACAAGCACGGTCGGCCCTTTCGCCGGCCGTCGATTTATTTGCAGACGGGCTGCGCGACGTCGCGTCCGGCAGCACAGACATTCATCGTTCACTAGCCTTTGGCCGCAGCCATGCACGACAAAATCCTGATTCTCGATTTCGGCTCCCAAGTCACCCAGCTGATCGCACGGCGCATCCGCGAGTCGCACGTCTACTCGGAAATCCATCCGTACGACGTCGATGAGACGTTCATCCGCGAATTCGATCCCAAGGGCATCATCCTGTCGGGCGGGCCGAGCTCGGTCACCGAGGCCAAGTCGCCGCGCGCGCCGCAAATCGTCTTCGATCTCGGCGTGCCGGTGCTCGGCATCTGTTACGGCATGCAGACGATGGCCGATCAGCTCGGCGGCAAAGTCGAACTGGGCAACGTGCGCGAATTCGGCTATGCGGAAGTGCAGGCGCTGAATCACACGGGTTTCCTGGAAGGCATCGAGGACTTCAAGGCCGCTCAGGGCGAGTCGATGCTCAAGGTGTGGATGAGCCACGGCGACAAGGTCGTCGACTTGCCTGCGGGCTTCCGGCTGATGGCCTCGACGCCGTCGTGCCCGATCGCCGCGATGGCCGACGACGACCGCCGCTTCTACGGCCTGCAATGGCATCCGGAAGTCACGCACACGGTGCAGGGTCGCGCGATGCTCGAGCGCTTCGTGCTGGAGCTGTGCGGCGCGAAAGCGGATTGGGAGATGGGCCATTACATCGACGAGGCGGTGGAGAAGATCCGTGCGCAGGTCGGCGGTGAGCACGTCATTCTCGGCCTTTCGGGTGGCGTCGATTCGTCGGTGGCGGCGGCGCTGTTGCATCGCGCGATCGGCGATCAGTTGACGTGCGTGTTCGTCGATCACGGATTGCTGCGCCAGAACGAGGCGGAGCAGGTGATGTCGACGTTCGCGGATCATCTGGGCGTGAAAGTGATTCACGTCGACGCGAGCGAGGAGTTTCTGCAAAAGCTCGCAGGCGTCACCGATCCGGAAGCGAAGCGCAAGATCATCGGCGCGGAGTTCGTCGAAGTGTTTCATAAGGAATCGGACAAGCTCACCGACGCCAGGTGGCTCGCGCAGGGCACGATCTATCCGGACGTGATCGAATCGGCGGGCAAGGGCAAGAAGGGCGCGCACACCATCAAGAGCCATCACAATGTCGGCGGCCTGCCGGAGACGCTGAATCTCAAGTTGCTCGAGCCGTTGCGTGAACTCTTCAAGGACGAAGTGCGCGAGCTCGGCGTGAAGCTCGGACTGCCGCCTGCGATGGTGTATCGCCATCCGTTCCCGGGTCCGGGTCTCGGCGTGCGGATTCTCGGCGAAGTGAAGCGCGAGTTCGCGGATTTGCTGCGTCGTGCGGATGCGATTTTCATCGAGACGCTGCGCAATACCATCGACAAGGAAACCGGCAAGTCGTGGTATGACCTCACGAGCCAGGCGTTCGCGGTGTTCCTGCCGGTGAAGAGCGTCGGCGTGATGGGCGATGGCCGCACGTACGAGTACGTCGTCGCGCTGCGCGCCGTGCAGACGCTCGACTTCATGACCGCGCATTGGGCGCATCTGCCGCATGAACTGCTCGGGCATGTGAGCAACCGCATCATCAATGAAGTGCGTGGCATCAATCGGGTGGTGTATGACATCTCGGGGAAGCCGCCGGCGACAATCGAGTGGGAGTGACCGCGCGTCGCTTCACATTGACCACGAGTCGGGCGCATGAGTGACACGGCACCCGACCTCAAACCGGGCGAGCGCATCACCGACTCGCTCTTTTTCGCGCTCTATCCCGACGCAGCCGCCGCTGCACGAATCGCCGAACTGGCGGCGCGGCTGCGCATCGAACATAGGCTGAAGGCGAGGGCGATTCCCGCCGATCGCCTTCACGTCACGCTGCTTTATCTCGGCGCCTTCGCAGGCGTTCCCGCAGATGTGGTCGCGCAAGCACGCACCGCGGCTTGCCGAATCGCATCGCCGCCCGTCGAACTCGTCCTCGATCGCATCGGGAGCTTTGCCGGCCGCCGCGCGAAGCGCCCGCTCGTTCTGTCGGGCGATGTCGCCGAGCCACTCGGCGCCCTCGAACACACGCTCGGCACCGCGCTCGAAGCCGCCGGCATCGCCCTCAAACGCCATCCCCGCTTCACGCCCCACGTGACCTTGCTCTACGACGAGCACCGCATCGCGCGCCAGGCCGTCGAACCCATCGCATGGACCGCGCGCGAGTTCGCGCTCGTGCGCAGCTTCATCGGCCGGTCGCAATACGAAGTCCTCGCGCGCTGGCCGCTCCTGTCGTGAATCGCCGGAACCACCCGAAATAAAGGGTTTCGCGGATTTTTCTAACGCGTTAAGGTTCGTGTATCGGAATAAATCGATACGAAACGCTTACATGACCCGGTCCCGCCTGCTGCATATCACGCCCGAAACGCACAATGTCCAGATCGATCTCGTCTACGCGACCGATCGCAACTTCACCGGCAAGCCGATCTACAAGGCGCAGCATTGCCTGCTGCTCGAACCCGCCGAAGCCGCGCTAAGAAAGGCCGTCGATATCGCGCGCAGCATCGGCACGACGCTTCGGATTTTCGACGCCTATCGTCCGCCGCAAGCGCAGAAGGTGCTGTGGGATTTCCTGCCCGATCCGACGTTCATCGCCGAACTCGGCCGCGGCTCGAACCATAGCCGCGGCACGGCGGTGGACCTGACACTCGTCGATCGCGATGGCAACGCGCTCGACATGGGCACCGAATTCGACGCGATGGTCGTCGAATCCGAGCATTTCCACTTCGGCCTGCCGGAGCACGTCCAGCGTAATCGAACGCTGTTGCTCGGCGTGATGCACGGCGCGGGCTTCACGCACATCAAAAGCGAGTGGTGGCATTACGAATTGCCAGGCTCGCGCGAACTTGCTCTGATCGACAACGAAGAAAGCGGCCCGCTGCGGCTGATGTGAACCCGATACCAACAGGACGACATCACATGAAAAAGGCATTGGCGGCGGTCATGCTCGCCTCGGCGCTGACGGCATTCACGGGCTTGTCGGGCGTGCAGGCGGCGACGCCGAAGGACATGTTCGTCATGGCGACGCTGCTCGATGAATTCACTTCGCTCGATCCCGGCGAAATCTACGAACTGGTGCCGGAGGAATATGTCGCGAACACGTATGACCGGCTGGTGCGCGTCGACCTGAAAGACCCGTCGAAATTCAATGGCGACGTCGCCGAGTCCTGGAGCGCGAGTCAGGATGGCCTCACGTTCACGTTCAAGATTCGCCCGGGCCTCAAGTTCCACTCCGGCAATCCGCTGACAGCCGACGACGTCGCATGGTCGATTCAGCGCACCGCGCTGCTCGACAAGGGTGCGGCGGCGGTGCTCGCGGGCATCGGCCTGACCAAGGCGAACGCATTGCAGAACGTGAAGAAGATCGACGATACGACCGTCTCCATCACGACTGACCAACGTTACGCGCCGACCTTCGTGCTCAACGTGCTCGGTTCGTGGCCGGCGTCGGTGGTGGATCGCAAGCTCGTCGAGTCGCACGCGAAGGGCAACGACTACGGCAATGAGTGGCTCAAGACCAACGAAGCCGGCTCGGGCGCCTACAAGCTCGTGAAGTGGACCGCGAACGACAGTATCGTGCTGCAGCGCTTCGAGGGCTATCGCATTCCGCTCGCCATGAAGCGCATCGTGCTGCGTCACGTGACAGAGGCGGCAAGCCAGCGCCTGATGATCCAGAACGGCGACATCGACGTCGCGCGCGATCTGAGCCCCGACGATCTCGACACGCTCTCGAAGAGCGGCGTCATCAAGGCGACGGCCGTGCCTCAGGCCACGCTCATGTATCTCGGCCTCAACAACAAGAACCCGAATCTCGCGAAGCCCGAGGTCTGGGAAGCAATGAAGTGGCTGATCGACTATCAGGGCATCCAGAAAAACGTGATCCGCACGACCTACAAGGTTCACGAGACGTTTCTGCCTGAAGGCTTTCTCGGCGCGCTGAACGAGAACCCGTATCACCAGGACGTCGCGAAGGCGAAGGCGCTGCTCGCCAAGGCGGGTCTGGCCAACGGCTTCACCGTGAAGATGGACGTGCGCAACGACTATCCGTACAGCGAGATCGCGCAGGCGGTGCAGGCGAATCTCGCGCTCGCCAACATCAAGGTGCAGCTCATGCCGAGCGATAACAAGCAGACGCTCGGACGCTATCGGGCGCGCGCGCATGACATCTATATCGGCGAGTGGTCGGCGGATTACATCGATCCGCACAGCAACGCGCAGGGTTTCGTGTGGAACCCCGACAACTCGGATGCATCGAGCTACAAGATGCTTGCATGGCGCAACGCGTGGGACATTGCGCAACTCACTAAGGAAACCAACGCGGCGCTCGCCGAAAGCGATACGAAAAAGCGTGCGCATCTCTACGAGAAAATGCAGCGTGAAGTGCTCGCGAAGTCGCCGTTCGTGATCATGTTCCAGAAGGTGTCGCAGGTCGCGGCGCGTCCCGGTGTGACCGGTCTCGAAGTCGGGCCGATCAACGATCTCGTGTCCTACCGAAACATCAGGAAGCAGTGAGTACGGTCACGTTCATCGAGCGCGTGCGCGCCATGAGCGCGCATCGGGGCGGCGTGCGCATCGCGCTTGCGCTCGCGCACTGGATCGCGATGCTCGTCATCACGTTCACGGGCCTGCTTGCCATCACGTTCTTCATCGGCCGCAAGATTCCGATCGATCCCGTGCTTGCAATTCTCGGCGACCGCGCGTCCGCGGGCGCGTATGCCGCCGCGCGCTTGCGGCTCGGGCTCGACAAGCCGCTCATCGATCAGTTCGTGATCTACGCGCGCGACGTGCTGCACGGCAATCTCGGCGTCTCATTGCTGACGGCCAATCCCGTGATCGACGACATCAAACGCGTCTTTCCGGCGACGCTGGAACTCGCGACGCTCTCGACGTTCATCGGCATTGCGATCGGCGTGCCGCTCGGCGTCGCGGCCGCGGTGAAGCACAATCGCATCGTCGATCACATTGCGCGCGTGATCGGGCTCGCGGGCAGTTCGGTGCCGGTGTTCTGGCTCGCGCTGATGGGCCTCCTGCTGTTCTATGCGCGGCTGCATTGGGTGTCGGGGCCGGGGCGCATCGATCCGGTCTACGACGGCATGGTCGACACGCGCACGGGCAGTCTGCTGATCGACTCGCTCGTCGCCGGCGAATGGGATGTCTTCAGGAACGCGTTCTCTCATATCGCGCTGCCGGCGAGCGTGCTCGCGTTTTATTCGATCGCGTATCTGTCGCGCATGACGCGCTCGTTCATGCTCGAACAACTGAGCCAGGAATACGTGACGACCGCGCGTGCCAAAGGCCTGCCCGAGCGCCGCGTGATCTGGCGGCATGCGTTCGGCAATATCGCCGTGCCGCTTCTGACGGTGATCGCGCTCGCGTACAGCTATCTGCTCGAAGGTTCGGTGCTGACCGAGATCGTGTTCGCGTGGCCGGGCATCGGTTCGTATCTGACGGGCGCGTTGCTCAATGCCGACATGAACGCCGTGCTCGGCAGCACGCTCGTGATCGGCGCGACGTTCATCGCGCTCAATCTTTTGACCGACGCGCTCTACCGCGTGTTCGACCCGCGCACGCGCTGACATGGAGGACTTTGCGCAGATGAAACCGGCGCGAACGGGTTTGCACACGTGGCTTCTCACCGATACGCCCGCGTCCCCGCGCCAGGCCGCGCTCGGCCGGGCTTATCGGCGCTGGCGGCGGTTCTCGTCGAATCCGCTCAGCATGCTCGGACTCGCGATCCTGCTGCTGCTCGTCGTGGTTGCGGCAGTCGGGCCGATACTCGTCTCGCAGGATCCGTTGCAGCAAGTGCTCGCCGAACGTCTCACGCCGCCCGGCGCGGCGCACTGGTTCGGCACCGACCAGCTCGGCCGCGACATTCTCTCGCGGCTCGTGCACGGCTCGCGCCTCACGCTGGCCATCGCCATGCTCGTCGTCGTGCTCGTCGTGCCGGTCGGCCTCGCGATCGGCACGGTGGCGGGCTACTGCGGCGGCATCGTCGATACGGTGCTGATGCGCGTGACCGATGTTGCGCTCGCGTTTCCGAAGATCGTGCTCGCGCTCGCGTTCGCCGCCGCGCTCGGGCCGGGCGTGCTCAATGCGGTGATCGCGCTGTCCATCACCGCATGGCCGCCGTATGCGCGACTCGCGCGCGCGGAATCGCTGCGGCTCGCGCGGGCCGATTACATCCACGCCGCGCGTCTGCAAGGCGCATCGCACCTGCGCATTCTGCTGCGCTATATCGTGCCGCTGTGCTCGTCGTCGGTGATCGTGCGGGCGACGCTCGACATGGCCGGCATCATTCTCGCCGTCGCGGGACTGGGGTTTCTCGGCCTGGGCGCTCAGCCGCCGAGCCCGGAATGGGGTTACATGGTTGCGGCGGGCCGCAATGTGTTGCTCGACGCGTGGTGGGTCGCGACGATTCCCGGCCTCGCGATCCTCGCGGTGAGCCTCGCCTTTAACCTGCTCGGCGACGGTCTGCGCGACGTCTTCGATCCGCGTCATGGAGGCTGACTTGTCCGACGCGCTGGCGCATATCGACGAGCTGGAAGTGGCCTTCACGGGCCACGACGGCGCGCTCATGCCCGCGGTGCGCGGCGTATCGCTGACGGTGCGGCGGGGCGAGCGGCTCGGCATCGTCGGGGAATCGGGATCGGGCAAATCCCTGACGGGGCGCGCGTTGCTCGGGCTCTTGCCGCCCGAGGCGAAATGGTCCGCCAAGGCGCTGCGCTTCGAAGATCGGGACCTGCTCGCGATGCGCCCCAAAGAGCGCCGCCGCTTGTGCGGCACACGCATGAGCATGATCCTGCAAGACCCGAAGTTCTCGCTCAATCCGGTGATGACCGTCGCGCAGCAGATGCGCGAAACCTTCGTGCGGCAAGGCGTGAAAGAGAGCCGGCGCGTGCTGCGCGAGCGCATCGTCGCGGCGCTGGAAGCGGTGCATATCCGCGATCCGCAGCGCGTCGCGGATGCATATCCGCATGAGCTTTCAGGTGGCATGGGCCAGCGCGTGATGATCGCGATGATGGTCTCTGCCGGGCCGCGCCTCTTGATCGCCGACGAGCCCACGAGCGCGCTGGACGTCCTCGTGTCGATGCAGGTGCTCGCCGTGCTCGACGAGATGATCGAGCGCCACGACACGGGGCTCGTGTTCATCAGCCACGATCTGCCGCTCGTGATGTCGTTTTGCGACCGCGTCGCGGTGATGTATGGCGGACGCGTCGTCGAGACGTGCGCGGCGCGCGATCTCGCGCACGCGACCCATCCGTACACGCGCGGGCTGCTCGAAGCGAATCCGCCGCTCGATAATCCGCCCGACGAACTGCCGACCTTGCGACGGGACCCGGCGTGGCTCGATGAAAGGACGACGCGATGATCGACATCGAGCGCGCCTGCATCCGTTTCAAGACGAAGACCGGCCACGTCGACGCGGTGCGCGACGTTTCCCTGCGCGTGGAAGAGGGTGAAGTCTTTGGGCTGGTCGGCGAATCGGGCAGCGGCAAGTCGACGCTGCTTCGCGCGCTCGCCGGACTGACGCCGCTCGCGGGTGGCAGCATACGCATCGGTTCGCGTCCCGTCAGGCGCGACGTGCAGATGGTGTTTCAGGACCCCTACGGCGCGCTGCATCCGCGCTTCACGGTCGACAAGACCTTGCGCGAGCCGCTCGCGATCAACGGCATCGGTGACGAAGACGCGCGCATCCTCGATGCGCTCGGCGAAGTCGGACTCGGCCCGGCGTTCCGCTTTCGCTATCCGCATCAGTTGTCGGGCGGCCAGCGCCAGCGCGTGTCGATCGCGCGGGCGCTGATCGTCGAGCCGCGCGTCCTGTTGCTGGACGAGCCGACCTCCGCGCTCGACGTGTCCGTGCAGGCCGAGATTCTGAACCTGCTTCGGCGTCTGCACCGCGAGCGCAAGCTGACGATGATTCTCGTGAGCCACAACCTCGCGGTGATCGGCTTTCTGTGTCAGCGCGTCGCGGTGATGCGCAATGGCGAGATCGTCGAGCAACTGGACGTGGACGCGGTGCGCTCGCGCGATGTCGCGCACGAATATACGCGCCGGCTGCTTCTCGCGACGGAGGGCTACACGCGCGACAGCGCCACGCGTCTGGAGCGCGAGCCGGGCACGTAGTCATCGTACAAGCACAGTTGCCACGAAGCAGTCAACGAATGTTGCGCAAACGACGCATATGGACAGCGATAAGCCCGGTATACGGTGAAGCGCCGCGAACAGGCGTGCGTCGCCCGAAAACCTCGCGGCAGCCGCTGATAGAATAGGGCTTGGAGTGTCGAGACGTGCCGAACAACGCGCGAGCGTGGTTTTCCGGCTGCCTTCCGACTTCGAGCTAACCAACGGAAATCGTGACAGACCGCGCCCGTTCGCGGGTGAAAGCCGGTCGTAATCCCCGATGAAATTGCTAGATGCTTTGGTCGAACAGCGGATCAACGAAGCCGCTGCGCGTGGCGAGTTCAACAACCTGCCGGGCGCGGGCGCTCCGCTGCACTTCGACGACGACGTCCTCGTGCCCGAGGAAGTGCGTGTCGCCAATCGAATCCTCAAGAATGCGGGCTTCGTCCCACCCGCCGTCGAACAGCTGCGCGCGTTGCGCGGGCTGCAGGAAGAGTTCGACAAGGTGACGGACCCCGCGGCCCGTTGTCAGTTGCAAGCCAAGATGCTCGCGCTCGACATGGCGCTCGAATCGCTCCGTGGCGGCGGCTGCGTGCCGCATGAGTACCGCCGGCGCATCGCCGAGCGGCTCTCCGAGCGCGCACAGTCGCGCGTGGCGGTGGAAGTCAAGTGATCGGGACACCGGACGCGCCGGAGCCCGCGCCCAGCGCTGCCATCGCCGATCCTTCAAGCGAACGCGATCGCCGCTTCATGGCGCTTGCGCAAAGCGCCGCCGACGAAGCCCGTCGTGCGGGCGAAGTGCCCGTGGGTGCGGTGATCGTGCTGGGCGATGAAGTCATCGCCACGGGTTTCAATCATCCGATTCGCGGACACGATCCGTCCGCGCATGCCGAAATGGCCGCGCTGCGCGCCGCCGCCCACAAGCTCGAGAACTACCGTCTGCCGGGCTGTGAACTCTATGTGACGCTCGAGCCGTGCCTGATGTGCGCGGGCGCCATCATGCACGCGCGGATTGCACGCGTCGTCTTCGGCGCGACGGACCCGAAAACGGGCGCGTGCGGCAGTGTCGTCGACATGTTCGCGAATGCGCAGCTCAATCATCACACCATGGTGACGGGCGGCGTGCTGGCAGACGAATGCGGGCACGCGCTCAAGAATTTCTTCGCCGAGCGCCGCCGCCTGGCACGTGAAGAGCGCGATGCGCGCCGTGCGCGCGAAGCCGGCCTGCTCGCCGCGACCGATACCTCCGATCCGACAACGAATCCAACGACAACATCGTGAAATCACGCACCATCGACCTCGTCGCGCCCTCGGGCTATCCGCACGATCCGGCGGCTGTGGAGCGCGCCCTCGGACGCTTGCGCAGGGAAGGGCATCGCCTGGAGAACGTCAATGCCACGCGGCGGCGCTTTCAACGCTTCGGCGGCACCGACGCCGAGCGTGCGGCCGACCTCAACCGGCTCGCGGACGCGTCGCGGCCGTTGCCTGACATCGTACTTGCCGTGCGCGGCGGCTATGGGGCATCGCGCATTCTGCACGGACTCGACTATCTCGGCCTGCGCAGACTCGCCGATCAGCCGGTCGCCATCATCGGTCACAGCGATTTCACGGCGATCCAGTGCGCGCTCTTTGCGCACGCCGGCGTGAAAAGCTTCGGCGGCCCCATGTTCGCAGGCGATTTCGGCGCCGAACAGGTGAGCCCGTTCACGATGCAGCACTTCTGGAACGCGATATCGCATTCTAGTTTCACCGTGACGAGCAACACGCCGCAGCGCCAGTCAGTGGACGCGACCGGCACGCTGTGGGGCGGCAATCTCGCGATTCTGGCCTCGCTCGTCGGCACGCCGTATATGCCGCCGATCGACGGTGGAATTCTCTACGTCGAAGATGTGAACGAGCATCCGTTCCGGATCGAACGGATGATTTATCAGTTGCATCAATCGGGCATGCTCGGCCGTCAGCAGGCGATCGTCATGGGCGAATTTTCGGGCGGGCGGCTTTCGGATTACGACAACGGCTATTCGCTCGACGCGATGATCGAGCAGGTCAGATCCGTGATCGGCATTCCTGTGGTGACCGGGTTGCAGTTCGGACACGTGGAAAATCTTCTGACGCTTCCTTTCGGAGCGACGGCGCACCTCATCGCGACCGAGCGGGGATTTACGCTGAAACTGTCCGATTACCCGCATCTGGCCTGACTTGAGCACAAAAGGCGCTCCAGCGAGCGCCTCTCTTTTAATGGATATGTGCAACTAACGGTCTTAAAATGCACCATCCGGAATTCAACCAGACCCTAAATCAGACGCATGAATTGTCGACAAAAAAGTGCCGGCAATGCTGACAAAAACGTGTGAAATTGGCGCAGAGGCCTGCCGGAGCTGGCTCGCAGGCCGATGCTCTGCCTAAAGAACCGCTTCGAGACCTCCGGTTTTGAAATGAATTGTTGACAATCTTTATGTCGATTCTAAGATGCTTAACATGCAAGCGAGCACATCATGTCCGACGCCAAACGTAGTGCTGCATCCGATGCTTCACCGGTCGCTCCGAACGGGGCGAATGCCGAGTCGATCGCCGAGAGCATCCGCGCCGCGATTCTCGAACATCGGTTGGCGCCAGGCGCGAAGCTGACCGAAGCGCAGTTGTGCGAGGTGTTCGCAGTGAAGCGCGGCACCGTCCGTCAGGCGCTCGCGCAACTGTCGAACGAACGGCTCGTCGATCTGGAGCCGAACCGCGGCGCCTTCGTCGCAAGTCCGTCGCTGCAGGAAGTGCATGAGGTGTTCGAGATGCGCCGCATCATCGAGCTGGCGGTGGTGGAGCGGATTGCGCAGGGACACGGCACGCGCCGGCTGAAGTCGATCAGTGCGACCATCGGCAAGGAGCGCCGCGCATTCGAGAGCCACGATTTTTCTTCGTGGATCCGGCTGTCCGGCGAATTTCACACCGAACTCGCGGCGCTCACCGGCAATACGGTGTTGTGCGAATGTCTGTCGGGACTCGTCGCGCGCTCGACGCTGATCTCGGCGCTGTATGAGTCGCTCGGAAAGAGCTCGTGCTCATTCGAGGATCACGAAGACATTCTTGCCGCGCTCGATGCCGGCGATGCAGCGAAAGCCGGCGACCTGATGGCGCAGCATCTGCGCGATGTCGAGCTGAAGATGCTGGAGCGGCCGGCGCGTGGCGCGGTCGATTTGAAGGAAGTATTCACAAGGCCCGCCGAGCGCGAAAGGGCGCTCGATACGTAGGCAGCAGTGACAGTGCAGATCGCAGAATCTGCCATCGGCTGAAGATAGCAGGACTAAATAATCGAAGACCGTGCTCGCGCCCCGCGCCGGGCGCGCGGAGAGTCGCACGCGCAAAAAAATCAGCAGCGTGCACTGCATCGAACACGACGCTCATGTGAGCGTGAGATGAAAGTCGCCGCAGGGCGAGCGTGCCGGGCCATGTGCTCGCGCGCTTCTGGCTTGACGCCCCAAAGCGAAAACGCAAATCCGAAGAATGCCGCGCTGATTCGAAATGTCAGCGAAGGTGTCCGATCGAAGCTCGTCACAGCAGCATTTGCAGTTTTTTCTTACGCAAGCAGCCAATGAAGGAGACGTCATGGCCCAGTTCAGTGCACCCGGCAGTTCAGCCTTGCCGCAATACGAAGAGCAGACAGCGGAACACGATCCGAATCTACCCGCCGGTTACAGCGACCGCCTTTACAACGAAGACCTCGCCCCGCTCAAGAACCAGACCTGGGGCGCATACAACATCTTCGCGTTCTGGATGTCCGACGTGCATAGCGTCGGCGGCTATGTGTTCGCGGGCAGTCTCTTCGCGCTCGGCCTGACGAGCTGGCAAGTGCTGGTGTCGTTGCTGATCGGCATCGGCTTGGTGAACGCGTTGTGCAACATGATCGCGAAGCCGAGCCAGGTGGCCGGCGTGCCGTATCCCGTCGCGTGCCGCGCCACGTTCGGCGTGCTCGGTGCGAACATTCCAGCCGTGATCCGCGGGCTCATCGCGGTCGCGTGGTATGGCATTCAGACGTATCTGGCTTCGAGCGCGCTCGTCATCGTCGTGCTGAAGTTCGTGCCGTCGCTGATGCCTTACGCCGACGTGCACAAGTACGGCTTCGTGGGTCTGTCGGCGCTCGGCTGGGCGGGCTTCATGCTGCTCTGGGTGCTGCAGGCCATCGTGTTCTGGCGCGGCATGGAGATGATCAAGAAGTTCATCGACTTCGCAGGTCCGGCCGTCTACGTCGTGATGTTCCTGCTCGCCGGCTACATGGTGTGGCGCGCGGGCATCAAGAACATCGGCCTGAATCTGGGCGGCGTGAAGTATCACGGCATGGAAGTGATTCCCGTGATGATTACCGCGATCTCGCTCGTCGTGTCGTACTTCTCCGGCCCGATGCTGAATTTCGGCGACTTCTCCCGCTACTGCAAGAGCTTTCGCAGCGTGAAGCGCGGCAACTTCTGGGGCCTGCCGGTCAACTTCCTGGCGTTCTCGCTGGTGACCGTCATCACGACCGCGGCCACGCTGCCGGTGTTCGGCCAATTGATCACCGATCCGGTCGAAACCGTCGGCCGCATCGATCACCCGACCGCCGTGATTCTCGGCGCGCTGACCTTCACGATCGCGACCATCGGCATCAACATCGTGGCCAACTTCGTATCGCCGGCTTTCGACTTCTCCAACGTCGCGCCGAAGCTCATCAGCTGGCGTATGGGCGGCATGATGGCCGCGACCGCGTCGATCTTCATCACGCCGTGGAACCTGTTCAACAATCCGGCGGTGATCCACTACACGCTGGATATTCTCGGCAGCTTCATCGGACCGTTGTACGGCGTGCTGATCCTCGACTTCTATCTCGTGAAGCGCGGCAAGCTCGCGGTGGACGATCTCTACTCGGTGTCCGAAGAAGGCAAGTACTGGTACACGAAGGGCGTGAACCGCCGTGCGGTGATGGCGCTCCTGCCGGCCGCCGTCATCGCGATTCTCTGTGTGATGCTGCCGTCGCTCGAAGGCGCCGCGAACTTCTCCTGGTTCATCGGTGCGGGCCTGGGCGCGGTGTTCTATTACTTCCTGGCGGATCGCAAGCGTCCGGTCTGACCCATCGCCTATAACACACGATAGAACCTGAGAGAACCTTCCAAAGCAGTGTGGAGAACAGCAATGCGCATCAAACTGATCAACCCGAACACGACGCAGCGCATGACCGATTCGATGGGCCGCTGCGCCCGCGAAGTCGCGGCGCCCGGCACGGAGATCGTCGCCGTGAGCCCGACGATGGGCCCGCCGTCCATCGAGGGCTATTACGACGAAGCGATCGCCTCGCTCGGACTTCTGGCGGAAGTGGAAGCGGGAGAAAAGCAGGGTTTCGACGGTTACGTGATTGCCTGCTTCGGCGATCCGGCCCTTTACGCCGCACGTGAATTGGCGCGCGGTCCGGTGATCGGCATCGCGGAAGCGGCGATGCACGCGGCGAGCGTGATCGCGCCGGGATTTTCCGTCGTCACGACGTTGCAGCGCACGGTCGGCATGGCATGGCATCTGGCGGAGCGCTACGGCATGACGCGCTTTTGCAAAAACGTTCGCGCGACCGACGTCCCCGTGCTCGAACTGGACGTGCCGGGGTCGCCCGCGCGCCAGACGATCATCGACGAATGCCGGCGCGCGCTCGACGAGGACGGCTCGGATGCGATCGTCCTCGGCTGCGCGGGCATGGCGGAGTTCTGCCGCGAGGTGGAGGACGCGATCGGCGCGCCGGTGGTCGAGGGTGTGACGGCGGCGGTGAAATGGGCGGAGGCGTTGATCGCGCTGAAACTCCACACCGCGAAACGCGGCGACTATGCGCGCCCGCTCGCGAAACGGTATGAGGGCGTGCTGTCGGATTTCAGCCCGCGCTGATCGCGTTTCCGAAGGACACATACTTCCGACGTGACCCGGATTATCTGCCCTGATGTATGGGCGCGTCCGGGGCTTTTAGCTACACTCGATCGTCAACAATCCCGTTTTTTAAACGCTTGAGCTCAACGCTAGCCATGTCACTCGATCCGAACTATCCACGCGACCTGATCGGCTACGGCCGCCACCCGGTGCAGGCCAACTGGCCGGGACGCGCGCGCGTCGCCGTGCAATTCGTGCTCAATTACGAAGAAGGCGGCGAGAATTGCGTGCTGCACGGCGATCCGGGCTCGGAGCAGTTTCTGTCGGAGATCGTGGGCGCGGCGGCGTACCCCTCGCGGCACATGAGCATGGAGTCGATTTACGAATACGGCTCGCGTGCGGGCGTGTGGCGCATCCTGCGCGAGTTCGAAAAGCGCGGCATGCCGCTGACGATCTTCGGCGTCGGCATGGCGATCGAACGGCATCCGGAACTGGCGAAGGCGTTCGTCGAACTGGGGCATGAAATCGCGTGTCACGGGTATCGCTGGATTCACTATCAGGACATGTCGCCGGAGCGCGAGGCGGAGCACATGCGCCTCGGCATGGAAGCGATCGAGCGCGTGACGGGCGTGCGTCCGCTCGGCTGGTACACCGGGCGTGACAGTCCCAACACCCATCGGCTGGTCGCGGAATACGGCGGCTTCCTCTATGACTCGGACAATTACGGCGATGACCTGCCGTTCTGGACCGAAGTGGAAGTGACGGGCGGCGAGAAGAAGCCGCATCTGATCGTGCCGTACACGCTCGACACGAACGACATGCGTTTCGCGACGCCACAGGGCTTCAACACGGGCGATCACTTTTTCACGTATCTGAAGGACGCCTTCGACGTGCTCTACGAAGAAGGCGACGAAGCGCCAAAGATGCTGTCCATCGGCATGCATTGCCGCCTGCTCGGGCGTCCCGCGCGTTTCCGCGGTCTGCAGAAATTTCTCGATCACATCGAAAAGCATGATCGCGTGTGGGTCACGCGGCGTGTCGACATCGCGCGTCACTGGCGCGAGCAACATCCTTTCGAAAGAACCAACACCGGGACGGCGGCATGAAGGCGATGCAATACACACTCGACCAACTCAACACCATGCCCGCCGACACGTTCGTGACGGTGCTGGCGGGCATCTTCGAACATTCGCCGTGGGTGCCGGAAGCGGCGGCGAAGCAGCGGCCTTTCAAGGACATCGACACGTTGCACGCGGCGATGTCGCATATCGTCGAAAGCGCGGGCGATGACAGGCAGCTCGCGCTGATCAACGCGCACCCGGAACTCGCGGGCAAGGCCGCGGTGCGCGGCGAACTGACGGCCGAATCGACGCGCGAGCAAAGCGGCGCGGGCCTCGATCTCTGCACGCAGGAAGAATTCGACCGGCTGCAATCGCTCAATGCGCAGTATCGCGAGAAGTTCGGCTTTCCCTTCATTCTCGCCGTGCGCGGGTATGACCGTCACGGCATCATCGCGAACTTCGAAAAGCGCGTGAATCACGATCGCGCCGAAGAGCTGCGCACGAGTCTCGACCAGATTTACCGGATCGCGCGTTTCAGGCTGAACGACCTGATCCAGGCCGCGTGATTCCGCATCAACCGTAACCGAACTGAACGTAACGAAGAGCAAGGACGAAGACAATGGCAATTCCGACACTCGATCCCAACGCGCCCGAATTCACGCGCCGCTATGTGAATCTCGCGGACCCGCGTCTGGGCGCGCAGGCACTCGAGGCGAGCGACGATTTCTTCGCGCCGAAGGAACGCATGCTGAACCCGGAGCCGGCGGTGTTCATTCCCGGCAAGTACGACGATCACGGCAAGTGGATGGACGGCTGGGAAACGCGCCGCAAGCGCACGACGGGCTACGACTGGTGCATCGTCAAGCTGGCGCGTCCGGGCGTGATCAAGGGCATCGACGTGAACACGAGCCACTTCACCGGCAACTTCCCGCCCGCGGCGTCGATCGAAGGCGCGCATGTCGCCGAGGGGTCGCCGAACCAGTCGACGCAATGGACGGAAATCGTCCCCTCGACGACGCTCCAGGGCAACAGTCACCACTATCTCGAAGTCAAGGCCGAAGAGCCGTTCACCCACCTGCGCGTGAACATCTATCCGGACGGCGGCATTGCGCGTCTGCGCGTGTACGGCCAGCCGCAGCTCGACTGGAGCAACGCCGACCGCAACCAGCTCGTCGATCTCGGCGCGATGGAGAACGGCGCGTACATGGTGGGCACGAACAACCAGCACTTCGGTCTCGCATCGACGTTGCTGATGCCCGGCCGCGGCGTGAACATGGGCGATGGCTGGGAAACCCGTCGCCGTCGGGAGCCGGGCAACGACTGGTGTATCGTCGCGCTGGCGCAGCCGGGCGTCATCAAGAAGGTCGAAGTGGACACCGCGCACTTCAAGGGCAATTTCCCGGATCGCTGCTCGCTTCAGGCCGCTTACGTGAAGGGCGGCACGGACAGTTCCCTCGTGACGCAGGCCATGTTCTGGCCGGTGCTGCTCGGCGAGCAGAAACTGCAGATGGACAAGCAGCATGTCTTCGAGTCGGAACTGGCTGCGCTCGGCCCGGTGACGCACGTGCGCTTCAATATTTATCCCGACGGCGGCGTGTCGCGTCTTCGTCTCTTCGGCACCCTCGCATAATGAAAAAGCTCGAGATCGTTCCGTTGACGCGCGCCGCGTTCAAGCCTTATGGCGATGTCATCGAACTCGATGGCGCGAAGCAGATCCCGATCAACCTCGGCACCACGATCCGCTTTCACGATCTGTGCAACGTGGACGTGACGGATCAGGGCGGCCATGCGATCGTCAATCTCTTTCGCGGGCAGCCGCGCACGCTGCCGTTCGAATGCAAGATGATGGAACGGCATCCGCTCGGCAGCCAGGCGTTCATTCCGCTCGACGACCGGCCGTATCTCGTCGTCGTAGCGCCCGCGGGCGATCTCGACGAGTCGAAGATCCGCGCGTTCGTCACGAGCGGCTGGCAGGGCGTGAACTATGCAAAAGGCGTGTGGCACCATCCGCTGCTCGCGTTGGGGAAGGTGAGCGATTACATCGTCGTCGATCGCGGCGGTGGCGAAGGGCGCAACCTCAACGAGCTGGATCTGAAGGAATCGCTGTGGCTGACGGAAGAGGCAATGCGCTAGGACGCTTCTTTCGGGCCAGGGAAGGACCGGTGCGGTAGGGCCGGTCCTTTTCCTTTTGGGGCGTTAAGATAAGCAGTTCTTTTCCGACGACCCCGACCCAACGATGATCGATCTGCGCAGCGATACCGTCACCCGTCCCAGCCAGTCCATGCTCGCCGCGATGTCGGCCGCCGATGTCGGCGACGATGTCTGGGGCGACGATCCCACCGTCATCCGGCTTCAGTCCACGCTTGCCGAACGCACGGGCAAGGAAGCAGGCCTCTTCTTCCCGAGCGGCACGCAAAGCAATCTCGCCGCGTTGATGGCGCATTGCGCGCGCGGCGACGAATACATCGTCGGGCAGTCTGCGCACACATACAAGTACGAAGGCGGAGGCGCGGCGGTGCTCGGGAGCATCCAGCCGCAGCCGATCGAAAACGCGCCCGACGGCTCGTTGCCGCTCGACAAGATCGCGGCGGCGATCAAGCCGATCGACAATCACTTCGCGCGCACGCGCTTGCTGGCGCTGGAGAACACCATCGGCGGAAAAGTGCTGCCGGCCGAGTACGTGGCGAAGGCGACGCAGCTCGCGCGCGATCGCGGCTTGTCCACGCACCTCGACGGCGCGCGCGTGTTCAATGCGGCGGTGGCGTCGGACAAACCGGTCAGCGCGTTGTGCGCACCGTTCGACAGCGTGTCGATCTGCTTCTCGAAAGGGCTGGGCGCGCCGGTCGGTTCGGTGCTGGTCGGATCGAAGGCGTTGATCGATGCCGCGAGCCGCTGGCGCAAGGTGCTCGGCGGCGGCATGCGTCAGTCAGGCCTGCTCGCCGCGGCGTGTCTGTATGCGCTCGATCATCACGTCGACGGCCTCGCGCGGGATCACGACAACGCTGCGTATCTCGCCGCCGGCCTCGCCCAGATCGATCAGATCGAAGTGCAATCGCACGCAACGAACATGGTCTTCGCGCAGATTCCCGAGTCGCATTGCGCACCGCTCGAAGCCTTTCTGAAAGAGCGCGGCATCCTCATGCAGATGCTCTATGCGTCGCGCTTCGTCACCCACCGCGATGTGTCGCGCGCGGATCTCGATAGCGTCATTCGAGCGGTGAAGGACTATTTTTCGCGGTAAATGAAAAATGCCCCGCTCGAAACATGAGCGGGGCATTCGCGCCTCGGAACGGCAGATTTATTCGACGGCGCCGCCTGCAAACCAGGCCGCCACCTTCTGGCGCTCGGCATCCGTCATCTGCGTGACATTGCCGAGCGGCATCGCTTTCAACGTCACGGCCTGCTGATGCACGCGCTGGGCGTTCTGCTTGATCTCCGCGGGCGTATCGAGCAAGACACCGGCGGGGGCGCTGCCCATCATCGTCGGATGCGCGGAGTGGCATGTCGCGCAACGCTGCTGGATGATCGGCTGGATGTCGGCGACCTTGATCGTCGGCGCGCCTGCGGCCTGTGCGACCGGCACGGTGGGCGCGGGCATCGTCCATGCGAATGCGCCGAGCACCAGCACCAGACCCGCGACCGGCATGTACCACAGCACCTGGCCGCGATGGCGCATCACGAAGAACTGGCGAATGAGCGCGCCCGCCAGCATGATCAACACGAGAATCAGCCAGTTGAACTTGTGCGTGTAGGTCATCGCGTAGTGGTTCGACAGCATCGCAAACACCACCGGCAGCGTGAAATACGTGTTGTGCACGGAGCGCTGCTTGCCGCGCTTGCCGTAGATCGCGTTCGGCGTCTCGCCCTTGAGCATCGCGGCGACCATCTTGCGCTGGCCCGGAATGATGACGAAGAACACGTTCGCCGACATGATCGTCGCGATCATCGCGCCGGTGATCAGATAAGCGGCGCGGCCCGCGAACACTTGGCACGCGATGAATGCCGCGATCAGCACGTAGATGCCGACGCAGATGCCGAGCAGCTTGTCGTTGGTGCCGAGTACGCGGCACAGCGTGTCGTACACGATCCAGCCGGCCATCAGGAAGCCGAGCGCGGCGGACACCGCGACGACCGGGCCCATGTCGAGCACGCTCTTGTCGATCAGATAGGTGCTCGGCGACAACAGATACAGCACCAAGAAGAGGCCGAAGCCCGACATCCACGTGGTGTAAGACGGCCAGAACGACCAGTGCAGGTTCTCGGGCATGTCCTGCGGCGCGACGGAATACTTCTGCATGTGATAGAAGCCGCCGCCGTGGACGTGCCAGAAATCGCCGAACACGCCGCGACGGCGCGCATTCGGATCCGTGGGCGGTTTCAGACTGTTATCGAGCGCAACGAAATAGAACGATTCGCCGATCCACGCGATCGCGACGATGACGTGCAGACAGCGCAATACGAGATTGAGCCAGTCGGTGACAAAGCCTTCCATGTACTCCTCCACTACCGATTCGTTATGCGCACATCGTCGAGTTGATGGGGACGGGCGCGATGTGCCTGGATGTCTTTTTTATTAGCTGCCGCGATACGTGCTGTACGCCCAAGGCGACACGAGCAGCGGCACGTGATAATGCGCGCCGGAATCCGCGATGCCGAAGCGCAGCACCACACGATCGACGAAGCGCGGTTCGGGCACGTTCACGCCGATCGCGGCGAAATAATCGCCCGCGTGGAACACCAGTTCGTATTCGCCGGTTTCGAGATCGGCGCCTTCGAGCAGCGGCGCATCGGCGCGGCCGTCGTCGTTGGTGTGGATGGTCTTGATCGCGCGGCGGGCGTCGCCGTTGAGCGCGAACAGCTCGACTTTGATGTTTGCGCCCGGGCGGCCGTGCGCGGTGTCGAGGACGTGGGTGGTGAGCTTGCCCATTCGCAGTTTCCTTGAGTTGTGCGAGATCCGGCTTTGCGCATCGATCCGAAATTCGGCACCTTGAAACATCAGTGCGTCTGCGGCGGATCGAGGCTCCACGTCAGTGGCTACATACCCGTCGGCGTTTCAGATGCGCGCCGTGTACAGCATTGTAGGAATTTGAGACGCGCTGTGCGCCCGCGATAGGAAAGATAATGCCCAACGCATGACAGCGGCGCGTAAGCCCTGCGGCAAAGGGTTCGCCGGCGTTTCCGGCGGCTCCCGACGGCTTTTCCGGCGATGCTACCCGCGCCAAAATTCGGGAATATATCGCCGCCGTGAAGACGACTATGACGGCGGCTTGATTGCGTCCGATTTTTTGGTTGCGGACAGTGGCGAAGCGCGCAATATCTGATGCATATTGGCGGCGTCCCGAAGACGGCGGCACACGCTGGGTAACCGGGGCTTTTACTGGTTTCCCTCACCGTCTCTGGAGATAACGCTGATGCCACGCAGTCTTTTGGTCAAGAACGCCCACATGCTCGTCACGATGGATGAGCATCGCCGCGAGATTCGCGACGGCGGCATGTATATCGAAGACAACCGGATCGTCCAGACGGGACCGACGAGCGAGCTTCCGCCATCCGCCGACGAGGTGCTCGACATGCGCGGCCATCTCGTCATTCCGGGCCTCGTCAACACGCACCATCACATGTACCAGAGCCTGACGCGCGCGATTCCCGCGGCGCAGAACGCCGAACTCTTCGGCTGGCTCACGAATCTCTACCGGATCTGGGCGCATCTCACGCCCGAAATGATCGACGTTTCGACCAAGACGGCAATGGCGGAGCTGCTGCTTTCCGGCTGCACGACGTCGAGCGACCATCTGTATATCTATCCGAACGGCAGCCGGCTCGACGACAGCATCGCGGCGGCGCGGGAAATCGGCATGCGTTTTCACGCGGCGCGCGGCAGCATGAGCGTCGGGCAGAAGGATGGCGGCTTGCCGCCCGATTCGGTCGTCGAAAAGGAAGACGCGATTCTGAAGGATTCGCAGCGCCTGATCGAGACGTATCACGACGAGGGCCGCTGCGCGATGCTGCGCGTGGTCGTCGCGCCTTGCTCGCCGTTTTCGGTGAGCCGCGAATTGATGCGCGATTCGGCGCTGCTCGCGCGCGAATACGGCGTGTCGCTGCACACGCATCTGGCCGAGAATGTGAACGATGTTGCGTACAGCCGCGAGAAATTCGGCATGACGCCCGCCGAATATGCGGAGGACCTCGGCTGGGTCGGGCACGACGTATGGCATGCGCACTGCGTGCAGCTCGACAGGGCGGGCATCGAGCTGTTCGCGCGCACGGGCACGGGGGTCGCGCATTGCCCTTGCTCGAACATGCGCCTCGCGTCGGGCATCGCGCCGATCCGCGCGATGCGTGACGCGGGCGTGCCGGTGGGTATCGGCGTGGATGGCTCGGCGTCGAACGATGGTGCGCAGATGGTCGCGGAAGCGCGTCAGGCGCTGCTTTTGCAACGTGTCGGCTTCGGGCCGGACGCAATGACTGCGCGCGAGGCGCTCGAAATCGCGACACTCGGTGGCGCGAAAGTGCTCAATCGCGACGACATCGGTGCGCTCGCGCCCGGCATGGCGGCGGATTTCGTGTCGTTCGACCTGTCGCAGGCGGCGTTTGCAGGCGCGCTGCACGATCCGGTGGCGGCGCTCGTGTTTTGCGCGCCGTCGCAGGTGTCGACGAGTGTCATCGACGGGAAGATCGTGGTGAAGGAAGGGCGGCTGACGACAGTCGATCTGGGCGTGGTGGTGGAGCGCCACAATCGCCTGGCGCGGGGGCTGGTTGAGGCTTCGGGTGTGTGAGGGTCGGCTGCGCGGTGGCTTGACTTGTCTGGTTTGGTTTGCGTTCGTGAAACCTGTCTACGTGTTGGTTATGAGCACTGCGCCCCGCACAGGGGCAGTGCAAATACACCAACACGAACACCAGTTTTCGCGACGATCAAACAAGCGGCAACCACGCCCTAAGGCTGATCGATCAACGACCGCGTCGCTTCCGCGACGAGCCCCCGCAGCCAGCGGACTTCGTCGGAATAATGACAGCGCTCATGCCAGAGCTGGTAATACTGCATCGGCGGGAAATCGAGCGGCGCGGGCACGACCGCGAGGGGCAGGAACCGCGCGTAATGGTCCGCGAAAAGGCGCGTGGTCGTGAAGACGAGATCCGACTTGATCAGCACGTAAGGCGCGAGGTTGAAATACGGCAGCGTGACGACGACATGGCGCTTCAGGCGCTCGCGCGCGAGATGCACGTCGATTGCGCCGCGCTGGCCGACGGAATAGGGCGTCGGCGCGAGATGCGGCGCGTTGAGGTATTGATCGAGCGTAAGCCCGCCGCGCTTGGCGAACGGATGCGTGTTGCTGACAAGACACACGATCTTGTCGACGAACAAGTTTGAGAGATGCAACTGCTCGGGCGGCTCAGGCCAGTTGCCGACGACGATATCGAGCTTGCCGTCCTCGAGCGCGAGTTCGTAATCGAACGCGGGGCCGAGCGAATGGAACTCGAGCGTCGCGTTGGGCGCAGCCTGCCGGAATCGTTCGACGACGGTCGGCACGAACAGCACGTTCAGATAGTCGGGACAGCCGATGCGATAGCACCGCACGGAGGTCGACGGATCGAAGTTGTGCTGCTGGACCTTGATGCGCTCGATTTCACGCAGCGCGTTCTGCGTGGGCTCGAGCAGGCGCAGACCGTATTCGGTCGGCACCATGCCGGACTTGCCGCGTACCAGCAGCGGGTCGCCGGTGATATCGCGCAGCCGGCGCAAGGCTGCGCTGATGGCGGGTTGCGACTGATTGAGCTTGACGGCCGCACGCGTCACGCTGCGTTCCATCAGAAGGGTATGCAAGACGCGTAACAGATACGTATCGATCGCCTCGCGCTGCTGACTCATGTTATCTCCACTATATGTTCTGGCTGATCGACGCGGGGGTGCGACATATCGTTTTTAATATGACGTGAAAAATTCGTCAAGGTGTGGGATACCCGCAAACACTGGCTTTACCGGCACGCAACACTAATTTTGAGTTATCGACTTAGGGCCCCGAATTCTGTAAATTCTGCCCGCGATATGAGTTCGTGCGACATGACCTGTCTCGCGCTCATGAGCGGTAATCTTTCCAGCCTGGCCTGCTCGGTGGCCGGGCGCATTTCTGGATCTCAATGGGCGACGCCATTTCCACGTCGATGACGCCACCGCGCCTGGCGTTGTCGGGTATCAGCAAACAGTATCCGTCCGTCAAGGCGAACGACGGCGTGAATCTCGTCGTCATGCCGGGGGAAATTCACGCCGTGCTCGGCGAGAACGGCGCGGGCAAGTCCACGCTGATGAAGATCATCTACGGCGCGGTGCGTCCGGACGAAGGCGAGATCCGCTGGCAGGGCCAAGCGGTCGAGATCGGCAGCCCGGCCGCCGCGCGCAAGCTCGGCATCGGCATGGTGTTCCAGCACTTTTCGCTCTTCGAGACGCTGACGGTCGGCGAGAACATCGCGCTCGCGCTCGACGAGAAGTTCGACATGAAGGCGCTGGGCAAACGCATCCGCGACGTCTCAAAGGATTACGGTCTCGATGTCGATCCGCAGCGGCACGTCCACAGCCTGACGGTCGGCGAGCGGCAACGCGTGGAAATCGTGCGATGCCTGCTGCAGAATCCGCGTCTGCTCATCATGGACGAGCCGACCTCGGTGCTCACGCCGCAGGCCGTCCAGAAGCTCTTCAAAGTACTGCGACGCCTCGCCTCTGAAGGTTGCAGCATTCTCTACATCAGCCACAAGCTCGACGAAATTCAGTCGCTCTGCGAAAACGCCACCGTGATGCGAGGCGGGCGCGTGACCGGCAACGTCGATCCGCGCAAGCAGACGCAGGCGTCGCTCGCGCAGCTGATGGTCGGCCATTCGCTGCCCGACTACACGCGGCGCGAGCACAATCCGGGCGACGTGCGGCTCGCGGTGAAGAACCTGTCGGTGGCGAGCCCCGATCCGTTCGGCACGTCGCTGGAGAACGTTTCGTTCGCCGTGCACGCGGGCGAGATCTTCGGTATTGCGGGCGTGTCGGGGAATGGACAGGCGGAGCTGCTCGCGGCGCTCTCGGGCGAGATCCGCGACCGGCACGTCGCGCCCGATGCCGTCTCGATCTGCGGCAAGCCCGCCGCACGTCTGACCGCGGGCGGACGGCGCAGGCTCGGCTTTGCCTTCGTGCCCGAAGAACGCCTCGGGCGCGGCGCGGTTCCGGCGATGTCCCTCGCCGATAACGGTCTGCTCACCGCGCACCGCGAAAACATGGTGCGCGGCGGCTGGATAAAAACTGCGGCGGTGAAATTGTTCGCCGAGCGTTGCATCAAGGCGTTCGACGTGCGCTGCGGCGGCAGCGGTGCGCTCGCGCAGAGCCTGTCGGGCGGGAACTTGCAGAAGTTCATCGTCGGGCGCGAGATTCTTCAGGAGCCGAAGGTGCTCGTGGTCGCGCAGCCGACCTGGGGCGTCGATGTGGGCGCGGCGGGCTTCATTCGTCAGCAACTGCTCGATCTGTCGGCGCGCGGCGTCGCCATCCTCGTCATTTCCGAAGAGCTCGAAGAACTTTTCGACATCTGCGACCGGCTCGCCGTGATCGCGCGCGGCAAGCTCTCGCCGGTGCGCAAGACGAGCGAAACCAACGCGGAGGAGGTCGGCCTCTTCATGGCCGGTCTTTTCGAAGGCAAGACCGCGCCCGCCGCCGAACCCGACTCTCTCTTGAAGCATTAAGCACGATGACCTTTCCTTATCGACTCGAAGCGCGCCCGACGCCCTCGCGCGTCATGCAGCTCGCGGTGCCGGTAGTTGCCGCCGTCGCGACCCTCGTCATCGGCTTTCTGATTTTCAGCCTCGTCGGACAGGACCCGCTGCGCGCGATGCACGCGTTCTTCATCGAGCCGCTTTCCAGCATCAACGGCTGGTCCGAGCTCGTGCTGAAGGCGTCGCCGCTGTGCCTGATCGGGCTCGGGCTCGCGGTCGGCTATCGCGCGAATGTGTGGAACATCGGCGCGGAAGGGCAGATGCTGCTCGGCGGAATCGTCGCGGGCGGCATCGCGATTCACGCCGGCGATGCGTCCGGCTGGTGGACGCTGCCGCTGATGATGGCGGGCGGCGTCGTCGGCGGCATGGTGTGGGCGGCGATTCCCGCGCTCCTCAAGAGCCGCTTCAACACCAACGAAATCCTGACGAGCCTGATGCTCACCTACGTCGCGACGCAATTGCTGATCTATCTGGTGAGCGGCCCGTGGCGCGACCCGGAAGGCATGAACTTCCCGATCTCGGCGATGTTCGGCGACGACGCGCTGTTCCCGCGCCTCTACGGCGACTGGCACTGGACGTGGCTCAAGGGCACGCGCATCAATGCGTCGGTGTTTCTGACGGCGATCGCGATTCCGTGCGTGTGGCTCTTCATGCGCAAGAGTTTCGCGGGCTTTCGCATGAACGTCGGCGGTCTCGCGCCGCTCGCCGCGCGCTACGCCGGTTTCTCCGACAAGAAAACGATCTGGACTTCGCTCCTGCTCTCCGGCGGCCTGGCGGGACTCGCCGGCATGGGCGAAGTGGCCGGCCCGATCGGCCAGCTTCAGGCGGGCTGGTCGCCGGGCTACGGCTTCACGGCGATCATCGTCGTGTTCGTGGGACGTCTGCATCCGGTGGGCATCGTGCTCGCCAGCCTGCTGATGGCGCTCTTGTATCTCGGCGGCGAAGCCGTGCAGACCTCGCTGCAATTGCCACAAGCGCTCGCGGGCGTGTTCCAGGGCTTGCTGCTCTTTTGCCTGCTCGGCTGCGATCTGTTCGTGAATTTCCGCATCAAGCGCAGGACGCCTGCGCATCACGCCGCATGACGAGGCAATAAGAAATGGACATCAATCAGGCCAGCAACCTCGCGTCGAGCGCCGTGATCGCCGCCATCCCGCTGATGTACGCGGGCGCGGGCGAACTCGTCGCGGAAAAATCCGGCGTGCTGAATCTCGGCGTCGAAGGAATGATGCTGATGGGCGCCGTCACCGGCTACGCCGTCACGGCGATCACCGGAAGTCCGTGGCTCGGGATCGTCGCGTCCGTGTTCGCGGGACTCGCGATGGCGCTGCTCTTCGGCTTTCTCACCATCACGATGCTCGCCAATCAGGTCGCGACGGGCCTGTCGCTGACGATCTTCGGCATCGGCTTTTCGGCGTATGTCGGCAAGCCTTATACGTCGGCGGCGGTGCGCTCGACCATCGACGTGATGCCGATTTTCGGCCTCGCCAACGTTCCCGTGCTCGGACCCGCGATCTTCTCGCTCACGCCGCTCGGCTATCTCGCGTTCATCATGTTCGCCGTCATCGGCTGGTTTCTCTACAAGACGCGCGCGGGCCTCGTGCTGCGCTCGGTCGGCGAGTCGCCGGCGGTCGCGCATGCGGTGGGCTTTCCGGTCGTCGGCGTGCGCTATGGCGCGACGCTCTTCGGCGGCGCGATGGCCGGCATCGCGGGCGGCTATTACTCGATCGTCTATCTGCATGTCTGGCAGGAACAACTGACTTCGGGTCGCGGCTGGATCGCGCTCGCGCTCGTCGTGTTCGCGACATGGCGCCCCGGCCGCCTGTTGATCGGCGCGCTGCTCTTCGGCGCGGTGATGGCGCTGCAGTTCTACGCACAGGCGATCGGCGTGCCCGTCCCGACGCAATTTCTCGCGATGCTGCCTTATATCGCGACGATCGTCGTCCTCGTGCTCATCTCACGCAACCCGAACACCATCAAGCTCAACGCGCCCGCATCGCTCGGCAAGCCGTTTTTCGCGGCGAGCTGATGCTGTTGTTCTTGCGCAGCATCGCGGTTCCGCTCTCATTTTTGACCGACCACACTGATGCGGGCCTGAAATATCGTTTCACACACAACATCGACCAGGAGAATCACAATGAATAAACCATGGCTGAAGGCGATCACCGCGACGGTCGCATTGTCCGCCACCGTCGCGGCGCTGAGCGCGCAGGCGGCGGATGCGCCGGGCGTCGCGTTCGTCTATCTCGGCAATCCGGGCGATGCGGGGTGGACCTTCGCGCACGATGCGGGCAGCAAGGAAGCCGAAGCGAAGTTCGGCAACAAGATCAAGATCACGCGCGTGGAAAACGTGCCGGAGTCGGCGGATTCGGAACGCGTGTTCCGCGACCTCGCGAACAAGGGCAACAAGGTCATCCTCGCTACGAGCTTCGGCTATCAGGATTTTGCGCTGAAGGTCGCGAAGGATTTCCCGGACACCATCTTCCTGACGGCAACCGGCTTCAAGAAAGCGAAAAACTTCGGCACCTATGACGTGCGCATGTATCAGGGCGCGTATCTGGCCGGCGTCGCCGCGGGCTACGTGACGAAGACCAACACGCTCGGCTTCGTCGCGTCGGTGCCGATTCCGGAAGTCGTGCGCAACATCAACGCCTACACGATGGGCGCGCGCTCCGTGAACCCGAAGGTCCACACGAAGGTCATCTGGATCAACAGCTGGTTCGATCCGGGCAAGGAAAAGCAGGCTGCCGAGACGCTGATCGGCCAGGGCGCCGACGTGCTGCTGCAGAACACGGACTCGAACGCGACGCTCAACACCGCCGCCGAAAAGAAGGTCTTCGCGTTCGGCTGGGATTCGAACATGAAGAAGTTTGGCCCGGGCGCGCATCTGGGCTCGGTGGTCGCGCACTGGGGCGTGTACTACAACTCGGTGATCCAGCAAGTGCTCGACGGCAAGTGGAAAAACGATCCGGTGTGGCTCGGCATTCCGCAGAAGGCCGTGGATCTCGAAGACCTGAACACCGGCGTGATTCCGGCGAAGGCGGTGCAGGCGGTTGCCGCGAAGCGTGACGAACTGCACGCGGGCAAGTGGGATGTGTTCAGCGGTCCGATCAAGGATCAGTCGGGCGCGGAGAAAGTGCCGGCTGGCAAGACGCTGACCGATCCGGAACTGCAGCGCATCAACTGGTATGTCGAGGGCGTTGACGGCTCGCTGCCGAAGTAAGCTCGCGTCTCTATCTTCAGTCCGCGCAATGACGAACCGCGCTTCGTTGCAAAACGAAGCGCGGTTTTTTCATGCGATGCAGCGAGCGGATCAATCGATGCGCAATCCCACCTTGATCGTCACCTGCCAGTGCAGGATCTTGCCGTCCTCGATGTGCCCTCGTGTTTCCACCACTTCGAACCAGTGCATGTTGCGCAGCGTTTTCGACGCCTTGTCCAGCGCGACGCGTACGGCGTCATCGCTCGATTGCGTCGAGGAGCCGGTCAATTCGATCTGCTTGTAGACGTGTTCCGACATGGTGTTCTCCTTGTAGTCCCCAAGGCGTTTCCTCGGGGCATGATGGATCGGGTAGGCAGCTTGCAATCCCGACGCAGCAAGGCACGCGCCATCACGCTTTCGCGCGTGGCTTCCATTAAAGAACACGAAAGCGCGCGGGAGTAGTCGGGGTTTGCGCGAAGCGCCTCGACGCGCAGCCGACGGCACGCCGGGCCTCGTTCACGAGGCCCGCGCGCATCAAAGACACACGGGAAAGGTCAGAGAGGGATCAACGCAGCGGCCGCGATGCGGCATCGCCCGCGTCCTGCCGGCGGGTGCCGCGACGCCTGCGCGCTGACACCGTCGCACCGAATTCGCTCAGGATCTGCGCACGGGCGCGGCTCGCGAACACGAGGAAACCAAAGCCGTTTGCCTCGTACCAGTAGCCGCCGTTCTCCAGTCCGTCGAGCGGCTGCTCGAGCGCATTGGTGATCGATTCGACGCAGCGCCTGTGTAACTCGTCGATGGCCGGGTACGGTGGCTGTGCGCCTCGCACGCTGCACAGAAGGACATCGAGACCGGGCAGAACGTGTGCGTAGAGCACCGGTTCATCCTGGGCGCGAGCCCGGGCGATCTTCGTGTCGAGCTGACCAAATGGCTTGAAATGCCGCAGCACGGCGAGAAAAGACTCGTCGCCATCGGCCTTCACGCGCTTACGCCTTTTCGGGAAGGACATAAAAACTCGCCTGAAAAAGATTTGCAAGAAACGCAGCGTCCTCATGCGGCCACTCCCGTCTTGCGCGCCGCACGTCGATCTTTTATAGCGCATCGATGTGATTAGGTCACGGTGAATCGGGCCATCTCGTCGTGACCGGCAAGGTGCCGGTGCACGTCCGTGGCGCATGATTCGTGCCGATGACCGTTTGGCGGCCCGCTTGGCATCCCTCTGAGCATCTATCCCAATAATAGTCCTGCTGCTACCCGCGCGAACAGCTTTCGTAAAGAAAAAAGCGGGTGGGCGCACCAAGCGAGCGGGGGTGGGCTACCCGGGCAGACCCGCGCGAGCCGCGTGGGTTCAATCTGTTTCGAGCGGGTTTGTCCGGCTAGACGCGCGGCGCGTTCTTGAGTTCGTCGCGAATTTCGCGCAGCAGCAGCACGTCTTCCGGCGTCGCGGGCGGCGGCGTGGCTTCATTGGGCTTGCGCAGATTGTTGATGAACTTGACCATCAGAAAGATGATGAACGCGAGGATGATGAAATTGATCAGCGTCGTGATGAACGAACCGTAGCCGAACACGGCGACACCCGCGGTCTGCAGATCCTTGTACGAATCCGGATTGCCCTTGAAGGTAGGCGGTATCTGACCGAGTCTTACGAAGAGGTTCGAAAAGTCGAGGCCGCCGGTGGCGAGACCGACCACCGGCATGATCAGATCCTTCACGACGGAGTTCACGATCGTCGAGAAAGCGCCGCCGATGATCACACCGACCGCGAGGTCCATGACGTTGCCCTTCAAGGCGAAGTTCTTGAATTCATCGATCATGCTCATGCGCGGCTTCCTCCAGTTTGAGTTAGACGGTTGTGCGGGCCAAAGCGGCAGCAAGGGCTATGCCATTGAAAAGCCCGCGAAACATGCGGCAAAGTGCGTTCCATTGCGGGCTCCGACAATGATAGTCAATTCGACTGCGGACCGCCCGCGCGCTGAGAATCGCGCCCGTTCGACCGTCAGGCGGCCGGGACGCGGCCCACGCTGATCGCCGCGCAAAAGGCGGCGTGATCGGCGACCGTCTGTGCGCCGTAGCGCTCGGCCCAGGTCGCGTACGCGGCATCCAGGCGATCCGAATTGCCGCAATAGCCCGCGATGAGCGCGGCGTCTCCCGTGCGCGCGTGGGCGCGGGCGAGCAGGAGGCCGAGACACCACGCGTAGAAATCGAACGTGGCGCCGTGCAGCCAGTCCATCGGAATCGAGCCGCGGATCTGCTTCATCTGTCGTACGTAGAAATCGCGGCCGGAGATGGTCGTCCAGCCGAGCAGCGCGTCCGACGAACTCTGCAAGAGCCGCTGGCCATGCACGACGCGCCGTCCCTGGTGCCGATACGGCTCCTCGAGCGGCGGCACGAACGGCGCGGCGGCGGGCACGATGCCTTCCTTGACCTGAATGAAAAGCGGATCGCCGAGCGCGCGGCTCAGCATCAGCACGAGATACGCGCGCGTGCCGACGCTGCCCACGCCGACGACGCGATGCGCGACATCCACGACGTCGTATCGCTCGAGCATCATGCGCCATTCGCCCGCGATGGTCTGCAGATACGCCTTCAGGCCGTCGATCACATGATTTTTCTCGGCGGCGTCGAGGCTCGTGAGGATCGGCGGATCGACCTTGAAGCGATAGCTCTTGCCGACCGGTTCCGCGACTTTCGCGAGCATGGTCGCGTGCGAGCGCTTCATCGCACGCTCGACGGTCTTTTCGATGGTCGCTTTTTCTTCGGCGTTAAGCTTCGTCGGGGCGTCCATGTGCAGCGCGCTCGCGTAGGAGCGCATCTGCCAGAGATCGTAAGGGCTCACTTGCCAGAGGCCGGCCATCGTCGTGCGATACGCCAAGCAGGCCGAGCGCACCGCGCGCTCGCGCCCCGCGGCGTCCACGCCGTTCTCGCGCGCCGCGACGTTGATGCTCGCCGTCAGGCGCTTCAGATCCCACTCCCACGGGCCGACGAGCGTTTCATCGAAATCGTTCAGATCGAACACCACGTCCTGGCGCGGCGTGCGAAAGAGGCCGAAATTGTTGACATGCGCATCGCCGTCGATGATCACGTTGTGCCCGATCGACGGCGACTTCGCCAGATCCCACGCCATCACGGTCGCGGAGCCGCGCAGGAAGGCGAACGGCGACTCGGCCATACGCTGCATGCGTAGCGGAATGAGCCGCTCCTGCCGGCCCGCGTTGCCTGCGAGTACGCGCTCGACCGGGTCGGGCCGGTCGGGCTCGGGCGACCACGCGCCGTGGGCCTCGAACGGAACGGCGTCGCGCAGCGCGCGGCCGGCCGCGCGGCTGTCTTCGGCTGTGCCGTTGATCGGGGAAATCGACATGGCGGGACCTGGGCGTGTGGACAAGGCGTGTTCTCCTGCTGCGATGGGCGGGTGTGTCGAACGTCATTCGGGCGCCGAGCATTTCGCGCTCCGGTAAGCGAACGTTTTACACGCGGGGCGGTGCGCGCGTAACGCTTCGGACGTTGCAGCCAATCTGAAGCGAGCCGCGCGCCGAATCAGCGCATGGGCACGCTAAATGCTCCTTACGATCCGTTGGAAGCCCCGCAATGCCCACGCACGATCCCGACGCACCGCGTGTCAACCACTCGAACACATCATCTCATGCCGAAAGAACTCCGCATTGCTGAAGGCTCCCCGTTTCCGCTCGGCGCGAGCTGGGACGGAACGGGCGTCAATTTCGCGCTTTTCTCCGCGAACGCGACCAAGGTCGAACTATGCCTCTTCGACGAGAAGGGCGAGAAGGAAACGCAGCGTATCGAGCTGCCCGAATATACCGACGAAGTCTGGCACGTTTATGTGCACGGGCTCGAACCCGGCACGGTGTACGGCTACCGCGTGCACGGTCCATACGAACCGGAAGCCGGACATCGCTTCAACCCGAACAAGCTGTTGCTCGATCCCTATGCGAAGGCGCACGTCGGCACGCTTAAATGGGACCCGGCGTTGTTCGGCTACACGCTCGACGCCGAAGGCGACGATCTCACCTTCGACGAACGCGACAGCGCGCCTTTCATGCAGAAGTGCCAGGTCGTCGATCAGACTTTTAGCTGGACCCATGCGACGCGCGTGCGCGTGCCGTGGGAGCACACGATCTTCTACGAGACCCACGTGCGCGGCTACACGAAGCTGCATCCGGCGATTCCGGAGCACATGCGCGGCACCTTCGAAGGGCTCGGGCAGGAAGAGGTCGTCGAATACATCAAGAGCCTCGGCGTGACGTCGGTGGAGCTGATGCCGATTCACGCGTTCGTCAACGACAGTTACCTGCTCGACAAGGGTCTCACGAATTACTGGGGCTACAACACGATCGGCTTTTTCGCCGCCGATCCGCGCTATTTCGCGCGCGGGCCGGGCGTCGTCGCCGAGTTCAAGGAGATGGTCGACCGGCTGCATGAAGCCGGCCTCGAAGTGATCCTCGACGTCGTGTACAACCACACCGCCGAAGGCAACGAGCGCGGGCCGACGCTGTCGTTCCGCGGCATCGACAATGCGTCGTACTATCGGCTGATGCCGGAAGAGACGCGCTACTACATCAACGATACCGGCACGGGCAACACGCTCAATCTCTCGCATCCGCGCGTGCTGCAGATGGTCACCGACAGCCTGCGCTACTGGGTGACGGAGATGAATGTCGACGGCTTCCGCTTCGACCTTGCGACGATTCTCGGCCGCGAGCCGTACGGCTTCGACGAAGGCGGCGGCTTTCTCGACAGTTGCCGGCAGGACCCGATTCTCTCGAGCGTCAAGCTCATCGCGGAGCCCTGGGATTGCGGGCCGGGCGGCTATCAGGTCGGCGGCTTTCCGCCGGGCTGGGCGGAATGGAACGATCGCTATCGCGACACGGTGCGCGAATTCTGGAAGGGCGACGAGGGCGTCGCGCCGGAGCTCGGGACGCGGATCACCGCGTCGGGCGACAAGTTCAACAAGCGCGGACGCAGGCCGTGGGCGAGCGTCAACTTCATCACGGCGCACGACGGCTTCACGCTGAACGATCTCGTGTCGTACAACGAAAAGCACAACGAGGCGAACGGCGAGGACAACAACGACGGCCACTCGGACAACAAGTCGTGGAACTGCGGCGCCGAAGGCCCGACCGACGATGTGGAAATCCGCACGCTGCGCGAGCGCCAGAAACGCAACATGCTCGCGACGCTGCTGTTCTCGCAAGGCACGCCGATGCTGCTCGCGGGCGACGAGTTCGGCCGCACGCAGAAGGGCAACAACAATGCGTACTGCCAGGACAACGAAATCAGCTGGGTGAATTGGGAAATCGATGACGATGGCCGCGCGCTCACCGAGTTCGTGCGCAAGCTCACGACGCTGCGCCACACGCTGCCGGTGCTGCGCCGCCAGCGCTTCCTCACGGGCGAGTACAACGCCGACTTGCAGGTGGCCGACGTCAGATGGCTCGGTACGACCGGCGACGAACTCACGCAGGAACAATGGGACGATCCGAACATGCGCTGCTTCGGCGTCGTCTTCGACGGCCGCGCGCGGGCGTCAGGCATCCGCAAGCCGGCATCGGACGCGACGCTGTTGCTCATCGTGAACGCGTATCACGACGTGGTCGATTTCACGCTGCCGGACATCCCGGGTCCGGACGAGTGGATTTGTCTGATCGACACGAACGCGCCGATCCGTGAGGAGTTGCCCGAGTTCGGCTCGGACGACGTATATCAGGTGACGGGCCGCTCGTTGCTGTTGTTCGCGCTTCAGCCGCGCGGCGCAACGAAGCGAATCTTTGACCGACTGGAGGAGGCGCTGACCGACGAAGCACCGCCCGAAAGCGAGGAGAAGAAAGCGCAGGGGTGAAGCTCGACTCGGCGGGCCGCCATGCCCGACCGGGTATCATGCGATTTTTGCGACAGGCACAGGAGGCGGCGAGAGCCGCCTTCTTTTTTCCACGATGGATGTTTCATTCAAGCATGAACGCGCGCTCGTCGAAGGCCGCGCGACGCCGACGGCATGATCCTCCGCGCCATCCTGCACGTCGCGAGCTGGGATCAGCTCGAGCGCATCTGGGAGTTCATCGTCGGCTTCTTCAGGTTTCTGTGGGGCCTGCTGCGCTTTCTCGGCGGCGGGTGACGCGCTGACTTCTGCGCGCCGGTTCTTCAAGTCAGAACGAAAAAGGGCCCCGCGAAAACGGGGCCCTCATTGATGCGTGCGTGGCAAGGTCAGGAGTCGCGCCAGTTGTCGTCGTTGCTGCCGAGATCGAGCCCGCCGCCGCCGCTGCCGTCGTTCCAGTCGTTCGACCCGTTGCCGAGATCGAGGCCGCCGCCGCTGTTGTTGCCGAAATCCAGTCCGCCGTTATCGTTCTGCGGCGGACGATCGACGGGCACCTCGCGCTCGATCACGCGATCGCGTCCATGTGACAACGCTTCGCCGAGCAGTACGCCGGTGAGCAGGCCTCCCATGCCGCCGGCGAATCCGCCGCCGCCTTGCTGAATGATGACGGGCGGCTGCTGCTGCCCCTGCTGGGGCGGATAAGGCGGATAAGGCCCTTGCTGCGGATACTGCTGGCCGCGCCCGAAACGCTCGGCTTCCTGCGCATAGGGCGAGCCGTTCGGCGCGCCCGGCTGAGCGTTGTTGCCAACGTTCGGATCGGGACGGCCCTCGGCACGGGCCTTCAGGCTCGCGACCTGATTTTCCAGATCTTCGATCGCATACGGCGGCACCGGATTCTTCGAGTTCGATAGCGACTCGACCATCTCGCGCAGTTGAGTCTCGGCGCCTTCGACGTCTCTCAGCAGCGCTTCGTGACCGGGCGCTGTAGACAGCCGTACATCGAGCTTGAGCGTGCGCACGTCGTTGAGCAGTTCGGTCGCGCGCTTCATCTGCGAGCGGCGGTCGTTTTCGGCCTGACCGTCGTCGCGTGCGCGGGCGCGTCGCAAGCCCCAGCGCAGCACGAGCGCGATCGCCGCGATCAGCAGCGCCAAACCGATCCACGCGCCCATGCCGATGCCGTGCTTTTGCGGTGCCGCGGCGGCCTGATCCTGATTGAAGGGATTCTGCGCGCTCGATGTAGTCGTGCCGTTGCTCGAGCGCGGCGAGATGCTGGCGCGCGTCGCATCGGCCTGAATGCGGGCTTGCGTGGCGGCGAAGCGCGACGGATCCGTGAAGCTCAGGGAAGGATCGAGCGATTTCGCCTGTTGAAGATGCGAAAGAGCATCGCTGTAACGGCCTTCGCGGTCGAGCACCTGCGCATAGAGATAGTGCGCATGCGCATTCTTCGGATGCGCGCCAAGCACTTCGCTCAACTGGGAGTCGGCCTGTTGCCAGTTGCCTTGCGTCATCGACTGCTCTACCTGCTGCGCGGTCGGCACGGCGAACGCGAGCGGGGAAGCAAGCGACAGCGACAACGCCAGAGCCGTCAAAGTCTTTTTCATGATGCGGGCCGGACGCGATGAACGTCCGTCTCCTGTCGATGCTGCGAACGAGTGATGCAAGTGGTGATACTCAAAGTAGCGCATGTTCGTGCAACGCGTCGCGAACCCAGGAGTTCGCCATGCGTCGACGCCTTCAACACCAGCACTTATTGCGCCGGCGTATTCAACTGCTTCTTCAGCGCCTCGAGACGATCCTCGACCGAAGGCCCGCGATTGAGTTCCGCGAGTTTGTCGTCGAGCGCCTTGCCGGATTTCTGGTCCGCCGAATTCAGACGCGCGTCCGAGCGGGCGTTGGCGAGCTGAACCTTGTCTTCGAGCTTCTGAAAGTCCTCTGAAAGATTTTTTCCGCCGATGCCGCCCAGCGCCGTCGCCGCGGTGTCCTTCGCCTGCGCGATCTGCTGCTTTGCCTGAAGAATATTGGAACGCGCGTTGAGATCGTTGCGGCGCTGACGCATGTCCGCGATCTGCTTTTTCAGATGCTCGACCGAAGGCTCCAGCGTCTGCAGTTCCGCCGCGAGCGCGTCGCGTTCGGATTCGGCGTTCGCCTGCGCCGCGAGTGCTTCGCGCGCGAGTCCTTCATCGCCTGTCTGCAGTGCGCGCTTCGCACCGTCGCCGTACTTCTTCGCCTTGTCGGCGGCGGCGTCGCGCTTGCTTTGCTGCGTCGCGACCTGCGCTTCTATCTCGATGAGCGAGTTCTCCGCCTTCGCGATGCTGTCGTCGAGCTCGCGCACGATCTGGCGCGCGTCGCGCGAAGGGTCCTGCATGGTATCGGCGGCGTCGTTCAAGAGGCCTCTGACGGTGCGCGTGATGGAATCGAAAAGCGACATGTATTTCTCCTGGATGAAGACGGCGGCGTGCGCGCTCATCAGCGTGCCACGCGGCTCGAATGTGAGGCGCAACGCGCGGGATTGCAAGCGGCGTGAGCCTTGCGTTCACGCCGGGTTTACCCGCTCATTAAATCATGCCGTGACTTAATCGGGCCTTAACGGAAGGTTAAGGAGTGTAACGACGCGCGCGGCCGCAGCGGGGCAGAGCTAGCGTTCGGAACGCGTGTCGTCCGTCAGGGAGGCATCGTCGTCGTGATCGGTGTCGTGCACGACTTCATCTTCGGCTAAAGCGGGGTCAGGAAGGGGCTGGGTGACGGTGCGCGCCTGCGCGGCGCGCTTGGTCGCGCTCGCCGCCGCTTCCCGGGCTTCTCGCGCGGCTGCTTTCGCGGCGACGCTTTTCAGCGCGGCGTTGAGCGGATCGGGGGCCTTCGGCGCACGCAGACGATCGACGATGCCAGCCACCTTGATCTGCTCGCTCGTCGCGTTGAAGTTCAGCACCGCGCGTCGCATGAGCTCGCTCACGCTGATGCCGAGGGTGTCCGCTGTATTGCTGATGGCCAGCTTCTGCGCGGGAGTCACGAAAACAACGATGCGTTCGCTGGGTTTGGTCGTCATGAGCGGCTCGCAAACAGTAAGGCGATCGTATGGAAAGATCGCGGCTTCGGTTCATCAAACGGCACGACATCTATATCTCAGGCACGCCCGAGTGGTTGCGGGGAACCCGCGATCCACTCAACCATCATATCGGTTTGCGCGCCGGCCGTGCGTGTGAGCCACCTCGCATCGCACGCGTTTGAGCGTCGCGCAAAAACGGCGCGCGATCAACAACTTGGATATTTTCTCATACGGTTGTCCACAAGGCTCTCAACACTTTCTGTGGGTAACCCGACATACGCAGGCGTTCGCCAGGCGCGCGGCATTTACTTACAAAAAATTCCCGCTGGTTTTGTAGGGGCGCGCACGAATTCTTTAAAATGGGCAGTTATTCTCGGTCGAAACCGGCCCCATTCGTTCGTCCCGTCTTTGCAGTAGCGCCGAGGCTTCGGCGCGTCGCATCGCAGCCCGGCAGCGCGCGCGCTTCAAGGCACGCTGAACAAACCACACATGCCTATCATCAAACGACCCGACTCATCGAAGTCTTCGCGATACGATCGCGAGCCCCGCTGGAACGACTCTCGCAACGACTCACGCAATGACTCGGGCGGCCGCGACGGCGGCGGACGCAACGGCGGAAATGGCCGCGGCGGCCGCAACGATCGTAACGGCGACGGGCGAGGGCGTTCGCCCTTCGCGCGCATCGCGCTCTGGTTTGCGGGCCTCGCCGCGATCGGCGTGGTGATCGGCGCGCTCATCGTCGGTTATGCGCTCGTCGTCATGGGGCCGAACCTGCCGTCGCTCAATGCGCTCATCGACTATCGGCCGAAGGTGCCGCTGCGCGTCTACACCGCGGATCACGTGCTGATCGGCGAGTTCGGCGAGGAACGGCGCAGCCTCGTGCGCTTCCAGGACATTCCCGACCAGATGAAGAAGGCCGTCCTCGCGATCGAGGATTACCGCTTCTACGATCATGGCGGCGTCGACTTCGTCGGGATTCTGCGCGCGGGCGTGACCGATCTGACGCACGGCGGCGCATCGCAGGGCGCGAGCACGATCACGATGCAGGTCGCGCGCAACTTCTTCCTGTCAAGCGAGAAGACCTACACGCGCAAGATCTACGAGATGCTGCTCGCGTACAAGATCGAGCGCGCGCTGACGAAAGATCAGATCCTCGAGCTGTACATGAACCAGATTTATCTCGGCGAGCGCGCCTACGGGTTTTCGGCTGCGGCGCGCGTGTACTTCGGCAAGGATCTGAAGGACATCACGCTCGCCGAAGCGGCGATGCTCGCGGGCCTGCCGAAAGCGCCGTCTGCGTATAACCCGGTCGTCAATCCGAAGCGCGCGAAGGTGCGCCAGCAATACATTCTCAAGCGCATGCTGGACCTGAACTTCATCACGCGCGAGCAGTACGATCAGGCGATCGCCGAGGATATTCGCACGAAGTCCGCGGGCACCGAGTACGGCGTGCATGCGGAATACGTCGCGGAAATGGTGCGGCAGATGATGTACGCGCAGTACAAGGAAGAGACCTATACGCGCGGCCTCACGGTGACGACGACCATCGATTCCGCCGATCAGGACGCCGCCTACAAGGCCGTGCGCAAGGGCGTGATGGATTACGAGCGCCGGCATGGCTATCGTGGCCCGGAGGGCAACATCAATCTGCCGTCGAACGCGGACGACCGCGCCGAGGCGATCGAAGACGCGCTCGTCGAACATCCGGACAACGGCGAGCTCGTTGCGGCGGTCGTGACGAGCGCGAGCCCGAAGCAGGTGACGGCGCAGTTCGTCGGCGGCGATACCGCGACCATTTCCGGCGAAGGCGTGCGCTTTGTGGCGGCGGGGCTGCGCAGCAACGCGACGAAGGCGCTTGCGATCAAGCCGGGCTCGATCGTGCGTCTCGCGAAGGACGACAAGGGCAACTGGCAGCTCACGCAACTGCCGCAGGTCGAGGGCGCGCTCGTGTCGATGACGCCGCAGGACGGTGCGATCCGCGCGCTCGTCGGCGGCTTCGACTTCAACAAGAACAAGTTCAATCACGTCACGCAGGCTTGGCGCCAGCCGGGCTCGAGCTTCAAGCCGTTCATCTATTCGGCGGCGCTCGACAAGGGTCTCGGACCGGCGACCATCATCAACGATGCGCCGCTGTACTTCCCCGCGGCCGGCGGCGGCGACGCGTGGGAACCGAAGGACGACGACCAGCCGGACGGCCCGATGTCGATGCGCACCGGCCTGCAGAAGTCGAAGAACCTGGTGTCGATCCGCATCCTGTCGTATATCGGCACGGGCTACGCGCAGGACTTCGTCACACAGAAGTTCGGCTTCGACAAGGACAAGACGCCGCCTTATCTGCCGCTTGCGCTCGGCGCCGGGCTCGTCACGCCTTTGCAACTGAGCGGCGCGTATTCGGTGTTTGCGAACGGCGGCTATCGCATCAATCCTTATCTCATCGCCGATGTCGCCGATGCGCGCGGCAGCGTGATCTCGCGCGCGAATCCGCTCACGGCCGGCAGCAACGCACCGCAGACGCTCGAGCCGCGCAACGCGTACATCATGAACAGCCTGCTGCATACGGTCGCGACGCAGGGCACGGGCTCGGGCACCAACGTCCTGAAGCGCAACGACCTGCAAGGCAAGACCGGCACGACCAACGACGCGAAGGATGGCTGGTTCGCCGGGTATCAGAAGCAACTCGTCGCGGTCGCGTGGATGGGCTATGACCAGCCCAAGACGCTCGGCAGCCGCGAGTTCGGCGCGCAGCTCGCGCTGCCGATCTGGGTCGAATACATGGGACGCGCGCTGCGGGGGATTCCGCAGGAGCAGATGGCGAAGCCCGATGGCATTACGACTGTCGACGGCGAGTTGTTCTATGCCGACCGCACGCCGGGCGCCGGCTTCGTCGCGAGCATCGGACTGGATAACACCAACCCCATGGCGGGCGATGCGACCACGATGGGCGGCGTGGGACCGGCCGGCATGCAGGCGCCCCCAACGCCGCAAGTCACGACCGACGAACGCAAGCAGATCATGGACATGTTCAGCAGGCCGTGAAGTAATGCTGTGTAGCCGCTAAAAAAGCGCGCCGGGCTGGAAATCCGGCGCGCTTTGTTTTTAAGAAGCGTGAGCTGCGTGATCTCAATGACCGACCGTCGCCGGCGACTTCACTTCGCAGTTCGCGTTGAGCGTGGATTTGTCCGCGAACGAAAGGGTGAGGGGAATCGTCGAGCCTACCTTGAGCGGCTTGCCGGGTTCTTCGAGCATCAGGTGATAGCCCTTGGGCGCGAAGCTCAGCGTGCCGTGCGGGGGGACGTCGACCGAGTCGACCGGCGACATCGTCGCCGTGCCGTTTTTACTCTCGGACTTGTGCATCATCGCCATGCCGAAGGCGGGGGTCTCGGCGGCCGTGAGTGTGGCGGGCTTGTCGCCGTTATTCGTAACGATGAAGTAGCCCGATGATGGCAGGTTCGGCGGCATCGCGCGAATCCAGCAATCGCGGGCTTCGAGCGTGGCGGCCTGGGCGAACGATGCGCAGGCGAGCGTGCCCACGAGTACAGCGATTTTTTTCATATTGTCCTCACTTGACGGTGAAGTTGTAGTGACCTTGCGTCCGATGACCGTCCGCCGCGACAGCGGTCCATTGCACTTCGTAGACGCCCGGCGCGAGATCGGGAAGCGCGACGCTCATGTGCTTTTTGTTGCCGGCATCGACGGTGGAGCTCGCGGTGTTGACCTGCGTGCCGCGCGCATTGGTGACGATGAGCTTGCTGAAGGTCGGCTCGAGCGCCTCCCCGAAGTCGATCGCGACTTCGTGCGGCCCACTGACGGTCGCGCCGGGGCCGGGCTGTTGCAGCTTAGGCAATGCGTGCGCGAACGCGAGTTGCGTCGAGCCGAAGAACGCCAGCGCGAGCGCGCCCCGCCTGAACGATGATGAAAGCATGATGGTTCCTTGCGTGCTCGAAGCAGTCGACGCTTCGGGCGATATTTGCTGCATGCGAATGAAAGACTTCTCTCGCGCTGTGCGATGGACGAAGCCCGTGCATGGGAAATTGATTCAGGCGAAAGCGGGCGGGGCGCGCGGTTGCGCAGCGTTGACCAACTCGCGTCGCGGCGCATCCGTGAGCGGGGCGGAAGGGAATACATCGCGTGGTGAAAACGCGGAGAAAGCTCGATCGAGCGATACCGGCGGCGTTGGCGCGTGCGCGATGAGATCGCAATAAGCGCATGCCTGAAGATGATCGGCGACGTGGTGGTTCGCTGGATGCGAATCGCGCGATGCCTGCGCATCGGATGCGCACACGGAAGCGAGCAGCGATTCGATGCGCGCATGTTCGAACGCCTGCGATGCGACGGGCGCGAGCGAGAGCAGCAGGATCGCGCATATCGCCGCGAACCCGCTGATCTTTCCGATGATGCCCCGACGCAAGTGATGCATGCCGCGTTTGATCCGTTGTCGATATGGAGACCATGACGAACGGACGATTATGCCACGCGTGTTTCTATGGCTTCGCTTCGACGCGAGACGCTGCGACGCAGCTTCGTTTCTTCTTTTTCGAAGATCGAAGCAAACGGGGTATTGCGGCAAACTAAGCGAGGACTTATAATCTTTTCTTCGACGGACGCGGGGTGGAGCAGTCTGGCAGCTCGTCGGGCTCATAACCCGAAGGTCGTAGGTTCAAATCCTACCCCCGCAACCAACACCGTCCAGCATTACTCAAAAAGCCCGGTCAAGCCGGGCTTTTTGCTTTTCCGCGCGCGTATTGCGATGCGCCCAGCGTGCCAGCTCACAGGTCGCAATTGAACCGGTTCATGGCCGACTCTCGCGTGGCGACTTCACACGCGCGTGTCAAAATCGCAAAAATCTCGGCGAAGTCACATACGCCAATCCCAATCCACGCACGCTAAAGGAGTCCTCGCTCATGGACATTCCACACGTTCTGCAGGCTATCGCGCATCAGGAACACACGCTGGTGTTCCCCCAGTTTCACGCCGAGCATGCATGGCAGATCGGCGCGCAGTTGCGCGAGATGGCGCTCGCGCGCGACGCGGCCGTCGTCATCGACGTGCGCACGTTCGGCCGCAAGCTCTTCTACGCCGCGATGGACAACACCACGCCCGACAACGCGCGTTGGGTCGAGCGAAAGTCGCGCACCGTCGAGCATTTTCGCCGCAGTTCCTATGCGATCGGTCTTACGCTGCAGCAGGCCGGCGCGACGCTCGCCGACAAGTACGGTCTCGATCTCGCCGAGTTCGCGACGCACGGCGGTGCGTTTCCCTTGCGCGTATCCGGCGCGGGCGTGATCGGCTCGGTCGCGGTGTCGGGGCTTGCGCAGCGCGACGATCATCAGATGGTCGTCGAAGCGCTATGCGCCGTGCTCGGCCAGAACTTCGGCGATCTTTCGCTCGGACGCGACTGACGCCATCGACATCTTCGAACGAACACGACAACTGACGACAACAAAGATGCGCTCAACCGCTTATGTGCTCCTCGCGATCGCGATCGTCGCCGAAGTCGTCGCGACCTCCGCGCTGCGCGCCTCCGATGGCTTCACGCGCGCGCTCCCCGCGGTCATCGTCGTGACCGGATACGGGCTGTCGTTCTATCTGCTGTCGCTGACGTTGCGCGCGTTGCCCGTCGGCGTCGTGTATGCCGTGTGGTCGGGCGCGGGCATCGTGCTCATCACGCTCGTCGCGGCGCTGCTCTTCAAGCAGACGCCGGATTTGCCCGCCATGCTCGGCATGGGCCTCATCGTCGCCGGCGTGGTCGTGCTCAATGCGTTCTCGAAGATGAGCGCACACTGACACGGTCCATCGCCTGCGTGCTTACTTGCAGCGCACGATCATCGAGCGGTTCTTGACGTTCGCCGATATCACGTTGGTGATGCCGCCGCCGGTCGGGCCGCCTTCCTCGTTATCCTTCGAGACGATGTCGTATCCCGTCGCGCCGCATTTCTTGCCGGCGAGCACATAGCAGCTCGCCCAGCTCGATCCCGCGTCCGCGCCGCTGCAATTGACGGCGTAGCCGGTCTGTCCATCGGGCAGGTTGATGAGCGATGCTTCGTTCGACGACGCGCACGCGCCGAGACTCGCCACGGCGACGACCGCCGCGCCGAGTGCGGCGGCACGCAGCCAGAAGACACGCGAAACAGCGCCGCCATGTGCGGCGCGAGCGGAGATACGGCGCATGCGCCGACCGGGTTCCTTCATCTTTACCTCGTGAGAGCGAATTGCGATGTGCGCCGCCGGCCTTGTCTTCGCGGCGAGGGCGCATTTTTTGAGATAGGCATTGTCCCACACGCGGCTTACGCGACTCGTAAGCGGTTGTTATCCGCCCGAGGCGGGCGAGCAGGGCGAGGTCGCGCGGGCGCGTTGCTTGCGGATCGACGATTGGAGGTGCCTGTCCGATGAACTATTTTCCGGATCGCACACCTTATCCATCTGGGATTTCGGTTGGAATTGCCTGCCGGGAACCTGGGAGAAATCGGCAAAAAGCGCGGCAAGCTAAAGAGGGGGAAGAAGCCATGGCGGAAAGAGTCACGGGGCCATATCGCGGGTATTACATCAGCGCCTCGGCGCGGCTCGTACGGGCTCACGGCGAACAGGACGGCGGTGCGCCGATCTATGTCGGTTCGGTCAGTCTGGCGCGCGGCGGACCGGATGACGTGCATCGCTTCGAGGCGCTCGTCGATCTCGGACCCGAGCGGCGCTTCGCAACCGAGAGCGGGGCCCTCGCGCATGTGGAGCAGGCCGCGCGCGACTACATCGACCGCTTGCTGCAAGCGACATAATGCGTCCCGTCCACCTGCGACACATGGTGCTGCACGACGTCGCGAATTGCCTGATCGACCTTTTTCCGAGCGGCGCGGATGTCGCGGAAATCGGTCTCGAGCCGACGCCCGCGCTTTTCGTGAGTTGGCGTACGAGCGGCGTCGCGAATCATCCGGGCAACATCGCCTGGGGCGTGCACTATCGCTTCGACGCGCACGTGCTGCGCGACTATCCGCACTTATCGGAGAAAGCGCGGCAACGCGTATGCGAGCGCGTGCGCGAGATGAGCCGGCTGCTCGATTTCAACTATGCCGATCCTCGGGCGAGTTCGCTGCTCGTCGTGGATATCGACGAAAGCGTTCTTGCCGCGTGAACGGCACGGGCGCTGGACCGCGCGGCGCGACCGCGGTTACCATATCGCCGAATCGATTCGTGCGAGCGTGGGCGGCGCAGTCAACGTGCTCGCATCGAATGGAGCGATAAGCGCTTGAACGTCTTCGCGTGGCCCCCGACCCAATGCTCTCCCACCGGTCGCCACGCATCAGCAACGAGACAATCATGGATATTCGTTTCCTCCCGGACGCGCCCGATTACCGCGATGCCAATCTGACCGTCGAGTTCGCCGCGATCGTCGACGGCCGGCGCGTGCCGTGCGCCATTTCCGTCGAAGCGCTCGAAGATCATTTCGGCGCGCAGTCCTACGACACCGCCGGCTGGATCGACGCGTTCGCGGCGGGCCGCACGCGCATCGAAGCCGTTGCGCGAGAGCATCTGCGCGTGACCAACGGTATGCCGGTGCTCCTGAAAAGCGGACACTTTCCGCCGGGGCGCGTCACGGTCTGATGCGCTGACACACGCAAGCCTTCGTCTCTTACACGGCGCGATGTAAGACCTCCAACGCACCGTGTTCGTTATCGACGGCGGAAACATCGCGCCTGCTTCCGCGTGATCGCGCAACGGAGTACCATCGCTCTATTCGCCGCACGCGATGCGATTCGCTCGGCACATTATTTGCTCAAAGGCATGCGCTTTCCTGAGCATCAAATATAAAAATCGCGCGGGGTCGTCATGCTTCATTCCTTTCTTCACTCACTTGTCGAGTCCAATGCGCTATGGCTCATCTGGGCAGCCGTTGGTGTGCTGATTCTTGCGCTGTGCATCGTGTTCGCGTCGGTCGTGCTCGGCGATTCGGACGAGCCGCTTTATCGAGCGGCGTCGCGCCGCAACGACAACGGCAAGATGACCATCTGAGCGCGCACCGGCGCGCCGCGATTTGACTTCGAAAGAGGCGGTGCCGACAATGCCTCGCATGGGATCGCAGGAGCGGCGCACCGAGCAAAGACGCGAACAGCGCGAGGCGCTGCGCGAGCGCATACTCGAAGTCTCGCGTGCGATCGTAAAGCGCGAAGGGTTCGCATCGCTCTCGATGAGAAAGCTCGCCGAGGCGATCGATTACTCGCCCGCCGCGCTCTATCTTCATTTCAAGAGCCGTGGCGACATCGCGCGGGCGCTGTGCAAGGAAGGGCACGCGAGTCTGCGCGACGCGTTCCTCGCGCATACATCGATCGCGGACCCGGCCGCGCGCCTGAACGCAATGGGGCGCGCGTATGTCGAATTCGGGCTGGCCGAGCCCGAGACGTATCGGCTGATGTTCATGGAGCCCGCAGGTTTCGCCGGCGCAGGCGCCGATGCCAAAGACAACGTCAATGGCAACGGTCGGGCGGCGGATTCCGGCGCGGCGGCGCTCTCGCTGATCGCGGATGCGTTCGTCGAGTTGCGTGCATCCGACCGGCTGCCGCCGCGCGCTGCGCCGGTTGCGTGCGCGGAAGGGCTGTGGGCGAATCTGCATGGCATCGTCGCGCTGAAACTGAACGGCGCGGCGTTGCCCGAGACGCCGGCCGCGACACTCGTCGAGCTGTCGCTTGACGCGTGGTACGCGCCGGTCAACGGAACTGAACCTCGGGGAACCGAAACTCGATTCAACGCACCGGATCGATCCGACACTTCAACACGATGACCACCGAAGACATCCGTATCGACACCGCCAACGGCATCGGCTTCATTGCGCTCGATCGTCCGAAGGCACTCAACGCGCTGACGCCGCTGATGCTGCGCGCGATCAGCGAGGCATTGCGCGCGTGGCGCCACGATCAGGCGATCCGCGCCGTCGTCGTCTATAGTCCGCACGTGCGGGCGTTTTGCGCGGGCGGCGATATCCGCTTTCTGTACGAGTCCGCGCAGGCGGGGGCGCGCGACGCGATCGACGCGTTCTTCACCGACGAATACAAGCTCAATCACGCGATCTTCACGTTCCCGAAGCCGTATATCGCGGTCGTGAATGGCGTCGTGATGGGCGGCGGCATGGGCATCTCGCAGGGTGCGCATCACACGGGCGGCCTGCGCATCGTCACACAGTCGACGAAGATGGCGATGCCCGAGACGCGTATCGGCCTCTTTCCCGATGTCGGCGTGAGCTGGTTCCTCGCGCGCGCGCCCGGCGCGATCGGACGCTATCTCGCGGCAACGGGCGCGAGCCTCGGCGCAGCCGATGCGCTCTATGCCCGCATGGCCGACGCCTATCTCGACGATGGCGCGCTGCCGGGACTCGTCGAATCGCTCAGGCATCAGCGCTTTCTCGATGGTGTCGAGATCGTGCGTTTCGTGCAGAACGAGACGACGAAGTACAAGGTCGCGCCGATCCCCGAGAGGAGCGAGCTCGCCGCGGCGCGCACGATGATCGACAAGCACTTCGCGGCGGGCAACGGCGCATCGATTCTCGCGTCGCTCGAGCGCGAGGCGGAGCTCGGCAACGACTGGGCGAAGCGCACGGCCGCGGAACTGCGCGAGCGTTCCCCGCTTTCCGTCGATGTAGCGCTGCAGCAAGTCGATCGCGCGAAGTTCTCGACCATGGCCGAGACGCTGCGGCGCGATCTCGACCTCACGCGCACGATGTTCGAGCGCGGCGATGTGCTGGAGGGTATTCGCGCGCGCATCGTCGACAAGGACAACGAGCCGCGCTGGAAGGTCGCGCGCGCCGAGGACGTGAACGCCGCGGATATCGACCGCATGTTCGAAAGCGCGTGGACGCCCGCGGCGCATCCGCTACGGCTTCTGAAGGACTGATGCCGCGCGGGCGGTTTTGACGGGGGATCAGTCCGACTCGCTGCCCGCCATGAACGCGCGCATGAAGACGAGTGCGCCCCAGCCCCAGATGGCGTTGGCGATGAAGTTGGGCGTGAGACGCGGCAGCAGGTTGCCGCTCGGCCAGATGCCGCGCGCCGGATCGATCACGAACACGCCGACCGCCGTCAGCACGATGCCGCCGAAGACGAGCGCGCCGATCCACGGTGCGCTGCGCTCGGGCCCAACGCGCAGGAGCCACACCATCAGCACACCGAAGATGGAGCTCCACAACGCATTGGCGATGAATTCGGGGATGCCGAGCGGAAGAAATGGTGTGATGGAAAAGCCGGCCGGATCGACGAGACCCGCTGCGTGGAGCAGCGCCAGGGTCGATTCGCGAAAAAAAAGCGCGGCGAGAAAACCGGAAACTAATGGCAGTATGACTTTTTGCATTGGCTAGACCGCTTGAAGCCGGAGGGCGCGGCTCTCTCCGATTGTCGTGACGAGCGCCATTATAGTGGCGTCGCAAGTGCTTCCAGGCCGGGTCCGGCGCTGTCGCGGGTTATTTTGCGATGGCGTCGCTCGCCGGGCTGTGATGCAGCATGCGATCGCTGTTTTGCGGCGGATTCGGGCGCTTCACCGGCATGTTGTCGGGATTGTCGGGGCGCGTGGCGCTTGCGGATGGCGCACCGGGCGCGCTCGGCGGCTTGACCATCGAGGCGCTGTCGTCCGGACGCGCGGTCTGGGCGTGCGCCGTGAACGTAGTGATGAGCAAAAGGGCGGCTGTCGCGAGGTGATGTCGGGTCATGATCGCTCTCCGCGAAGGGGAGACCCTCGATGTGCATCACGCGTGCCTGGCGCCCGGCCGATTCGGGCCGGACGACCGATCCGCCGCGCTGCGGTAAAATTGTCGATTCCCTATTAGATTCAGGCGGTTCGCGCGAAAGCGCGGCCGCCGTCGCCCATGTCAGCCGTATCGAAGACCAGCCCGCGCCGCGTTTCCGTTGCCCCGATGATGGATTGGACCGACCGCCATTGCCGGTCCCTGCACCGCCTCGTATCGCGTCAGACTTGGCTTTACACGGAAATGGTGACGACGGGCGCGCTGCTCTACGGCGATGTCGCGCGCCATCTCGCATTCACGCCCGCCGAGGCGCCCGTCGCGCTGCAACTCGGCGGCAGCGAGCCGGCCGATCTCGCAAAGAGCGCGAAGCTCGGCGAACAGTGGGGCTACGACGAAATCAACCTGAATTGCGGATGCCCGTCCGAGCGCGTGCAGCGCGGCGCATTCGGCGCGTGCCTGATGAAGGAGCCGCAGCTCGTCGCGGATTGCGTGAAGGCGATGCGCGACGCCGTATCGGTTCCGGTGACGGTCAAGCATCGCATCGGCGTGGATGCGGTCGAGGAGTACGAGTTCGTGCGCGATTTCGTCGGCACGATCGCCGATGCGGGCTGCGAGGTGTTCATCGTGCATGCGCGCAACGCGATCCTCAAAGGCTTGAGCCCTAAAGAGAACCGCGAGATTCCGCCGCTCAAGTACGAGTATGCGTATCGGTTGAAGCGCGACTTCCCGCATCTCGAAATTTCGATCAACGGTGGCATCAAGACGCTCGACGAAGTCGAAGAGCATCTGAAGCACGTCGATGGCGTGATGCTCGGCCGCGAGGCTTATCACAATCCGTACGTGCTCGCGGGCGTCGACACGCGCTTTTACGGCGCTGCGACGCCAGTGCCCTCGCGCGAGGACATCGAGGCGGGGCTCATCGACTACGCGCGTCACGAACTATCTCGCGGCACGTATCTCGGCGCCGTGACACGCCATGCGCTGGGCCTGTATCGCGGCGTTGCGGGCGCGCGGGGATGGCGTCGTGTGCTATCCGACAATCGCCGGCTCGCAACAGGCGATCTGACGATTTTCGACGAGGCGCGCAGCCACCTTCGCGAGGCCGTGGAAGCAATCGAGTCCTGATGCGCGTACTTCGGAAAAAGATGCTCAAAGGTACTAGGCAAGCGCGATCGTTGTTCGTATAATCTCGCTTCTTGATTGCTGCAGCAGTTCAGAAGCAATCAAGATCGCGGCACCAGTGGTGGCTGTAGCTCAGTTGGTAGAGTCCAGGATTGTGATTCCTGTCGTCGTGGGTTCGAGTCCCATCAGCCACCCCACCGAGAATTCATGCAAGAAGCCCAGTCATTCGACTGGGCTTTTTGCTTTTCCGGCGTCTGTGACGCAAACGTTCACCCGCGTCGCTCCACCATGCTAGGATTTCCAAACCACCCCCCAACGACGACATTGGAGGCAGACATGACTACTTTGGCGATCGACGGTGTGCGCTGGGTCAACGACCGCGTGACCAGCGTGCGCTGGGGCAGTTTCGATCCAGCCACGAACGACTGGGCCGCGCCCACCAGCATCGTGGACGTTCAGCAAGTCGTGGACGCCCTCAAAAGCGGCAAGGAAGTCCGCACGCTCTTCACGCTCGGCGGGCGTGCCTTCCTCGGTCCGAAAGTCAGCGCCCTGCCGTATACGAACGGGCACATCGGCATTGAGGCGCGCGTGCAGGACGGGCAGATCGAGAAATCGCTCGAAGACCTGCCGCCCGTCTGAGCACGTTGCAAAACGACGCTACCGGAGACCAGCGTTGAATAGACAAAAGGCGCTCCGGTTCGAGACCGCGTATGCGCCCCGCATCGTCGAGCGCGTGGCGCGTGTTCTCGGGCGCGGCGTGCGCGTCGAGATCCTTCCATACGAGAGCACGGCCGTGCCGACGCGTCTGCGTGTCAGCGCCGAGCGTGCGCACCGCGAGGGCGACGATCGGTGCGTCTATCCATATCCGCTGAATGTATTTCTGACCTGGGACGATGGAGAAATCGAACGCCTGATGGGCATCGGCGGCGAGGCCCGATTCCTGCGATATCTCGACGCGATGGCCGCAAAGCTCGACGCCTGGCAGGGCGCGCGCGAAGTCGCTCTCGCGACGCGCTCGCAGGCGGAACCGTCGGTTCTGTTCGGCGGTCTCGATTTCGAAGCCTGATCACGGCGGCCGGCTGCCGCCCGTTAGCGCCCGTTCAGCCGACGTATCGTCAGCCTGCGCTCACGCCGCGCGTGGCGCCGGCAGGGCGCATCAACATGAACGTGGAGGTCGGTATGGCATCGTCGAATGAAGGCGATCTGCGCGCATTCGTGCAGACCGCGGAACAGGCGGGTGGTTTTGTGTGGGTGCTGACGCTCGTCGATTTTTCGGCGCGCGAAGTGAAGCGCACCCTTGTCTCCGAAGAAAACTTCGCCACCGCCGACGCCGCCCGCGACGCGGGCAACGATCGCCTGAAAGGGATGTCGAACGACCGCTGACGAAGCGTCACGCGCGCGGCGCGCCACGGATTCACTTCGTCGCGATCACCATCGAATCCGGTCCCACCAGGGGCTCGACGCGCGCCGCTGAAAATCCGGCTTCCTTCATCCAGGCGCAGCATTGCGCGCCGGTGTAATCGAAGCCGCCCGGCGTCTCGATCAGCATGTTCAGGCTCATCAAAAGGCCGAGCGCGTTCTCGCGGCGTTCGTCGTCGATGATTGCGTCGTATACGATGAGCGCGCCGCCCGGCGGCAGCGCGGCATGGCACTTTGCAAGCAGTTCGAGCTTCTGCGGCAGATTCCAGTCGTGCAGGATGTGACCCATCACGAGCACATCCGCTGACGGGCACGGATCCTTGAAGAAATCGCCAGGATAAAAGCGCAGCCGGTCCTGCAGTCCATTCGCCGCGATGTAGTCCTCGAAAACGGGTCCGACCACCGGCAGGTCGAAGCCGCCTCCCGTCAGATGCGGATGCGCCCGCGCGATCTGCACCGGCAGCGCCCCCTGCGCCGCACCGATATCGATGAAAGTCCCGTACTCACTCCACGGAAACTGCCGGGCGATCGCCTGAGCCGTGCCCATGCTCACGCCGCTCATCGCTTGCAGAAAACCGCGCAGACGCGCCGGATCGCTATAAAGCGTCTCGAAGACATTGCCGCCGTGCTTCGATTCGTTTTGCGGCAGTCCCGTGCGCAGCGCCTCGGTGAGCGATCCCCAGAACGGGTAGAGGCGCGCGTTCGCCATTTCCAGCAATCCGCCGACATACGAAGGCTTGTTGCGATCGAGGAAGAAGTCGGCGTCGCTTGCGTTCGCGTAGCGGCCGTCCTCGCGCGTCAGCAGGTTGAGCGCGACGAGCGTATCGAGAAAATCGAGCGCCCCGCGCGGATGCAGTTCGAGTGCCTGTGCGAGGTCGTCCGCCTGGCGCGCTCCGCTCGCCAGTTGCGTGAACACGCCCAGCTCGACCGCCGAGAGCAACGCTTTCGATGCCCAGAACGCCATTCCCATCTGCAGCAACCGCTCCGGATTCGGCTGTGCGGCCATGCCGCCTTGCGCGTCTTGCATGATGCGCCTCCCTGTCGAAGATACGAGGAAATGGCGAAGCTGTAAGCAGGCTGGAAAGTCTGCGTAACTGTAGGACCCGTTCCCGTCAGCTTCAAGGTGATATGTGGGCCGCATCACGTAGACGAGAACACGTTCGACGATATCGAACGAGTGCGGCAACCGCATCGTACGGATTTACGCAAACGCGCGCCCATAATCACTTCACACTGATCAACGTTCACAAGGAGAACGTCATGAATCGCTTCGACGGCAAGACAGTTCTGGTTACCGGTGGCAACAGCGGCATCGGTCTCGCGGCGGCGCAAGCATTTGCAGCCGAAGGCGCGCGGGTCGTCATCACCGGGCGCGACGAAAGCTCGCTTGCCACGGCGCGCGCTTCGCTGGGCGCGAACGCCATCGCCATCCGCAACGTGGCCGGCACGGTCGGCGCCGCGCGTGAACTCGCGCAAGCGCTGGTCGATGCAAGCATCCGGCTCGACGCGATCTTCATTAACGCGGGCGTCGGCACGTTCGCGCCGTTCACCGAGATCGACGAAAAGGCCTGGGACGAAACCTTTGCAATCAACGTGAAAGGGCCTTATTTCCAGATTCAGTCGCTGGTGCCGCTTCTGAATGAAGGCGCGTCGATCGTGCTGAATGGTTCGATCAACGCGCACATCGGCATGCCGATGTCGTCGGTGTACGCGGCGAGCAAGGCGGCGCTCATCTCGCTCGCGAAGACGCTGTCGGCGGAATTGCTGCCGCGCGGCGCGCGCGTGAATGTCGTGAGCCCCGGCCCCGTCTCGACGCCGCTGCACGGCAAGCTCGGCCTCGTCGATGAAGCCGCCGCGCAACTCCAGAGCCAGATTCCCCTCGGACGCTTCGGCAAGTCGAGCGAAGTCGCGGCGACGGTGCTGCACCTGGCATCGCCGGAATCGGGCTTCATCGTCGGCACGGAGATCGTGATCGACGGCGGCATGAGTCAGCTTTGAGTCAGCTTTGAGTCGGCTTTTAGTCGAGCGCGGGCCGCGCGCGCGGTCCGTGCAACGCGAGGTATCCATCATGAGTGACATCACTTCGTTCGTCGTGCATCTGCCGGGCAAGCCCGAGCATCGCGAAGAACTGGAAACGCGTCTTCTCGATGTGCTGGAACGCATGTCCGAGGAGCCGGATTTCATCAACACGTATCTGCATCGCGCCGCGGACGATCCCGACTCGCTCGTGCTATATGAAACGTGGGCGTGCTCTGCCGCGCATTTCCGTGCGCATCATCTCGGGCGGCCGTATCGGCAGGCATACGAGGCCGTGCTGCCGCAATTGCTCGCGCGTGAGCGGACGATCGAATTCCTGACGCCGGTGCGAACCTACGAACGGAGCGCGCTCAACGCATCGCCGGCTGCAGCTCGCCCCAGTTGACGAGAATCTGCTGGATGCTGCGCGCGTAGGCGTCCCGATGTTTCGGCGATTCCGAGTGATATGCGCCGATCGCGCGCCACGTGTTGCCGTACTTGACCATCTTCTGCTTCAGCAGCCACGCGGCGACGAACACGTTGATGCACGGATCGGCGAGCGCGCGATGCGGAATGCCCTGACGCGCCAGGTCGGGGAAATGGATCGAGTTGATCTGCAACTGGCCGATATCGAGCGAGCCGTTGGCGTTGCGATTGATCGCGGCGGCATCGCCTTTCGATTCGCGCCAGGCGACCGCGCGCAGCACGAGGGGATTCACGCCCTGATAGGCGCCGGCCTGCTCGAAGCAATCGTCGGCGCGAGCGGCGCTGGCCGCGAGCGATGCGCCTAGCAGCACGCAGGCAGCGAGCGCGGCATGGGTCGAACGGAACATGAAACGTGGCTCCTTCGGGAATGGGACGCGCATCGCTCAGGGCGCGAGCGCAATGTCGATGCGATGCTCGACGTCCTTCATATACGTGCGCGATTCGTCGGACACCACGAGGCGCGGTTCCGGGCCGCTGCATCTGCAATCGGCGACGCGGCGCGTTTTCTTGCCTTTCCTGCTCGCGGATCTGGCGGGCGGTTCGTCGTCGTCGGCGGCGGCGGGGGGCAGCATCGCGAGCGTGGGCAAGGGCGGATAGACCTTCTGCACGGCGGGCCCGAGCGCCGCGAGCGTTTGCACGGAGGCGGGCGCGCTCACGTCGAGCGGACCGGCGAAGGCGCTCGTCGACAGCGACATTGCGAAGGCAAGGCTCTGGATCAGGATTCGGCGCATCGCGTCAGCCTCCCTGCGTTGGCCTGATGGACACGCTGTACGGCTGTCGCGCGCCGGCGGTCAGGTTTTCCAGGCTGAGCTTGACCGTGTGCCGGGCGGGAATGCCTTTCCAGATCGCCTGGTTGAGATACGGGAAGTCTTGCGCGAGCGCGGTGACGAGGATGGTCGTCGGCTGCTTCTGCGCGGCGGCGAGCGCACCGGCTTTCGCGAGGATCGCGGTGAGTTGCGGGTCGCGCGCGCCGAGGGCGTCGGCGGGAATCTCGAAGCGGATGATGTCGGCGCTCAACGCCGGCTTGTCGGTCTGGGTCGTGCTGGCCGTCTGCATCGGCGCGCAGCCGGCCAAGGCGAACGCGACGGCGATGGCGAAAAAAATTGACGCTGCCCCCTTCACTGGCATCTCCTGATTGAGTCATGGTGATATGCGGGTTGACGGCGCGCCTGCGCGCGACTTGATAGCCGCGCGCAAACGTTTCGCCAAATAGCAAAACTTGACTCAGAAGACAGCGATTCGAGAAATCCGCTAACGCGGATCGCGTCAAACGATGCCGCGATGTTGCGGATCGCTCAGATGGGCCACCACGCGCCGATGCTCGGCTCGGCATCGAGTGCGCGGAGGAAATCGTCCGCGAAGGCGTCGGCGGCGATCTGCCGCTCGGGCGAGCCTTCGGGTAAATCGTGGGGATTCTTCAGGCCGCGCGCGTGGCGGATGGCGGCAACCGTTTCGGTCAGGGCGGCGAGCGAGTCGAGGGTGTGGGAGTTCATACCGGGGATTACGGCACCGGCCGCGAATGCTTGAGCCCTCATGTCATAAAAGCATCACACCTTCGGCTTCCGATGCCCGGACACGAGCGCGCCCGCATCCCTCGCGAGCCCGAACAAATCCAGCACGCCGAGCAGCCCCACGAACGCGACGATCAGAAACGCGACGCTGAAATCCTCCGGCCCGATGGCATGCGCATCGTGCCCGTGCAGCCACTCGCCGATGCGCAGCGCGATCGCGCCGACGGCGACCCCGATGCCCATCGTCATCTGAAAAAGCGTGCTGGAGAGCGCCGATGCGCCGCTCATCTGCGCCTTCGGCACGTCGGCGAAACTCAGGGTGTTGAGCGCCGTGAACTGCAGCGAGCGCGACAGGCCGCTCGCGAACAGCACGACGACGATCACATACTTGGGCGTCGTCGGCGTGAGCAGGCTCATCGCGGCAAGCGACAGCGCCGCGAGCACGCCATTGACGATCAGCACCGGCCGAAAGCCGAACTGACGCATTACGGGCGTGGTGACGAGCTTCATCGAGAGATTGCCCGCGAACACGGCAAGCGTGAGCAGGCCCGAGTCGAACGCGTTCATGCCGAAGCCGACCTGGAACATCAGCGGCAACAGGAAAGGCGCCGCGCTGATCGCGACGCGAAAGAGCGATCCGCCGCCCATCGCCACGGCAAAGGTTTTCACCTTCAGCGCCGACAGATCCACGACCGGCTGCGCCGCGCGCCGCAGATGCCACCACGAAGCGATGCCCGCCGCCACGCCCACCGCGACGAGCACGCCGACGAAGGTCCAGTCGCCGTCGCTGCGCCCGACGAGCTCCATCGCGTAGAGCAGCGTCGTGCACGCGATGCCGCAGAGCGCGAAGCCCGGCAGGTCGAAGCGTCGCGTCGGGTCCTCGCGCTCGTTGCCGATATGACGCAGCGTCAGCAGCAGGCCGATCAGACCGAGCGGCACATTGAGATAGAAAATCCAGCGCCACGACGAATACGTCGTGATAAAGCCGCCGAGCGGCGGGCCGATCACCGGGGCGACGAGCCCGGGCCACGTGATGATCGCGATGGCGCGCATCAGGCCTTCCTTGGGCGTCGCGCGCAGCACGGCGAGCCGGCCGACCGGCACCATCATCGCGCCGCCGATGCCCTGCAGCACGCGCGCGGCGGCAAAGGCGGGCAGGGTCGAGGTGGTGGCGCACAGCACGGACGCCGCCGTGAAGACGGCGATCGCGCTCGCGAACACGGTGCGCAGGCCGAAGCGATCGGCCGCCCAGCCGGAAATCGGGATGAATACGGCGAGCGTGAGCAGATACGCCGTGATGCCGAGACTCATGTCGGCGGGATGCACGTTGAACGAGCGCGCCATCTGCGGTAACGCGGTGGCGATGATCGTGCCGTCGAGGTTCTCCATGAAGAAGGTCGCCGCGACGAGCGTGACGATGAGCGACGAGCCTTTTTTCTCGCGATTGCTTGCGGACGGCATCGGTCGGGCGCTCCTGCATGTCTCATTGGAAGCCTGACATTCTAGCCGCGAGAGCAGAGCTTTCGCGGCTATGGTAGTTTTTGCGATTGCCGGAAAACCAGCCACGCAGCATTTCCGACAACGCGCCGACAGCGCGCAAACAGAACGCCAACAAGAGGAATGAGCAATGAAGTTTCGGAAACTCGGTGATTCGGGTCTCGACGTCAGCCTGATCGGGCTCGGCACCATGACCTGGGGCGAGCAGAATACCGAAAGCGAAGCGCACGAGCAGATCGACTACGCGCTGGCCGAGGGCGTGAACCTGATCGATGCCGCCGAAATGTATCCGGTGCCGCCGCGCCCCGAGACGCAGGGCCGCACCGAGGAATTCATCGGCACGTGGCTCGCGAAGCATCCCGCAAAACGCAGCGACATCGTGCTCGCGACGAAGATCGCCGGGCCCGCGCGCCAGCCGCACAATCCGCGGCATATCCGCGGCGCGGGCAACCAGTTCGATCGCAAGAACCTGAACGAAGCCATCGACGGCAGCCTGAAGCGTCTGCAGACGGATTACGTCGATTTGTACCAGTTGCACTGGCCCGATCGCAGCACGATGACCTTCGGCCGCCCGGCATACCCGTATATCGACGACGAATACAGCGTGCCCATCGAGGAAACGCTCGCCGCACTCGCCGATCTCGTGAAGGCGGGCAAGATTCGCCATGTGGGCGTGTCGAACGAAACGCCGTGGGGTGTCGCCCAGTTCCTGCGCGCGGCCGAAAAGGCGGGGCTGCCGAAGATCGTCAGCATCCAGAATCCGTACAGCCTCGTGAACCGCACGTATGAGCTCGGCCTGTCGGAATTCACGCATAAGGAAGGCGTCGGGCTGCTCGCGTATTCGCCGCTCGCTTTCGGCTGGCTGTCGGGCAAGTACGAAGGCGGGGCGCGTCCCGCCGGCGCGCGCATCACGCTGTTCGAGCGCTTTCAGCGCTACAGCAAGCCCCAGGCGATCGCCGCGATCACCTCCTATGTCGAACTGGCGAAGCGCCACGGCCTCACGCCGACGCAACTCGCGCTCGCGTTCGTCAACACGCGGCCCTTCACGACGAGCACGCTGATCGGCGCGACGTCGATGGCGCAGTTGAAAGAGAACATCGAAAGCGTGAACGTCGAACTGTCGGAGGAAATTCTGAGCGAAATCGAGGCGCTGCACGAACGCCAGCCGAATCCGGCGCCCTGAAATTTCCTGTCTGCTCAGGGATTTGTCGAAGAATCGGATGGGCTGGCCGCGAATGTGTCAGCATTGACGTTCGCGCGGCGGATCAGCGCATCGCCTGAAAATCGTGCCGAAGGATGCCGCAGGCGTGCAGTGCGCGCATCCTTTTCGTAATACCGCCGTGGGGCGAAGCGCCGACGCTTCGCCCCACGGCGCACCCCTCGCAACATTCGCGGTGCGGTGCCGGTTTCAAGGCACTACACTTGCTCGATGGTCCTGGTTGCCCGCTGCGGCGCCTTTCGCCACAGCGCGCTCTTCGCAAAGGAGTCGTCGCTCATGTCTCAAGCAACACCTCAGGCCAAAGATCTCGATCGCCTCGCGATCGACACCATCCGTACCCTCTCGATGGACGCCGTGCAAAAGGCCAATTCCGGCCACCCCGGCACGCCGATGGCGCTCGCGCCCGTCGCGTTCCATCTCTGGCAGAACCATCTTCGTTACGACCCCGACGCGCCGCTCTGGCCGAATCGCGACCGCTTCGTGCTGTCGGTCGGCCATGCGTCGATGCTGCTTTACTCACTGCTGCATCTGGCGGGCGTGAAGGAAGTCGACGATGAGGGCAAGCCGACCGGCAAGCCCGCCGTGTCGCTCGACGACATCGAGCATTTCCGCCAGCTCGACAGCAAGACGCCGGGTCACCCGGAATACCGCATGACGACCGGCGTCGAAACCACGACCGGCCCGCTCGGACAGGGTCTCGGCAACAGCGTCGGCATGGCGATGGCCGCGCGCTGGAAGGAAGCCCACTTCAACAAGGGCGAGGACACGATCTTCGACTACCGCGTCTACGCGCTGTGCGGCGACGGCGACATGATGGAAGGCGTGTCGCACGAAGCCGCGTCGCTCGCGGGGCATCTGCGGCTTTCGAACCTCATCTGGATCTACGACAGCAACCGCATCACCATCGAAGGCCATACGGATCTCGCGTATAGCGACGACGTCGAAGCGCGCTTTCACGGCTACAACTGGCACACGCTGCACGTCGACGACGCCAACGACGCGCAGGCGCTCGAAGATGCCATCAACAAGGCGAAGTCGCACACGGACAAGCCGACGCTGATCGTCGTGAAGAGCATCATCGGCTGGGGCGCGCCTAACAAGCAGGACACGGCGAGCGCGCACGGCGAGGCGCTCGGCGAGGAAGAGGTGAAGCTCGCGAAGAAGTTCTACGGCTGGCCGGAGGACAAGCAGTTCTATGTACCCGATGGTGTGATGCAGCACATCGCCGACGGCATGGGCGCGCGCGGCAAGAAGCTGCATGCCGAGTGGAAGCAGCGTTTCGACGCCTACGAGAAGGCCAATCCCGAGCTCGCGAAAGAAGCGTGGCTGATGCTCGGATCGAAGCTTCCCGACAACTGGGACGCCGATATTCCGACCTTCGAGCCCGACGCAAAAGGTATCGCCACGCGCGATTCGTCGGGCAAGGTGCTGAACGCCATCGCGCCGCGTCTTCCGTGGCTCATCGGCGGCGCGGCGGATCTCTCGCCATCGACGAAGACGAATCTCAAGTTCGAGGGCGCGGGCAGCTTCGAGCACGACAGCTACGGCGGACGCAATCTGCACTTCGGCATTCGCGAGCACGGCATGGGCGCGGTCTGCAATGGCCTGGCGCTCTCCGGATTGCGTCCGTATGGATCGACGTTCCTGATCTTCAGCGACTACATGAAGCCGCCGATCCGCCTCTCGGCGATCATGGAAGTGCCGGTGATCTACGTGTTCACGCACGATTCGATCGGCGTCGGCGAAGATGGTCCGACGCACCAGCCGATCGAGCAGTTGGCCTCCCTGCGCGGCGTGCCGGGCCTCTGCACGCTGCGCCCCGCCGATGCGAACGAGGTGAGCGAAGTGTGGCGCGTCGCGCTGTCGCATTCGAAGGAGCCGTCCTGCATCGTGCTCACGCGCCAGGCGCTGCCGACTTTCGATCGCAAGAAGTACGCATCGGCTGATGGCGTGAAGCATGGCGCGTATGTGCTCGCCGATGCCGAAGGCGGCAAGAAGCCCGAGGTTCTCCTGCTCGCGACCGGCAGTGAAGTGTCGCTGTGCGTCGAGGCCTACGAAAAACTGAAGGCCGAAGGCATCGCGGCGCGCGTCGTGTCCATGCCGTCGTGGGACATCTTCGAGAAGCAGGATACGGCGTACAAGGACTCGGTGCTGCCGCCGGACGTGAATGCGCGCGTCTGCGTCGAGCAGGCCGCGACGCTCGGCTGGGATCGCTATGTCGGCCGACTGGGAACCCAGATCGTGATGCACACATTCGGCGCATCGGCGCCGTTGAAGGCGTTGAAGAGCAAGTTCGGCTTCACGCCGGAAGCGGTCTACGAAGCCGCGAAGAAGCAGATCGAACGCGTGAAATCCAACGGCAAGGAGTGAATCATCATGCAGATCGGCATCGTGGGACTGGGGCGCATGGGCGGCAACATCGGGCGGCGGCTGATGCGCGGCGGGCATGCCTGCGTCGCGTACGATCACAATCCGCAAGCGACCGAAGCGCTCGCAAGCGACGGCGCGACGGGCGCGAAGGACCTGGGCGATCTCGTCGCGAAGCTGGCCGCGCCGCGCGTCGTCTGGCTGATGCTGCCCGCGGGGAAGATCACCGAAGACACGCTCAACGATCTGCACAAGATTCTCGGCGCGGACGACGTGATCATCGACGGCGGCAACAGCTTCTATAAAGACGATATCCGCCGCGCCGCGCAGTTGCGCGAGCAGGGCATCCATTACGTCGATGTCGGCACGTCGGGCGGCATCTGGGGACTGGAGCGCGGCTACTGCATGATGATCGGCGGCGATGAGGCGGTCGTGCGCCGGATCGATCCGATTCTCGCGACACTCGCGCCGGGACGCGGCGACATTCCCGAGACCCCCGGCCGCGAAGGGCGCGATCCGCGCGTCGAGAATGGCTACATGCATTGCGGACCGGTCGGTTCGGGGCACTTCGTGAAGATGGTCCACAACGGCATCGAGTACGGTCTGATGCAGGCGTATGCCGAAGGCTTTCACATCCTGAGGCACAAGGAGTCGAAGGACCTCGCGGAAGGCGAACGCTATACGCTCGATCTCGCGGATATCGCCGAAGTATGGCGGCGCGGCAGCGTGGTGTCGTCATGGCTGCTCGATCTGACCGCGGGCGCGCTCGCCAGCGACGGCACGCTCGAGCGCTTCTCGGCGGAAGTCGCGGACAGCGGCGAAGGGCGCTGGACGATCGAGGCGGCGATCGAGGAAGCGGTGCCCGCGCAGGTGCTGTCGGCGGCGCTTTACACGCGCTTCCGTTCGCGCGATGCCGAATCGTTCCCCGAACGCATGCTTTCGGCAATGCGCTTCGGCTTCGGCGGACATCACGAGTTTCCCGCGAAGTAGCGTTGCTTCGTCGACGGTGTAAATACGGCGATGGACTTGAGCGGTCCATCGCCGTTTTTCATTTCATCATGCGCCGCCGGAAGAGCCATGCGCACAGGAAGAACGGCACGAGCGCATACGCGAACAGCACGAGCACATGGAGGGCTGCGCCGTCGAACGGGCGGCCGAGCATCGCGGGGCGGATCAGTTCGACCGCGTGAAAGAGCGGCAGTACCTGCGTGACGCGCTGAGCGAGCGCGGGCAGTTGCGCGATCGGAAAGAACACGCCGGAGAGCAAGAGCATCGGCGTGAGCGCGAGCGTCTGATAGAACATGAAGAAGTCGTAGCTCGGCGCGAGCGCGGTGATGACCATCGCGGTGCTGGCGAACGCGAGTCCCGTCAGCGCGATGACGGGCAGCGCGATCAGCATCGACGGAAAGCTCGCATAGCCGAGCACGCCCGCGACGATCATGATCGCCACGCCAGAGAGCACCGACTTGCTCGCGGCCCATACGATCTCACCGAGCACGATGTCGCCGAGCGTGAGCGGCGTATGCATGATGGCTTCCCACGTGCGCTGAACGTGCATGCGCGAGAAGCCCGAGTACATCGCCTCGAAGCTCGCGGACATCATCACGCTCGATGCCGCCGTGCCCGCCGCGAGAAACGCGATGTACGACACACCGTCGACATGCCCGACCATCAGCCCGAGACCCAGTCCCAGGCCGAAGAGATAGATCATGGGGTCGGCGAGATTGCCGATCATCGAGGCAATCGCGAGCTTCTTCCAGACGAGATAGTTGCGCCGCCAGACCGACATCCAGTGCGTTGCATTGGCGGGCAGCGCGCTGGCTAGCGGCGTCACGCTTTGCGCGTGTTTCGGCTGCGCCCGCTCGCGTTTCTTGTTCTTGTCGATGCGGGATGGTTCGAGCGTATCCATTGAGTCAGTCCACCATTTCCCGTCCCGTGAGACGCAGGAAAACATCTTCGAGATTCGCCGGACGATGCAGATAGCGCACGTCCGCGCGGCCTTTCACGCGCGCATGCACGGGCTGCGGATCGTCCACGTAGCAAAAGAGCGTTTCGCCGCTCACTTCCATGCGCTCGACGAACGGCTCGAGTTCCGTCGCGAGCGCCTGCGGATCGGGCCCGTAAATCTCGATGACATCCGAGCCGATCACCGATTCGATGAGATCGTGCGGACGTCCTTCGGCAATCTTGCGGCCTTCCTCGATCACGCAGACGCGGTCGCACAGACGTTCGGCTTCTTCCATGAAATGCGTCGTCAGAAGGATGGTCTTGCCGCGCGTGAGCAGCGAGCGCAGGCGCTCCCAGATGAGATGCCGCGCTTGCGGATCGAGTCCGGTCGTTGGTTCATCCATCACGAGGACATCGGGATCGTTGACGAGCGCGCGCGCGAGCGTGAGACGCCGCTTCATGCCGCCCGACAATTCGCCGACGCGCGCATTCGCCTTGCTCTCCAGACGCGCGAATTCCAGCAGCGAAGGCACGAGCGCATCCATGCGCGCGCCGGTCAGACCAAAGTAGCGGCCGAAGACAGTCAGGTTTTCGCGCACCGTGAAATCGGGATCGAGGTTGTCGAACTGCGGCACGACGCCCACGCGTTCTCTCGCGAACCGGGCGCGCGCGGGGACCGGCTCGCCGACGAGACGAATCGCGCCGCTATCGGGCGAGGTGATGCCGAGCAGCATCTTGAGCGTCGTCGTCTTGCCCGCGCCGTTCGGGCCGAGCAGTCCGAAACATTCGCCGGGCCGCACATCGAACGAGAGACCATCGACGACGGTGCGTTCACCGTAGTGCTTCCTTACTTCGCTGAACTCGATGGCGGGCGCGCCGCTTTCATCGGACCCGCGTGCAGTGCGCTGTTGCAATGTTTGATCAGTCATGCATTCGTGCCGGGAAAACCGCGTGGGGAAATCCAGCGGGCTAGTGTAATCCATTGCACCAAGGCGATGCCTGGCGTGCAACCGCGTGCGGCGGGCGCGTTTCAAACCTGTGCGGCGAGCGTTGAACCGGTTCCGGCCGAAAGTGCCAGAGGCTTGTCCGTTGGCGTGTTCAGAGTTCTGGCACGGTGCGAGCTAGCATGTTCGCGCCGGTAAGCGTTTTCCAGCGTTGCCACCCATGTGGCGACACACGATGATGAAGCAACGCCGCGGGTAAATCGCGCTGTGGTCGCATCGAGCGGGCGCGAAGGGCAAGTTGGCCAGGGAGGTCATGATGGAAAGCTACCGAAAAATCCTGCTCTGCTATGACGGTTCCAGAGAGGGTCGCAAGGCATTGCGGCAAGGCGCGAATCTCGCGCTGGACCTGAATGCCGAGACGCACGTCCTCGCGGTGGTGGACATGCGATCGAGCATTGCGCAGAGCGCCGGACTGCTAACCGATATGGCCTGCGGACGCTTCGAGGAGGCCGCGCGCGATATTTTGCAGGAAGGCGTCGACTGGCTGCGCGAGCGGGGTCTTCAGGCGCAGGGACACTTCGCGTTCGGGCACCCGATCGACGAAATCGCGGCGCTTGCGGAAAGCCTTCAGGTCGATCTCGTCGTGGTGGGGCATCGCTGCCGCAACGGTCTCGCGCGCTGGTGGATGGGCGCGGGCAACACTCCGTTGCTCGACCGCGTGAAGTGCAGCATTCTTGTAGCCGTCTGTCAGGCCGGTGAATCGGCGGAGGCCGAAGATGAAGCGGCCTACGCCGCGAAACCGGTCAAGGCCGAAGCCGGCGCCTGAAGAGGACGTTCGACGCGTCACCCGTTGAGATCGACCGCGACGAGCTTCCATGTCATGAGGCCGTAGCGATGGAAGATCGCCGAGTAACGCGCATCTCCGGCGCCGTGCTGATACGTGACGACGAACGTGTTCAGGCTTCGATAACCGGCCGTGGTCTGGGGCGGCACCTTCGGTGTCTGCTGCGCGGTCGTGACGCCGGGGGCCGGCGCGTCCGGGTGCGCCGCCGATGAGCCGCTCCCGGCCGGCGGCGGCTGCTCGCCCGGATCGCCGCGCGGCGGAATGCCGTTCAGAATCGCCGCGACGCCGTCCGGTGTCGCATAGGAGTCCACCAGAGGACCGACGAGCGCTGCGCCGATCATCGCCCCGATGATCGCGAGCGGATTGCCGCTCTTTTGTATATCGACGCGGCGCGTGAGCAGCGCGCCGACCTGCTCCTTGAGGCTCGCGCGCAGCGCGGGAAAATCGACGTACTCGTTGACGGTCTGCGCATCGCGCGCATCGGCTGCGCGTTTTACGCGGTTCAGCGCGATGTAAGGCGACGCATAGATAAAAGCGAGCGCCGCGGCGAGAATCAGGACGAGGACTGCGGCGGCGACGGAGCGGCTAGTGCGGGACATGCGACGGCGAAGCCTCTCTGCAAAACGTGAATCTGAAATTGACCTCGCAGGCGCGTGATAAATCCCGTTAATTCACATTCTGCGGGCGGTGCGCCTCGTTTCAGGCGAGGATGCCGCCGGTGAGCCCCGCGTTTTCCTCCGCGATGCAACGGTCGATCATGCGCGACACTTCGTCGATCTTGCCTACCAGAATCACGCGTGACTGGCCGCGATAGACACGCACCGGCGCGCGCTGTTCCGGCTCCGCATGCACTGTGCTGTTCAACGACACGCGCGCGAAAGCCGGCTGCTGGGACGGCAGCGCGGGCATTTCGTCGAAGAGATCCGACGTAGTTTCGGCGCGCGGCATGCCGCAGGCGATCAGCGCGCGCAGATGGCGCAGGCGGCCGAATTGACGGAAGGGCAGCAGCCGGGCAAAACGTTCCATGATGACTCTCCAGACGATAGGACGCACCGCGGCGCACCGCGCACGGCGGCCGTCATGCTTGTTATGTTTGAACCGGCTCGACTGAACGTCGAAAGCGGTTGGTGAGGCTATCTTGCGATGTCAATGAGACATTTCTTGTCCCGTTGCGAAAGTGAGCGAATGATTTGCCTCCGACTTTCGCTTCCCGCCCATGTCGCGCGGAGACCTCAGAACTCGCCTGAACGAATCAGCCCGACCGCGATGCCTTCCAGCGCGAAATCGCTGCTGCCGGAGCGCACGAAAATATTCTCGTAGTCCGGGTTTTCGGCGATGAGCTCGACGCCGTCCGGACGGCGTTTCCAGCGTTTGACCGTCACGTCGTCGCCGAGACGCGCGACCACGATCTGTCCGTCTTTCGCTTCGGTGCGCTTCTGCACGGCCAGCAAGTCGCCGTCGAGGATGCCGGCGTCGCGCATCGAGAGGCCGCGCACTTTCAGCAGATAGTCCGGCCGGCTGGAAAAGAGCGCGGGGTCGCAGGCGTAATGCTGCGAGATGTGTTCCTGCGCGAGGATCGGACTCCCGGCCGCGACACGCCCGACGAGCGGCAGCGACAGCTGCATGATGCTCTGATGCGGCAGCGTGAATTGATGGGGCATGTCCTCCGAACGATCGGAGCGCGAGGCATCGCCGAGCAGCCTGATGCCGCGCGACGAGCCCGCCGCGAGTTCGATCACGCCCTTGCGCGCCAGCGCCCGCAAGTGCTCCTCTGCGGAATTCGCCGAGCTGAAGCCGAGTTCCGCCGCAATCTCGGCGCGCGTCGGCGGAAAGCCCGTGCGGTCGATCGCGCGCTGGATCAGTTCGAACACCTGCTGCTGCCGCGCGGTAAGTTTTGATGTCTTGGTCACTGGCTCGGGCCCTTGGTGCACTGTATGGATGGACAGGTGACTGTATTTTTATACAGTATTTCGCGCTTTTCAAGCTTTACTTTAAGTTCGCCCGTCTGCGGCTGCCGCGCGCACGCTTCGCGGCCGCGATCGCTTTTTCCATCCAGGAATATCGTTCTTAGCAGTTTTACGTATAAAAAAGTGAATAACGATTATTTCTAATCATATAGACGCCTCGATAGACTGATTCCGTCAATTCGATAAGACGGAGAACGGGGAATGCAAAGCATCAGACTGGGATTGGGCAAAGGCGCGCGGCGCCTGCTCGCGGCGGCGGCGCTGACGGCGGCGGGCGTTGGGATGGCCGCGTCGGCCTTCGCGCAGACGTCGTTTCTGAACGTCTCATACGACCCGACCCGCGAGCTGTATCAGGACTTCAATCAGGCGTTCGCGAAAAAGTGGAAGGCCGATACCGGCGAGACGGTGACCTTCAAGCAATCGCACGGCGGCTCGGGCGGACAGGCTCGCGCGGTGCTCGACGGTCTGCAGGCCGACGTCGTCACGCTCGCGCTCGCTTACGACATCGATGCGCTCGCCTCCAAGGGACTCGTCGGCGCGGATTGGCAAAAGCGCCTGCCGGACAACGCGTCGCCGTACACGTCGACGATCGTGTTCCTCGTGCGCAAAGGCAATCCGAAGCACATCAAGGACTGGGACGATCTGACGAAGCCCGGCGTGTCGATCGTCACGCCGAACCCCAAGACCTCGGGCGGCGCGCGCTGGAATTACCTCGCGGCGTGGGCGTATGCGCAGCACAAGCCGGGCGGCAACGAGCAGACCGCGAAAGATTTCGTGACGAAGCTCTATAAGAATGCCGGCGTGCTCGATTCCGGCGCGCGCGGCGCCACGACGAGCTTCGTGCAGCGCGGCCAGGGCGACGTGCTGATCGCGTGGGAAAACGAAGCGTTCCTTTCGGTGAAAGAGTTCGGCACCGACAAGTTCGAGATCGTCGTGCCGACGGTGAGCATCCTCGCGGAACCGCCGGTCGCGGTGGTCGACAAGGTCGTCGACAAGCACGGCACGCGCAAGCTCGCCGATGCCTATCTCAAGTACCTGTATAGCGACGAAGGACAGCAGATCGCCGCACGCAACTTTTATCGGCCGCGCTCGGACAAGGTGCCCGCCGAACTCACCAAGCAGTTTCCGAAGCTGAAGCTCTACACCATCGACGACACGTTCGGCGGCTGGACCAAGGCGCAGAAGACGCATTTCGCGGACGGCGGCGTGTTCGATTCGATCTATCAACCGCAGTAACAGAAGAAGCGGGCGACGCGGCGCATCCATGACGCCGCGCGCCCGAAGCAGCAACGCGCCTCACCCCGGCGCAAAAAAGGATCAATCAAGGATGACGACCCTCACATTCAAGAAGCCGAGCGCGCTTCCCGGGTTCGGCCTGACGCTCGGCATCACGGTGGCGTACTTGAGCCTCGTGGTGCTGATTCCGCTCGCCGCCACCTTCGCGAAGACGGCGACGCTCGACTGGGCGCAGTTCGTACGCGCAGTGACCTCGCCGCGCGTGCTCGCGTCGTATCGGCTCACGTTCAGCGCGGCGCTCGGCGGCGCACTCATCAACGCGGTGTTCGGCTTTCTCGTCGCGTGGGTGCTTGTGCGCTACACGTTTCCGTTCAAGCGCATCGTCGATGCGATCGTCGATCTGCCGTTTGCGCTGCCGACTTCCGTCGCGGGCATCTCGCTCGCCGCGGTCTATGCGGGCAACGGCTGGATCGGGCAATATCTCGCGCCGCTCGGCATCAAGGTCGCCTTCACGCCGCTGGGCGTGCTCGTCGCGCTGACGTTCATCGGCTTGCCTTTCGTCGTGCGCACGGTTCAGCCCGTGCTGGAAGAATTCGAACGGGAGCAGGAAGAGGCCGCCGCGTGCCTTGGCGCGACGCGCTGGCTGACGTTTCGCCGCGTCGTGCTGCCTTCGGTCTTTCCCGCGCTACTGACGGGTTTCGCGCTCGCGTTCGCGCGCGCACTCGGCGAGTACGGCTCGGTGATCTTCATCGCGGGCAATGTGCCGATGAAATCCGAGATTACGTCGCTGCTCATCATCACGAAGCTCGAACAGTACGACTATGCCGGCGCGACCGCGCTCGCCGTCGTGATGCTGTGCGTGTCGTTCCTGATGCTGCTCTTCATCAATACGCTGCAGTGGTTCCTGCAGCGGCGCACGAGCAGGACGGGCGCGGCGCCTGCCGTCGCGGCCGGCCCTTCGCTGCACGTCGGACATCCGGGCGGAGGTCACGCATGAGCACGCCCGATAGCAAGGCGCTTCCGGTGCACGCACCCGTGCGCGTGCGCAAGCACAGCCTCAACCCCGTCACCGAGCCGCGTGCCGTGCGCTGGCTGCTCACGGGCATCGCGCTCGTGTTTCTTGCGCTCTTTCTCGTGGTCCCGCTCGTCGCGGTGTTCGTGCAGGCATTCGCGAAAGGCATCGACTATTACTTCGAGTCGCTGAAGGATCCGGATGCGTGGTCCGCGATCAAGCTCACGCTGGTCACCGCCGCGATCGCCGTGCCGCTGAATGTCGTGTTCGGACTGGCGGCGTCGTGGGCGATCGCGAAGTTCGACTTCCGCGGCAAGGCGCTCTTGACCACGCTCATCGATTTGCCGTTCTCGGTCTCGCCGGTGATCTCGGGTCTCATTTACGTACTGATCTTCGGCGCGCAGGGCTGGTTCGGCCCGTGGCTCGCCGCGCATGACGTGCAGATCATCTTCGCGGTGCCGGGCATCGTGCTCGCGACCATCTTCGTGACGTTCCCGTTCGTCGCCCGCGAGCTGATTCCGCTGATGCAGGCGCA
>Ga0105251_10000175_pt1 | contig 64566 bp, 57 predicted proteins | sample KBSS64metaG_FD_80424 | JGI IMG/M metagenome (GOLD analysis project Ga0105251, IMG submission 80424) | Switchgrass rhizosphere microbial communities from Kellogg Biological Station, Michigan, USA - KBS S6-4 metaG | ecosystem: Host-associated > Plants > Roots > Rhizosphere > Soil | place...
GAATCGCTCAGAGACGTCAGCGCTCACGCTGCGCGACTGGCTCGCGCATCTCGCGAAGACCGGCCGCCTCGCGACCATCGAGCGGCCAGTTGCGCTCGAACACGAACTCGCCGCGATCGCCAAACGGCTCGACGGTACGCAGGCCGCTTTCTTTACGCAGCCCGGCGGCAAGGGCGTGCCGGTCGTCTCCGGCTTCATGTCGAAGCGCGGCTGGATCGCGGAGGCGCTGGGCGTGGAGGAAGCGGGCCTGCTCGCGCGCTTTTCTGCGGCGGTCGCGCAGCCGATCGCATCGAGGGTGGTCGATCGCGCAAACGCGCCCTGTCAGGAGATCGTTCATACGAACGGCATCGACCTGCACGCATTGCTGCCGATTCCCACCCACAGCGAACACGACAACGGCCCGTACATCACGGCGGGTCTCGTCATTGCGCGCAATCCGCGCACCGGCGTGCAGAACGTGTCGATCAACCGCATTCAGGTGCACGGCCCGGACCGCATGGCGATCCTGCTCCTGCCGCGTCATCTGTACGCGTTCCAGAAAGCCGCGGAGGAAGCGGGCGATGCCCTCGACGTGGCCGTCGCGATCGGCGTGGATCCGCTGACGATGCTCGCTTCGCAGGCGATCACGCCGATCGATCACGACGAACTGGAGATCGCCGGAGCGCTGCATGGCGCGCCGCTGCCGGTTGTGACATGCGTGACGAGCGGCGTGCATGTGCCGGCGTTCGCCGAGATCGTCATCGAAGGACGCATTCTGCCGAACGTGCGCGAGCCGGAAGGCCCGTTCGGCGAATTCCCGAAGTATTACAGCGCGAAGGAAGCGCGCGAGGTGATCGAGGTGACGGCAGTCACGCATCGCCGCGATCCGGTCTTTCATACGATCGTGCCCGCCGAGATGGAACATCTGTTACTCGGCGGGATTCCCCGCGAAGCGACGCTCCTCGCGCATCTGCGACGCAGCCATCCGGGTGTCACGGATGTGCATCTGTCGGTTGGCGGCGTGTGTCGTTATCACCTCTGGGTGCAGTTCGAAAAGAAGCGGGAAGGCGAAGCGAAGAACGTGATCCTGTGCGCGTTCGGCGCGCATTACGACATCAAGCAGGTCGTCGTCGTCGATACCGATGTGGACGTGCACGATCCCGCCGAAATCGAATGGGCGATCGCAACGCGCTTTCAGGCCGATCGCGATCTCGTCGTGATCGAGGGGGCACAGGGTTCGCCGCTCGATCCCTCAACGACGGTGGGCCAACCGGCGGACGCGCCGCCGCATCTGCAAGGTGTGAGCGCAAAGATGGGTCTCGACGCCACGCGCCCCGTGGTCTATCCGGAACACGTGTTTACGCGCGTTCGCATTCCCGGCCAGGACACGGTCGAACTCGACGCGCTTGTCGCCGGCGACAACGCCGCTTTCGAAGCCTACCTGGGCCGCGACCATGACTGAGCGAAACAAGTCGCGCATCGTGGTCGGCATCTCGGGCGCGAGCGGCGCCGCGATCGGCGTGCGCCTGCTCGCCGCGCTGCGCCGGCTCGGCACGCACGAGACGCATCTGATCGTGTCGGCGTCGGGTGCGGTCACGGCGGCGCAGGAACTTGGCCTCGGACGCGGCGACCTCGATGCGCTCGCCGACGTCGTTCATAATGTGCGCGACATCGGCGCGGCGGTGGCGAGCGGCTCGTTCCTGACCGAGGGCATGGTGATCGCGCCGTGTTCGATGAAGACGCTCGCAGGCGTCGCCAACGGTTTCGCCGACAACCTGCTCACGCGCGCCGCCGACGTGATGCTCAAGGAGCGCCGCCGCCTCGTGTTAGTGGCGCGCGAAACGCCGCTGAACCTCGCGCATCTGCGCAACATGACGCTCGCCACCGAGATGGGGGCAATCGTTATGCCGCCGGTGCCCGCGTTCTACGCGCATCCGAAGACGATCGAAGACGTGGTCGATCACACGGTCGGCCGCATTCTGGATTTATTCGGCATCGAGCACGGCGAGATTGCCCGGCGCTGGAGCGGTCTCGCCGACGAGTTCGCAAGCTGCGAACAAGGAGCCGCGCGATGAACCAGCGCGAGACTTCTTTCGCACATATCGAGGCGCGCGCCAAGCAGGCGCCATTTGCGAAGCGCCACGTCGGCCGTTCGATGCAGCGCCTCGAAGATCCCGCGATCCTGACGGGCCGCGGCCGCTACGGCGACGACATCGCGATCAAGCCCGGCACATTGCACGCGGCCGTGCTGCGCTCGCCGCACGCGCATGCGGAGCTCGTATCGATCGATGCGCAGGCGGCGTCGAAGCTGCCGGGCGTTCGCGCGGTCCTTACGCGCGACGATCTGCGCGCATGGTCGCGGCCGTTTGTCGTCGGCGTGAAGTCCCCCATGGAGCAATGGTCGCTCGCGATGGATCGCGTGCGTTATGTCGGCGAGCCGGTGGCCGTGGTGATGGCCGAATCGCGGGCGCTTGCCGAAGATGCGCTCGATCTCATCAAGGTCGAATACGCGATGCTCGATCCGGTGACATCGATCGAAGAGTCGATCAAGGACGATGCGCCGGTGCTGCACGACCGCGTCGGCACGAACGTCATCAGCGACCGGCATTTTCGCTACGGCGATCCCGAAGCAGCGTTTGAAAAGGCGCCGCATCGCGTGAAGTCAGTCGCACACTACCCGCGCAACACGTGTGCGCCGATCGAATGCGGCGTGGTGATCGCTGAGTATCTGTCGGGCAACGAAGGCTACGACGTCACCTCGAACTTCATGGGGCCGTTTTCGCTGCACGCCGTGATGGCGATGGCGCTGAACGTGCCGGCGAATCGTCTGCGTCACAAGGCGCCGCGCGATTCGGGCGGCAGCTTCGGCGTGAAGCAGGCGGTGTTTCCCTATGTCGTGCTGATGTGCCTTGCATCGCGCAAGGCGGGCGCGCCGGTGAAGTGGGTCGAGGACCGGCTGGAGCATCTGAGCGCGGCAACTTCGGCGACCGCGCGCTTCTCCACGATCGAAGCCGCCGTCGAAAACGACGGACGCATTACTGCGCTTTCATACGATCAGCTCGAAGATGTCGGCGGCTACGTACGCGCGCCGGAACCCGCGACGTTCTACCGGATGCACGGCTGCCTGACGGGCGCGTATGCCATCGACCACCTCGTCGTGCGCAATCGCGTCGTGCTGACCAACAAGACGCCGACCGGGCTCGTGCGTGGCTTCGGCGGTCCGCAGGTCTACTTCGCGCTCGAACGGCTGATGCAGCGCATCGCGATCGAGCTGAAGCTCGACGTGCTCGACGTATACCGGCGCAACTTCGTTCCTGCCGATGCATTTCCATATCGCGCGGCGGCGGGCGCGCTGCTCGACTCGGGGAACTTTCAGGAAGTGTTGCGCCGCGCGCTCGCGGACGGCGGCTACGACGCACTCGTCGCGCGGCGCGAGGCGGCGCGCGGCGAAGGGCGGTTATACGGCATCGGCTTTGCGGCGATCGTCGAGCCTTCCATGTCCAACATGGGCTACATCACGACCGTGATGCCCGCCGAAGCGCGCAGGAAAGCCGGTCCGAAGAGCGGCGCGATCGCAAGCGCGACGGTGAGCGTCGATCTGCTCGGCGGCGTGGTCGTGACGGTGGCGTCGACGCCGGCGGGGCAGGGCCACATGACCGTGTGCGCGCAAGTCGTCGCGGATGTGCTCGGGCTCGATCCGAAAGACATCGTTGTGAACGTCGAGTTCGACACGCACAAGGACGCGTGGTCCGTCGCGTCGGGCAACTATTCGAGCCGCTTTGCGGGAGCGGTGGCGGGCACCGTGCATCTCGCCGCGGTACGGGTGCGCGACAAGCTTTCGCGCATCGTCGCGAAACAGTTCGGCTGCGCGCCCGAGGAAGTCTGCTTCGATGGCGCGCGCATCTACCCGAAGGGCGCCGAGGATCGCGCGCTGCCGTTTCCGCGCATCGCGAGCAACGCGCCGCATTGGGCGCCCGCGCTCCTGCCCGAAGGCGAGGAACCAGGCTTGCGCGAGACCGTCTTCTGGACGCCCCCGAACATGGAGGCGCCCGACGAGAACGATCGCATCAACACGTCGGCGGCCTATGGATTCGCGTTCGATATGTGCGGCGTCGAAGTGGATCGCGCGACGGGCCGCGTGCGAATCGACCGCTACGTGACCGCGCACGATGCCGGCACGCTGCTGAACCCCGCACTCGCCGACGGCCAGATTCGCGGCGCGTTCGCACAAGGTCTCGGCGCGGCGTTGATGGAAGAGTTCCGCTATGGCGCGGACGGCAGTTTCCAGTCCGGCACGCTCGCCGACTACCTGATGCCGACTACCTGCGAAGTGCCCGATCCGGTGATCGTGCATCTGGAAACGCCGTCGCCGTTCACGCCGCTCGGCGCGAAAGGTCTTGGCGAGGGCAACAACATGAGTACGCCGCCGTGCATCGCGAATGCCGTCGCCGATGCGCTCGGGGTCGACGATATTCGCCTGCCGCTCACGCCGTCGAAAGTGATGGCGCTGATCGGCATCGACGACCCCGAGCCGTCGCGGCCCGAACTGCGCGACGCGCCCGCGAAGAAGCCCGCGACGCCCGGCGGCAAGGCGCTGACGGCGCAAGGCACGGTCGATTTGCCCGCGACGCCCGAAGCGGTCTTCGCCGTCTTGCTGAACCCGCAAGCGCTCGCGAAGGTCATCCCCGGCTGCCATGCGCTCGACGAGACGGCGCCGAACCAGTATCGCGCGGATGTGACGGTCGGCGTCGGCATGATCAAGGCGCGCTTTGAAGCGCGCATCGGTTTGTCGGAGATCGACGCGCCGCATCGGCTGCGGCTTTCGGGCGCGGGCATCTCGCCGCTGGGCAGCGCGCGCGGCAACGGGCTCGTCGAGCTCACGCCCACTGACCATGGCACGCGGCTGTCCTACGACTACGAAGCGCAGGTGTCGGGCAAGGTCGCGGCGGTCGGCGGCCGCATGCTCGAAGGCGCGGCGAAAGTAGTGCTCAAGCAACTCTTCGAATCGCTCGGAAGACAGGCCGCCGGCCGGCCGGTGCAGGCGGGCGGTTCATGGATTTCACGCGTCATCGCGCGTTTCAGGAGCCGCACATGAAGCCCGCCCCGTTCGACTATCTGCGCGCCATGTCGACGCACGAAGCACTCGATGCGCTCGCTCGATTCGGCGAGGACGCGCGCGTGCTCGCGGGCGGCCAGTCGCTGATGGCGGTGCTCAACATGCGGCTCGCGCAACCGCGCGTGCTCGTCGACATCTCGCGTACGGAAGAACTGAACCAGGTTCATGCCGACGACAAGACGGGGCAATTGCGCGTGAGCGCGGCGGCGACGCAAGGGAGCGTCGAATGGCGCAAGAGCTTGGGCAACGAAGTGCCGATGCTCGCGATGGCGTTCCCGCATATCTCGCATTTTCAGATCCGCAATCGCGGGACCGTATGCGGTTCGATCGCGCATGCGGACCCGAGCGCCGAACTGCCGCTCGTGCTTGCCGTGCTCGGCGGCGACGTGACGTTGCGCTCGACGAAGAAAAAGCGCGTGCTTGCGGCGCAGGACTTCTTTCAAGGCATGTTGATGACGGCGCGCGAACCGGACGAACTCGTCGAGTCCGTGCGCTTTCCGCTGAAGAAGCCGGGCGAGCGTTACGCGTTCACCGAATTTTCCGCCCGTCACGGCGACTTCGCGATGGTCGCGTGCGCGGCGGTCGTGACGGACGACGCGATCCGCATCGCGGTGGGCGGCGTTGCGGACCGGCCGACGGTCGAACGCTGGCCGCGCCTCTCAGGCGACGACCTGCGCGGGGCATTGAACGATTTGAGCTGGAAGCTGGGCGCGCAGGACGACGCCCACATCAGCGCGAAGTATCGCCGGCATCTGGTCCGGCAACTCGGATGGCGCGTGATTGAGGAGGCGAAGTGAGCAAGACATCGACGAACATCCTGCGGCAAGGCGAAGCGCAGCGCGTGACGCTGACGCTCAACGGCCGGGAACGCAGCGGCCATTGCGAGCCGCGCGAACTGCTGTCGGACTTCATTCGGCACGAACTCGGCGCGATCGGGACGCATGTCGGCTGCGAACACGGCGTGTGCGGCGCGTGCACGGTGCACATCGACGGCGTCGCGGCGCGTTCGTGCCTGATGCTCGCGGTGCAAGTGCAGGGAAGGCGTGTCGATACGGTCGAGGGTCTCGCACCCGATCAGACGCTCGGCGACTTGCAGCAGGCGTTCCAGCGGCATCACGCGCTGCAGTGCGGCTTCTGCACCGCGGGCATCCTGATGTCGTGTGCGGACTATCTGCAACGCGTGCCCGATCCGAGTGAAGAGCAGGTGCGCGAGATGCTCTCGGGCCATATCTGCCGATGTACCGGCTACACGCCGATTGTCCAGGCGGTGCTCGACGTTGCGGCACGTCGCAATGGTCGCATCCGCAGCGAACAAGGCGAGGAGGTCGAGCATGCTTGATCTCGGCCGCACGTTCCTGCAAAGCGTCGAGCGCAGCCCGCATGCGCTCGCGCTCGTCGATGGAGAATTGCAATTCACTTATGCGCAGTGGCACCGCGTCATCCTTGATGTCGCCGATGGCTTGCGCGAACTCGGTCTCTCACGCGGCGACCGGCTGCTCGTCGTGCTGCAAAACCGCTGGGAAATGGCGACGCTGCACTGGGCCTGCCAGTTCGCAGGCATCGTGATCGTGCCGCTCAACTGGCGCGCCAAACCCGACGAACTCGACTACTGTGTGACTGACGCGGACGTGAAGGCAATCGTCTTCGAACCGGTGTGCGCGGATGCCGTCATGCAAAGCAGCGCGGCGCAAAACGTGCCGCGCATCGGACTCGATGATGCAGAAGGCCGCACGACCTCCTTTGACGCGCTGCTCGTCGAACGCACGCATGCAGGCGAGACCACCGACGCGAATGCAGACGATTTCTCGCTGATCCTCTACACATCGGGCACGACCGGAAAGGCGAAGGGCGTGCCGCGCCGTCACCGGCACGAACGCGCGGGCGCGCTCGCGCATGTCGCGCAGAACCTGTACCGGCACGGCGAACGCACGCTCGGGGTCATGCCTCTCTATCACACGATGGGCGTGCGCTCGCTGCTCTCGATGGCGCTCGTCGATGGTCTCTTCGTCTGTGTGCGGCGCTGGAACGCGCGGCTCGCGCTCGACTCCATCGCAAAGCACAGCCTCACGTGCCTGTATCTCGTGCCGACGCTTTATCACGACCTGCTCGCCGATTCCGCCTTCGCGAACATCGATACCTCGTCGGTAAAGAAGCTCGGCTTCGCGGGAGCGCCGATGAACGATGGCCTGCTCAAGCGCCTCTCGGCCGCGTTCGCGCCGGAACTGTTCGTCAACCACTACGGCTCGTCCGAGGTCTACACGTTCAGCATCGACCAGGACGCGACGAAAAAGCCGGGCAGCGCGGGACGTGCGGGCATCAACACGCGACTTCGCGTCGTGAAGCTCGATGCGAAGTCGCCCGACGATCTCGCGCCGGTGAACGAGGAAGGCCAGATCATCGCGGACCTGCTCGGCGACGAAGCGTTCGAAGGCTACTGGAACCGCCCCGATGCCAACGCGAAGTCGCTTCGCGAAGGCTGGTACTTCACCGGCGACACCGGCTACTTCGACCAAGACGGCGACCTTTACGTTTCCGGACGAGTCGACGACATGATCATCAGCGGCGGCGAGAACATCTCGCCGGTCGATATCGAATCGGTGCTTTCGCTGCATCCGTCGGTCGATGAAGTGGCCGTCGCGGGCGTGAAGGACGAGCGCTGGGGCCAGCGCGTGGTCGCGTTCATCAAGCGCCGTGACTACGTCGATTCAGCCGCGCTCGACGCATGGTGCCGCGAGTCGGACCTGGTCAACTTCAAGCGTCCGCGCGATTACGTGTTCGTTGACGACATCCCGAAATCGCCGGTCGGCAAGATCCTGCGCCGCAAGCTATCCGCAGGCGAATATCAATGCGATGACGGTTCGTCCGCATCCGCTGCACACCACACCGAAATCACGAAGGAGTAGACCACCATGACCGATTTGATCCATCGCGGCCAGGCACTGCTAAAGGACCTCGACGGCTTCTCGATCGAGATCGACGCCGGGCGCGAGCGCGCCGACATCATCCTGCATCGCCCGCCGTTCAACGTGATCTCGATGCACGCGCGCGACCAGTTGCGCGCCGCGTTCGAAGCGCTCGACGAAGACGATCGCGTGCGCGTCATCGTCGTGCGCGCGAAGGGCGAGCACTTTTCGAGCGGCGGCGACATCAAGGGCTTTCTCGAAGCTTCGCCCGAGCATGTCTCGAAGCTCGCCTGGAATATCGCGGCGCCCGCGCGCTGCTCGAAGCCGGTGATCGCGGCCAATCGCGGTTTCTGCTTCGGCGTGGGCTTCGAGTTGTCACTCGCGTGCGACTTCCGCATAGCGACCGAGACCACATTCTATGCACTGCCCGAACAGAAGCTCGGGCAGATTCCGGGCTCGGGCGGATCGGCGCGCTTGCAGCAGATGGTCGGCATCGGCAGGACCAAGGACATCGTGATGCGCTCGCGCCGCATACCGGGCAAGCAGGCGTACGAGTGGGGCATCGCGGTCGAGTGCGTGCCGGATGCGGAACTGGAAACCGCCACCGATGCACTCGTCAACGAGTTGCGGACGTTCTCGCCGCTCGCGCAACGCACGGCGAAGAAGCTGCTCAACGATTCCGAAGATGCGCCGCTCTCGATCGCGATCGAACTCGAAGGGCATTGCTATAGCCGTCTGCGAACCTCGGACGATTTCCGTGAAGGCGTCGAAGCGTTCCACGGCAAGCGCAATCCCGCGTTCCGCGGTTCCTGAGAAGCCAGCAAGAGACGAGGAGACAGGCAATGGAACGTTTCGACTACGTGATCATCGGTGGCGGATCGGCGGGATGCGTGCTCGCGCATCGACTGTCGGCGGTGCCGTCGCTGCGCGTCGCGTTGGTCGAGGCGGGCGCGGATACGCCGCCGGGCGCGGTGCCCGCGCATATCCTCGACAGCTATCCAATGCCCGTCTTTTGCGGCGATACCTACATCTGGCCGGATCTGAAAGCGAAGGCGACAAAGACATCGGCGCCGCGCGTGTATGAGCAGGGCCGTGTGATGGGCGGCGGGTCGAGTATCAACGTGCAGTCGGCGAATCGCGGCCTGCCGCGCGACTACGACGAGTGGGCCGAAAATGGCGCGCCGGGCTGGGCATGGGACGACGTGCTGCCCTATTTTCGCAAGCTCGAGCGTGATGTGAATTTCCCCTCCGGGGCGTTGCATGGCAGCGATGGTCCAGTGCCGATCCGCCGCATCATGCCGGAAAACTGGCCCTCGTTCTGTCACGCGTTCGCCGATGGTCTGCGTGCGAACGGCTTCGCCACCTTGCAGGACCAGAATGCCGAGTTCGGCGATGGCTTTTTCCCGGGGGCGTTCTCAAATATCGACGACAAGCGCGTGTCTACCGCTGTCGCGTACCTCGACGAAGCGACACGCAAGCGGCCCAATCTCACTGTCTATTCGAACCTGCGTGTCGAGCGAATCGTGATGGAAGGGACCGCTGCTCAGGGCGTGGTCGCGGTGGCGCCGAACGGCGAGCGGGTGCGTCTCTTCGCCGATGAGGTCGTCATTTGTGCAGGCGCGCTCCAGTCGCCCGCGTTGCTGATGCGCGCGGGCATCGGTTCGGAGCACGAGCTCGGCGAGCTCGGCATTGGATGCCGCGTCGACCTGCCAGGCGTCGGGCGCAATCTGCAGGATCATCCGTCGCTCACCTTCTGCCATTTTCTCGAACCGCGCTTTCGTATGCCGCTTTCCCAGCGTCGCGCAAGCATGACGGCGGCTCGTTTCACGTCGGGCGTCGATGGCGGCGAATCGTCGGATCTGTATCTGTCGAGCGCGACGCGTGCCGCATGGCATTCGCTCGGCAACCGGCTTGGTCTCTTCTTTCTCTGGTGCAACCGGCCGTATTCGCGAGGCCGCGTGCAGCTCGTTTCATCCGATGCAGCGGTCGCACCGCGTGTCGAACTCAATTTGCTCGACGATGAACGCGACCTCGATCGGCTTGCGATCGGCGTGCGGGTGCTCGCGAAGATCGTCGCGGCATCGGGCCTCGGTCACGATCAGCGCGATTTCTTTCCTGCGGCATTTTCGCCGCGCGTGAAGGCGCTAAGCCGTGTTGGCGAGGGCAACGCGCTGCTGACTTCGATGCTCGGCACGCTGCTCGATACACCCGCGCCGATTCGCCGCCTGCTGATCGAACGCTTTTTCACGCGGGGGCTCAGGATCTCCGAGCTGCTCGCCGATGAACGCGCGCTCGCGGATTTCATCCGCGCGAACGTCTTTGGCGTATGGCATGCAAGCGGAACGTGCCGCATGGGCGACGCGCGCGAGCGCAGCGCCGTGACCGACACCGAGGGCAGAGTGCACGGAACGCGAGGCTTGCGAGTGGTTGATGCATCGCTGATGCCGCGACTGCCTTCGGCGAATACCAATATCCCGACCATCATGATTGCCGAGAAGATCGCCGACGCAATGGTCAGGAGACGCGCAGGCAGCGCATGGACAACGACGCCGCTCGCCGCCGCGCACTGACAAGTTTCTTAACGGCAATAAGAGCACGCCATAACAACGTGCCTTCAACACGGGGTCGATCGAGAGATGGCCCGGTGAATTCAAGGAGATGGAAATGTCCGTAGCAGCGCAAAATGGCGCCGCCGCACCCGCTGTCGATCAGCGACAGGTGATGGGCGCAGTGGTAGCTTCGTGTCTCGGCTGGGCACTGGATTTGTTCGATCTGTTCGTGCTCTTATATGTCGCGCCAGTGGTGGGGCGTCTTTTCTTCCCCTCCGAACACGCGATGCTTTCTCTCGCCGCCGTCTATGCATCGTTCGCCGTGACACTGCTGATGCGCCCGCTCGGCTCCGCGCTCTTCGGTTCTTACGCCGATCGCCGTGGCCGTAAAGGCGCGATGATCGTGGCGGTGGTCGGCGTCGGCCTGTCGACGGCCGCGTTCGGCCTGCTGCCGACCGTCGCTCAAGCCGGCGTGCTCGCGCCGATTCTCTTCCTCTTGCTGCGCCTCATCCAGGGCGTGTTCGTCGGCGGCGTGGTTGCGTCCACGCATACCATCGGAACGGAATCCGTCGCGCCGAAGTATCGCGGCGCGGTGTCGGGACTGATTGGCGGCGGCGGGGCAGGGCTCGGCGCGCTGCTCGCCTCGGTAACGTTCCTCGCGATGTCGGCGCTTTTCCCCGGCGATGCCTTTGACGTATGGGGCTGGCGCTGCATGTTCTTCACCGGCATCATCAGCTCGGTGCTCGGTCTCTTCGTGTTTAACAGCCTTGAAGAGTCGCCTCTCTGGAAGAAGCTCGCCGCCGAAAAGGCTGCGAGGGCGACCGCGCAGGTCAAGAGCGCGCCTGTAGAAGTCGTGCGCTCGCCGCTCAAGACGCTGTTCTCGCGCGACTATCGCAAGATCCTTTTCGTCAACCTGCTCCTGACGATTGGCGGCGGCAGCGGCTACTATCTGACATCGGGCTACCTGCCGACGTTCCTGAAGGTAGTCAGCCACGCACCCAACGGTGCGGCCGCGGCGATCCTGATGATCTGCAGCGTCGCGGTTGTGATCGCATCGATCGCGGCAGGGCATCTCAGCACGTTCATCGGCCGCAAGGGTGCGTTCGTGTGGATCGGGCTGATCCGGCTCGTCGCGTTGCCCGCGCTGTTTTTGCTGCTGCCTACCGCGGACAGCATCATGATGGTCGGCATCTATGCAGTCCTTCTCAGCGCGCTTGGCAGCGCGGGATATGCGCCGATCCTGATCTTCCTGAACGAACGCTTCCCGACCTCGATCCGCGCGACCGGCACGGGCCTTTCCTGGAATATCGGCTTCGCGATCGGCGGGATGATGCCGACGGCCGTGTCGCTGGTGGCGAAGGACGCGAGCCAGCTGCCGATGACGCTAGCCATCTTCATCGGCGCGATCAGCGTGATCTTCCTCGTGGGCGCATTCGTCGTGCCCGAGACGCTTGGCAAGCTCGAAGGCGGTTCCGCGCGCAGTCCCTCCTGAGTCATTGGACATAACGGCGGACGCCAACCGGCGCACGCCTTTCACAACAGCTGGAGACATCGATGAAATACGAAGAAGACGTTCGTGCGCGTTCCTACAAGTTCCGTGACGAGTATGTCAATGCCACGCCATGGTGGTATCGCGGCGAGATGCACCTCGGCTTCACATTGCTCTTCACCGGCGGCGTGATCGTGTATTGCCTGATGCAGCTTCATGCGCCGACGCTCGCCGAATGGCTGGCGGTCATTCCGCTCTTTCTGTTCGGCAACTGGGCGGAATGGGCGGCGCACCGCTACGTGCTGCATCGTCCGACGAAGTATTTCAGCATGATCTACAAGCGCCATTGCGCGGTCCATCACCGGTTCTTCACGCATGTGACGCTTGAATACAAGGGCCACCGTCACTGGCGCGCGCTGCTGTTTCCGCCTTTCGCGCCGGTTGCGTTCGTGCTGGCGGCCGTGCCGTTCGCGCTCGTGATCGGGTTCGTATTCTCTCGCAACGCAGGCTACATCGCGCTGTTCACGATGGCGGCGTACTTTCTGATGTACGAAGGCTTGCATACGCTCTCACACTTCACCGACAGCCCCTTCCTCGACCGCGTTCCGCTCGTCAACACAGTGCGGCGCCTGCACGCCACACACCACGATCCCGAAGTGATGGCGACACAGAACTTCAACCTCACGTTCCCGATCTGCGACACGCTGTTTGGCACGCGAAGCGACGTTCCGAGTCGTGCGCGCGAACCGTTGGAGCGCAGCCGCTAAGGCGCTTGCTTTCCCAAAACACCCGTCGTCACGCGCTTTATCTCGTCAGTGATAATCGTGATGAGCGCCTGTGCGGCGGGGCCGATCGGCCGCTTTGGATGTGTGACCTGGATGATGTGCCGCACTATCGGCGGCGATGTGATCGTGTGAGCGCGCAGCACGCCTTCATCCACCTTGCGCTGCACGACCACGCGCGGCAGGATCGTCGCGATATTTCCCTGCTCGACGAACTGCACGATCGAGCTCAGCAGATCGATTTCGAACTTCGGCTTGATGACGATATCGGCGGCCATCAGCGCGGCGTCGAGCGCGCCGCGCAGGCCGTTGCGGCGCGTTGGCAGTACGAGTTCTACCCCGGAGGTATTCGCGAGATCGATCTCGTGCGGTAGCTCGACGCCATGTATGGCGCTCGTCACGAACACCATTTCCTCGACCAGCAACGGCTCGACATCGAGCGCGAGGCGACCGCGCGGCTTGTTGATGATCGCGGCATCGAGCCGGCCTGCCTCGACCGCATCGATGAGCTGTGCGCTGAAGCCGTCGGCCACCGATACCTCCACTTGCGGAAAGAGCGCGTCAAACCTCGCGAGCGACTCCGGCAAGACGCTTTCCGCTTCCGACGCCACCATTCCGAGCGAAACGCGCCCCGTGATGATCATGTCGCGCCGGCTCAACTGCTCGCGCGCGTGCTCAATGTCGCGCATGATCGGCGTGTACAGGCGATACATGAGGCGCGCCGCTTCGGTCGGCGCCATGCCGTGCGGGCCGCGTTCGAAGAGCTTCTGTCGCAGTTCGGCTTCGAGCTTTGAAATCTGCATGCTGAGCGCGGGCTGCACGATATTGAGGCGCTTGGCCGCGCGCGTGGCAGAGCCATCCTCGAAGAGGGCGATGAAATACTGGATTTGCTTGAGGTCCATGATGCCCGATCGCGGTGGGGAAAGCCGGAAACTGCCAGTGTAGCCACAGGTCGAAGCATGCTATCAACGCAGCGGCGAGCCGCCGAAAACCCTCAGGAACGCGCCTGCGCGACATGGAAAGCGACGAGTGGATGCACGCATTATCGCCACTGAAGGATGGTTCAGGCGGTTTGTTCGCCACCGACGTCGAAGGTACGCTTTGGACGTCCCCTGTCAAAGCAGAACGGGGTGCTCGGTTAGTGCAACAGGACTGACTTCATTGTGCGTGTCATTGATTGCGGCTCTGAGGGAAGCAACAATTTTACCGAGCGCGACGCGCTGGTGGCGCGCTTTGGCGCAAGCTTCGCGCCGCGATTGCGGCCTTCGACGAACTGGGCTTCATCCCACAGTCAGGTTGAAGCCCCTGATAGTCCTTCTCTCTCTCCCCGCACTTCTTGCACCCCAACGGGCCTCGATTACGTTCAGCGCGAATTTCGAGCAAACGCGTTTGCGCCTGAGCCGTCCCTGCGAAACGTGTGTCGCAACGCGGACACCGGTATCGAAGGGCTAGCCGAGAGTGCGCGGGGCAAGAAAGCGAAGCTGTGAATGTGCGCCGTCAACGGCGGCTCGCCGCGCTTCAACGGCAGGCGGAATCTTGAAGCATGACACGGGTGAAGTTGTCGCTGCATCGCTGATCGAAAACCGACATGTCTCGGCAGGAAGGCGGAAGAACCGCATACAGCGCAAGCCTAATCTTGATTGATGATTACATTCCGTCACTGGCCCCCGCAGCATGCGGAAGTAAGCGCCGGGCGGGTGCACCGCTGCAGCGTTGCCGAGTCGCCGACTTGTGAATTTCGACAAGGTCCTGCCGGAACTGAAACCGTTCGGTGGAAAGGTATTGAAGACGTCTCTGACGAACGTTGAGGAGGAACGTCTGAGAAAGGCACTGGAGGGCCTGAACACCGGCGGCGTGGCTACCTGAACACCGCCCGGGCGAGGATGGCATGAAAGTGAACGAAGCATCACTTTCGTCGCGCGCGGTGATCGTCGCGGCTAGTCATCGCACGTACTTTACCGCCAGCGCATACCTTTCTCCGAACAGGCACTAGACTTAGATCACCTGCGCGTGATCTCTGCGCGAGACTTTCGCGCGACGTGAGTCCGTGTCGACCTTCGCCACTCATGAGGGCAAGCCCATGTCCAAGTCGATTCAAACGGCCGAACAGATTCGCGACGAAGCACAACGGCGCGTCGAGCAGCTTGCAACTGACGTTCCCCACCATCTGCGAGTCCGCGTGCCGCTGCCGGAGCGGCATCCGCCCGATGCCTCCGGCCGGAACTGGGACATGCTCGCGCTCAATGAAAGCGGCGCCCACTATCTTCGAGAGGTCAGGCGTGTCATCGAGGACATGCGTACGGAGTTCATTCTGCCGGATTGAGACGACGTGCGCGGGCCAGTGCGTTCAACGGATCGAGGCGGCGTCCCGGCCTGACGCCGGATACCGTGTGCAGAGACAGACGTTCGCGTGGCGAGGGTACGCGTTCGCGGCGCAACCGGAGCAGAGCGAATCGGCGCATGGCGCGCGCAGTCAGCGTATTCAAGGCTTCGGATGAGTTGACGAAGTTTCGTCCCGAGACCGCTCAGCCAGAATGACTAACCGAGGCCCAAGCCGTGTGTGACGGCCTCCAACGGGCCGCCGCGTCATCCGTCAAAAGATCGAAGCGTCGGCGAATGCCCTTTGACTGTTGACTACACATGTCGCAACACAGACATTGGCGAGGCACACATGGTCAAGATCTATGGACGCATGCGGTCGTCGGAAGGCTATGCGATCCGCGATTTCCTGCATCGTTGCGACATTCCCTTCGAGTGGGTCGAACTCAACAGCGATGAAGAGGCGGCGAAGCTGGCACACGTGCAGCATCTCGGCGACTCGCGCCTGCCGGTGTGCGAGTTTCACGACGGCACGCGACTGGAATGTCCCACCATCCGGCAGATCACCGAAAAGCTCGGCTGGTTCCGCAGCCCGTCACGCTCGGAATATGATCTCGCGATCTATGGCGCCGGGCCGGCCGGTCTGAGCGCTGCGGTCTACGGTGCGTCCGAGGGATTGCGTACGGTGCTGGTGGAGCGCTGGGCTGTCGGTGGGCAGGCCGGCACCACTTCGAAGATCGAGAACTACCTGGGGTTTCCGGACGGGGTCAGCGGTACGGAGCTCGCAGAGCGGGCTCGCGATCAGGCAGTCCGTTTCGGCGCGGAAATCCTGCTGGCCCGTGCCGGCGTGCGTGCGGAATTCTCGACGGGCAACGGTATCGTCGAGCTGGAAGACGGTACGCGGATCACGGCACGCACGTCGGTGTGCGCGACGGGCGTCGCGTACCGGCGGCTCGAATTGCCGGAGGAAGCGCGCTTCAGCGGCGCGGGTGTGTACTACGGCGCGGGTGCGAGCGAGGCGTCGCTGATTCGCGGCGAAGACGTGTACATCGTGGGCGGCGGCAATTCGGCGGGGCAGGCCGCGATGCATTTTTCCCAGTACTGCAATCACGTCACGATGGTGGTGCGCGACACGTCGCTGAAACGCACACTGTCGCAGTACCTGATCGACCGTATTTCATCCGCGTCGAACATCGAGGTGCTGACCTGCACGACCGTTACCGCATTGCACGGCGACGACGTGCTACGCGAAATCACGCTGACCCATCGCAGCGGCGGCGAAGCGCGACGCGTGAGGACGAATTGGCTCTTCGTTTGCATTGGCGGCCTGCCGCAGACCGATTGGGCCAAAGAAGTGGGCGTGGCTCGCGATGAAGCCGGCTATCTCGTGACAGGCCCTGACCTCCACGACACGGACCGGAAGCTGCAGTGGCCGCTGGATCGCGAGCCGCTGTATCTGGAAACCAGCATGCCCGGCGTGTTCGCCGCCGGCGATGTCCGCCATGGCTCGATCAAACGCGTGGCGGCCGCCGTCGGCGAAGGAGCCACAGCGGTAGCGCTCGTGCACCGCTATCTGAGCGGCGCATGATGTGCCTCGCATGAGTGAGGCGCCATCCGCTCGCTTTGTCCCAATCTCATCACCAGGAGCTGACCATGACTCCCACCTGCACGCATCTGGATGGCATCCGCGTGTTACAAACCACGAAGCGCTATTGCGAGGACTGCGTGAAACTCGGCCACGCCTGGGTGCATCTGCGGCTGTGCATGTCGTGCGGTCATGTTGCTTGTTGCGACTCGTCGCCCGATCGCCATGCTAGCGCGCATTATCATGCGACCGGCCACCCACTGGTGCGTTCCATTGAACCGGGCGAATCGTGGATCTGGTGCTATCGCGACGAGATGATCGCAGGAGAGGTGACACTGTAAGCGGGTACAGCTGGCGGCGTTGACTCCGCCGGCCGCACCCGTCGTTTCCGCGCCTCAGGCCGAGGCTTCGGCGGTTTTCCTGGTTTCTTCAGCGGTCGTCGATTCCTCCGCCGCCAGCTTCTTCACACGTACGGCCTTTTCACCGGCATCCCAGCCGATTTCGACGGCATCGCCGCTGCGCACATCGCCTCTCAACAGCGAGTCGGCGAGTTCCGATTCGACTTCCAGACGGATCTTGCGCTTCAGCATCCGTGCGCCGAACTCGGGATCGTATCCGACCGTAGCCAGATGATCACGCAGTGCATCGTCGAACGACAGTTCGATATTCTGCGCGGCCGCCGTGCGCTGCACGCGCTGGAGCTGCAGATCGACGATCCGGCGGATCTGCTCCTTGCCCAGCGCATGGAACACCACCACTTCATCGACACGGTTGAGGAACTCCGGCTTGAAGTGATGCCGCAGGATTTCCATCAGCCGGTCGCGCAGCGCGGGATAGTCGAGCTGTTTCGAATCGGCCTTCATGTTGTCCTGAATCATCTGCGAACCGATGTTGCTGGTGGCGATGATCACGGTGTTGGTGAAATCCACGAGCCGTCCCTTGCCGTCCGTCAGACGTCCTTCGTCGAATAATTGCAGCAGGATGTTGTGCACTTCGGAATGCGCCTTTTCGATCTCGTCGAGCAGCACGACACTGTATGGGTGGCGCCGCACGCGCTCGGTCAGCTGGCCGCCTTCTTCGTAACCGACATAGCCCGGAGGCGCGCCGACGAGACGGGCCACCGTGTGGCGTTCCGAGTATTCGCTCATATCGATGCGCACGAGCGCGTTTTCATCGCCGAACACCGCGGCTGCGAGCGCCTTCGCGAGTTCGGTCTTGCCAACGCCCGTCGGTCCGAGAAAGAGGAAGCTGGCGATCGGCTTGCCCGCTTCGGTCAACCCCGCGCGCGAAAGTCGCACGGCCTTCGATACGGCTGTTACGGCTTCGTCCTGGCCGACAACGCGTTCCTTCAAACGGTCTTCCAGACGCAGCAGCTTTTCGCGATCCTCGGCCGTTAGCTCGGAGACCGGCACGCCGGTCAGCGAGGACACGATCTGCGCGATATCTTCCGCCGTGACTTCCTGCGAACTGGTGCCGCGTTCTTTCTTCCAGGCTTCGGTCGACTCGTTCAGACGAGCTTGCTCGGCCGTGATTTTCTCCTGCAGTTGCTTCGCCTTGTCGAACTGTTTGGCCGCGCTCGCCGAGTCCTGCTCCTGTCGCAGACGGCGGATAGAGCCCTCGATACCGTGCAGCGCTTGCGGTCGCGAGTTCGACGAAATCCGCACGCGTGCCGCGGCCTGGTCGAGCAGGTCGATGGCCTTGTCTGGCAGGAAGCGGGCGGCGATATAGCGATCCGACAGCTTCGCCGCGGCCGTGATCGCCTCTTCGGTAATTTTCACCTTGTGATGCGCCTCGAGCCGGTCGCGCAGGCCGCGCAGGATATCGATCGTGTCCTCGACACTCGGCTCGGGCACCATCACTGGCTGGAAACGCCGTTCGAGCGCCGAATCTTTTTCGATGTACTTCTGATATTCATTGAGCGTGGTTGCGCCGATCAGATGCAGCTCGCCGCGCGCGAGCGCCGGCTTGAACACGTTGCCGATATCGAGCCCGCCTTCGCCGCCGCCCTGGCCCGCGCCGACGATGGTATGAAGCTCGTCGATGAAAATGATGAGCCGGTCCTGATTCGCAACGATTTCGTCAAGCACCTGCTTGACGCGCTCTTCGAATTCGCCCCGATACTTCGCGCCTGCCACCACGCTGTTGATGTTCAACTCGAGCACGCGCTTGCCGCGCAGCACTTCAGGGATCTCGTCCTGCGCGATGCGTTGCGCCAGACCTTCGACGATCGCCGTCTTGCCGACGCCTGGCTCGCCGATCAGCACTGGGTTGTTCTTGCGGCGCCGTGCGAGGACTTCGATGGTCGTTTCGATTTCCTTGTCGCGGCCGATCACCGGATCGAGCTTGCCGCGCTTTGCCAGTTGGCTCAGATCGCGTGCGTATTTATCGAGCGTCGGAGTGGAGGAGCGGCCTTCGACGCTACCGTCTTCCGCGCCCTGGCCCACCACCTTCACCGCTTTCTGACGCAGCGATTGTGACGTCAGCCCGAGTTTGCGCAGCAGTTCGCCGGCGAAGCCGTCTTCTTCCTCGACGAGACCGATCAGGATGTGCTCCGGGCCGACATAGCTATGGTCGAGCTCGCGCGACGCCACGAGTGCATTTTCAAGCGCGCTCTTTGCGCGCGGCGAAACGCCGATTCGGGCCTCCTCGCCATCGGATTTGGCCGAACCGCGCGGCGCGTCCCGTTCGATTGTCCTTTTGATATCGTCGGCATCGAGCTTGAACTCTCGCAGGATTTCGTTGACCACGTTGTTATCGGCGAGCGCGAGCAGCAGATGTTCCGTGTCGACCTCGTTCTTGCCGAACTCGACGGCTTTCTGCGCGGCCGCCTGCAACCGGTCGAGTCCGCTTTCGCTCAGAAAGCTTTGCAGGTCGACGGCCTCGCGTGCACGCCTGCGTCGGCGAGGGCGGGCACCGCTGCTGTCGGGACCGCCCGCTGCTTCAGACGGACCGGGTGACCCGGCCGAAGCCGACCCGCGGCCAGGCGCGGAACGTCCGGCCCGCTCCCAGTCCGTGCCGCCGTTTTCGAATGGCGACCATCCTTCCTCGAACAGGCGCTCGAACAACCCGCCGTGGAAAAGCGACTCGAGTGGCGACAGGCTGCGCTGATGGCGTGCCATGAACTCCATGTGATGTTCGTCGCACAGCATCAACTGGCGGCGCTGGCCGTTCTCGGTGATCGTGATCTGTGTAGTCGCCGGTTTGCCGCAAACACTGCATTTGGCCATGATGTTCCTCTTGAGGTTCTGCCCACGCGCTGTGCGTTGACATGTGGGCGACTGGGCTGTCCACATCCTGGATATCTCTGCCTCGCCGGCCGCCTGCTTTACGATCCCTCGCGGCGAGACCTCGCGGGATTCGCGGCTTACCTAATCTCGATTTGCTTTGCGGTCTGCCTTGTTTCTACCGCTTGGGCACGCGCATGACGCGTATCGGCACGATCGAGGTCGACGGCAATGGAATCGCTCGCTGAAATCGCCCGAACGCGCGTGGTGGCCCAAAACGTCAGTGACTCGTGCCGCTGCGTTCGCGGCCGATGTCAGCCCTTGGCGTATTCGAACTCCGGCAGCTTTTTCAGCGCCTCCTTGCTTGCGCCGGTCAGGATTGCCTTCGGCGCTATCTGCTTGAACTGTTGAATGGGGATGGCGACGCGGTGCGCCGCCATCCCGAGAAAGCCGCCCACGTCGATAATCGCGGCCGAGAGCGAGCCATTGGGCGCGACAATCAGGTCGTCGACGCGGCCGATCTTTTCGTTCTTTTCGTTGTAGACATCAGTGTGGATCATCTTGGATGCGCGCCAGCCTGTTGCGACCAATTGCGCTTCGGTGACGGTCACGCCGAGCGTAGCCTTGCCGGCGATGGGCGCATCCTGCGCGATCGCGCCGCTGGCCACGAAGCCACCGGCGGTTAGCGCAAGCACGATGATCGAAAGCCTTGCGGCCGATGCGAAGATAGTCGTCATGGCGTTCTCCAGATAAGCAACGGTATGTTGCGCCGGGCGCAGGACGCGCTCAAGAACGCAGCGGCGCTTTCAACTTGTCGCGAAGCTTGGCGCTGCGCCACTTCCATGCGCCGCGGACGAGGACAGCACGACAGCACGCCGATGAAGGTCAGCAGCTACTCCGTGCGGCCGCGCATTTTGCCGACCCCCGGCGATCAGATTCGGCACGCCGGTGATGATGGCAGCGTGAGACCACGAAACAGAGCGCGAGGAGGCCGGCCAGGATGCCGGCGGCACCACGGCGCGCGAGCACCACATGCCAGTCCGAATACTTCGTCGATGATTGAGTTTTTCGGTCGAATCGCCAGCAGCCGACCCATACTGCGCGCGCAACTTTATGCGGCACGTATGGTCCAGCGTATGTCCGCGAGGCGCGCGCTTCTTCCGAGTTCCTGCCCAGAGGTGTCGGATTTCTGCGATTGTTGGTCGCTCAGGGATCGAACCGCGCGCATCATCGGAACGTCGGGCGGGAATGCGCAAGGCGGAACGCGCGGGGCGTGCAGCCTGCATATCGATGGAACACTTCGGTGAAATGCTGCTGGGTCTGGAAGCCCGCGCGTGCTGCGACATCAATGAGCGGGAGGCTGCCTTCCGAAAGCATCGACTGCGCTAGTCTCAACCTTTCGGTCGTCAGGTAAAAGTGGGGAGGATGCCCTGTCGCGTTCTTGAAAGCCCGCGCGAAATGCGACGAGCTCATGTGCACGAGCGCAGCGAGGTGCTCGATCTGGATGTGCTCCGCGATGTGCTCGTGTATGAAGCGTTCCACGACGCTCAGCTTTGCGTGGGTGAGCGTTGTGCCCGTGTCGCGCGGATCGGCGGGGCGGCCATATCGACACGCGAGATGCAGTGCAATCACGTCGCCGAACGCGGCGAGACATATGGGGTCCGGGCTTCTGCCGGAGTACAACGCAGAAAGGGTGTAGGCCGCTTCGCGTAGGAAAGGGTCCCACGCCTTGAACCAGTATGGGATATCGCACCCCATGATGCCGAGCGACGTTCGAGCGGTTTCCATTAATTTAGCCGAACTGAGCGCGACGACGAGTCCGCGCGGATCGTCCTCATTGTCGAGCACGGTGCGGGCCCACGCCGGCACGATCGCGATGAATGGCGCACTGACGCTTATGTACTCACATGAACGTGCGCTGCCGCCGGCGACGCTCGCGTGTGCGGTGGTCTGGTCCGCCGGGATGACACACAAGATCCATTGCGCCGACTCAGTGGCGCAGTCCGTGCAGGACGTACCGATCGAGTGGCAGTGAAACCATTGCAAGTGCGAAGAACCTGTATTTTGCCCCATGATGCGTATCGCCTAGGATGCGGGAATCGGAGTCACGTGCCTCAGATTGTAGTGTTCGATTTTCGTCGATGCTCAATTTACTTTTTTATATGCATGGGGACGCGCGGCATTATGGTCGGCAGGGATCGCTGCAGTCAGGTGCACGCGGGGGACGGAGGGCAGGAGAAATCGGACCGTTCCATGACGGGACCGTTTACGGATGTGTCACTGGTCGCCGGTGCTGCGGGATGGCGCGCGCCGAGACCTGCAGCTTTGCGCGAGATCGAGCAAAACCTGCAAGTTTTCGATGACCTCGGCGGGAACGTAGGTGAATCAGGTGCGCTCTTCGCGCTCTCGCTCGGCGCGCTCGGCGATCGCGGCATCGACGGGATCGTCGCGCTGCCGCATCAGCCAGTAGACGCTGCCAAGTGCAACCAGCGCGGCCGCGAGGGCGGCGATGCGAGCCGGGTCCGAGGCTGGATCGAGAATAATGAACTTGCGTGCTATCGCGAGCATCGCCACGAGGATCACAGTCTTGACCTGCACGATGTGATCGCGTCTCAACATGACGCGTGTAATCGAGTGCTTGAATTCCATCGCGATCAACAGTGTCATTATCATCCCGAAGACCGCCTGGAAGATCGCATGGTCCAGAGGATCGAGCGCCCCCGACAGTAACAGCGCGATGACCGCCCGAACCAACTGCCACAGCGATACGACGATGATCACCGAGATCACGACGCTCAGCATATGGGCGATCACCTGTTCGAAGCGCTCATAGAAGGTCAGCACGCGCCATTGCAGCCGAAACTCGTCGAGAGTCGCGCGAATTGGTCGGATGGGTTTGCTCATGGAGCGGTTCGCAGGAAGGCTCGGACACGCAGCGACGCCATATGGGCGTGGACACACCGTCACGGCGGAAACGATCGCCGCTGGCAGGCTCCTGTGATGTTGAGCCATGCGCGCAGCCATTTCTTTCGCCTTCTCGCTGATCCTTGTCCCTTATCTGCTGTGCTTGCGGCACCTTACTCGCACGGCGACCCCGCAATTGCTACTCGAGAACGCCGGATCGTGAATTCCTTCGGCAAGCGGAAGCCCGTAATGGCCGAGAAGGGTCGCATCGCACGCTCCGCGATGTACAAGACTTTCCTCGACAAAGAGAGTGGCTGCATCAAGGTCGTGCTGATGCCTCAGGCGCGGCCCATGTTTCGCGCAACCACGGTGACCGATTCGTAACTCCATCGGCGCAGACATGCGCCTCGCGTCTCGCTCGCATCGCTTTCATCTGGAATATGCCTTGCTGCACAAGGGAGGTCCGTGCGAATCGGCCAGCTGATCCGATGGAGAGAACCCTCCGCGGCTGGATGGGTAGCATTGGGACGAAGGCGAAGACGCTGAGAAAGAAGGCCTGGCACTCGGTCGGACGCCTGGTAACGCACAGGTGTTCGGAACCGGTACGACGCCTGGGGCATCAGCGGAGGGTCATGTGGTAACGCTGTCCGGTCCGACTCACGACTTCCGGCAATCGAGCGGGTGGGGTGAGGCGGGCTTGCGTGCAACCGGAGAAACATGATGAAAGCTGTTGTCTATAGAGGGCCGCGCGAAGTCAGCGTGGAAAACGTGCCCGATCCCAAAATCGAGCGGCCGACCGATGTGATCGTGAAGATTAGAAGCACTAATATCTGCGGTTCGGATCTGCATATGTTTGAAGGCAGGACCGACTTTGAAAAGGGCAGGGTTTTCGGGCATGAAAATCTCGGCCAGGTCACGGAAGTGGGGCAGGCAGTTGAGCGTTTAAAAGTCGGGGACTGGGTGTGCATGCCCTTCAATATCAGTTGTGGCCATTGCCGGAATTGCGAAAAGGGATTGACCGCATTCTGCCTGACCGCCAATCCTCAGCCGGGCATGGCAGGCGCTGCCTTCGGCTTCGCCGACATGGGGCCCTATCAGGGCGGACAGGCGGAATACCTGCGCGTTCCTTGGGCCGATTTCAATTGCCTGAAGCTCCCGCCCGATGCCGAGGAAAAGCAGAACGACTATGTGATGGTGGCCGATATCTTCCCGACCGGATGGCATGCCACTGAGCTCGCCGGGATGCGGCCGGGCGATGCAATCGTCATCTACGGCTCGGGTCCAGTCGGGCTGATGGCCGCGCATGCAGCGATGATCAAGGGCGCCTGCAATGTGATGGTGGTGGATCGCCATCCCGACCGGCTCCAGCTGGCGGAATCAATAGGTGCGGTCGCCATCGACGATTCGAAGTGCAATCCGGTCGATCGCGTCATGGAACTCACCCATGGGCGGGGTGCCGATGTCGGCTGCGAGTGCGTCGGCTATCAATGCCATGATCCCGCCGGACAGGAGATACCCAATCTGACCATGAACAATCTCGTCCAGTCGGTGAAGTTCACCGGCGGCATCGGTGTGGTCGGGGTATTCACGCCACAGGATCCCGGCGCATCCGATGACCTGGCCAAGAAGGGGGAGATCGCGTTCGACTGGGGAACGTGCTGGTTCAAGGGCCAGCATATCGCCACCGGGCAGTGCAATGTCAAAGCCTACAACCGCCAGCTGCGCGATCTGATTTATGCGGGTAGGGCGAAACCCTCTTTTATCGTGTCACACGAGATCGAACTGAGCAAGGCGCGGGAGGCTTACGAGCACTTCGACTCGCGCGACCACGGCTGGACGAAAGTAGTTCTGAAGTCAGGCGGATGAGGCGTTTCTGATCAGTGACCTTACGGCGGAGGCCGCCTGCAAGCCGGGTTTGAAGAAGGTCCAACCGGCCCGGTTTGCCAAGTTACATTTTTCGGTGGTCCTGAGTAGGATGGCGGCAATGCGCGCATCCTGGCACGCGGTAATCTGTGGACCGCTGTAATACCCTCGATCAGCGATAGCCTTCAATCTGGTTCTGCCCATGGCATCACGAGCAGCTCGGGCCATCCAGCGAATGGGATGATCTCTGTCGACCCGGATATGAACCGGGCCGTCGCGAGGCCTTGATCGCGCCGATCAGAAGTCGAAGCCCGGGCCACCCGCGCCCGGTCCGCCCGGCGCGGCGGGCAGCGGCGCGTCCTTGGGCGCTTCGTGCACGGTGGCATCGGTCGTGAGCAGGAGTCCTGCAACCGATGCCGCGTTTTGAAGCGCGGTGCGCGTGACCTTGGTCGGATCGAGCACGCCGGATTCGACCAGATCGCCATATTGACCCGTCGCCGCGTTATAGCCGAAGTTGCCGCTGCCCCCCGAGACCTTCGCGACGACCACGCTTGCTTCTTCGCCCGCGTTCGACACGATCTGACGCAGCGGCTCTTCGAGCGCACGCAATACGATCTTGATACCCGCGTCCTGATCGGGCGTCGCGCCCTTGAGCGCGGAGATCGCCTGCTTCACGCGGATGAGCGCGACGCCGCCGCCCGGCACGATGCCTTCCTCGACCGCCGCGCGGGTCGCATGCAGCGCATCGTCGACGCGGTCCTTCTTTTCCTTGACTTCGATTTCCGTCGCGCCGCCGACCTTGATCACGGCCACGCCGCCCGCCAGCTTCGCCACGCGCTCCTGCAGCTTTTCGCGGTCGTAGTCGGAGGTGGCTTCCTCGATCTGCGCGCGGATCTGCTTCACGCGTGCTTCGATGTTCGCGCTGTCGCCCGCGCCGTCGATGACGGTCGTGTTCTCCTTGCCGACTTCGATGCGCTTCGCCTGCCCCAGCTCCTGCAGTGTCGCTTTCTCGAGCGAAAGACCGGTTTCTTCGGAAATGACCTGACCGCCGGTGAGAATCGCGATGTCTTCCAGCAGCGCCTTGCGGCGGTCGCCGAAGCCCGGCGCCTTCACCGCGACGGTCTTTAGAATGCCGCGAATGTTGTTGACGACGAGTGTCGCGAGCGCTTCGCCTTCGACGTCTTCCGCGATGATCAGCAGCGGACGTCCGGCCTTCGCGACCTGTTCGAGCACCGGCAGCAGATCGCGAATGTTCGATACCTTCTTGTCGTGCAGCAGGATATACGGCTCGTCGAGCGCGGCGACCTGACGGTCCTGATTGTTGATGAAGTAGGGCGACAGATAACCGCGATCGAACTGCAGTCCTTCGACGACATCGAGTTCGTCGTCGAGCGACTTGCCGTCTTCCACCGTGATGACGCCTTCCTTGCCCACGCGATCGATCGCTTCCGCGATGCGCTGCCCGATCGACTCCTCGCCGTTGGCCGAGATGGTCGCGACCTGGGCGATCTCCTTGCTCGTCGTGGTCGGCTTGCTGATCTTCTTCAGCTCCTCGACGGCGGCGATGACGGCCTTGTCGATGCCGCGCTTCAGATCCAGCGGGTTCAGGCCGGCGGCCACGTACTTGTTGCCCTCGCGCACAATCGCCTGGGCGAGCACGGTCGCGGTCGTCGTGCCATCGCCGGCGAGATCGCTGGTCTTCGATGCCACTTCCTTGACGAGCTGCGCGCCGATGTTTTGCAGCTTGTCCGCGAGCTCGACTTCCTTCGCCACCGAGACGCCGTCCTTGGTGACGATCGGCGCGCCGAAGCTGCGCTCCAGCACGACGTTGCGGCCCTTCGGACCGAGCGTGACCTTCACTGCATTGGCGAGAATGTTGACGCCCTCGATGAGCTTCGAGCGCGCGTTATCCGAGAAAACGATGTCTTTTGCTGCCATGTCGTTCGACTCCTTGTATCTGATTCTTCCGTTCAGCGATTCACGACCGCGACGATGTCTTCTTCACGCAGGACGAGCAATTCATCGCCATCCACCTTGACGGCTTGTCCCGCGTATTTGCCGAACAGCACGCGCTCGCCGACCTTGACGTCGGGCTCGACGCGCTTGCCGTCGGCGTCGCGCCGGCCAGGACCGACGGCGAGGATCTCGCCCTGATCCGGCTTCTCGGCGGCGCTCTCGGGAATCACGATGCCCGACGCGGTGCGCGTTTCCTGATCCAGACGCTTAACGATCACGCGATCGTGCAGGGGGCGCAGACTCATTCGCTCTTTCCTCCAACCTGGTCTCTGAATTGGCACTCCTCCAAGCGGAGTGCGACGGAGTTGCGAGTATAAGAAGCGGCTCCGCGCGGCCCAAATAAGCGTTTCGCAGATCGATAGCGCGAGGGCGCGTATGTGCTATCGAGGTCGCCGAGGCGCGCGTCCGGCATCATCGCGGGGCCGAGCCGACGCAGCCGCGTTCGCGCGACGCAGTCCGCCAAATCTCGCGACCTGCTTTTGACCTGAGAAAAACTTCGTTCCCTTGCGCACTCCGCGCCGATAGAGTGCGTGCCTCGCCATCGCACCGACGCACGACAACGGTGCACCGGCCCAACGAACGAAGGAATCTCATCCATGAAAACCAGGACCTGGGGTGCGGTGCTCGCCGCACTGCTGGTGCTCGCATCCAATGCCGCGCACGCGGATCGTCTGGACGACATCAGGAAGGCCGGCGTGCTGCGCGTCGCGGCGTTCGACAGCAACCCGCCGTTCGGCTTCGTCGATCCGAAGGACAATCAGATCGTCGGGCTCGATGTCGATTACGCGCGCGCCGTGGCGAGGAGCCTGGGTGTGAAGCTCGAAGTGCAGCCGACCAATCCGGCCAATCGCATTGCGTTCCTGAAGTCGGGCAAGGTCGATCTCGTCTTCGCCAACTTCACGATCACCGACGAGCGCAAGAAGGAAGTCGATTTCAGCACGCCGTATTTTGCATCGGGCACGCAGTTCATCGCGAAGAAGGGTGTGCTCAAGTCGCCTGATCAGATCAACAGCCTGCGCATCGGCGCGGACAAGGGCACGACCAACGAACAGCAGGTGCGTGCGAAGTTCCCGAACGCGACCATCGTCGCCTACGATGACACGCCCTTTGCCTTCGCCGCGCTGCGCACGGGCAACGTGCAGGCGATCACGCAGGACGGACCCAAGCTCGTCGCGCTGCTCGCGCGCGTGCCGGACAAGGCGAGCTACGAGATTCCCCCCTTCACGATCTCCAACGACTACGAAGGCGTCGGCGTGCCGAAGGGCGAAACGCGTCTGCTCGATGCCGTGAACGGCACGCTCACCAGACTCGAGGCGGACGGCGAGGCGGGGCGCATCTACGACAGGTGGTTCGGACCGAAGAGCGCCGCGCCGCTGCCCCGCATGTTCAAGATCGGCGATCCGCAGAAGAGCAGTTGATCCCCGTTGCCGCGGTCGATGCCCGGGTCGCGTCTCAACATCGCACTGCCCGGGCTTCACGATTTCCGTTCTATGGGTCGATCATGCAAGGCTGGCTTGAACCGAAGTATCTCGCGTGGCTGGAGCAGGGCACGGCCGTCACGCTGATGCTCTCCGCGTGCGCGGGCATTTGCGCGACACTGCTCGGCTTCGGGCTGGCGGTCGCGCGCACGTCACGAAGCGCCGCGGTCGCGCGGGTCGCCGCGCTCTATGTCTTCGTGTTCCGCAATTCGCCGCTGCTCGTGCAGCTATTGTTCTGGTATTTCGGCGCGGCCGCGTTGCTGCCGTCGGATTGGATGACCTGGCTCAACGCGCCGCATGCGGCGAAGCTCGGTATCCTCACGCTACGCTGGCCGAGCTTCGAGCTGTTCGCCGGCTGGATCGGCCTGACGTGCTACACGACGACGTTCATCGGCGAAGAGTTCCGCGCCGGGATGCGCGGGGTGGGCCATGCGCAGGAACAGGCCGCCGCGGCGCTCGGCATGAGCCGCTATACGGCGCTGCGCTACGTGATCCTGCCGCAGGCGCTGCGCATCGCGACGCCGCCGCTCGCGGGGCAATACATGAACGTGGTGAAGAACTCGTCGCTCACCATGGCGATCGGCGTCGCCGAACTCTCGTACATGTCGCGTCAGGTCGATACGGAGACCTTCAAGACCTTCCAGGCGTTCGGCACGGCCACGGTGTTCTACGTGCTGACCATCGCAGTCATCGAGGTGGCGCTGGTTCTCTGGCAGCGCACGGGTGCGCGCGCGCTGCAACGGGGTCATGCATGAGCGGGTTCGAGTGGTTTCCCTCGCTGCGCTATCTGCTGCTGGGCGCATTCCCTGCCGGACCGTTGGGCGGCATTGCGCTGACCGTGGCGCTCTCGGTCGCTTCCGCGCTGCTCGCAGCGATGGTGGGTCTCGCGGGCGGCATCGCGCTCGCCATGACGCGCGGCGCCGCGCATCTGATGCTCACGGCGGTGGTCGCGTTCTTCCGCGCCATTCCCGTGCTGATGCTGATCTTCTGGACCTTCTTTCTGATGCCGGTGGTGCTGCACGTGAACCTGCCCGGTCTCGCGACGGTGATATGCGCGCTGGCGCTGATCGGCGGCGCGTACCTGTCGCACTCGGTGCATGCGGGCATCGTCTCGATCGGCGAAGGCCAGCGGCAGGCGGCGCTCTCGCTCGGGCTCACGCGCTGGCAGGCGCTGCGCGAAGTAATCCTGCCGCAGGCCGTGCGCGTGATGACGCCTTCGTTCGTCAATCAGTGGGTATCGCTCGTCAAGGACACGTCGCTCGCGTATATCGTCGGCGTGCCGGAATTCACGTTCCTCGCCAATCAGCTCAACAACCGCCTGATGGTTTATCCGGCACAGATCTTCCTCTTCGTCGGCTTCGTCTATCTGATGCTGTGCGGCGCGCTGCAGGGACTCGCCGGTGTGTTGCTCGGGCGTCGCAAGGCGGGGCCGGCGTAGCGGCATGTGACACAGACACGGCGCTTCGCGTGCAATACATCGCAGAAAAGCTCGTTTGTGGAACGCTTCGCAGCGGGCTAGATTGAAGCCATCGTGTATCGAAGGAAGCCGCTCATGCCGCTCATGTCGCACTACCTGCTGCACTACTGGCACATCCTCTCCGTCCGACTCGACGCATCGCGCGAGCGCCGCATGCTGCGTGAGGCAAGACGCGCGATGCAGGCATGCGCATGCGGGACGCCCACGCACCGCGATGATGAGGCAAGCCGCGCGGAACGGCTTGAATGCATCGCGCTGTTCGCCCAGGCCGGGTACTTCAACATGGGCAACGCGGTCGATCTGTTTCAGCCGCCGCCTTTCTGAGCCTGAACCACCCACAACGAAGAGGAGCACCATGAGCGCCGATGCAAGACTGAACCGTCTGATCGAACCTGGCCGCACGTCCAGCAACCCGAAGGCGAATTACCGGAACGCCACGCGCTGGGGCGATCTCGTCTTCGTATCGGGCAAATCGGCGAACGGCGCAGTCGACGGCAAGGCGCCGCAGGGCAGACTCGGCGATAACCTGACGCTCGCGGACGGCGTCGCGTTCGCCCGCGAGGCGGCGCTCGAATTGCTGCTGGTGCTGCGCGCCGAGCTTGGCAGCCTCGACAAGGTCGGGCAGGTGCTCGACCTGCAAGGCTTCGTGAATGCCGACGCTTCGTTCGAGGATCACGCGAAGGTGCTCGACGGCGCATCCGATGTGCTCTTTGAAGTGCTGGGCGAGGCGGGCGTGCATGCCCGCTCGGTGTTCGGCGCCATCTCGCTGCGCGGTGGACAGCCGGTGATCCTGCGGGCCGTCGTGGGCGTGAGCACCTGACAGCCAAAGTCCACGGGAAGGCGGGCCCCGCAGTGAGCCCGCCGTGCGCCCGCGCTCAGAACCTGCGGCCTTCCACTGGATGCGTCTTGACGTTATCGAGCACGTAGTCGCCGATCACTTTGACCTCGTGATGCAGCGGGCTGTGGGTTGCGCCAGTGTCGGTCGAATCCCTTAGCCAGCCGGCTGCGAAGCGGAAAGTTTGAATTGAGCCGATGCCATTCGCGAAGGCGCGTCCCTCGCGTCCGCTGATATGCATTGCAGGAATGCTCATTGGTCAAAGCGCGGCGCCGATGGTCCAATGACGCACGTCGAAGGTGACACACCCGTGTCCCTTCCGTTTTCGATCATCCGCGCCATCATGCCCGACCACGACCCCTCCCGGCACCACGTCCCCGATCCCGAACCGCGCCTGCCCGCCATCCCCGATCCGGCTCGCGTGACATCCATCATCGACGATGCGCAGGCGCTCGCCGCCGCGCACGCCCTCGCCAGCCTCGTCGCGCCCGGTGCGGTGGAGCGCGATCGCGCGCGGCGGCTGCCCTGGGACGAGCTCGACCGCTGGTCGGAGAGCGGCCTCGGCGCGATCACGGTGCCGCGCGAATACGGCGGCTCCGACGTATCCTACGCGACGCTCGCCGAAGTATTCGTGATCCTGTGCGCGGCCGATCCCGCGTTCGGTCAGATTCCGCAGAATCACTTCGGCGTGCTCGGCGTGCTGCGCGAAGTCGGCAGCGACGCGCAGAAGCGCCGCTTCTACGGCGAAGTGCTGGCCGGCCGCAGGCTCGGCAATGCCGGCCCCGAGCGGCGCTCGTCCGGGGCGGCGACCATCCTGCAAGGCACCACGCGTCTGCGCGCCACGCCCGGGGGGCTGCGCCTGAGCGGGCGGCGCTTCTATTCGACGGGCGCTCTGTTCGCCCACCGGCTGCCCGCGCGCGCACTCGATGACGAAGGCCGCAGCGTGCAGGTCTGGGCGCCGCGCGACGCGCCGGGCGTGCGCGTGATCGACGACTGGAACGCGATCGGCCAGCGGACCACGGCGAGCGGCAGCGTGCTCTTCGACGACGTGCGCATCGATCCCGAGGACGTGCTGCCGATCTGGCAACTCGCCGAGCAACCGGGCCTGTTCGGTCCGACTTCGCAACTGATCCAGGCGGCGATCGATCAGGGCATCGCGCAGGCCGCGCTCGCGGACACGCTAGCGTTCGTGCGCGAGCGCGCCCGCCCGTGGATCGATTCGGGCCTCGAGCACGCCACGGACGATCCGTACGTGATCGCCGATGTCGGCCGTCTGCATATCGATCTGCACGCCGCGCACGAAGTATTGCGCGAGGCAGGCGAAACGCTCGACGCCGTCTCGCGCGGCCCGGTCGATGCGCAGGCGAGCGCGCGGGCATCGGTCGCCGTCGCGGAGGCCAAGATCCTCACCACGCGGATCGCGCTCGAAGCGAGCGAGAAGCTTTTCGAGCTGGCGGGATCGGCGTCGACGCGCGCCGCTCACGGTCTCGACCGCCACTGGCGCAACGCCCGCACCCATACGCTGCATGATCCGGTGCGCTGGAAACTGCATCTGCTCGGCAACTACCATCTCAACGGCGCGCTGCCGGCGCGTCATTCGTGGAACTGAACGTGACGACCTCGACTTCCTTCGCACTCGACGCCGCCGGGTTGCGGCAGGCGCGCGCGCGTCCCACCCCGCATTGCATCGCCGACGATGCCGGGGCGCTCGAAGCCGCGCGCCGCTTTGCCGCGCAGATCGCGCCCGGCGCCGCGCTGCGCGACCGCGAACGCGTGCTGCCGTGGCGCGAGCTCGACGCCTACGTCGCCAGCGGTCTGTGGGCGATCACCGTGCCGCGCGAACACGGTGGCCCGCAAGTGAGCGCCGCAACGCTCGCGGAGACCATCGCGGTGATTTCGAGCGCCGATGGCTCCATCGGCCAGATTCCGCAGAATCATTACTACGCGCTGGAAGTGCTGCGCGTCGGCGGCAGCGCGGCGCAGCAGCGCTTCTTCCATGAGCGCGTGCTGGCGGGCGAGCGCTTCGGCAACGCGCTCGCCGAGGTCGGGGCGCGCGACTTCAAGCGGCGCACGCGCCTCACGCGGGACGCTTCGGGCTGGCGTATCGACGGGCGCAAGTTCTATTGCACCGGCGCGTTGTATGCGGACTGGATTCCAACGCTCGTGGTGGCGGACGAGGGCGGCCGCGACGTGACGTATCTCGTGTTCGTGCCGCGCGATTCGGCAGGCGTGAGCATCGTCGACGACTGGGACGGCTTCGGCCAGCGCGTGACGGGCAGCGGTTCCGTGCAGTTCGACGGCGTCCGGGTGGACGAAGCGTGGATCGTGCCGTTTCAGGCGTCCTTCGAGCGGCCGACCACGATCGGGCCGCTTGCGCAGATCATGCACGCCGCGATCGATCTCGGTCAGGCGCGCGGCGCGTTCGACGCCACGCGGGAATTCGTGCGCGAACGCTCGCGTCCGTGGATCGACGCGAAGGTCGAGCGTGCGTCGGACGATCCGCTCACCATCGCGCAGTACGGCGACATCGCCATTCGCATCCGTGCCGCCGAAGCGTCGCTGCGCCGCGCGGCGCGTCATGTCGATGCCGCGCAGGCCGCGCCGGATGCGGAGTCGGTCGCGGCGGCGTCGATTGCCGTCGCCGAGGCGCGCGCGCTCACGACCACGGCGTCGCTCGATGCCGGTTCGCGGCTGTTCGAGCTCGCGGGCACGGCGGCCACGCTGGACGATCTAGGCCTGGACCGGTTCTGGCGCAATGCGCGCACGCATACGCTGCATGATCCGGTGCGCTGGAAGTATCACGCGGTGGGGAACTACTTCCTGAACGGCAAGCTGCCGCCGCGGCACGGGGCGCTGTAGGGTTCACGCTGTGTTCGCGCGGCAGATTTCGTTAGCAGAAGAGATTCGTTCCAATCGCCGGGTGGCGTGGGTAGGCTCATTCGCGTCTCAACCCCGCATGCCATCTGCCATGACCCAACGTGATTTGCTGATTCTGCTGGAGCCGGGCTTCACCGATCCGAAGCGCCCGGGCGAAGTGTTCATCTGTCCGGACGGCGCGCCGGTCGAAGGACTGCTGGCGAGCGATCCCGCGCGCAATGCGCGGCTCGACATCCGCCGCGTGCCGTTCGAGCGTCCGCGCCGGGCGGCGATCGAGGCGCTAAGCGAGGAGCATCAGAGTCTGCCGGTGCTGGTGCTGGGCGACGAATACCCCGCGCCGCCCGATGCGAAGGCACTCGGCGAGAAGCGCTTCGTTACCGATACGCGCCGCATTCTCGCCTTGCTGGCGGAGCGGCACGGATTCCCGAAGGTACATGACTGAGGCGCGGAGCTTCGAAAGGCGCGCCGTGCCGCAAACGCATGGCGCCGCGCGCGACGCCGACCAATCAAACGAACGCGCATCATCATCAACGACCGCTGCTTCGCTCCCATCGCGGGGGCGGGGCGCAGAGGAGAATCCCATGAACCTGTTTCGCCGATCGCGAGCCAGCATGCTGGCCATCGCATTGAGCGCCGTGCTCGCGTCGCCTTCCTACGGCGCCGATCTCAACAAGCCGGAGATCCGCTTCGGCGCAACCGCCGGCCCGTACTCTGACCAGATTCGCTACGGTATCAAGCCGCAACTGGAGAAGGAAGGGTACAAGGTGACGATCGTCGAGTTCAGCGACTATGTGCAGCCGAATCTCGCGCTCGCCGACGGCGCGCTCGATGCCAACGCGTTCCAGCACGAGGTGTATCTGAAGAAGTTCTCGGAGGATCACAAGCTGGCGCTGTCGGAGCTCGTGAAGGTGCCGACCGCGCCCATCGGCCTGTACAGCCACAAGCACAAGCGGCTCGACGAACTGAAGGACGGCGCGACCGTGTCCCTGCCGAACGATGTCACCAACCAGGCGCGCGCGATCATCCTGCTGCAGCAGCTCGGCTGGGTGACGCTCAAGCCGGGCGTCGATCCGGTGAAGTCGTCCGAGCGCGATATCGCGTCCAATCCGCACCGGATCAAGCTCGTGCCGCTGGAGGCCGCGCAACTCCCGCGCTCGCTGGATGACGTCGACTATGCGTTCGTCAACGGCAACTTCGCGCTCGCGGCGGGACTGAAGCTCACGGATGCGCAGCTGCTGGAGAAGATTCCGCCGTACTACCTGAATCTCGTCGCGGTGCGCGCGGCCGACCTGAATAAGCCGTATGTGACGGACATCGCGAACGCGTACAGATCGGCGGAATTCAAGCGAGTCATCGACGAACGCTTCGCGGGCTTCTCGAAGCCGTCGAACTGATGCGGGCGGCCGCCGCGTCGCGCTGCGGCCGCGCATTGCATTCGCTCAGGGAGTCAGCTGCTCTGACGTTTCCAGCCGGGACGCAGTATCACCACGCCGGTGTGTCGACAGCCGCGGATTGAACGCCGCGTGCAGCGCGTCGCTCAGCAGATTGAGCGCCAGCACCGTCAGCGCGATCGCCGAGCCGGGCACGGCGATCATGTACCACGCGGTGCGCAGCGCTTCGCGTCCGGTGCCGACCATCGAGCCCCAGCTCACCGCGTTCGGGTCGCCGAGGCCGAGAAAGGACAGCGCGGCCTCCGAGAGGATCGCATTGGCGACGAGCAGCGCGGTGGAGACCAGGATCGGCGTCAGCGCATTGGGCAGGATTTCGATGAAGATCAGATGCGCGTCGCTTGCGCCGAGCGCCATGCTGGCCTTCACGAACTCGCGCTCGCGCAGCACGATGAACTCGCCGCGCGTGAGCCGTGCGATGCTCGGCCACGCCGTCACGCCGAGCGCGAACACGATGGTCGCGAGCGAGGGTGTGAGAATCGCGACGAGAATGATGGCGAGCAGAAACGGCGGCACGGTCTGGAAGAACTCGGTGATCGCCATCAGCGTCTGGTCGATCAGGCCGCCGAAATAACCTGCGATGCCGCCGATCAGCACGCCCAGCACGAGCGCGATGAGCGCCACCGTCGCGCCGACATACAACGAGACGCGCGCGCCGTGGAACAGCCCGGCGAGCAGATCGCGGCCCATCAGGTCGGTGCCGAGCGGGTAGGCGTGATCGGCGCCGGGCCACTGATAGGGTGCGGCGACCATGTCGAGCGGATCGCCGGGAAAGAGCCGGTGCGCCGACAGCGCGGCGAACAGCGCCAGCGCGAGCAGTAGCACGCCGATGAGCGCGGACGGCTGGCGCAGGAAATGAAGCAGTTTCATCGACGCGACCTCGTGCGGGGATCGACGAGTCCGTAAAGCAGATCGACGATCAGGTTGAGCAGAACCACCAGAAAGGCGGACAGCAGCAGCACGCCGACCAGCAGATTGACGTCGCGGCTCTTGATCGCCTCGAAGGACAACTGCCCGAGCCCGGGCCAGCCGAACACCGTCTCGACGATCACCGAGCCGCCGATCAGCGCGCTGCCCTGCAGGCCGAGCATCGTGAGCACGGGCAGCACGGCATGCCGCAGCGCGTGATGCGTCGTCACGTACCACGGCCGTCCGCCCTTCGCGCGCGCGGTGCGGATGAAGTCTTCCTGCAGCGTCTCGATCATCGAGGCCCGCGCCAGACGCGTGAAGATGGCGACGTAGTAGAGCACGAGCGTCGCGGCGGGCAGCACGAGATGGCGCAGATAATCGAGCAGCAGCGCGAGGCCGTGATGCGCGACGTTGGTATCGGCCACGCCGCCAATCGGCAGCCATTCGAGATGCACGCCGAAAATCACGATCAGCATCAGGGCGGTCCAGAACATCGGCGCCGAGTAGCCGAGGGTCGCGAGCGTGGAGACGAGCGTATCGACGAGACCATGCGGCCGGCGCGCGGCGAGCACGCCGAGCAGCATCCCGAGACTAACGGAGACGACGAGCGCCGTGCCGATCAGCGCGATCGTGGCGGGCAGGCGCGCGAAGATCAGCGCGGCCACCGGCTCGCCGAAGCGAAACGAGAAGCCGAGATCGAGCCGCAGCGCATGCCCGACGTAATGCAGCAGCTGCGCCGTGACACCCTGGTTCAAGCCGTACGCCGCGCGCAACTGCGCTACGTACTGCGGCGACACGTTGCCGCTCTCGCTCGCGATGACATCGACGAGATCGCCTGGCATCAGCTTGAGCAGCACGAAGTTGAGCACCGTGGTGCCGAGCAGCACGATCACCAGTTGAACCAGCCTGCGCCCGATCTTGCGCGAAGCGAGGGCGGATGTGAGCTGCATGACGATCACGCCTTGTCGAACCAGACGCGCGCAAAGTTGGCGCGCGAATGGCTGGCGGTGTCGGTGACGTTGCGCAGGTTCTTCGCCCACACGCCGAACCAGCGGAACTCGAAGAGGTTGATGAGCGACAGGTCGCGCTGCGCGATCTTCTGCAGCTGGACGTACAGCTCGCGCCGTCTGGCCGGATCGGTTTCGGTCTGCGCGGCCTCGATCACGCGGTCCATCTCGGGGCTCGCATAGCCGGATGCGTTGAACCACGGCGTGCCGTTGGAAGCCGCCTTCGACCAGTAATGCTGCTCGATGCCTATCTGCGGGTCGAGACCGTCCGTGCCCCAGGTGCTGATGAGCTGGAAGTTGTAGTCGGTGAAGACGTTCTTGATCCAGGTTGGCAGGTCCTGCCCGCGCAGATTCACGTCGATGCCCACGCGCCGCAACGCCTGACGCACGAATTCGCCCGTCCGGCGATAGTCGTCGCCATAAGGGATGAAATCGTGATCGAGCCTGAAGCGCCAGCCGTCCGCTTTCTTGGGGAAGCCGGCCTTGTCGAGCAACGCCTCGGCGCGCTTCGGATCATAGGGATATTGCTGCGTATCCGGCGTGTAGAACGCCTTCACGAGCGACGACTCGGGCCCGGTCGCCGGCACCGCATAGCCACCCCACACGGTCTTGACCAGCGCGTCGCGATTGATCGCATGCGCGATGGCCTGACGCACTTCGAGCTTGCCGAGGATCGGGTCGCGCAGATTGGGTTCGAGCCAGAGCCACGCGGCGTAACCGTTGTAGCCCTCACGCGAGACCACGAGATTGGGCAGCTTCGCGAGCCGGTCCGCATCGGCGAAGGTCACCGGATTGCGCTCGCCGTACTGCGCCGCGCCGGTTTCGAGCGCGGTGGCCCGGCCCGAGACGTCGGGCGTGATCTTCCAGGTGATGCGGTCCAGATAGGGCTGGCCCGGCGCCCAGTATTGCTCGAAGCGGTCCAGCACGATACGGTCGCCGCGCGCCCATTCCGTGAACCTGAACGGACCCGTGCCGACCGGTTTGTTGTTGTACGGATTGTTGCGGATGTCGTTGTTCTCGTAGAGATGCTTCGGCAGGATCGGCGTGCCGAGCGAATCGAGAATGCCGAAGGTCGCGGGCGTCGATTTCGACAGATGCAGCACGACCATGTGCGCGTCCGGCGTATCGATCTTCGTCAGATATTGCAGCACGCGCCGGGATGCCGGGCTGATCTTGAGCCACACTTCCTCGGCGGAAAATTTCACGTCGGCGGAGGTGAAGGGCTGGCCGTCGTGCCATAGCGCATTGCGGCGCAGCTTGAAGGTCCACGCGAGGCCATCCTGCGAGACGGTCCAGCTTTCGGCGAGCTGCGGGCGCGGCTTGAGGTCGGGACCGTACTCGACGAGGCCATCGAAGATCTTGCTCGCGACCGCGCCGATCATCGTCGCCGAGTTGACGAAGAAGGCGAGCGTCGGCGGTTCCGGATGGAGGACTGCCGTGAGCGTGCCGCCCCGTTTCGCGCCGTCGGGCGTGATGGGCGTCGTTTCGGTCGTGGCCCAGGCGTGGCCTGTGAACGCGAAGGGCGTCGCCGCGCCCGCGAGCAGCGCCCCCGCGCCCTTGAGCAGTCTGCGCCGCTTCAAGTCGGCAACCGCGGCGCCCAGCGGATCATCGCGGAACAGGAGTGGCGAGTTCGAAGGCGGCTGCGGCTTGCTCTTGAAATTCACGATCAATTTTCCTTGTATCGAATGAGATTGGCACGTGCGACGACGGCACCGCGTCGATCAGCGCGCGCGTGTAGGCGTGTTGCGGCGAGGTCCAGATGGACGCGTGATCCCCGCTCTCGACGATGCGCCCCGCCTGCATCACCAGCACGCGGTCGGCGATATAGCGGACCACCGAGAGATCGTGCGAGATGAAGAGCAGCGCGAGGCCGAGTTCGTGCTTGAGGTCGGCGAGCAGATCGAGAATCTGCGCCTGAATGGAGACGTCGAGGGCGGACACCGGCTCGTCGCAGATGACGAGTTCCGGCTCCAGCACGAGCGCCCGCGCAATGCCGATACGTTGCCGCTGGCCGCCCGAGAACTCGTGCGGATAACGGCGCAGCGCCGATTCCGGCAGGCCGACCGCGTCGACGATGCGGCGCATCCGCGCAGCGCGCTCGCGCCGGCTGGCGACACCGTGGATCGCCAGCGCATACCCGAGCGTGCGCTCGACGCTGTGACGCGGATTGAGCGAGCCGTACGGGTCCTGGAAGATCATCTGCACGCGCCGGCGATAGGGCCGCAGCGCGCGCCGTCCGCGATGCGTGAGCTCCTCGCCGTCGAAGACGATGCGGCCGGACGAAGGCTCGACGAGCCGCGTCAGCGCCCGCGAAAGCGATGACTTGCCGCATCCCGATTCACCGACGAGGCCCACGGTCTCGCCCGCGCGGATGTCGAAGCTGACGCCGTTGACGGCGCCTACGCCGTGGTAATCGACGCGTATGTCGCGCGCTTGCAGCAGAATGCGGGCGGGCGTGTCTTCGGCGCGCGGCGGCGCGATGCGCGGCGTGTCCGTGAGGCGCGTGTCGCGATAGTGCAGTCCCGCGCCGAAGTGCAGCGACGCCCCGAGCAGCGCGCGCGTGTACGGGTGCGAAGGCTCGCTGAACAGGGTCGCGCTCGGCCCTTCCTCGACCTTCGCGCCGTCTTTCATGACGACCACGCGATCCGCCCAGCGTCCCACCACGCCGAGATCGTGCGTGATGAGCAGCACGGCCATCGACAGTTCGCGCCGCAGCCGGTCGAGTAGTTCGAGAATCTGCGCCTGGATGGTGACGTCGAGTGCGGTAGTCGGCTCGTCGGCGATCAGAAGGCCGGGACGGCACGCGACGGCGATCGCGATCATCACGCGTTGCCGCTGGCCGCCCGAGAGCTGATGCGGGTAGTGCCCGAAGCGGCGTTGCGGCTCGGGCAGGCGCACGAGTTCGAGCAGTTCGCGCGCTTCCTTGCGCGCGGCCTGCGCCGACATCGGCCGATGCAGCGTCAACGCTTCGGCCACTTGCCTGCCGATGGGCTGAAGCGGGTTCAGCGAGGTCATCGGCTCCTGAAAGATCATGCCGATGCGGTTGCCGCGCAGCGCGCTCCATTCGCGCTCGCTCTGCGTGAAGAGCGGCTTTTCCTCGAAGCGGATCGCGCCTTGCACCTGCGCCCGGCCGGGAAGCAGGCCCATGGTCGCGAGCGCGACGGTGGATTTCCCGCTGCCGGACTCACCGACCAGCGCGAGGATCTCGCCGCGCGCGATCGTCAGGTCGAGAGGACGCACCGCGGCATGTCCGCCGAAGGACACGCTCAACTGGTCGATCTGGAGCAGGGGCGCCGAAAGACTCATGGCGCTTGCGTGGCCGGTGCGTCGGCCAGATCGCGAAAGCCCGCGCCCGTGTGACGCGGACCGAGTCGCGCGCCTTCGCCGAACAGCTTCTCGCGCAGGGTGCCCTGCGCATACGCCGTCTTGTAGATGCCGCGCGACTGGAGTTCCGGAATCACGAGATCGATGAAATCCTCGTAGCTCTCCGGTGTTACCGTGCGCGTGAGATTGAAGCCATCGATGTCGGCTTCATCGACCCAGGACTGTAGCGCGTCGGCCACCTGCACGGGATCGCCGACGATCGTCGTATAGCGTCCGCCCAGTTGCATCTGTTCGAGCAGATGCCGCACGGTCACGCCGCGCTTGCCGTCGGTCACGCGCTGCACCGACGATTCGATGCCCCGCCCCTTGTGACCGCCCGGAGGGGCGAGCTCGTCATCCGGGGCGTAGGTGGAATAGTCGATGCCGCTGCCCGCCGCGAAGTGCGCGAGGCCCGCCTCGGGGCTCGCATGGCGCGCGTACTCGGCGAATTTTTCCTGCGCGTCGCGCTGCGTGCGTCCCACCACGACGGTGATGCCCATGATGATCTTCAGATCGCCCGGGGCGCGTCCGGCCGCGACCGCCTGCGCGCGCAACGCGTCGACCAGCTTGCGCGTGCCTTCCTTGCTCTGGCTCGACACGAACACGCATTCGGCATGTCGCACAGCGAACGCCTGGCCGCGTCCCGACGATCCCGCCTGGAACAGCACCGGCGTGCGCTGCGGTGAAGGCTCGCAGAGGTGATAGCCCTCGACGTCGTAATAGCGGCCGCGATGCCGCACTTTGCGGACTTTCGCGGGATCGGCGAACACGCGGCCTGCGCGGTCGCGCCGCACGGCGTCGTCCTGCCAGCTTCCTTCCCACAGCTGGTAGAGCACGTCGAGATATTCGTCGGCGCGGTCGTAGCGCTCGTCGTGCGGGATCATCTCGGCGCCGCCCATCGCGCGCGCGGCGCTGTCGAGATAGCCCGTCACGATGTTCCAGCCGATGCGGCCTTCGGTCAGATGATCGAGCGTGGAAAAGCGGCGCGCGAGCAGATACGGCGCTTCATACGTGAGATTTACCGTGATGCCGAAGCCGAGGTTCTGCGTGGCGGCCGCCATCGCGGAGACGAGCATCATCGGATCGTTAACGGGCAGCTGCACCGATTCCTTCAGCGTGACGTCGACCGACTGCTGGTAGATGTCGTACACGCCGACGATATCGGCGATGAACAGGCCGTCGAACAGGCCGCGTTCGAGCAGCTTCGCGAGATCGGTCCAGTAGGAAAGCTTTCGGTAATCGGTCGAACGATCGCGGGGATGGGTCCACAGGCCATGGTTGATATGGCCGACGCAGTTCATGTTGAACGCGTTCAGAATGATGTGCTTCTTGCTCATGGAAGGACGGGCGACGAACGCAAGAGTAGGTTGAGGCTCACGCGACGCCGATGCGCCACTGGCCCGGCGGCAGCGTGCCGTTCACGGCGAAGTCGCCGACGATGCGGTCCTTGTAGATGCGCGGGTTATGCGACGCGATGGTGCGCGCGTTGCGCCAGTAGCGGTCGAGTCCGGCGGCGCGCAGCGTCGCGGAGGCGCCGAGCGCATCGAATACGCTCGCGCTGGCGTCGAGCACGAGCTGCGAGGCGACCGTCTGCGCCTGCCAGATCTCGATCTCGGTCTCCGCGATGATCGCGAGCGCGTCGGGACGCTCGAAGGACGCCGCCGCGCGCTCCAGCGCACGCGCCGCCTGCGCGACGATTGCGCCGGCCGTCCACGCATGGGCGCGGGCGCGGCCGACGACCTGCAGCAGTTGCGGATCTTCGGCGGCGCGCGGCGTCACCGCATTGCTGTAGCTGCGTTTGCGGCTCGCGAGGATGGCGGCGGCATCGCTCGCGACCGCGCGGCCGATGCCGGCGAGCGTCGCCAGATGCACGAGCTGATAGAACGCCTCGGAGTAGGGAAACGGCGCGCGGCCCGCGACGATCTCGCGCTCGTCGACCTTCACGTGGTTGAAGCGGCTCGTGCCGCTCGCGGTCAGGCGCTGGCCCATGCCGTCCCAGTCGTCGATCACCTCGACGCCCTCGGCATGACGATTCACCGTGACGGAAACCTGCGCGTCGTGCGCATCGGTTGCGCCGACGTGGATCCAATCGGCGAACAGCGAGCCGGTCGTGTAGAACTTCGCGCCGTTCAGGTGCCAGCCGCTGGCGTCGCGCGTGAGGCGCGTCGCGAACTGGCTCTGGCGCGCTTCGCCGGTCTCGGACCAGGCCGCGCCGACGATCACCCCCTTGGCGAGCCGGGCGAGCCATCGTTCGCGGCGCTCGGCGGGGCCGTCCAGCGCGTGCTCGGTGAAGCCGAAATGCGCACGCAGCGCCTGCGTGATGTTGGAATCGGCTTCCGAGAGTTCGATCAGCAATTCGAACAATTCGACGAGCCGGACGCCTTTGCCGCCATGTTCACGCGGTACGCGCAGCGCGGTGAAGCCGGCTTCCCGCAGCCACGCGATCTCCTCGGCGGGCAAACGGCGCTGGAGCTCGCGCGTGACGCTCTGCTCGCGAATACGCGCCAGAACGGGGCGAAAGGGCGTGGCGAGCGCGGCGTAATTTTCCGTGGGTCCAGGGCCCCAGGCTGCGCCGACGACAACACCGGGAGGCAGGGGAGCATTGCGATCAAAAGGCATGGTGCGTGTGCGTGATTCGTGAAAGGACGATTGTCAGCAACGACCGCGCCGGCGCCAAACGAGGAATTTTCAGAAGCTAAGGCGAAATCGTCGTGACAAGGCCTCCTGATAAAGATATGAGACCTTGTTGGTTAGTCCGCGACGCACGCTTGCATAGAATGAGCCGCCTGCCCGCCAGCTTTGACTGGCTTCGACGAACGGCCGCTCATGCCCCGATACATACATCTGAATCTCTTCATTCACGGACGCGGTCATCATGAAGCCGGATGGCGGCATGCCGGCGCGACGCGTCAGGCGCTCACCGATATCGACTACTTCCGCGATCTCGCGGTGAAGGCCGAGCAGGCCCTCTTCGATTCAGTCTTTTTCGCCGATGCCCTCGCGCTCGGCGACGGTGCACGGCACGTCGCGTCCGGCGCGCTCGAGCCGATCACGGCGCTGGCCGCGCTGTCCCAGTCGACATCGAAGATCGGCCTGATCGCGACGGCATCGACCACGTACACCGAACCGTTCAATCTCGCGCGTCAGTTCGCATCGCTCGATCACATCTCGCGCGGGCGCATAGGATGGAACATCGTGACCTCGTGGGTCGGCGGCGCGGGGCCGAACTTCGGATACGCGCAGCAGATCGAGCACGCCGAACGTTATGCCCGCGCGCATGAGTTTCTCGAAGTCGTCACGCAACTCTGGGACAGCTGGGCCGACGACGCGATCATCGACGATGCGGCGACCGGCCGCTTTCTCGATCCGGCGCGCGTGAGGCGCATCGGCTACGAAGGGCGATTTCATCGCGTGGCCGGGCCGCTCAATCTGCCGCGCCCGCCGCAGGGGCATCCGGTGCTGGTCCAGGCCGGCTCCTCCGCGACGGGCAAGGCCTTCGCCGCGCGCTACGCGGAGGCCGTTTTCACCGCGCATCTGACGAAGGACTCGGCGATCGGTTTTTATGCCGAGCTGAAGAACGCGGCGGTCGCGCTCGGCCGCGCGGAAACGGACCTCGTGATCCTGCCGGGCCTGAGCGCGGCGATCGGCTCGACCGAGACGGAAGCAGGCGTCCTGCTCGACGAACTCGATTCACTCACGGATATCAGCGTGGGCCTCGGCCGTCTGTCGAATCGCTTCGGCGGTTACGACTTCTCGGGGCTGCCGCTCGATCAGCCGCTGTCCGTCGATGATTTCCCCGATCCTTCCACCGTGCAGGCGGCGCAGAGCCGCGCGGCGGTCATCACGCAACTGGTCGCACGCGAGCGCCCGACCTTGCGCGGCCTGCTGCGGCAGCTCGCGGCGGCGCGCGGCCATTTCACGCTGAGCGGCACGCCCGAACGCATCGCGGATGTCATCGCGGACTGGGTCGAGAGCCGCGCCGCCGACGGCTTCAATCTGATGCCGCCCGTGCTGCCCGCGCAACTGGACATCTTCGCGGAGCACGTCGTGCCGATCCTGCAAAAGCGTGGCCTGTTTCGCCGCGAATACGAAGCCGCGACGCTGCGCGGGCATTACGGCCTCGCGCGTCCCGTCAATCCCCATTTCGAGCCGCGATGACCTTCTCATTCTTCCGGCGCGTACTGCGCCATGTGACCGTCGCCGTGGGCTGCCTGGCGATGGCGTGCGGCGCCCGCGCGGATCAGGACTATCCGCAACAGATTCGCATCGGCATTCAGAAGGGCGACGCGCTTGTGGCCCTGCGGGCATCGGGCAAGCTGGAGCAGGCGTTCGCCGCGCATCACGTGAAGGTGCTCTGGCACGAGTTCGTGTACGGCGCGCCGCTCGTCGAGGCGATCAACGCCGGCGACGTCGATGTCGGCACGGTCGGCTCGACGCCTCCCATCATGGCGCAGGCGGGCGCGGCGCCATCGGTCGTCTATGTCGCTTATGCGCCGAAGCTCTCGCAGAGCTACGCGATCATCGTGCCGAAAGATTCGATGGTGAAGGACCTGCACGATCTGAAGGGCAGAAAGATCGCCTTCGCCAAGGGCTCGCAAGGCCATCTGTTCGTGCTCAAGGCCCTGCAGGACGCACACATGGCGCCCGACTCCGCGCAGTTCACCTATCTCTCCTACGGCGATGCGCGCTCCGCCTTCGAGCGCGGTTTCATCGACGCGTGGGCCGTGCCCGATCCGCGCTATGCGGACACGGAACTGAGCACCGGCGCGCGCACCATTCTCAGCATCGGCAGCCTCTCGGTGCCGCAATACGGCTTCTATATTTCGACGCGCAGTTTCGCGCAGAAGTATCCCGCCGCGTTGCGTCTGCTGTTCGACGAGCTCGCGCAAAACACCAAGGAGAACCTGGCTCATCCCGACGAGACGGCGCGCTTTCTATCGGCCAATACGGGCTTGCCGCTCGATGTCTGGACCCGGGCGATCGCGCGTCTCGAATGGGGCGTCGGTTATCCGATTCCGGACGAGGTCATCAAGGCCCAGCAAGAGTCGGCCAACCTCGCCTTCGACGACAAGGTGATCCCGCGACGCATCGCCGTGCGGCAGGCCGTGGTGCAGATACGGTGACGCGCAGAGCGTCTGACGGGCTGCAATGCACTGCAGAAAAGCTTGGTAGTGGAACGGTTCCCGCCGGCGCCAGCGCCGGCGCCGGCCGGTCCGTTCAGAACGCGGGGATGATCGCCCCCTGATAACGCGCCAAATTGAACTGCCTGACTTCCTCCGACTGATAGCCTTGACCAGTTGCTGGACCCAGGGCTTGCCCGCGTCCCGTTCGCGCACGGCGATCAGACACGCATACACGCCGGAGCCGTCCTCCTTGAGAATCGGGTCTTTGGCCGGATTGAGGCCCGCCTTGATAGCGTAGTCCGCGTTGACGGGGGCGGCGTCGAAGTCGTCGAAGGTGCGGGGCAGTTGAGCGGCATCGACCTCCTTGAAGCGAAACTGCCTGGGATTTTCGGTGACGTCGAGCGGTGTGGCGTTGACGCCCGTGACCGGATCGATTCCCTGACGCGAGACCGCGCCGGGCAGATCGATGATGGACGTATCCGCGCTGAGCGTCGCGCGCAGTGGCAACGCATTGGACATCATGCCTGGGACGTTTCTCGCCCGTCGGCCCACTCGCGCTGTGACCGGAAAGCCGAGCACCACTTCGGGCTGTCCGCTCAGACGCGCGACATACGCCGCCATGACCGCCGTGACGAACTGCGGCCACGTCGCGCCGTGGCGCTCGGAGACTTGCCGAAGACGCTGCGTCGTTTCGGATGACAAACGCATCTGCGCGATCGCCTGTGAGGCGACGTCCGCCGGAATCGGCTCGTGCGCCATGCACTCGGCGAGAATCACCGGCTCGGGGCGGTCCGCCAGATATTCGCGCCAGAACTGCTGATCGCTCTCGAATGCGCTGGACGCGCGATAGGCGTTATCGTCATCGATCAGTTCGGTGAGGCGCCCCCACGCGCATCACGCGGGCTCGCGTCCTTCGACCAGCGCCGAATAGATCGCCGCGAGGCGCTGCGTGAAAAGGAAGAACGAATAGCCGTCGAACGCGATGTGATGTATCCGCTGGTGCTGCCGAATCTGCACGCCGCGGTGGCGTACCGGGCGCTCGCTCCGGAGTCGTTTAACTGTGAGCGTGTTCCTTAAAGTTAACTTGTAGCGATGGATACGAGATTGTAGACTTCGCTACATGGAAACTCTCTCGACCTGGTTGCTGCTCGTCCTCACGCTGCCGACCGAAAACGCGACCGCGCGCATGCGCTTCTGGCGCGCCCTGAAAGCCAAGGGCTGTGGCGTGCTGCGTGACGGTATCTACCTGCTGCCGCATTCTGCAGAGCGGGAAGCAACGCTGCGCGACTTATCAGTTGCGATCGGAGAGGCTGGCGGCACTGCATATGTGCTCCGCGCCCCGAGCCTTGACGTCGAACAGGACGTCGAATTCCGTGGGTTGTTCGATCGTTCCGAGGACTACGCGACATTCATCCAGTCGCTCTCGGAATCCCGCAAGACCGTTGCCGGCCAGTCGGAGAGCGAACTCAGGCGCTTGCTGCGTCGACTACGCAGGGACTATGAGACGATCGTCGCGATCGACTACTTCCCGGACGCCGGCGCGACACGCGCCGAGGCGGCCTGGCAGGACTTCGTGGCGCACGTCGATACGGTGCTCTCACCTGGTGAGCCACACTCGGCCGAGCGGGCGATTCGGCTACTGGCGATCAAGGACTATCAGGGGCGGACGTGGGCGACGCGCCAGCATCTTTGGGTGGATCGTGTCGCCAGCGCCTGGCTCATTCGCCGCTTCATCGACCCGGACGGCCGATTCCTCTGGCTCGGCTCTCCCGAGGCGTGTCCAAAGAACGCGTTGGGCTTCGATTTCGACGGTGCCGCGTTCACGCATGTGGGTGAGCGGGTGACCTTCGAGGTGCTGATGGCGAGCTTCGACCTCGAGCGCGACCCGGCACTGTTGCGGCTCGGCGCGATGATTCACGTTATGGACGTGGGCGGCGCGCCCGTCCCCGAGGCGATCGGGTTCGAAGCCATCATGGCGGGGGCGCGCGAGCGCGCGGCCGATGATGACGCACTGCTCGACGAAATGTCGCGCGTGCTCGATTCGATGTACGCCCATTTCGCCGCGAGCGCGAAAAGCACCGACGCAGGGAGCCGCTCATGAGCACGACCGCGGCGGTCGCGCCTTCGTATTCCCTCGGCGAGTTGATGCGCTACATGCTCAAACTCGGTACGTTCGGGTTTGGTGGGCCAGTCGCACTCGTCGGCTACATGCACCGCGATCTCGTTGAACGGCGTGGTTGGATCACGGACGACGACTATCGCGAGGGACTCGCGCTGGCGCAAATGATGCCAGGGCCGCTGGCCGCACAGCTTGGGATCTATCTCGGCTACGTTCATTACCGCGTGCTGGGTGCGACGGTCGCCGGGATCGCATTCGTGCTGCCTTCGTTCTTGATGGTGGTGGCGCTCGGTTGGGCGTACGTGCACTTCGGTGGATTGCCATGGATGCAGGCGGTGTTCTATGGCGTTGCCGCAGGGGTTGTCGGCATCATCGCGATGAGCGCCTATAAGCTCGTCAACAAGACCCTCAAAACTGACAAGCTGCTCTGGGCCATCTTCCTCGTGGTGGCGGCTGTGACGGTCGTGACCGAATCGGAAGTCGCGTGGCTGTTCATCGCCGGCGGCTTGGTGAACATGTTTCGCCGCGCTCCGCCCCGGTGGCTCGGCAAAGGTGGCATGAACGCGCTCGCCGCCGTGTACGGGCCGGCGCTCGGTGGACTCATGAGCGGGCATGACGTTTCTTTGATGACCCAGATCGGACTGTTCTTTACGAAGGCGGGCGCCTTCGTGTTTGGTTCGGGGCTCGCGATCGTGCCATTCCTATACGGCGGAGTCGTCACGGAAAATCACTGGCTAAACGACAAGCAGTTCGTCGACGCGGTCGCAGTCGCGATGATCACGCCGGGTCCGGTCGTCATCACTGTGGGATTCATCGGTTATCTGGTTGCGGGTTTGCCCGGCGCCTGCGTCGCGGCACTCGGTACGTTTCTGCCTTGTTACCTGTTCACGGTCTTGCCTGCACCGTACTTCAAGAAGTACGGGCGGCTCCCTGCCATCAAAGCGTTTGTGGACGGCATCACGGCGGCAGCGGTCGGCGCGATCACCGGCTCGGTGATCGTGATCGCACGTCGCTCCATCGTCGACTGGCCAACGGCGCTGCTCGCACTGATCACCGTCGTTGTGCTCTGGCGTTTCAAGAAGCTGCAGGAGCCGGTGGTCGTTGCGGCAGCCGCACTGATTGGTCTCGTCGTCTATCCGCTCACTCACCTGTAAGCCGCTTCGAGCTGGAAAACGGCGGGGGAAACTCCTGGGCGAAAACGAGCGAAGCGAAGACGAGCACCTCGGCACACTACGAGGAGACATCATGGCAACCCGTCGTAAATTCCTGCATCAGACCGCTGCCGTGGGGGCAGGCTTGATGATCGCGAAAGCCGATGCTGCGCACGCTGCAGACCAATACGGCTATGTCGACAACCTTACTGACGCCGACGGCAAATATGCGGCTGGCCCACTACCGTTCGCGTTCGACGCGCTTGAACCCGTCATCGACGCGCGTACTGTCGAATTGCACTACACCTTCCATCACAAACCCGCTGTGGCGGCAGCGAATAAGGCCGAAGAAGCGCTCAGCAAAGCGCGCGAGTCGAATGACTTCGCGCTCGTGAAGTATCACGAAAAAGAACTCGCGTTCCAGCTATCGAGCCATATTCTGCACACGGTTTACTGGACGAGCCTATCGGGCAAGGGTGGCGAACCAAAGAACGAACTGGCCCAAATTATCGACAAGAACTTCGGCTCCTACGCCAAGTTCAAGGCGCAACTCGTAGCGGCGACGATCGCCACGGAAGCATCGGGCTGGGGTGTGGTGGGATATTTGCCTTCCACCGGAAAGCTGATGATCCTCCAGTGCGAGAACCACCAAAAGCTCACGGCATGGGGCATCCAACCGATACTGGTACTGGACGTCTTCGAGCACGCGTACTACCTGAAATATCAGAACCGACGCATGGAGTACGTCAATCAGCTCTTCAACATCCTGAATTGGGATAACGCAGCCATGCGGCTACAGGCAGCGATGCGGGTTCCGAGCGCATGACCGAGCGCGCGTCCGGACGCGCACCGGAAAGCGTGCCGAACGATGCCGATGATGAATCGTCTCTCACACTGGTTCGCACTCGAACAACGCGTCGCCACCATCGCGCTTGGTGGCAAGGTTGACAACACCCAGTACGATCCCGTTTCGCATCACGTCTTCGTGAACGTCCGGACACGGCAGCAACTGATTGAGATTGACCCCATCGAAGGCAATGACCGCATGCTCGTGCTGGATTTGCGGACGAAGCGCGTTTCTCAATCCTTCGACATCAGTGCTGATCCCCACGTTCTCGCATTCGATTCATCGAGTCACACGGTGTACGTAGCGGGCGAGCAAGGCGTGACTTCAATGTTCGAGGCAGAAGCCAAAGGCGTCCGACATCCGGCTGACGGGCACGTAGGACCTAACGCTCACGTGGTCTACATCGACGCCAAAACGCATTACTTGTACTTCCCGCTGAAGAGTGTCTAAGGACGCCCGCTGCTTCGGATCTTGGCGCCGCATTAACGGTGGCTCAATCCGACCAACCGGAGAATCGAAATGAAAGCACTAGTCGGATTGGTTACCCTGCTTGCCGCAGTATCGGCCAGCGCGGCATCACCGCGAGTGAACAACGGCCGACTCGTCGATGAGAACGGCATGACGCTGTATTTGTTTAGTGGGCAAGGTGCGCCCGACGCAAGATCTTGCGAAGGCGACTGCGCAAGAAACTTCCCGCCCGCCCTGGCAAGCCCTGGCGACACTCCAAGGGACAAACTCGGGCTTGTCGATACTGCCAGCGGCCAACGCCAGTGGACGTATGAGGGCAAACCGCTCTATCGTGGGCTGATGGACAAGAAGCCCGGTGATCGGGCCGGCGACGGTCTCAACACCGTATGGCACAGCGTCCAGCCGCACTGAATCGGCTTGTACGATTCACATTGACGTCGAAAAGTTTGACGAAGCGAACAGCGAACAAATTTTTTGCTGAGACGTCGGCGGAGGCAGGCGAATGACTGCACCGCTCGGAAAAGAGCCCCTCGGTACTTTATCGAACGACCGACGGGTTTGGGTCGTGGGTGTGAGTTCGGACGAACTCGGGGGCGCGGTCTCCGTCTCAAGACGGCCCATGTCTGCAGCCCGCCATATCGCTGACGTAGAAGCGAAACACGTCGAACGTTGGCAATGGCCGAAGCGCCGGCGTCCGCCGTCGGCCAGGGTTCGGCGCGTCAGTCACTCGGGAGCATCAACCCTTTGCGACCGATGGCGACCATGCTTTCTGGTCGGTCTCAGCCGCGAATATAAACCCCGGCGAAGCTCAGGCGACCCGATAGCGAGCGCGGCTCGTCGCCATCCAGCACCATGCCGGCTCATGTTGACATGACGAAGTCAGGTAGAACGAACTGACCAAGCTCCTCAATGACGTCACCTGCGGCGCGTTGGCCGTATTTCAAATTGATGATCACATGGTTGACGCCGACCTCCTGCAAGGTGTGCAGCAGCGCGATCAAGTGAGATCGTCCCAGTTGATAGCCCAGATGGATCGACCGTGGTGGTGTCTGCGGGTTATCTGTCAGGTCGATGTATAGCGACTGGGTAAAGGGTTTGAACAGTTCACCGCATTCGGCACGAACCGCCGTGCGCCAGCGCTCGACAATCAGCTGCTGGGTCTTCGGTGCACGCGGATAGCTGATCCAGCCATGACTGCAGCGGGCAATCCACTCCAGCGTCTGGCGGCTATGGCCGGTGACGAAGAAAGGAATTTCAGCCGTAGTCGGCTTGGGAATCAGATCTGCCCCCTCGAGCTTGCCGCCGGACCAGGTCAAAGGCACGAAGCTCTTGAGCTGAACCTCGCGAAATACCTCGAGGTATTCGCGGAACAGGCTGCCGCGCTGCTCCGGGTCGACACCGAATGCTGGAAACTCTACTGGACGGTCACCGGAAGCCACGCCGAGTAACAGGCGGCCACCACTGAGCTGATCGACGCTAGTTGCAGCCTTGGCGGTGTGTAGGGGATTGCGGATTGGCAGGATGACCGACGCGGTACCCAACGCGATCGAGCGAGTGTGTGCCGCCATGAAACCCAGGTAGACCCAGGGATCGAAGACCTGGCCCGAATCACCGAAGGTGGGATCGCGTAACGGCACGTCGCGAAACCAGAGGGCCGAGAAACCCAGCTTCTCGGCACGTTGGGCCAGGCTTACTTGGTCGAGCATAGTCGGTGCATCGCCGGTAAAGGCCTCTAGGGGAAAGAAAAGACCTAGGCTCAGGCGGCCTTGGCGGTAGGTGCGCTGAAAGGCAGGTTGTTGCTGATAGGGAATGGAACTCGGAGTAAACATGCTTCTCCTACCTATTTCCGGATATAGATTTCCGAGGGGCTGAACAAACGCCTGCGATCCTGCTCTGGTGGCGTTAGCTCGCCGATTCTCTCCGTCGCGGCGCGCAACGCGAACGGAGCGCGGCCACCGCGTCGCCAATCGGTTCGCTGCCACCGGCAAATCCGACGATCGTGTTGACAAGGCCCACTCTGAGCGTTTCGAGCACGACGTCGGCAACATCCTCGCGCGAAACGGAGGCGCGAGCGGACTGCGCGTCGGTGGTGATCTCAATCGTCCCGGTGCCCGGCTCCATGGTCAGTGTGCCGGGACGCAGCACAAGATAATCGAGTCCACTGCGGATTAGATAGTCGTCCGATGCACGCTTCATCTGGGCGTAATGCTTAAGTGCATCCGGGGCGCGTTCGGGGGCGTAGGCCAGCAAGGTGCTGACGACGATGAAGCGGTCCGCACCATACTGTTTTGCACAAGTCACCGCCTTGATGATCGCGTCCCGGTCGATCTGACGCTCCTGCTCGGCGCCCTCAGTTTCAGCGGATCCAGCGGCAAAGATAACCGTATGTACCCCCGCGAGCGCCGCGCAAAAGTCCTGCGTCAGGTCGACGATCACGGGACTCGCGCCGAGGCCTTCGAAATGGGCCCGCTGCGCCTCGTCGCGTAGCAAGGCACGAAACGGCGTGCCCGCACGGTGCAATTTTTCTGCCACTAAGCGGCCGGTGCGGCCGGTGGCGCCAATTAATGCAATGCTCATCGTGTCACTCTAAGAACACATCTCGGCGGGATGCACGAGCTGTCGGTGTGCTGACCCGTTCCCGACGGCCATCAGCTACCGGAATCGCGGTCAAGGACGGCAGGGTTACGTTGTCTGGTTTCGTGCGCAGTTGGACGCAAAGGCGCAAGGCCGAGAGGAAGCGATATGTCCGGAACCCACTTCAGTTCCTACTCCGGGTACCGCTCGAGGTTTGCGTCGGTTCTGATCGTTGCTCCTTATCGGTTCGTTGATAGACTGAGCCGCGCGAGGGGACTGCGCCAGCGCCACACGAATCGATCCATCGTAACGCGTGCCCACGTGCATTTCTTCCCTTCGCCTGCGCAGTTATTGCGCAATGCTGCTTTCAGTTCATCCACCTTCCTTGCGAATAGACATGACGACTCCGCGACCGTGGAACGGCATTGTGAACGCAAGGAACTGGGATGACACCCGTCCCGCGGGACGCTTCGTAAGGCGCGACGACTCGAAATAGCGCCGCTGCGCCGCCGCGTCGAGCGTGCCGATGCGAGCGACGACTTCCCGCGCCTGACACGCCGGTAAATCAGACGAGCGCGTCGCGCGGGGTATCGACATTCACGTTCTTGAGGTTGTGTTCTCGCGCGCATCGTACGCGCACGAAGCTGCGCAGGCTTAATGCAGTTTTTCGACGGGCAGGGTGTTCATGCGTGCGACGGCAGCAAGTCCGGCACCCGAGCCCGGCGCGGCTACGACGGCAGCTTCGCCGCGAGTACATCGATGTTCATGATTTCCGGCGGTTTGGCGAAGAGATCGGGCGCCTTCGCCATCAGCGCCTCGGCTACCTTGCCGGAGAGGTGCGCCTGGCGTCCGGCATCGTCGGGGAACGCATCGAAGATGCCGTACACCGACGGCGCGATTTTCAGCCCGAACCACGCGATCGTCGCGGGTTCCTGCTCGACGAGCGGCAGTCCGCCCATCAGGAAGCTTTCGACTTCCTGCTCCTTGCCCGGCTTCGCTTCGAGCCGGACGAACAACGCGGTCTTGACCATGCCTGCCTCCTTGTTGATGCCGTTTGCGGGTATCGACGGGAATTCCAAACCGTCGCCGATGGTGTATTGATCGGAAGCGCCGTCGCACCAGCATATAGCGAAGAGTCTCCTGATACACAGTCTGATTTGAACATCCTTGGCGGGCTTCACCGTATTGATCGGCATTATCAACCCGCACGGGGTCGCGTTCGTGTTTCTCGACGAATGGAAGGGCTTGCGGGCAACGGGCTGCCTTTGCTGCAGCCACATCGCGCCTGGCGCTGTGGGGACGTCATACTCTGCCGGCCACTGCGTCGTGGTCGCGGCCCAAGACCGACGTATCGCAGCGGTCGTGTCGATGACCCCCGCAATGGACGGCTTCGCCACGCTGCTGCACCTCATGCGCCAAGGCGAGATCGGTCTGCTGCTCTCTCGCGTGTTCGCGGTTTGATGCTGTCCGCAATCGTGGACACCGACACGGAAGTCCTCAGATCGCTGGGGGTACGACAAAGAGGCTGAGTCGAACAGGGCAGTTTCCGTGACAGAGTGCAGTCGGCCAAGAAGCGTCATTCGCTTGAGCCGTCGATCAGACGTTCAGACGTCGGTTTCACTCAGGACGCAGCCATTCGCGATGTCGCGCTCGAAATCAGCGTCGAGCTGTTTTCCATTGAAGGCCTGGCTGAAATAGCGGCCAGCAATGAATTTCCGGGGCGGCTTTTTGCGAGTTCGTCGCACATCCGTAATGTGCGGACGTTCTTTTCGACGCACCGGCCGAAGTTCGAGGCGAACGCCCCGATTGTGAATCTTCGAAAGCGGCAGGCTAGCTGAGGGCATGGCAGCGCCGCATCCGCCCCCCAATGGAGCGATGAACCGGGGTGAGCGCAGGATCGTGACACATCCGAGCAGAAACCGGAAAGAAGCGCGCGCGGGCCATGGCTAGACTGGCCGAGAGCGGGATCCCTACCGATGTGATCTGACGCCGACGCTTCGATGCATCTATGGCAGCACTCTTCGGGGCAAGTCAAAAGCAAGGAGCAAATATATGCCTGATACGGAAATCGCGCCGGGAAAAGCCGGGCAGCACGACGAGCAAATCGCACTACGCAAGCTGTTCGAACCCATAAAAGTGGGACCGCACAACCTGCGTCATCGTGTCGTAATGGCGCCGCTGACGCGATCGCGCGCGAGCCGCCCAGGCAACATACCGTCGCAGCTCAACGCCTGCTATTACGCGCAGCGCGCATCGTCCGCGCTCATCATCAGCGAGGCGACGCAGGTGTCGATGCAAGGGCAGGGCTATGCATGGACGCCTGGGATTCATACTCGCGAGCAGGTCGAAGGCTGGCGGCTGGTGGCGGACGCCGTGCATGAGGCGGGCGGGTTGATGTTCATGCAGCTCTGGCACGTCGGGCGCATATCGCACCCCTCGTTGCAGCCCGATGAAATGCTTCCCGTTGCGCCGTCTGCGGTCACGCCAAGAGCGGAGGCGTTCATCGAGAACGAGCGCGGCGAAGGTGTCGTCGCGCCCTGCGTCACGCCTCGCGCGCTGCAGGTCGAAGAGATGCCGTATCTCGTGCGCCAGTACTTCAGGGGTGCGCGCAACGCAAAGGCTGCCGGTATGGACGGCGTCGAAGTGCACGGAGCGAACGGGTATCTGCTCGACCAGTTCCTGCTGTCCGGCTCGAACCGCCGCACGGACGAATACGGCGGGTCGAGCGAGCGCCGGGCGAAGCTGCTCTTCGAGGTGATCGAAACGGTTTGCGAAGTGTGGGGCCCGGAAAAGGTCGGCGTACGGCTCTCGCCTCTCGGCACCTTCAACGACATGCATGACGACGATCCCGAGGCGACCTTCTCTTACGTCATCGAGAAGCTCAACCGATACGGGCTGGCTTATCTGCACATCGTCAATCCCGCGCTGGCGGCAACCGGCGAGGATGTCGCCTTCACGGAGCGCGCGAAACGCATGAACGAGCTGATACGCCGCACTTATCGTGGTGTGCTGATGGTCGCGGGCGGGTTCGACGGCAGCAGTGCGGAAAGGTGGCTCGAGGACGGCAACGCGGACCTGATTGCGTTTGGACGCCTGTTCATCGCTAATCCCGACCTGCCGGAACGCTTCCGGTCGCGCGCTCCGCTCAATTCGCCGGATCCGTCCACGTTCTACGGAGGCGGCGAGCGTGGGTATACCGACTATCCGTCGCTCGCGCAGGAGCGTGGGGAGGCCCCACGGTCCGTGATCGACGGACGTTGGAGATAGGCAATCGTTGGCCGGCGGGCTCTCATGCGTCACGCAAGGATTGCGATGTGCGCCGAGCCGGCCACCGATCACTTAGAGGCTCATATGGCTGACACTACCTGGGTTGTCGTTGCCGACGGCAGCCGTGCACGATTCTTTGAGACACCGGGACTCAAACTGGATTTGCGGGAAATCGAAGACCTGGTCAATATCGTCCCGAGTGGACTGGCGCTCAGCGAGAAGGATCGCGAAAAATTCGCGAAGACCGTCGCCAACTATGTCGAACAGGGACGGCTTCAACACCGATATCAACGATTGCGATTTGCCGTGGAGCCGAAGTTTCTCGGGATGCTGCGCGAGCGTCTGAGCGAGGAGACGCGTCAAATGATTTTTGAACAAATCGACGAAGATCTCTCGGCCCTCGATGCGCGCGAGATTCAAGCGCACCTGCAAAGGCATTGACGGCGACCTGCCAGATGCCATTTCGGGACCGCTACAAACGCTTCTTGCGAGGCTTGTCCAAGTACGCACCTCCTGAGCGCGATGACCCACCCCTTGGAATCGTTGTCGGCGTTCCTGGCCAACTGCGCGCCCTCCGGAATGACTGCGACAAATGGCGCACTTATCAGCATGGAGTGATTCACACCGAGGTCGTCACAGCCCGCGGCCTGCACAACTGACGTGCCCGTCGGTATAACGAGCCGAAGTCCCTGCACGGTATTCGGCCCGCCGTTGGTGAAAGCGACGTTCATCGGTTGGCAGCGTAGCCCGGGTCCCGGCGAGACTGCCCGGCGGAAAGCCGGCGCGCCTCGCTGCGAGGACAGTTGAAAAGGTGGCAGCGGCATGTCATCGCCGTCGATGAAAGCGGTTGTACACCGAACGGCAAATGCGAGCGCGCCGTCCTTGTTCGCGAACAGGCCGAGCTTGCCGAGGGACGTTGCATGCCCGTCCTCGTCGAGGATTGAGGCTGTAGCCATGACGGTGCGTCCTGCCGACGCAACACGCTTGATCGATCCGTGACGTACGTCGCCAGCTGCGAAGTCGGCGAGGGCGCAAGGGCTGTGGCGCTGGTGCATCGCTATCTGAATAGCGTGTGAGCGTAAGCGCAACCTTGATCCGCACGTGCGCGCACCTGTCCGAGGAGTACGATCATGACCCCTGGTTGCACGCATCCAGGCGAGCCCGCATTCTCCACACGCCCATCGACTATTGCGTGGACTGCGTCAAGCTTCGCCAGCCGTGGGTACATTTGCGGCTTTGTCTTTTCGTGCGGACACTACCGCGGCCGCTTTCCATCTTTGACGGCTTCATGCGGGGTATCGTCGAGGGCCATGGAAGCTGACGAGCTGTTTCACGATATCGCCGCGTGCGCACCGCGCTACTTGATCTCGAGGCGCCGCTTCGCGGCGGGTTCATTCGCCGCTTTGGGCACACGCACGGTGAGCACGCCGTTCTCGAAATTCGCTTCGGCGCGTTCTAGATCGACGCCGGAGGGAAGCGGAATCACGCGCTGGAACTGTCCGAACGCCCGCTCCACCCGGTAGCAGCCCTTCTCGTCGCCCTTCGATTCGATGCGCTTCTCGCCGGTCAGCACCAGCATGTCCTCAACGACTTCGAGCTCCACGTCCTCGCGCGACAGTCCTGGCAACTCGGCCACGATGCGAAGCGCGTCGCCGTCGTCGACCACATCGAGGCGCGGCTGAAAGCGGCTGGGGCTGAAGTCGCCGAACCAGTTGCCGATCGGTCCCATCCCGCCGAACGGATCGCGTATCAGGTCGGTGAGAAGATGCAGGGGATCGGGCAGCGGCCAACGCGCCGCATCGAACGATGCTGGCCATGTGGACGCGCCCGCATCCGAGGTCGACGGCGCGGGGGCTTGCTGCGAGGGCGGGGTGTTCAGCTTCGCGCCCGCGGCCTTTTCCTCCGGGCTCTTGCGCAGGAAGCGGAAGGGGTTCCACTTATCGAGGTCCAATAGCATCGCTATGCTCCTTGTCCGATGAGCCGTCAGAGCGGCCCGAATCTTCAGTGACTCCTGCCTTGGCGCTCGCGGCCGACGTCAGCCCTTTGCATATTCGAATTCCGGCAGCTTTTTCAGCGCATCCTTGTTAGCGCCGACCAGGATTGCCTTCGGCGCTATCTGCTTGAACTGCTGAATGGGGATGGCGACTCGGTGCGCCGCCATCCCGAGAAAGCCGCCGACGTCGATAATCGCGGCCGAGAGCGAGCCATCGGGCGCGACAATCAGGTCGTCGACGCGGCCGATCTTTTCGTTCTTTTCGTTGTAGACATCAGTGTGGATCATCTTCGATGCGCGCCAGCCTGTTGCGACCAATTGCGCTTCGGTGACGGTCACTCCGAGCGTCGCCTTGCCGGCGATGGGCGCATCCTGCGCGGTCGCGCCGCTGGCCACGAAGCCACCAGCGGATAGCGCCAGGATAAATGTCGACAGCCTTGCGGCCGATGCGAGGTTAGTCATCATGGCGTTCTCCAAAACGCGCAACGGATACGTGTACGCCGGGCGCAGGATGCGCTCATGAGTGCTGCGGCGTGTTTTGCTTGTCGCGAAGGACAGCGCTGCGCCAATTCCGTGCGCCGAGGCCCAGGACGAACAGAAGCGCGCCGGTCACGATGGCGTACGTGCCGATCATCCAGACGAGGGCAACGGCTCCAGCACCCGGGAAGGCCACCACGAAGATGCCGAACAGGACCGACAGGCTACCGACGCACAACAGCAGCCACTGCGTGCGGCCGTGCCTTTTCAGCCGAACCCAGGCGATGAGGTCGAGCACTCCGGTGACAATGGCGTTCGCGCCCATCACGGTGATCAAGACGAGCGCCGTGACGCCCGGCGCCGCGACGGCGATCAGGCCCGAAGCGATCGCGCACAGGCCGAGCAGCAAGGGAATCCACCAGTCGGTGCGGATCGAACGATGTCCTATCGCCGCGCTGACCGCCGCGACGCCTCCGATGAGTGCATACGCCGCGAACATCGCAACGAGAAGCAGCAGCGTGAGACCAGGCCAGAAGAGCGCAAGGAGGCCAAAAAGGATTCCCGCGGCGCCCCGCAGCGCGAGCATCCACCATGCGCGTCCGAGCAGTTCGTCCATCGGTTGGGTTCCTCAGCCGGATCGCCGGTATCCGGCTAATACAGCGCGTGCAGTTTTTGTTTAGTCAAGCCTACGTTCGCCAGGCGCGCTCTTCTTTCGAGTTCCTGCCCAAAGGTGTCGGACTTCTGCGTTTGTCGGTCGCTCACTGATCCAGTCTAAAGCGCATCGACGGATCGTAGGCGGTGATGCGCAAGGCGAATCGATATGGGTCCGGCTTTGCCCAGTGACGTTGCGGGCAGCCGGTGAACGAGTGCTTGCTCCAGCTACTGATCTGGTCGCGAAAGGGTTCGAGTGTCGGAGTGAGCTTCTTGCGGCCCATGAGCCCGGCGCGCGCTATGTCGCGGTCGGAATCGCCTTGCCGCATACGGACAAGGACTTGGCGGTACTCAAACAATTCGAACCTCCGGTTGGCCCTGGGCGCTTCTCAGAAAAGAGCGAAGCGTGCCCAGTTGGGAGAGTTCGAACCGCGTTCTGCCACATGGCACAGGTGGCGCCTATACGCCGACCCTCCGCTGGCGCCTATGCGCCGATCACCAATTGGCTCCTATACGGCGATCCGTGACATATGGTTCGCGTCGAGGCCGGCAGTGCCCGTTTCGGGCCGCTCGACCCCTTGAAACCGCGCATCCAATAGGGGGACCTAATAAACCGGTTTTATGCGGTGGATAGGGTGTACAGTGAGCAACGGCCCTCACTTTGTCGGTCGGTCGTCAGAGGTAGTGATGCGATTGGCTTCCGAGATACCATCCTTTTCGGAAACGAGACTGTCTACCAACTGGCTCGTCAGGCGCGGCTCGGCAATCTCATTGTTGGGTCAGGCAGATCGACGGCGCAAAAGTAGCGATTTCCTGCAAACAGTATGACCATCTGATCGTGGCTCTCGATTTTCTCGAATGCGGGCCGCAGTTGCGATGCCGTCAGGCATCGCACATGTTTCCGGGCACATGTCGATGCCTAGGAAATTATCTTTCAGTCGACGGCGAAACGCACACGCAGGCCTGACTGGAAGTTCGAAAAATCGATACGTCCGTTGTCCGCAGAATCGATATTCGGCCGCCGCTGACATGTTTTCGTGACTTTTCAAAGGCGGCACTCATCTCGGAAGTAGTCGACGCGCAAGGAGCCAGAAACCGCTGCGCTATGGCGGGGTCACTGAATCTTGGGCAAATCGCCGGCAAGTCCCGATGGACGGGCTGCTTGGCCCTGCTGGCTCAGCCGTCTTTTCTTCGACCGGGCACGTGTGCTCAAAGGCACGATAACCGCAACACCGATACGGTCGGGATCGAAAACGACCCGGCGAACCAGTCCGAACCTTTACATCAAACGGACAAACACCAGGAAGGCAGTCATGAATGATCGATTGGTTGACGTAGTAGACCGCAGCGGCACGGTGCTGCACACGTACCCGATTACCCTAAGTGATTCGGGCAACGCCGCGCACGACTCGGAATACCAAGCCAAGGCGCTCGAAGCAGCCGCCCACGGCCGGCTTGTCCCCGATGCTGAACTCGGCACCCTGACGGCCAGGATGCATATTAGTCGGGGCGGGCAGATGGCTCCCTACGGCGATGACCTGGAGAAAAACTCAGAGACGAAGCTCGGTTTAGAACAGGCGGTTCGGGAACGCGCGTATTTGCTCTGGGAGAAGGACGGGCGCCCTGAAGGGCATGCGCAAGAGTATTGGCATCGCGCTCTTGACCAGCATCTTCGGGAGCGGGCCTACGTTTTGTGGCAGCAAGAAGGAAGTCCCGAGGGGCGGCAAGATGAATATTGGCGTCGGCTTGTGGATTTCCAGGCTCAGTGAGTGCCGCGCGCCCGGTTGTCCGGGCCGTACGGCGAAATAACCGCCTAGTAGTGTGATCTTCAGGTCGGTCAGTGCAGCCCAACTGTGGGTCGAACAAAACGGACGTAGCTGGGAGTTACTCGTGCGGCCGGCAGCCCGCCAACTGAAGAATGCCAGCGCCGACGCCTCTTTAGCGTGCTGCGTCGCAGTGCATGCGCACGGGTCGATGGATCCCATCAAATCTCGATCTCTGCGCGCCAGGCATTGCTCGCCTTCGAGCCACTCGACGACATCAACGTATTTCGACTGCAATCTGGAATCCTGCACTGGCCTGTGGCGCGACAATCTGGAGGAGAGAATTGCTTTTCATTTCATCAAAACTTCTCGAGCGTCAGATACATGCGTTTTACTTGGGCAGATAACGGAAGAAAATATTGAAGTGGGCAGCGTCCTACGTACCTGCCATGTGAAAGTACGAGCCTTTTTCAAAGGAGGACCGATAACGGCGTATTCAGTGGAGCGTCATTGCTTTCGAGCGCCAAACACTGCCTCGCGTGGCGCCCGACATTGAGCCCAGAGCTTCCGTGCAGATTCCTGTCTGAGCGGTCTGCATTTCCTGCACTACACTCGTTGATGTAGAACAAAGACGTCGTGCGCACGGGAGAAGGCGTCATGAGCCGGCCGCTGGATGATGAACTCTTGCGCGCGTCGCGCGTCAGGCCTGCCAGGCGCTGGATCGCATGGTTTTTCGCCATCGCGAGCGTGATCATTTGCGCGGTGGCGGTGCGCATGACGCAGATCGAAATGCAGACCTCGCTTCGGCAGGCCCGTTACCTGTCGGAGTTCGGGCGCGAGATCGGCTTTTCTGTCGGCGAGGGACCCAGCGCCAGCGTTCCGCGGGCGTCCGCCGGACCCTATGATGTGCGGCTCGGCTATGCGTTGCTGCCGTCGTTCGAGGAGCGGCTCCTTGCGCGCGGGTTTGCCGTCACCGCGCAGGCGCGCGGCTCGGCAGCCATGCTGTCAATGGCCGATCGGGGCCTTTTCGTTCCCTATGAAGAGAAGGACCGCGCCGGGCTTGCACTGCTCGATTCGCGCGGCAACCCGCTTTACAGCGCTTCGAGTCCCGGTCTCGTCTACGAGAGCTTCGCGTCCATTCCGCCGGTCATCGTCAATGCACTGCTGTTCATCGAGGATCGCAGCCTGCTCGACAACAGCCTGCCTAACCGCAATCCGGCAATCGACTGGGGACGCTTGGGCCGCGCACTCTTCGACCAGGGCCTGCGAGTCGTCGACAAGCATGCCCCGCAACCGGGCGGCAGCACGCTGGCGACCCAGATCGAGAAGTTCCGCCACTCGTCGGGCGGACGCACGGCGTCGCCGCCGGAGAAGCTCCGCCAGATCGCATCGGCTTCCGTGCGTGCGTATCTCGAGGGCCCGCAGACGATGCCCGCGCGCCGCCAGCTCGTCGTGCGCTATCTGAACTCAGTGCCGCTTGCGGCGCGGCCGGGCATCGGCGAGATCAACGGGCTTCCCGACGGCATGGCCGCGTGGTACGGACGCGACTTCGACGAATACAACCGCATCCTTAACGCACCAGTTTCGGCCGACATGCTCGATGCGCAGGCGCTCGCGTTCAAACAGGCGCTATCGCTGATGATTGCGCAGCGCGCGCCATCGCGCTTTCTGCGCCCGGGCAGCCCGGAGCTCGAGCGCCGCACCGACAGCTACCTGCGCCTGCTCGGGGCGAACGGCATTATCGCCCCGGCGCTGCGCGACACGGCGCTTGCCGTGCCGCTCGAACTGAATCCGGCGCCGCATCGTCGCGCGGCGGTGTCGTTCGTCGCGCGTAAGGGCGTGACCGCGCTGCGCTCGAACCTGCTTACGATGCTGGGCGTTTCCAGCCTCTACGATCTCGACCGTCTCGACCTCAGCGTCACCGCCACGCTCGACGACGCGGTGCAGCGGGCCGTGAGCGAGCGGCTCGCGAGCGCGGCCACCCGCGATGGCGCGGCGGATGCCGGGCTATTCGGCTATCACATGCTGCGGCCCCGCGATAATCCTTCGAACATCTCGTACAGCTTCACGCTGATGGAGCGCAAAGGCGGCTCGAACCTCGTGCGCGTGCAGACCGACAGCGTCAACGAACCTTTCGACATCAGCCGCAGCGGGCGACTCAACCTGGGCTCGACAGCCAAGATGCGCACGGTTATCACCTACCTGCAGATCGTCGCGGCGCTGCACGCGCGCTATGGGGCGATGAGCGCAGCGCAGTTGCGAGTCGTGACGCCCGACCGCCAGGATGTCCTGACGCGCTGGGCGCTCGACTATCTCGCGAAGACCCCGGACCGCTCGCTCCCCGCGATGCTCGATGCTGCCGTCGCGCGCAAGTATTCCGCGGGCGCCGGCGAGACTTTCTACACCGGTGGCGGCGCACAGGCCTTCTCCAACTTCGAGGCGACCGACAACTCGCGCGTGCTCACCGTGGAGAGCGCGTTCCAGCATTCAGTGAATCTCGTGTTCGTGCGCCTGATGCGCGATATCGTCCATTACGAAATGGTCGAGGCGGCGGGGCCGTCGTCGGACTGGCTCAACGATCCGGTGGTGCGTCACGCCTACCTGACCCGTTTCGCCGACGCGGAGAGCCGCGTGTACATGAACCGCTTCTACACCAGATACCGGCTCCGGACTGCAGACGAGGCTCTTGCGCTGCTGTTGCGCGACGTGCGCAAGTCGCCGCCGAAGCTCGCAACGGTGTTGAGAAGCGTCGCACCCGACGAGCCGCAGGCGTGGTTCGATGTCCGCATGCGCGCGGCGCTGCGCGGCACGCCGTCCGCGTCGATCACGGACGAGGACCTGGCGAAGCTCTACGTCAAATACGGCGTCGACAAGTTCAATCTCAACGATCGCGGGTATATCGCGAGCGTGCATCCGCTTGAACTGTGGACGGTGAACTATCTGCGATCGCATCCGCTTGCGACGCTGACTGACTTGCAGGAGGCGAGCCGCGATGCGCGCGCCACCGCCTATTCATGGCTCTTCAAGACACGCTATCACGCGACGCAGGACAGACGCATCAAGCGCATGGTCGAGTTGCAGGCGTATGCGCAGATCACGAAAGCGTGGCGCGCGCTCGGCTACCCGTTCTCATCGGTTACGCCTTCCTTCGCTACCGCGATCGGGGCTTCGGGCGACCGTCCGGAGGCGCTCGCGCAACTGGTCGGCATCGTGGAGAACGGTGGCCAGGGTCTCGCCACGCAGCGCATCTCGACGCTCGAATTCGCGAAAGATACACCGTTTGAGACCCGGTTCACCCAGGTGAGCGCGCCGGCGAAGCCGTTGCTCGCGCCCGAGATCGCAACGGTGGTTCAACGGCTCCTGCGCGACGTGGTCGAGGGCGGCACGGCGAAGCGTCTCGCCGATGGCCTGACATTGCCCGATGGCCGCGCACTCGACGTCTCCGGCAAGACGGGCACCGGCGACCAGCGCTTCAACGTGTATGCCCGCGGCCGGCGTCTCATCGAATCGCGCAAGGTGAACAGGACGGCCACGTTCGTCTTCGTGATCGGCGAGCGCTTCTTCGGCACGATCACGGCCTACGTCCGCGAGCCTTACGCCGCGCATTACGACTTCACAAGCGCGCTCGCCGTGCAGTTGCTGAAGTCGCTCGGGCCGGCGCTGCAGCCTCTGCTGGCCGACGGACAGGCGGCTGGAGCCGCCGGCGAAGCGAAACCGGAATCCCGGTAGAAGCGCGCGGCAGGATGCCAGGCGCAGATGCCGCTTGCTGGAATGGTGCTTTCCGAGGGTCCGGTATGCCGTGAATTGCGCCCTGGCCCAATGCGAACGGGCGATCACCCGACGATGTCGATCCTGTGTGCTCGCGTGATACACGCGCGGCATCCCCTGAACCTGCAATCCGGCGCTTGCGGTATCCAGCGATGCCGGATTGCGCAGACCGTCCCGATCGTTCATTTCAAATCGACAGGCACGAAGCTGCGCACACGCTCGCGCTGAATCAGCAAGGCAAC
>Ga0105251_10000176_pt1 | contig 64292 bp, 57 predicted proteins | sample KBSS64metaG_FD_80424 | JGI IMG/M metagenome (GOLD analysis project Ga0105251, IMG submission 80424) | Switchgrass rhizosphere microbial communities from Kellogg Biological Station, Michigan, USA - KBS S6-4 metaG | ecosystem: Host-associated > Plants > Roots > Rhizosphere > Soil | place...
ACCGTGAAACGACTCCACGCCGATGATAGTGCGGATTGCCCGTGTGAAAGTAGGTAATCGTCAGGCTCCCATGCAGAAACACAGACCCCACCCCACACCGGTGGGGTTTGTGCGTTTACGCGCCATATTCGAGATGGGGCTAAAAACAAACATCTAATCGTGCTCTCTCGCAACGACCAACCAGCACATAAACATCGCTCGCCAGGGCACTTCTGTTTTTCAAACAGCACTAACAGCATAGTGCCCCAGCAAGCGGTGCACGCAAAATTCCGCATCAATGCGTGGCGGCATCGCCGCTGCCAACGGCGCAGGCACGAACCGGCATGACTTCATCGTCGGTATATAACTGACCGATTTCCGCAAGCAGCGCCTCGTCGCGTGCAATCACTTCCGGCAGGTGGGCGCGCAGAAATTCGACCCACGTCCGCGTCTTGGCATCGATGAACTTACGCGATGGATACAGCGCGTAAATGTTCATTTTCTGCAGCGTATATTCCGGCAACACGCGCATTAACGTTCCATCACGCAACCCGGAAATCGCCGCGTAAAGCGGCACCATGCCGATGCCCATCCCTTCGCGAATCGCAACGATCAGCGACTCCGCAATGTTCACGTGCACGGGCCCATTCACTTCCATCATCTCGCCTCCGTTTGGCCCGTCGAGCAGCCATTCGTGCGGCGGAAATGCTGGCGTGTGCAGGATCAGACATTCATGATGCGCGAGATCGCCCGGCTGTTGCGGCGAGCCATGCGTCCTCACATAAGCAGGCGATGCACACAAGATGCTAAAGGTCGTTCCGAGCGGCAGCGAGACAAGATCCGAGTTGGGCAAATTCGAGGCGCCGATCACTGCGACGTCCGCACTGCCTTCGAAGAGATCGGGCATACGCTGGGACAACGTCAGCTCCACCGTCACCTCCGGATACAGCGCGCGATAACGCGAGATAGCCGGCAGCACATAGTGCTGGCCGATGCTGGCGAAGCTATGCATTCGCAAGGCGCCGCTGGGACGCTCGTGCGCGCAACTCGCCTCTTCTTCCGCCGTGTCGACGTCCGCGAGTATTTGTTGGCATCGCTCCATATAACGCTCGCCCGCGGTGGTTAGGGCGAGTCGCCGTGTCGAACGGTTTAGCAACCTGGTACGTAGATGGGCTTCGAGTTCCGATACTGCGCGGGACATCGCCCCGGTCGTTGAATTGAGCGACTGCGCTGCGGCGGTAAAACTACCGGCTTCCACGACTCGCACGAACACTCGCATATTTTGTAACGTATCCATCGATCCTTCTAATTCACGGCAGAAGCCGTATTGTCCGCCTGTCCCGCAAGCGCATTGTTGTTCGTTCTGGAAGGGACTTTCCGAACCAGTCCCATTAGTGCGTGCGTCGCACGCTCCTACAATCGGCGCCTTGCCTGCCGGTGTGCGCAACATTCGCCGGCGCTTCTTTCAGCATCACCCGGGGCGCATTGCTTTCCGATGAAACGCCAACACGCGATCGAACCGCCTGCGAATTCCCGCCGACAGTGGAACGTCGCATCGCAAACGATGCCCGGCGCGGCGATTCGTGATTGGGCAAACAGCGAGGGTCTGATCTGGCTGCATCTGTTGAAAACGGTCACCGCGGGTCTGCTGGCGCAAGGCATCGCGATGCTGCTGGATCTGCCGCAGCCGCGCATTGCAATGACGACAGTGTTCGTATTGATGCAGCCGTTCAGCGGCATGGTGCTCGCCAAAAGTTTCTATCGGCTTTTCGGCACCGCGGTGGGCACGGTCGCGGCGCTCATGCTCGGTGCGCTGTTCGTCCAGCAGCCTGAACTGTATATGTTCGGCATGGTCGCCTGGGTGAGCGCCTGCATCGCTGCCGCTGTCCGATATCGGCATTTCAAGTGGTATGGTTTTGTGCTGGCGGGTTACACCGCCGCCTTGATCGGCGTCCCGAATGTCACCGCGCCTCACGACCTGTTTCTGGCCGCGCTCACACGCGCGGCGGAAGTAACGATTGGCATTGTGTGCTCGAGCGCGGTCAGTGCGTTAATCGCGCCGCAGCGTTCGAGTCTTGCTCTGCTGCACGCGCTGCAAATTCGATACACAAATTTTACTGCGTTCGCGGCCGACGCGCTGGGACGTGGAATCGAGCGTGGTCAGTTCGAGCGGCGCTTTGCGAACCTCGTCGACGAAATCGTGGGTTTCGAGGCGACGCGCATTTTCGCCGCGTTCGAAGATCCCGCCATGCGCTCACGCAGCCAACATCTAGGCCGTCTGAACGGCGAATTCATGGATGCATGTGCGCGGCTGCATGCACTGCACCAATTGCTCAAGCGTGGGCGTGTCAACGCTTCGGCGCGTGTGATCGACGCGATCAAGCCGTACTTCCATCAGCTATCGTTGTTGCTGGCGCCGCAAGCTGACGCCACCGTCGATGCCTCGCGCGTCGCAGCCCGCTTGCGGCTCTTTCAGGCAAGCCTGCCACGGCGCGTGCGCGAAACAAGACGTCCGCTGGAAACCGCGCCTGCCGAACCACTGGCGGATTTCGACACGGCCGCCGAACTGCTGTATCGGTTCGTCGACGAATGGATTCGCTACTCGGAAACCTACGCGGCTTTGGCGAGGCGCAAGCCAGAGAACAAGCAACGCAATGGCAGCCGCTACGTGAGCAGGACGAACGGCTCTCTCGTCGCATTCACTTTCGTGCGGTCCGCGGTGGTCTTGTCGATCGTCGGATGGTTCTGGATCGCGACCGATTGGCCGAGCGGTGGTCTAGCGGTGATCGGCGCGGCACTGGTGTGCGCTCTGACTTCCACCGCGCCGAATCCTTCGAAGACAGCCGTGCAGATGGCGCTCGGCGCCGTGCTGGCCACCATGACCGGCTACTTCTTCACATGCTATGTGTATCCCAACATCGACGGTTTTCCGCTCCTTTGCATCATGCTTGCGCCAGTGCTTGCGCTCGGCGGGTTCGTCGCGACGCGCAAGCTCACGGCCGGATATGGCATCGGCTTCTCCGTGTTCTTTTGCCTGCTGGCCGGGCCGGACAACGTCGTCACCTATGCGCCTGATCTGCTGATCAACAACGGCCTGGCGCTCGGTGCTGCGATGCTGTTGGCGGCAATCGTTTTCGCGGTGGTTTTTCCGGCCGATATGCCGTGGCTCATCGACAGGATCATGGGCGATCTGCGTGAGCAAGTCGTGTTCGCATGCAACGACAAGCTGCCCGGTCTCAATCAGCGTTTTCAGTCGAGCACACACGACCTCGCCTCCCAATTGCGCCTGCTGCTGACGCGACGCTCCCGCCGCCGCCGGGATGCGTTGCGCTGGATGCTTGCGACACTCGAAGTCGGCCACGCCGTTATCGATCTACGCAGCGAAGCGTCACGCGCCACCTACGCGGTGACAATTCATCGACGTTGGGATAGCGCTCTGGAGCAAACCTGCAACGCGCTCTCGCAACTGTTCGCGCGGCCTGACGCGCATGCTCTGGAGCACGCGCTCGTGGCGGTGCGCTCGGCCACATGGATCGCGCAGGAAGTGTTGCAAACCGTTCATGCCGACCGCGACAAACGCCATGACTTGCAGCGCATTCTGAGTTGCCTGCATTTCATCCGCACTGCGTTGCTCGACAAGGACGCGCCTTTCAATACACGTTGACCGATGCTCATGTGATCGGTCGCACATGTCGATCCTTCCGCCGGATGGAAAGGTCACTTCCGGACAGCCACGTTTATCCGCATGGACGGCGGCTCTATAGTTTCATCGCTGCCTCGCAGTAACCGTAAGTCCCGGAGAAAGAAATGAAAGTGTTGAAGATTGTCCTGATTGCCTGTGCTTTATCCGCTGCTGTTGCTCATGCACAAACCGCGCCGTCCACGCCGCAACAGAAGGCCGCCCAGGCAAATAACCAACGCGCCGACAGCGCCGCCATGCAAGACCACCGTGCCGCACCGGCCGCTAAAGCTGAAGAGTGCGTCGGCCCCATGAGTTTCTGCAATATCTATTTCGGTAGCTAGTCAGCGCCGCACCGTACGCAAGTCATGCCTGCAAGAGCCGTCGCGAAAGTGACGGCGCGACGAAGTACCTGGCCGCGACGCCGTCTCATCGAGACGTCGCGCCTGTTGCGACAATCGGGCTACTGAACGAAGCACGCCGCCGATGTGCGCACCGGTAGCCAGAACTGGTGACCATGGAGAGACTCAGTTTCATGTACGAAGATCGGATTCGCTGCGCCGCGCTGCGCGGAAAAATCACTTCCGCCGCAACTGCGGCGCTTCTCATTCAGGACGGCATGTGCGTCGGCGCCAGCGGTTTTACACGCGCGGGCGACGCAAAAGCCGTCCCTGTCGCGCTCGCCGAACGTGCGCGCAACGAAGGCAAGCCGCTGCGCATTACGCTGATGACCGGTGCATCGCTCGGCCACGACGTCGATCGCATGCTGACCGAGGCACACGTGCTGGCGCGTCGCTTGCCGTTCCAGGTGGACAAGACCCTGCGCGATGCGATCAATCGTGGCGAAGTGATGTTCGTCGATCAGCATCTGTCCGAAACCGTCGAGATGCTGCGCGCGAATCAACTCGGCAAACTCGACGTCGCGATTATCGAAGCGGCAGCGATCACCGAGACGGGCGGCATCGTGCCGACCACTTCCGTCGGCAATTCGGCGAGCTTCGCAATGCTCGCCGAGAAGATCATCGTTGAAATCAATCTGGCCCAGCCGATCGCTCTCGAAGGGCTGCACGACATCTGGATTCCAGGTCGCAGGCCGAACCGGGAGCCGTTGCCGATCGTCCATCCACACGATCGCGTCGGCACACCGGCCATCGAGATTCCACTCGACAGGATCGCGGCGATCGTCATCACCGATATGGCGGACAGTGCGTCCACGGTGTTGCCGGCCGATGAAGAGACGAAGATGATCGCGGGCCACCTCATCGAGTTCTTTCAGTACGAGGTGTCGCGCGGTCGCATGCCTCGGCGCTTGCCGCCGCTGCAGGCGGGCATCGGCACGATCGCCAATGCGGTGCTGGCGGGCTTCGCCGACTCGCCTTTCGATCCCTTCGAAATTTACTCGGAGGTACTGCAGGATTCGACGTTCGACCTGATGGATGCCGGCAAGGTGACGTTCGCCTCAGGTGCATCGATTACGTTGTCGGCCGCGCGTCAGGCGCAGGTGTTCGGCGAACTCGAACGCTATCGCGATCGTCTGGTATTGCGCCCACAAGAGGTCAGCAATCATCCGGAAGTGATCCGGCGGCTTGGGTTGATCGCGCTGAATACCGCGTTGGAATTCGACATCTACGGCAACGTGAATTCGACGCATGTGGGCGGCACGCACATGATGAACGGCATCGGCGGCTCGGGCGACTTTTCACGCAATGCGTCTTGCGCGATCTTCGCAACCAAATCGATGGCCAGGAGCGGCCGCATTTCGAGCGTCGTGCCGATGGTGCCGCATTGCGACCACAACGAACATGACGTGGACGTGGTCGTGACGGAGCAGGGCTTGGCCGATCTGCGCGGGCTGGCGCCGCGCGAGCGCGCCACGCTGATCATCGAAAACTGTGCGCATCCGCTGTATCGCGATCTGTTGCGCGACTACTATCGGGACGCCTTGCAATGGGGAGGACAAACGCCGCATCGACTGGACCAGGCTTTCAACTGGCATACGCGGCTGCGTGACACCGGCTCGATGTTGCCGGCTGAGGAAGTGCTTCTCTAGTCGAAACCGACGTCAGGCGGCCTTCGCCCCTGACGCCGGAAGACATCAAATGCGACCCTCAACCACCTCGGCGGACGAGGCGGATAAGAAACAGCAGAATGACCGCGCCGATGACAGCAGTAATGATCGAGCCGATCCAGCCGCTGCCAAGCGAGATATGCAGCACACCGGCAAGCCACCCGCCGATGAACGCGCCGACAATCCCGACGATGATGTCGACGATCAAGCCGAAGCCGCCGCCCTTGACGAGCACGCCGGCCAGCCAGCCGGCGATCGCGCCGATGATGAGCCATGCAATGATGCCGTGTTCCATAATCGAGACTCCTTGGTTGAGTGTGAAAAATTCACGGTGACAGAGCTTAGTCGATGGTCATGCGGCAGTCCATATTCAGGACGGTAAATTAACATTGTCTGAATGTATTGCGACTAAGTGTAGACGATGCGCCCGCATAAGCGGCACTTGCTCACGGCGCGTCACTCCGGCGTCGGCTCCGCTTCTGTGGCCGTCCAACTGACGCTCGATACGCTTTTTTCCATGCTGATGCGGCTTGCCATCTGTTCTAGCTTCGGTTGGTCCTTGGGATGCAGCTTCAGTGTCGCCGTGACACGGATACGTCCGGTATCGCCTTCCACGTCCTCGCTGGTCAGGCTCTGGAACGACAGTGGCGTCGAATACATCGAGTTCGACACGGCGGTGCGAATGTGAATCTCGTCGGTTTCCCGGCAGACAATCGTCAGCACGTACTCGCGAATCAGGTCCGCGTTGGAAACCGGCGCCGCGTTGATAGTGCGGCTCACTTCACGCAGCACCGTATTGGTGAGCAGCACGACCGCGGTGCCGGCGATCGCGGGGCCGTAATGGCCCGCACCGCATAACACGCCGACCGCCGCCGAACACCACAAGGTCGCCGCGGTATTGATGCCCTGAATGGAACCCTTGTCGCGCATGATCACGCCGCCGCCGAGAAAGCCGACGCCGGATACGACATACGCGGCGATCTGGGTGATGCCGGTAGTCCCGTTGCCGGTCAGTACGCCGAGGGTGACGAACAGGCACGCGCCGCTCGCGACGAGTGTGATCGTGCGCAGGCCGGCGTTGCGCTGACGCATCTGCCGTTCGAGGCCGATTGCCACGCCGCAGGCGAAGGCGGCAAGGAGCCGCAAGACGAATTCAATTGTCATCGGTAAGAAAGCTTGTGGCGCGTATCCGCGCAGTGTGAACCGTGCGCATGACAGCAGCGCGAATCGCCGACGAAACGCGGATGCGGTCAGGCATGACGAGAACGCGAGCGGGGCTCGCGGCGGCGCTGAACGTCGCGGAGCAATCGGATGGCATCGAACCATGCGGCGCTTCACACGCGTAGAAGCGCGATAAAAGGCTGTGAAAAGTAAAGAGACGACGCGCACCGTCGAGCCCGGAGGCAAGACGGCGACAGGCAGGAGAGCTGACGCGGAAATCTTGCCGATCAGGCGATCGGGTGAATCGAAGCTCGACTGGTAGTACTGCTACTGTCCAAGATCGTGATTCCGGCTAAATGAAGTGGGCGAATTTTAGGCGGCTCTGCAAAGGTAAGTCAAGCCGGGATAAAGCACACAGTGCTGGCGAACTCATGTCCTGTTGTGGAAACTTCCAGTGAAAATCTGGAACTATCACCGCGTAAATGGGGACTCCGAATATTGACCGACCTCATCCCGGAAACCACACTGTTCGCACATTTCCAAATACGTCGCGCGCTTTTAGCACTCTCGCAGCGCTCAATCCACGTTTCACTTCTAGCGGCTTTGCTCGAGCATTGTGCGGAAGGTCTTGATCCAGGATTCGCTCGACGTCGTCCGTTTTAGCCGTTTACCCCAGTTGAGGAAAGTATGAAAGTTCAAGCTCGTCGCATCATCGCCGGCGCGTTGATTGCTGCCGCTCCGCTCATGTCGTTTGCCGCAGGTCTGCCCGCGCCGTTCGAAGGCAGCAGCACGCTGCAGGCGGAAGGCGTCGTGACATCGGTAGACATGGCGAAACATTCGGTCACCGTGCGCGATGCTCGGGGCAGCCAGGCTTCGTTCAATGTCACCGACTCGCGCGACCTTACGCAGATCAAGCAGGGCGGCAAGGTCCACGTCCGCATGGTGCGCAACGCCGTGATCAGCGTTACCGGTGTTGCCGGTCAAGGTGCTGCTACTCCGGTCGTTCAGTCCATCGCCGCTGGTAACGTTACCGCCGAGATCCAGACCGTCGACCACGCGTCGGGCATCCTGGCCCTGAAGGGTCCGAATGACGCCGTGTTTCATATCAAGGGCCGCGAGCCGGCAACACTCGCCAATGTGACTCCTGGTATGCAGGTGTCGGTAGCGTTCGCGCCGCAAGTCAGCGTGGCCGTCGTGCCAGCGCAATAGGCAGGCTAACGGGCGCCGCACGTTGGCGCCTTGGAAGCGGATGTCATTGCCGACGTCCGCGCTCCTGTCATGCAGTCAGTCCAATACAACGCAGGCGCCGTTTCATGACGGCGCCTGCGTTTCGCTTTATTTGGATGCCTTAATCGGGCTCGCCAGGCACAAGGCGTAAGCGCGTGATTTCAGACGGCGCGCCGAGACGCTTCGGCGGTCCCCAATACCCTGTGCCACGGCTCGTGTACACCCACAGTCCATTCAGGCGAGCGAGGCCGGCTGTGAACGGCTGCTGAAATCTCACAAAGAAATTCCACGGAAAGAACTGACCGCCGTGCGTGTGGCCGGATAGCTGCAGCGTGAAACCGGCGGCCGCGGCCGCCTCAGCGGAGCGCGGCTGATGGGCGAGCAGCACCTTGATCAGCACGTCGCCAGGCGCGCCGGCAAGCGCGGCGACAGGGTCGCTACGATGCAACGGGTCATGATGACCCGCCGAATAATCGGTCACGCCGGCAATCACGGCGCGCGCGCCGTCGTGGTCCACGATCACGTGTTCGTTGAGCAGCACGGTCAATCCGAGGCGCCGGAATTCGTCGATCCATGCATTTGCGCCGGCGTAATACTCGTGGTTGCCGGTAACGAGGAAAGCGCCGTGACGCGCGCTCAACCGCGAGAGCGGCTGCGTGTGGTTCCTCAATTGCGGCACGCTGCCGTCCACGATATCGCCGGTCACGGCAATCAGATCGGGCTCGAGACGGTTCACCGCATTGACGATGGCGTCCACGTAATGGCGTTTGATGGTCGGGCCGACGTGGATATCGCTGATCTGAACAATCGTGAAGCCGTCCAGCGCGGGCGGTAAATCGTCGATCGGCACTTCGATCGTCACCACTCTGGCGCGCCGGCGCGCGTTGACGAGACCGACGAGCGTCGAAAGCAGCGCAGCCAAAGGCACCGCTGCCGCCGAACCGGTCCGCCAGTTTCCCATCGCCACGGCGCGCGGCCAGATTGCATCGATGGTGAGCAGCGACGCGAGAACCACGTCGCGCAAAAAAGTCAGCACCAGCAAAGACGAGAAAAAACCCATCGCCAGCAGGCCGACCCATGCGAGCCGGTCGCCGAGCGGCTGTCGTTTGATGGTGCGCGCCAGCATGCCGAGCGGAATCAGAAAGATCGACAGCACGAGCCACAGCGCGCAAAGCCCTCGGCCGACAGTATCGATCGGCATGTCTGGAATCAGACGGAAGCCGACATAAATATGCAGCAGGATGCCAATGAGGATGATGCGGACAAGAAACGATGAGCGGCGCATAGGGAAGATAAGGGCGGGAAGGGTCCGAGACGAACTGAACCTTGGGCGACTCGGAGACTGCGATGCCGCGTTAGCGAACGGGGTGAACCATTCTACCGGCATGTGCCACTGCGCGCGGGGCGGCACCAAACTTGCTCGCCAAGTTATGGAACCCGCCTTGGGCGGCCGCCCCGGCTACTGCATCGCAGCATCGACATATCGCGACGCAAGGCCCACCCGGCGGTGCTTGGAGCCATAATTAAATGGGCTTTGAATCGTGTCCGTGCGTAGACTATTCTCAAAATGAACCGGCTTGCATCAGGGCCGCCGCGGCCGGATCGCGGTTCGTTTTATCGCCGGTAAAGGCGAGGCAGGGGGCATCATGAAACTGCTCAGATCAGGCAATCAGTTACGGCCCGCGCACCACGCGCATCATGTCGGCTACGAGGGCAGCCATGTGATGCTGCCGCTGGTGGTCTTCTCGCTGATGGCGGTCAGCCTGTACGTCGGCGTGCGCAACATCGACTTTTCCGAACTGGGCAAAACCGCGCTCTTCTACATCGTGATGGTGTGCGTCGCGCTCGGCATCGCAGGGTTGTTCGGGGTGGTCGGCGGGTGGTTGCGTTCGAATGGCGAGGATACCGAGGAGGGCTTCTGCTTTATCGGCGCCGTGATCGGCGCAGTGGTGTTTTACGTCGCCGTCTTCACCTGACCGCGTGGAGAGTTGCGGTCCATCAGACGATACGTGCGGTTTGGTCGAACGAACAGCGCGCGTTGCGCGGCAATAGTTTCGCCGGATGCCGGGCGCACGGGCGGCCAGAATATTGGGTCGCACCGCAGCGTTGAATCGCGAAATGTCGTCTCCGCGATAGCCCTATTGTTTCCGGCGAACCAACTGCACGCGTCGGCATGCCATCTCCTTCCCGACGATCACCGCGAGCCGCTCTATCGCTGCCGCCATAATAGCCACACGTTTTCTCCCGGCACGCATCGCGCGCGGCCGCATCCAGCCCAATCTCATGATGGATCTCTTTGATGATCATCGCCTGCCGGCGCCCGACGTCGACTGGTATCCCGACTGGCTGACGCCCGCGGCGGCGCAGCGGACTTTGACGCGGCTTGTCGGCGAAGTCGAATGGCGCCAGGACATGATGGGTACGCCCGCCGGCCGCGTGCCGCTGCCGCGTTTGACCGCCTGGCAAGGGGAGCCGGACGCGGTCTACGTGTACTCGGGTATCCGCAACGTGCCGCAACCCTGGACGCCGACCGTCGCCGAACTGAAGGCCGCCGCCGAAGCCGCCTGCAACGCCCGTTTCAACAGCGTGCTGATCAACCGCTACCGCAGCGGCGCCGACAGCATGGGCTGGCACGCGGACCGCGAGCCTGAACTCGGCGTTCGGCCGGTGATCGCGTCGGTGAGCCTCGGCGTGGCGCGCACCTTCGATTTGCGCCACAACGAAACCGGCGTGACGAAGTCGTTTTCGCTCAAAGGCGGCAGTTTGCTGGTGATGAAAGGCGACACGCAGGCTGAATGGCGGCATCGGGTGCCGAAGGAGTCTGATGTCACGGGCGAACGAATCAATCTGACGTTTCGTTGGGTCACGCCGCGAGCGGCAACGCGGTAGACCGCCGTGAACCGGTCAGCCCGGCAGCGCGCCATCGGCACGTAAGCGCATAAAAAGCCCGTCAGCCGTAACGCGGACCAGGCGCCGCCGACATCCTCGACGCGGAGGTCGACACACGGCCACGCGACAACCGACACCGTCCGCTATACCAGAATTGATATCGTCGGCGCGAATCATATGATTGGACGGTTAACGCGCCGCACACTACGCTACATCACGATCCACGCACCGTGAAAGCAGCAAGCGCTGGCGGTTTCGCTGGGTCGCCTACACAACAACGATCAGGAGACAGTCATGGCGAATACACGACGCGCCGCATGTCGTGCGTTGGGCGCGCTCGCATTGTGCGCGGGCATGGGCGCGCTGACGCTGGCAGCACCGGGCGCCTACGCGCAGGACAAACAGATCACGCTCGGCTTCGCCCAGGTCGGCGCCGAAAGCGCATGGCGCACGGCGAACACCGAGTCGGTGAAATCCGCCGCCACTGAAGCGAAAATCAAGCTCAAATTCTCCGACGCCCAGCAAAAGCAGGAAAACCAGATCAAGGCGATCCGCTCCTACATCGCGCAGAAAGTCGACGTCATCGCGTTCTCGCCGGTTGTGGAATCGGGCTGGGAGCCGGTGCTGCGCGAGGCTAAAGCCGCGAAGATTCCGGTGATCCTGACCGACCGCAACGTCGACGTGAAAGACACCTCGCTTTACGTGACGATGATCGGCTCCGACTTTCTGGAAGAAGGGCGGCGTGGCGGCAAGTGGCTTGCGGACCATTACAAGAACGAAAAGAACACGGTCAATATCGCGGAACTTCAGGGAACGGTTGGCTCCGCGCCCGCCAACGACCGGCACGCCGGCCTGATCGAAGTGATCAAGAGCGATCCCAAGTTCAAGATCATCGCGTCCCAAAGCGGCGACTTCACGTTGGCCGGCGGCAAGCAGGTCATGGAGGCGTTTATAAAAACCTATGGGAATAAAATAAACGTAGTTTATGCGCATAACGACGATATGGCGCTCGGCGCGATCCAGGCAATGGAAGAGGCCGGCATGCATCCGGGCAAGGACGTGATCGTCGTCTCGTTCGATGCGACCAAGGGCGGCTTCCAGGCGATGGCCGCCGGCAAGATGAACGTCGACGTGGAATGCAGTCCGCTGCTCGGGCCGCAGTTGATGTCGGCGGTGAAGGACGTCGTGGCCGGCAAGCCGCTGCCCAAGCGCATTCTCACGGAAGAAACCGTCTTCCCGATGAGCGTCGCGGCGCAGACATTGCCGACGCGCAAGTACTGACGCACAGTACCGAGGCTTGCTGACCAAAAAGCGGCGCACGAACTCAACACGAAAGCGCAGTACGGACAGGTGTAGCAGTTTCTCCAGCGGTGCCTGACCGCCCGTCTGCTTGGGCAGCGGGCGGTCTCTTTTCCGCGGGGTCCGCTGAGTGCCTTCGAGTTTCGCCAGAGCCACCGAAGCAACGCACCAACGCACCGCCGATCGAGCGAGGTCTATGACGCATCGCGCTTCTGAACCCAATCCGCCGGCCCTCGGCGCTATCGCAACCACTGCCGATGGCGCCGCGAACGCACACGAGCCCATTCTTGCCACCGCCGGCGTCAGCAAGACGTTTCCTGGCGTGAAGGCGCTACAGCAGGTCGATTTCCGCCTGTTCCCCGGCGAAATCCACACGCTGATGGGCCAGAACGGCGCCGGCAAGTCCACGCTGATCAACGTGCTGACCGGCGTGGTTGCGCCTGATGCGGGCACGATCCGCCTGGGCGGCGAGACCGTGGCGTTCGCCTCGCCGCAGGAAGCCGAGGCGGCCGGCGTGCGCACGCTGTATCAGGAAGTGAACCTGTGCCCGAACCTGTCGGTCGCGGAGAACATTTTCGCGGGCCGGCAGCCGCGCCGCTTCGGCGCGATCGACTGGCCCGACATCAAGCGCCGCGCGCAGGCCGCGCTCGCGCGTCTCGACGTATCGCTCGACGTCACGCGTTCGCTCGACGCTTATCCGATCGCCGTGCAGCAGATGGTGGCGATCGCGCGAGCGCTGTCGGTCGATGCGCGCGTGTTGATCCTCGACGAGCCGACCTCGAGCCTCGACGACAGCGAAGTCGCGCAGTTGTTCAAAATCCTTCGCCATCTCAAGAAATCCGGCATTGCGATTCTGTTCGTCACGCACTTCATCGAGCAGACGTATGCCATTTCCGATCGCATCACGGTGATGCGCAACGGCGAGCGCGAAGGCGAATATCTCGCGCGCGATTTGCCGGCCGATCAACTCGTGTCGAAGATGGTCGGCCACGAGCGCATGAGCGCGCGCCTGCGTGAAGCCGCGCATGAAGGCCGCGATCCGCACGAATATCAGCATGGCAAGGAAGCTGTTCAGCCATTCGTCGAATTGCGCGGCGTGGGCCGGCGCGGCACCATGCAGCCGCTCGACCTCGACGTGCAGCCGGGGCAGATTCTCGGCCTCGCCGGATTGCTCGGCTCGGGCCGCACCGAAACCGCGCGGCTACTGTTCGGCGCCGACCGCGCCGACAGCGGCACGATCCTCGTCGAAGGCCGGCCGGTGCGCTTGCGTTCGCCGCGCGACGCGGTGCATCACGGCATCGGCTACTGCGCGGAAGATCGCAAGAAAGAAGGCATCGTCGCCGAACTCTCGATCCGCGAGAACATCCTGCTGGCCTTGCAGGCAAGGCGCGGATGGTGGCGCAAGATCAGCCGCCAACGCGCGCGCGAACTGGCCGATCTGTGGATCGAGCGGCTCGGCATCAAGGCCTCGGACGCCGAGCAGCCGATCGGGCTGCTCTCCGGCGGCAACCAGCAAAAAGCACTGCTTGCGCGCTGGCTCGCCACCGATCCGAAGCTGCTGATTCTCGATGAACCCACGCGCGGCATCGACGTCGCGGCCAAGTTCGACATCATGGACCGCCTGCTGGCGCTGTGCGCGAACGGCTTGAGCATTCTGTTCATCTCGTCGGAGATCAGCGAGGTGGTGCGGGTCAGCCATCGCGTGGCGGTGTTGCGCGACCGCCGCAAGATCGCCGAAGTGGCCGGCAAGGCTTCGAACGAAGACAACATCTACCGACTCATCGCGGGGAGCGGCGAATGAAGCTATCGAACTGGTTCGTGCGCGACGGCGCCGAGCGCGCATTGATCTGGCCGTGCGTCACGCTCGCGTTGCTGTGCGGCCTGAACCTGTGGGTGAACCCGCATTTTCTGTCGCTGCGGATGCTCGACGGCCATCTGTTCGGCGCGCCGATCGACGTGCTGAATCGCGCCGCGCCGCTCGTGCTCGTCGCCACCGGCATGACGCTCGTGATCGCCACGCGCGGCATCGACATTTCGGTCGGCGCGGTGGTGGCGATCGCGGGCGCCGCCGCCGCGACGATACTCGCGACGCAGCCCGTGCCGAGCGGCGGACTGATCGCGCAGGCCCTGGTGGCGGCGTTGATCGTCGGCGTACTGAGCGGCATGTGGAACGGCTTGCTGGTGTCGTTCGTCGGCATGCAGCCGATCATCGCGACGTTGATCCTGATGGTGGCCGGCCGCGGCATCGCGCAATTGCTGACGGCGGGGCAGATCATTCCGATCGGCGCGCCCGGCTATCTGTTCGTGGGCGGCGGGTACTGGCTCGGTGTGCCGTGTTCCGTGTGGATCGCGACGGTGGCCGTGCTCGCCACCGCGGCGCTCGTCGAAGGCACCGCGCTCGGGCTCTTCATTCGAGCGATCGGCGTGAATCCGGTCGCGACGCGCCTCGTCGGGCTGCGTTCGAAAGCGCTCGTCTTCGCGGTGTACGGTTTCTCGGGATTGACCGCCGCGATGGCGGGCATTCTCATCAGCTCGAACGTGCGCAGCGCCGACGGCAATAATGCCGGCCTGCTGCTCGAACTCGACGCGATCCTCGCGGTGACGCTCGGCGGCACGTCGCTGCTCGGCGGCCGCTTCAGTCTCGCGGGCACGGTGCTCGGCGCGCTGATCATCCAGACGCTCACCTACACCACTTATTCGATCGGCGTGCCGCCGGAAGCGACGCTCGTCGTGAAGGCGGCCGTCGTGCTCACGGTGAGCGTGATCCAGTCGCCGGCGGCGCGCTCGATCGCCATGTCGCTCTTCACGCAGCGCGGGGTGACCCGATGAGACGACTCCTCGAAGCATGCGCCCGTATCGTCGATCCGCGCACGTTGCCGATCGCCGTCACGATCCTGCTGTTCTGCGCGCTGTTCGGTTTCGGCTCGGTGATGTACACCGGCTTTTTCTCGTGGCAAGTGCTGCTCGATCTGCTGGTCGACAACGCGTTTCTGCTGATCGTCGCGATCGGCATGACGTTCGTGATCGTCTCGGGCGGGATCGACCTCTCGGTCGGCTCGATCGTCGCGCTGACCACGATCGTCGAGGCGGTGCTGTCCGAACACATGCATTGGCCGGTCTGGCTGATCGTGCCGGCCGTGCTGCTGATGGGCACCGTGTTCGGCGCGGTGCAGGGCGCGCTGATTCACTTCTTCCGCCTGCAGGCGTTCATCGTCACGCTGGCCGGCATGTTCTTCGCGCGCGGCCTGTGCTTTCTGATCACGACGCAGTCGATCACCATCAACGATCCGACCTTTCACGCGATCTCGGCGTTTCGCCTCGACATCGGTATCGGTTCCGTCACCGCGAATGTGTTGATCGCCTTCATCACGCTGCTTGCGGCGATTTATATCGCGCATTTCACACGCTTCGGCCGCAACGTGTATGCGGTCGGCGGCAACGCGCGCTCGGCGCTGCTGATGGGCTTGCCGGTCGCGCACACGCGGATCGGCGTGTATGCGTTGAGCGGCTTCTGCTCGGCGCTCGGCGGCGCGGTCTTCACCTTCTACGTGCTGTCCGGTTACGGTTTGCAAGGGCAGGGCATGGAACTCGACGCGATCGCCGCGACGGTGATCGGCGGCACGCTGCTGACGGGCGGCGTCGGCTATGTGCTCGGGTCGCTGTTCGGGGTCGGCATTCTCGGCACGATCCAGACCTTGATCACGTTCGACGGCACGCTCAGTTCATGGTGGACGCGCATCGTGATCGGCGCCTTGCTCTGCGCGTTCTGTCTGTTGCAACGGCTGATCGAGCGGCATGCGAAATCGGTGGGGCGTCCGGGCGGAAGCGGCGCGGTGGTGACGCCGGGGCGTGAGCGCGCGCGCAGCGATGCGGGTGCGGCGGCGGATTCGCAAACGATCGGACGCGCGCCGGAACAGGCTTTATAGCGCCGCTCTGGAACGCGGGCTTTGTGGCGCCCGCCCGCTCACCGCTCAATCCGCTTCCAGACGCCGGCGCGCCGTCGCCACCAGCCGATCGAACGGGAAGCCGCTCGCGGCCAGCGCGGCGGCATCCGGAAAGTTGTCGCGCGCAATGTCCGTCAACACCTGGCCGGGCGGCGCTTCGATCAGCACGCGAGCGCCCATTTCCAGCATCGCCGCGAGCGCGTCGAACCAACGCACGGTGTAGCGCATGTTCGTGACGAGATCGTCGCGGATCGCGTCCGCCGTGTACAAGGGCCGGCCGCCGCGGTTGCCGACATAGGTGCCGTGCGGCGTGTAAAAAGGCACATGCTGGGCGTAGGCGACCAGTTCGTCGGTGGCATGCGCGAGCAATTCGCAATGCGACGGCACGCTCACCGCGAGCCGGGTGGCCTTGCGGGCACCGGCTGCCAGCGCACGTTCGATAAACGCATCCAGCGCGGCATTCGCGCCCGCCACGACGATCTGACGCGGCGCATTCACATTGCCGATATAGACGCGCTGTCGCGCCTCGTTCGCGTGCTGCGCGGCGAGCGTTTCCAGTTGGTATTCCGTCAAACCCGATACGGCCGCGAGACCGTATCCCGACGGATACGCGGTTTCCATCAATTCGGCGCGCTTGCGAACCATCCTTAGCGCATCGTCGAAGTGGACAGCGCCGCAACTGACCGCCGCGGCATACGCGCCCACCGACAGCCCCGCGTTGAGCGCCGGTATCAGCCGTTCATCGGCCAGCGCACGCGTGATCGCCACGCCCGCAACCGTCAAGCCGATCTGCACCGCGACGGTCGAGCGCAGCGCGTGCGCGGTATCCAGTGTCAGCACATCGGCGCCGATCACCTCGGAGGCTTCCGCGAGCGTTTCGCGCACGAGGCGATGCTGGGGCAGACGATGCAGGAACCCTTCGGTCTGCGCGCCCTGGCCGGGGAAGATCAATGCAAGCATCAGACGTCGTCGCCGCGAACAGCGGCCCAAGGATCGGCGACGAGTTGCGGGCCGCGTGCGTCGCGCGCCATCACCTGCGCCTTGCCTGCCGCCCATTCGGCCAGCGCCACCCCGCCCGCGGGCGTTTCGAGTTGCGCGTCCACGCGAATGCCGGCGCGCTGCGCCAAAGCTTGCAGATGGCCGAGCAATCGAACGGCGTCCTCGTGTGCGAGCTTCGACGGCGTGCGGATCAGCAAGTCGAGATCGCTCGATTCGGACACGGTAGGCACTTGCGCCGCGAGTTCGAAACCGGCGCTGCCAGTCGGTCCCCAAACGAAGCCGCGCAATGGCCCGTCGGCCTCGCTCTGCAATGCGGCGAGCGCGGCGAACGCTGGCAACGCGGCGCGCTCGCCAGCAGGGCTGCGGTGCGCCAACACTTCCGGCGATATGACATTTTCGATATCGTCCGCCGACGCCCACGTGCCATAGCGCTGCGAACGCCCCGCGCCGCGCACGCCAATCGCGATTACACCCTCGGCGGCCAACGCGCGTCGCACGACCGCATACGGCGCACGAGCAAAGGCCTCGCGCAACCATGCCGGTTCGCCATCGAACTGTTGCAGGCGCCGCAAGCGCAGCAGGTCATGCGGCCGCCATCGCGTATCGCGGGACAACGCTTGACCGTTTGCGAACGGCGGGGCGGCGCAGACTCGCATCACGTGGCATCCCATTGTTCGGCGAGACGCCGGCGCACTTCGATCGACGCCGCGCGGTTCTGCCGCGCCGCCGCCGATTCGAGCCGATGCGACAGGTCACGGCTGCCGTCGCGCGCGCTGCGAATCTGCGCCGACAACACCTCACGCACGCGCTCGATCTGCGCGGCATCCGGCGCATCCGCATCGACGCCTTCGATCACCTGATCGAGCAGCCCGAGTTTGGCGAACGAGGCCATGGTGTACGACATCGGCACGATGGTTTCGCCGAGCGCGTCGAGCGCTTCGACGGTGCGGCGCGTGACGCGCGCGGCGGCTTCCTTGCCCATCGCGTGAACCATTGTGCCGGGCGCGTCGAGCGCGACGATGCGGTTGGCCTGGTAGCCGTGCGCGAGGAACGCCCCCGACATCGCGGGCCCGACGATCAGCGCGATCACCGGATGGCCCGCATCGCGCGCCGCCGCATACGCATCGACGGCGGCGGCGCAGGCGAGGTGAATGCCGAGCATCTCCTCGCGATAGCCATATGCCTGGCTTTTCACGTCGACGATCGCGACGATCGGGCGGCGCGTGCCGCTCGCTTCGTCCCGCGTCATCGCTTCACGCACGGCCCGCGCGAGCAGCCAGCCCTGTTCCAGGCCGACGACGTTATCGGTCGCGCGCGGAAAACGGTTGTCGGGATCGGGCACGACCGCGATGAAGCGCGCGGTCTCGCCGCCGAGCGGCGCATCGGCGCTCAATACCGGCGCCTTGCCGGACGGTTCGCCGGCGAGCGCCTGAAACCAGCGCGCGCCGCGGCTCGGTTGAGTGTCGTTCATGCTTGCTCCTTGCGCGCGTCGTTTTGCACATGCGGGTGGTAGACCTCGCGCATCGTTTCCGGCGTGACGCTGGCCGGATCGATCCGCGCGAGCCGGTCCAGAAACGTGTCGACCTGTTCGCTGCGATGCGCGGCCGGCACGCCTTGCGCGAACGCGGCGCGCACGGCGGCGCTCACAGCGTCGGCATCGTCGTCGACCAGCCGATCGGCCAGCGCGGTCGCGGCCCTTTGTTCGCCGCCGATCAATTGCCACACGCGGCGGCGGTCGCTCGCGTCGAGTTCCTCGATGCCCGCTTCCTGTTCGATCACCTCGGGGCCGTTCATGCCGAGCCGGCCTTGCTTCGTCACGACGAGATACGAGCACAGCGCGGCCGCGAGCGACATGCCGCCGAAGCAGCCCACCATTCCCGCGATCACGCCGACCACCGGCACATGCCGGCGCAGCGCGACGATCGCCGCCTGAATCTCGGCGATCACCGCGAGCCCGAGATTGGCTTCCTGAAGCCGCACGCCACCGGTCTCGAACAGCACGACGGGGCGCACGATCTTGCCGCGCTCGCAGTCGCGCAGGGCCATTTCGAGCGCGGCGGCGATCTTGCTGCCCGACACTTCGCCGATGCTGCCGCCCTGGAACGCCGATTCGATCGCGGCCACCACGGCGGGCTCGCCGTCGATGCTGCCGCGCGCGATCACGCAGCCGTCGTCGGCCTGGCAGACGACGCCTTGCAGCGGCAGCCACGGCGACTCGATCTTGTCGAACGGTCCGAGCAATTCGCGGAAGGTGCCGGCGTCGAGCAGCGAGCGGGCGCGCTCGCGCGCCGGCAGTTCGATGAAACTGTCGCGCAGAATCGGCGCGGGATGCGCGGTCGCAACGGTAGTCATGCGGCGTCTCCCTGTTCGGCCGCCTCGACGGCTTCCGCGAGGCGCAATGCCACCACGCCCGGCGTTGCGCCGAAGTCGTTGATTTCGATGTGCGCGGCGCCGTCGTAGCGCGTGAAGAAGCGGTCGAGCACGCTTTTCCAGATGTGGCCATAGCCGTCGACGCTGGTGCGCACGACCACATGCGCGTTCAGCGCGGCGCCGTTACCGGCTGGCGACAGCAGCACTTCCAGATCGCCGGAACCCACCACGCCGACATGCGCGCGGGTCGTGACGGCGCGTTGCGCCGGATAGTCGAAGGTCAGATGTTCCATGTGACTGGGCTCCCGCCGGCGTCGTGTCGCGCCAGCATGTCGAGAAAAAGGGTGGCGGCGAGCAGATCGGCCGCGCCGCCAGGCGATGCATTGAGCGACAGCAGGTCGTGTTCGAGTGCGGCAAGGGCGGCGGCGCCCGCGTGCGTCGAACTTCCGCCGGCAGCGAGCACGCGGCGCGCGCCGCGTTGACCGGCGTGCAAGCCCGGCAAACCCGCGCGATGCAGCAGGCAGGTATCGTCGAGCGAAACCATGATCGCGAGCAGGGCGTCGAGGCGCGCGGCATCCTCGGCGATGCCTCGTGCGCGTGCCGCGACCAGCGCGGGCAGGCCGATTTCGACGACATGCGGAAAACCGTCTTGCGCTTCGCGGCGCGCGCCGCCGACCTGATAACGCTGACGTGCGCGTTCGCCATGACTGTTCGAGGGCGCGGCGAAGCGATCCGGAAAGCAGGCGATCCGCGCGGCACGTCCGCATACGTGCGCAGCATGGCGTTGCGTGCCGCCGCCCGGCATCGACGCGCCCGCGACGAGCAAGCCGACGATCCAGATCGCGCCGCGGTGCGCGTTGCTGCCGCCGGTGGCGCGCAGCATGTCGTGCTCGCCGGCGCGGCCGATTTGCGCGAGTTCGGTACGCAACAGCGCCGACGGTTCGCCGCGGCGGCGCGCCGCGCGCGCCAGCGCCGCGAAGGTCGGCTCGAGCGCGTGTGCCGAGCGCAGCATCGTGGCGAGGTCGAGATCGCGATGCGCGCCGCTGCCGCGCCGGTCCACCAGCGCGGGCTTGGGGGTGAGTTGCGCTTCCTCGATCAGCGCGGTGACGGCGTAGCGCGACAACTGCGCGTCGGCGGGCACCGCCGCGAGCGGCGCGGCGTGGGCGGCATCAGCCCGAGAGACAGCACGAGCGGGGATGTGAGCCGGCCTATCAACAGCACCGGCGACATCGGCGCGTAAATCGTTCTGCGCGACACACGCGGTGTGTGCACAGGCCCGATCCGCACGCGCGCGCAAGGCGGCGGGCGCCATCCTCACCAGCTCCTGAAGCGTGCCGGCGGCGCGTACAGGCCGCCCGACCACGTCACCAGATCGTCGATGCTGCGCGCGGCCAGCAACGAGCGCTTCGCTTCACCGCGCCGTATGCCGAGGTCTTCCGGATACGCGACAATGCCGCGCCGGCGCAGCTCCGCCGTCTTTTCAGGCTTCGCGCGCAATCCGACCGGCGTCACGCCCGCCACCGCGGCGAGCGCAGCGCGCCGCTCGTCGATGCCTTCGGCCTTGTGCAGATGCGCGATGCCTTCCTCGGTGACGACATGGCTCACATCGTCGCCGTAGATCATCACGGGCGCGATCGGCATGCCGTTTTTCGCACCCACCGCGATCGCATCGAGTTCGTCGACGAACGTCGGCTCTCCGCCTTTCTTGTAGGTCTCCGCCAACTGCACGACCAGCTTCTGTCCGCGCGATACCGGCCCTTGATCCTTCAGCAGCTTGAGCCAGGCTTCGCTCGAATGACGTCGGCCGCGCGGATCGTGACCCATGTTCGGCGCGCCGCCGAAGCCGGCGAGACGCCCACGCGTGACGGTCGACGAATTCGCGTCCGCGTCGATCTGCAAGGTCGAGCCGATGAACAGATCGACGCCGTATTGCCCGGCCAGTTGGCACAGCACGCGATTCGAGCGCAGGCTGCCGTCGTTGCCGGTAAAGAACACATCGGGGCGCGCTTCGATATACGCCTCCATGCCGACCTCGCTGCCGAAGCAATGAATGCTGTCGACCCAGCCCGACTCGATCGCGGGAATCATCGTGGGGTGCGGATTGAGCGTCCAGTTGCGGCAGATCTTGCCCTTCAGGCCGAGCGACTCGCCGTAAGTGGGCAGCAGCAATTCGATCGCGGCCGTGTCGAAGCCGATGCCGTGATTCAGCGAGCTCACGCCATACGGTTCGTAGATGCCGCGGATCACCATCATCGCGGTGAGCACCTGCAGGTCGCCGATATGGCGCGGATCGCGCGTGAACAACGGCTCGACGGCGAACGGCCGGTCCGCCTCCACGACCACGTCGACCCACGAACCGGGAATGTCGACGCGCGGCAGTTCATCGACGACCTCGTTGACCTGCACGATCACGATGCCATGACGGAACGCAGCGGCTTCGGCGATGGTGGGGGTGTCCTCGGTGTTCGGACCGGTGTACAGATTGCCGTGTCGGTCGGCCTTTTCCGCGCACAGCAGCGCGACGTGCGGCGTCAGATCGACGAACATGCGCGCGTACAACTCCACGTAGGTGTAGATCGCGCCGATCTCCAGTTGACCGTCCTCGAGCAATTGCGCGACCCGCAAGCTCTGCGGCCCGGCGAACGAAAAGTCGACCTTGTGCGCGATGCCGCGCTCGAACAGCGTCAAATGCTCGGGACGGCTGATGCTCGAAATCAGCAGATGCACGTCGTGAATCTTTTGCGGATCGACTCGGGCGAGCGAGCGCGACAGGAAGTCGGCCTGCTTCTGGTTGTCGCCTTCGAGCGCGACACGGTCGCCCGGCTGGATCAGCGTTTCGAGCGCATCGACGATGCGGTGGGACGGCAGCACGCCGTCTTCCAGCCACGGCGCGACGGCCGCGAGGCGGCGGCTCTTTTCGTCGCGACGCGTGGTCCATGAACGGGCGAGGGGTGAGGCTTCGGCGGAACGGTTCATCGGCGGAGTCAGCTCCCGGTGGTGGTGCGCGCGCGTCTGCCGCGCCGCTTGGGTTGATTCGCATGCGCGGCTTCCGCCTGCGCGCGTTCGGTCAGGAAGCGATGCAGCACGTCGCCGGTGCCGAGCAGATGCGCGACGACCAGCGCCTGGGCCGCGGGAATGTCGCGGCGCCGCACCGCGTCGAGCAGGGCGGCGTGTTCATTGTCGGACTCGCCCTTGTACGACGGCAAGCCGAACTTCAGGCGCAGATAGCGTTCGCCACGCCGATGCAGCGTGCCGATCATTTCCTCGAGTTGCGAACGCGCGGCGGGCGCATACAGGCTCATATGAAACGCGACGTTGCGCGCCACGTACAGCGCCGGATCGGGCTCGCGTTCGGCGGCGCGGCACAGCCTGGCGCATTCGCGCAGCGTGGCGGCGGTGTGCCTGGGAATCGCGAGGCCGATGGCGAGGCTCTCCAGCGCGGCACGGATTTCGTAGATTTCGCGCGCTTCATCCGCCGACAAGGGCGCGACCGTCGCGCCTTTATGGATCGCGGCCTTGGCCCAGCCTTCGCTTTCGAGCTGACGCAAGGCCTCGCGCACGGGAATCGCGCTGACCGAGAAATGCCGCGCGATCGCGTCCTGGCGCAGCGGCGCGCCGGGCGCCAGGGTGCCGTCGACGATCGCCGCGCGCAGCGCCTCCGCGATGACACGGGACGTGCTCTCGCGCGGCGCCGCCGCCGGTAGCAGCAGGCCGCGCGTCGGAATGTCCAAGGAGGGACTCTCTGTCGCATCGCTCATAAGTTCAAATATTATATATAAAAATGAGCGTTTTGCAGGCCGTGAACCGGGAGACGAACGGCGAGGTGCCGCTTCAATGACATTGGCCGTTTGGCCGAGTGGCGCGCGGGGTTGTCGGCGGGCATCCTCTGATGGGTTGGACGACGTATTTCTCCGTTGTTTTTGGGTTTGCCGTTCTGTACAGCGATCTGTACAATGGCCGTGGCCACCGGGAAGGGGTTTTCCCTTCGGGTCAACGGCTCACGCGGTAGTCCCCGCGGCGCGGTCAATCCGTTTAGCGGTGGAATCGTCTCTAACTTTTGACAGGAGCGATCGGAGGGTAGCCTCTCCAATCGAAAACGAATGAACGTCCTTACTTACAGCGAGGCGCGTGCCGGCTTCAAGCAAGCGATGGACGAAGTCTGCCGCGACCACACGCCCATGCTGATCACCCGGCAGAGCGGCGAAAACGTGGTCATGGTTTCGCTCGATGATTTCAATGCGATGCAGGAGACCTTGTATCTGTTGAGTTCGTCGAAGAACGCCCAGCGGCTCGCTCGATCCATCGCCCAGTTGAACGCCGGCGGTGCGGCCGCGCGCGAACTGCTGACCGATGAACCAACAGAAAAGCCGCAACGAGGAAGCCGCAAAGGCTGACAGTGTTTTTATGTTCACCGACGAAGCGTGGGACGACTATCTCTATTGGCAGGAAACCGACCGCAAGGTGCTGCGCAAGATCAACACGTTGCTGGAGGAATGCCGGCGCGATCCTTATAGCGGTACGGGAAAGCCGGAGCCGCTGGTCGGCAGCTTGAGCGGCTTCTGGTCGCGCCGCATCACGCATGGCGATCGTCTCGTCTACCTGCCGCGAGACGGAAAGATCTATGTGATTGCCTGCCGTTTTCATTACGGCGATTGAAATAAAAAACCGGGCGCCGCGCCCGGTTTTTTATTCGACGATTCAACGCAGCCAAACGCCGCCGCGTCCGAAAAACTTCACATGTGCCACCGCGCCGCCGCGGTCAGCGTGCGCGGCGCGCCCGGCATGTTGTACATGTCCGCGTTGCCGTGCGCCGCGATGAAATACTTGCGGTCGAACAGGTTCTCCAGCGTCAACGTGACGTCGACGTTCTTGCCGTGATAACCCGCGCCCAGATCGAAGGTCACGAACGACGGCAACGTGACCGCATCGCTGGCCGACGTATAGCGCGCCGACTGGAACTGCGCGCCGCCCGCCGCGTAGAAGCCGTACTTCAGGTCGCGCTTGATCCAGACGCTCGCGCTATGACGCGGCATCAGGCCCGGCGTGTTGTCGTGCAAAACCAGCCCGGCCGAGGTCGCTTGCGGCGAGCCGTCCACTTTTCCGTTCATATACGCGTAGCCCGCGTACACCGACCACTTGGGCGCGATCTCGCCGGTCATCGACAGCTCCAGGCCGCGCGAGCGCTGCGTGCCGACCGGCAGCGCGTAGCCCGGGTTAGCAGGATCGGCGATCTGCTGATGGGTCTGCTTCATGTCGAACAGCGCGACGCTCGCGCTCGCCCGGCCCAGGTCGAACTTCGAGCCGATTTCGAAGCTGGTGGTTTTTTGCGGCGCCAGCGCCGAGCCGTTGGCAAACGCGCCGCTGCTGATCAGCGTGTCGGCAAGCGGCGAGAACGACTGGCTATACGACGCATACAGCGACACCCAGTCGAGCGGCTCGTAAATCAGGCCCACGCGCGGACTCCACGCGCGGTCCGTGCGATCCAGATTCACGTGCGCCGGCGTGTAGTCGTTGCGCGTTTGCGTCAGATAGTCGAAGCGCAAACCCGCGAGAATCTTCCAGTGCTCGGTCAGCGAGATCAGGTCCTGCGCATAGACGCCCACCAGTCCGAGCACCGTCGCCGCATTGGTTTTCGCCGCGGTGCCGGGCTTCACGCCGGGCAAGTTGACCAGTTGCGGATTGTAAAGATCGTAGGTGGCGACCTTGTTGGTCGAGTAGATCGTGTCGAACTTCTGCTGTTGCGATAACTCGACGCCGTACAGCAACTCATGCTTCATGCCGAACAGCGTGGTCTTTTGCGTCAGTTCGAACAGGCCGTCCACGCCGTGATCCTGGCGAAAGCGCGTGCTCTGGTCGAGCGTCACCACAGGATGCGCCGCCGTCTTGATCGGCTCGAACGTGACGTAGTTCTTGCGTTCGAGCGAGAAGTCGTACGCGCGCACGGCGGTGTGCAACGACAGCGAATCGTTGAAGCGGTGGTCGAGCGACGCGGTCGCGCTCTTCGCGTCGATGTCGTTGTACGAGGCGTTGACCGCGTTGGACGAGCCGTAATACGTGTTGATCGGCACGTTGACCGGACGGCCGAGATAGGCGGGCAGGCCCTGATCGGAGGTGCGGCGATCGTGCAGATAATCGGCTTCGAGATTGATCGTGGTGTCGCGGTCGATGCGAAATTGCGCGGACGGCGCCACGGCCTGGCGGTTCAACTGGAACTGGTCGCGAAAGCTGTTCGAGTTTTCGGCGGCGCCGGTAATGCGAAAACGCGCCGCATCGTTCGCGTTCCAGCCGAGGTCGAATTCGCCGCGACGCTCGCCTTCGGTGCCGAGCGTGACACCCACCGCTTGCTGCGGGTTCGCCGAGGGTTTCTTCAACACGCGGTTGATCAGCCCGCCCGCCGAACCGCGTCCATACAGCACGGCGGCCGGTCCCTTCACCACGTCGACGCGTTCGACGTTCGACAGGTCGCGGTAGTAGAGCGCATCGTCGCGAATGCCGTCGACGTATTGATCGGTCATGCTGTTGAAGCCGCGCAACGTGACCTGATCGCGCTGGCCGTCGCCGACTGAAAAGCCGACGCCCGGCACGTTGCGCAGTGCATCCTGCAACGAGCTCGCGTTCTGCTCGTCGAGCAGCGCGCGCGGCACGATATTGACGGTCTGCGGCACGTCCATCAGCGACATGCTGGTTCTGGTCGCGGTGTTCGACGTGCTGGTGTCGTACGAGCGGTCGGCGGCGGCCTTGACGGCGATGGCCGGCAGCGTGTTGTCGGCGGCGCCGGCGGCGGGTGCCGTCTCTTGCGCCATCAAAGGCTTCACACCGGCGAGGGACGTGGCGATCAGCAGTGCGCGGTAAATCTTCTTATTGACGTTCATGTTGACGTTCTTTGAGTCGGATCGGTGGCTGTTATAGGTTTGGGTTTTGAAGTGCGGCGAAGCGGCATGGCACGCGGGCAAACGCGCGCCGCGCGGCAAGGCAAGGGCCGCGAAATGGGTCAGGCAAGGCGCAGTGGGGATCCCCTGTTACTGTCGAATGAATTCGAAAATCGAAACGGCCGGGGCGCCGCTCGTCAGCGCGCGAAATGCGCGGGCGTGACATCGGCTGCCGCGGAATGGCATGTCGATGTGGGGATGGGAGATACAGCGGAAGCCGGATCAGTGCCCGGCTTGTAATATCTTGAAATTATAAACGAGAAGAATTCTCGATTGTGCGAAATGCATGGAGAACGTTGGTTTTTTGCAAGGTACGTTTCGGGTCGATGCGAGCAGAGAACGCGAACCGCCTTGCGTCCAATGCCACTGTGCGTGCCGCGCTGGCACGCTCGCAACTCAATCCGCGTGACGCCGCGCACGTCCGCCCGGCCGTAATGCTGAAAGCAGCGGCCAGCCGAGATTGACGCCCAGACTCGCGACCACGATCAACGCCATGCCCGCGAGTTGCGGCAGCGACAGCGCCCGCCCATACACGAGCGCGTCGACCACGATGGCCGTCAACGGATAGACGAACAGCAGCACGGCGATGATCGGCGTGGTCAGCCTGGGCAGCGCGCCGTAGATCAGCACATACGAGAGCCCCGTATGCAGCACGCCCATGCCGATCAGCCAGAACCACTGCATCGCGCCGATGGGCTCGGCGGCAAGCGGTGCGATGAACGGCAGGCACACCACGCCGACCGCGCACTGCGCGAGCGTCAGCAGATGCGGCCGCAGCTCCCCGAGTCCCTTGGCGATCAACGTGACGCCCGCATACAGCACCGACCCCACCAACGCCTCGCCGATACCGATCAGATAGCGCGTGTGCCCCTGCAGATTTTCGGTGGCCGCGACGCCCGACGCGAGCACGAGTCCGACGAAGGCGGTCGCGATCCAGCCGAGCCGGTCGGCGCCCAGGCGCTCCTTGAAGAGCGCCGCGCCGATCAGCACGACCCAGAACGGCTGCACGTGAAACACCACCGTCGCCACCGCAATGCTCGTGCGATGAATCGCATCGAAGAAACCGACCCATTGCGTGACCATCAGCACGCCGGAGATCAGCGCCAGCATGACCGTGCGGCGGGTGAAATGCGCGCGCGTGAAGAAGCCCTTCCAGGCGCAATACGCAGCGAGCGACAGGAAGCCGAACAGGCAGCGAAAGAACACCAGCGTCAGCGCGCCGAGCCGCGCTTCCTCGACGAACACACCGAGCGTGCCCATCAGAAGCCCGCCGCTCGCCAGCGTGATCGCGCCTTGTTGACGTGGGGAGAAGGACATGCGAAGCGGCCTCGGTAGACGTGGAATCACGAATATTGCGCGGCTTGCGTGGCTGTCACAAACGAATTAAATTGAGCAATTCCATAAGCCGGATTGATGAATCATGCACGCCGAATTCGACGTCGATTTGCTGCGCACCTTCGTCGCGGTGGTGGAAAACGGCAGCTTCACGAAGGCGTCGGTGTCGGTGCATCGCTCGCAGGCAGCGGTCAGCATGCAGATCAAGCGGCTCGAAACCATGCTCGGCACCACGCTGTTTGCGCGCAACACGCGCAATCTGTCGCTCACGCGGCCCGGCAACACGCTGCTCGAATACGCGCGGCGCGTGCTCGCGTTGCATGAGGAGGCGTGGTCGGCGATGGTGCGGCCGGAAGTGACCGGGCGCGTGGTGCTCGGCGCGCCGGACGATTACGTGTCGTCGCTCCTGTCGCCGGTATTGCGGCGCTTTTCGAATCTGTATCCGCATGTGGAGATCGAAATCGTCTGCGCGCAGAGCACGTCGCTCGCGCCCATGCTGGCCGATAACCGGATCGATCTCGCCTTCGTCACGCGCGACCGCAAACTGCGCGGCGAATTCGTGCGCAGCGAGCCGATGGTGTGGGTGGGGGCGTCGGTGGAGACGCCGGTGCTGGCGGTGTCACCGTTGCCGGTCGGACTGTACGAACCGGGTTGCGTGGCGCGTCAGCACACGCTCGCCGCGCTGGACGGCGCACGTATCCGCTATCGGGCCGCGTTCAGCAGCGCCAGTTTGATGGGCCTCGTGGCGACCGTGGACGCGGGGCTCTCGGTGGTCGCGCTCACGCGTTGCAGCGTGCCGCCGCGGCTGGCGATTCTCGGCGAGGCGCAAGGCTTGCCGAAGATCGCTCCGCTGGAAATCGTGGTGGCGCGCAGCGCCAAATCGGATCGGCCCACGTGCGACTATCTGGCCGCGCAGATGGTGCAGGATCTGTCGCTGCGCACGCAGGCGCGCGGTTCGGCGGCGCCTGCGTAGGGCCACACACCACGCATCAGAACGCGATGTTGGTCCGCACGCCAACCACGAACGTATTGCGCAGCGGCTGCGCCGGGTCGTTCGGATTCTGACCGGCGCCCGCGTTGAACGTGTATTGCGCATCGGCTTGCAGCGTCCACCATGGAGCGACCTGATACTGATAGGTCGCTTCGAGCGCCGTTTCACTCGTGCGCACGCCGTACGGCCCGCCGCTGAATGCCCGGCTATCCTGGTCGAGTCCGTGCGTGTGATTGCCGACCTTGATGTAGGTGAGGGCGAGGCCTGCGCTGTCGTTGTCGCGTCCGGCGAACGGCGCTTTCAGCACGACGCCGAGGTTCGCCGCGAAGCTCACCAGGTTGCGGTCGCCCGGCGCGCCCATCACGCGGGCGAACACGCCGAGGCTGCGCGCCGCGTCCGGGCTCGGACGCCAGATCATCTGGTCGGCCACGGCATAGAAGCTGTAGTCGCCGCGATGATTCGCGGCAGTGCCGGTGGAGGCCGGATTCGCGAGCGACAGTCCGGTGTTGTCGTAGCGTTGATCCGCGAAGCGGCCGTTGTTGTACCAGAGGCCGATCTTGTAGGTGCCCGGCAAACCGCCGCCGCTCGCGGCGGGCTTTCCGTCTTCCGCCGGCTGGTTGATCGCGTACTGCAACTCGCCGATGAACAGCGTGCCGTTATGCAGATTGAAGTTGGTGCCGCTCTTGTTGTTCGGATTGTTGCCGAGCGGATCGCCGTCGAACACGCCGGCGAGCGCCGTCAACGAGGGTGTGATCTGGCCGCGCACGCGCACGCCGAGCGCCGACAGCGGGTAAGCGGGACCGCCGGACGGCATGTCATAGGAGGGCAGCGCCGGCCAGCCGAACATCGTGTTGAGGAAGAGCGCCGAATAGGTGCTCGCGATGAATTCCTGGTCGATGCTTTGCTGACCGATCTTCACGTCGACGCGCTTGTCGAGGAACGACTGCTGATACCACAACTCCCACAGGCGCGTCGTGCCTTCGGCTTCGATGCCGCTTGCCGTATTCAGCGTGCCGAGTTTGTCGGCGCTGAGATTGCGGCCGTGAATCTGCAATGCGCTGACGTTGAACTGGCCGCCGGGCAGGCCGAACGCTTCTTGTGTGTCGAGCTGAAGGGCCGCTGTGGTCACCCCGTCGTAGGCTGCGCCGCGCGCGAGGCCGCCACGAAGGTTGCCGAGAATTTCGCTGGTCTCGGTGACGGTGAGCGTCACGCCGTACTTGCCGAGCCAGGGGCGCAAACCGCCCATATCGCCGAGCATTTGTTCGCGCTCCCAGAAACCGGCTGGTGCTTTCGTATCCGTCGCGTTGGCGTTGGCGTTGGCGTTGCGTTCGGCTTCGGCCGCTTCCGGCGCGGCGTCGGAAGCGGCCTGCGCCATCGCGGCGCCCGCTGTCAGCGATGCACACGCAAAGGCCGTGTAAAGCGCGGCGCGCCGCATCGACGGTAGACGCGAACGGCGCGCGGCATGCTCGCGCAGCGAACCTGCGCGAGCCGTGAGTCCGCTGGATGAGGAGAGTTTCATCGGGATCCTTATTGGTATCGTATGGAGTGGTTCGAGCATCGCGGGGCGGTGTCTCCATGGGCCCGCGATGTGCCGCATCCATTTGCCACGCCGGACTACAGCAGAAGGCGAGATCGTACTCATGCGTAATCGATGCGTCAACAAATGAGAACGATTCGCATCGAACTTGCCAAAGCGCAATTTTTTACCTTGACATATCGCGACTCAGCGGCCACTCATCGGCCACTCGACGTGACCGAGCCCGAATGCGCGAGCGCATTGCCCGGAGTGGTCGCTTCGTATGAACCGGCGCGAGGCCAGGGTGTCGAACCGCGCGAGTACCCCAAAGTCCCAAGTCAGGAGAGACACATGAATAAGCGCAGCCTTTTGATTTCGTTGCTCGCGAGCGGCGGTTTACTGATGAGCGGCGTGTCGAACGCGCAACTGAATCTGAAGCAATTCGGCATAGGCGGCGGCGAGAGTTCGGCGGATGCGGGCGCGGCGTCGTCGGGTGGCATCGCGCAGTTGTTGCAAACCTACGTCGGCGCGAATCAACAGGTGCTGAGCGGCCAATCGAGTCTCGCGTCGGCGATGGGTTTGAGCAGTGCGGCAGGGCAAGCGCAACAGGCGGCGGGATTGCTGAGCGGCGGCACGCCGTCGGTCAGTCAATTGACGCAGGCGGGCAGCACGCAGCAGTCGTTGTCGCAAACGCTGACGCAGGCGTTGGCGAGCCGCGCGAGTGGCGGCTCGTCGGCGGCGCCGGTGAACAAGCAGGCGTTCACGGACGGCCTCGCGTCGCTCGGTAAAGGCGTGAGCCAGTATTCGAGCTTGCAGTCGGGGCTCGGCAGCATCGGCCAAATGAATCCGGCGTCGCTGTTGCAGGCCGGCATGAATCCGCAGACCGCGCAGAGCGCGTCGTATATCGCGCAGTCCGCGCCGGGCCAGTTGCAATCGTTGATGTCGACGCTGAGCGCGGCGGTGCAGTTCGCGTCGAGCCACGGCATCAGCGTGCCGTCGATCGCGACCTCGGCGTTGCAAGGCGGCCAGTAAGGATAGGCCTGGCATGCGAGCGCCGCGCCGCGGCGGCGCGGCGCAAGCCGTGCGAAATCCTACGAAAACAGGCAGAGCGCGGTGCGCCGGGCGGCCTCGAAAAAACGGCTATGATCATCACCCGAAGCCGCGAGGCCGCATCCGGCCCACGCACGATTCACCCATGCCCAACACGCCAAACCCTACCGGGACCACGCCGATGTCAGACACAGTGAATCTGGAAAACTACTTCGCCCGCATAGGTTATCGAGGCCCGCGCGCGGCAACGCTGGAAGTGCTGCGGGACATCCACACGCTGCATCCGCGAGCGATCCCCTTCGAGAACCTGAACCCGCTCACGCGCCGCGCGGTGAAACTCGACCTCGCGTCGATCGAGAACAAACTCGTCACCGAGCGCCGCGGCGGCTACTGCTTCGAACAGAACGCGCTGCTGGCAAACGTGCTGACGCAGTTGGGCTTCAAGGTCACGCCGCTGCTGGGCAGAGTGCTCTGGGGGCGCGAGCCCGGCGTGATTCCCCCGCGCACGCACATGGTCTTGCGCATCGACATCGGCAACGAAGCGTGGATCGCCGACGTCGGCTTCGGCAGCGTCACGCTCACCGCACCGCTGCGTCTGAACGCGGGCCTCGCGCAGCCCACGCCGCTGGGCACGTTTCGCCTCGCCGACGCGGCGCATGGTTCGCTATACCTCGAAGTGCTGACGCGCGACGAGAGCTGGTCGCGCGTTTATCGTTTCGACCTGCAGCCGGTCGAGTGGATCGACTACGAGACCTCGAACTGGTACACGTCCACGGCGCCGGATTCGATCTTCGCGAGCAACCTGATCGTGTGCCGCGTATTGCCCGAAGCGCGGCTCACGCTGCTCAACGATCTACTGAACGAACGCGCCCCGGACGGCCAGATCGTCAGCGAACGGCAACTCGCGAGCGCGGACGAACTCGCCGCTTGTCTGCGCGATCGCTTCGGCCTGAATACCGGCGGCATCGACATCGGCGAAATATTCGGCCGCGTGCGTACCCCGGCCAACAGCGCGTAACGAGCCGGGCATCGCCATGATCAAGCGCCTGATTCTCCACACAGCGGCCTGGCTGGTGTTCATGGGCGTGCTGTTGTTCGGCGCGGCCGGCACTTTCGCGTGGCCGGCCGCATGGTGGTATCTGATCGAGATGGGCGTGCTGAGCCTGTGGATCGGACTGTGGCTCGCGCGTCACGATCCCGGCTTGCTCGCCGAGCGCATGTCCGTGTTCGCGCAGCCGCAGCAAAGCCGCTGGGATCGTCTCTTTGTGACGAGCGCCGGCGTGGCGTGGTTCGGCTGGCTGATCCTGATGGGGCTCGACGCCATGCGCTTTCACTGGTCGGCGCCGTTGCCGGTGGCGCTGGTCAGTCTCGGTTCGTTGTGCGTGTTCCTTTGCATCTTCATGTGCCGCTTCGTATTCCGTGCGAACAGCTTTGCCGCGCCGGTCGTGAAGATCCAGGCGAGCCGCGGCCATAAGGTGATCGACAGCGGTCCTTACGCGTATGTCCGTCATCCGATGTATTCGGCCGCGCTGCTGTTTTTCATCGGCACGCCGTTGCTGCTCGGCTCATGGTGGGGGCTCGCCGTGGCGCCGGTCATGGCGATCGGACTCGGCTGGCGCGCGGTGCGCGAGGAGCGCATGCTGGCCGAGCAGCTCGACGGCTACGCCGACTACACCGCACGCGTGCGCTACCGTTTCGTGCCCTTCATCTGGTAACGCGGCCGTGCGCCATTCTTGCGCGCATCTGCTCCTCGTGCACCAACCTGTCTAGACAAAGCGCACCGCGCTGACGCATGCAAGCGCATGCGTTCTCTGCTCATCATTGACTCGTCACTCCCCGTAAAGCCTTGTAACGCCGCGCTTTCTAGGGGCTTACCCGATGATTCCGGCGATTCCACGCAAATTCTCTTGCGACGGTTTTTTGACTCATGCAGACTTGTCTATACAAATTAAGCAGCGGTTAAACATCCAGTTCGACGGTTTCCTCAATCAAAGGAGTTTCGACGTGAAAGTGAAGCGCACGACGTTAGCAAAAGCATTGATGGGCGCCGTTCTCGGCGCCGCGACGATTTTCGCGGCACCGGCCCACGCCAAGGACTGGAAGACGGTGACCATCGCGCTCGAAGGCGGCTATGCGCCGTGGAACCTCACGTTGCCGGGCGGCAAGCTGGGCGGCTTCGAACCCGAACTGGTCGCGAATCTCTGCGAGCGCATCAAGCTGCAATGCAATCTCGTGGCGCAAGACTGGGACGGCATGATCCCCGGTCTGCAAGCCGGCAAGTTCGACGTGTTGATGGACGCGATCTCGATTACGCCCGAGCGTGAAAAAGTCATCGCGTTCTCGAAGCCGTATGCCGCCACGCCCGCCACCTTCGCCGTGACGGACGCGAAAGTGCTCGCCAAGGCCGCGCCCACCGCGGGCGTCGTCAAGCTGACGGGCGATCCCAAGACCGATCAACCCACCGTCGACGCGTTGCGCAAGCAGTTGAAGGGCAAGACCATCGGCATCCAGTCGGGCACGGTCTACACCAGGTTCATCAACGAAGGCTTCAAGGACATCGCCACGATCCGCGTCTACAAGACCTCGCCCGAGCGCGATCTGGATCTGGCGAACGGCCGCATCGACGCGTCGTTCGACGACGTGACCTACTACGCCGCCAACATCGACAAGAAGGAAACCGCGTCGATCCTGATGGCCGGTCCGAAGATCGGCGGCCCGATCTGGGGTCCGGGCGAAGGTCTCGCATTCCGCAAGCAGGACGCCGATCTGAAAGCGAAGTTCGACACCGCGATCAGCGCCGCGCTCGCCGACGGCACCGTCAAGAAGCTGTCCGCCAAGTGGTTCAAGACCGACGTCACGCCTTGATTCGCTGAACGTTCAGAGGTAGAGGCGGGCGCGGCATCGACAGGCCGCGCCTCGCTGGTTCGATCCGCCGTAACGGCTGAGGGGTAGGGAATGGCGCTGATAGAGATGCTCGGCTTCGGGCCGGAGGGCTGGGGCGGCGTGTTGCTGCTCGCGGCGTTGATGACGGTCGCGCTCACGCTGGCGGCGCTCGCCGTCGGCGCGGTGTTCGGCGCGCTGGTGGCGGCGGCCAAGCTGTCGCGGTTTCGCACGCTGCGCGTGATCGGCGACATCTACACCATGGTGTTTCGCGGCGTGCCTGAACTGCTCGTCATCTATCTGTTCTATTTCGGCGGCTCCACGCTCGTCACGACTGTCGGCCAATGGTTCGGCGCCGAAGGTTTTGTCGGCGTGCCGCCGTTCGTGATCGGCGCGCTCGCGGTCGGCATGATTTCCGGCGCGTATCAGGCCGAGGTGTACCGCTCGGCGGTGCTCGCGGTCTCGCGCGGCGAACTCGAAGCCGCGCGCTCGATCGGCATGCCCACGCTCACCATGGCGCGCCGCATTCTGATTCCGCAAGTGCTGCGTTTCGCGCTGCCCGGCATCGGCAACGTGTGGCAATTGAGCCTGAAGGATTCGGCGCTGATCTCCGTCACGGGGCTCGCCGAATTGCTGCGCACGAGCCAGGTGGCGGCGAGTTCCACGCATCAATACTTCACGTTCTTCGTGGTGGGCGGCGCGCTGTATCTGCTGATGACCGGCATCTCGAACCGCATTTTCAACCGCGCCGAAGCACGCGTGGGCCGGTCCTTCAAGCGCAACTTCGCGCGCAACTGACGAGGACGGACATCATGCATTTCGACTTCGACTTCCTTCTCGATACGCTGCGGCAACTGCTGGTGGCGGTGCCGACCACGCTCGGCCTGTTCTTCTGCTCGCTGATTCTCGGCGGCTTGCTTTCGCTCGTGATCGTCACGATGCGCGTATCGCCGCATTGGCTGCCGAACCGCTTCGCACGCGCTTATATCCTGGTGTTCCGCGGCTCGCCGCTGCTGATCCAGATGTTCCTCGTCTACTACGGCATGGGTCAGTTCGGCGTGATTCGCGAGAGCTTCCTGTGGCCGGTGCTGCGCGAGCCGTACCTGTGCGCGGTTTTATCGCTGGCGTTGTGCACGGCCGGCTATACGGCGGAAATCATTCGCGGCGGCTTGATGGCCGTGCCGGTCGGCCAGATCGAAGCGGGTTATTCGATCGGCCTGTCGGGCTTCGCGCTGCTGCGCCGCGTGATCGGTCCGATTGCGCTGCGCCAGTGCCTGCCCGCGTATTCGACCGAAGCGGTGCTGCTCGTCAAATCCACCGCGCTCGCGAGCCTCGTCACCGTGTGGGAAGTGACCGGCGTCGCGCAGCAGATCATTCAGCAAAGCTATCGCACGACCGAAGTATTCATCTGCGCGGCGCTGATCTATCTGTTCCTGAACTTCGTCATCGTGCGTCTGCTCGGCTACCTCGAGACGCGTCTGTCGCGCCATCTGCGCGCCGCGCCCGCGCAGGCCGCGCCGAGCCGGCCGGTTTCAGCCACCGCCGAAGCACGCCGCGCCGCGCCCTGAACGGCCGCCCATCCCGGATGAATCTGGAGAATCCCATGAACGCTACGGCACCCGTTGCACTCTCGGTCAAGAACATTCACAAGTCGTTCGGCGACCATCACGTACTCAAGGGCATTTCGCTCGACGCCCATCAAGGCGACGTGATTTCGATTCTCGGCGCGAGCGGCTCGGGCAAGAGCACGTTTCTGCGCTGCCTGAATCTGCTCGAAACGCCCGACGAGGGCTCGGTCGCGCTCGCCGGCGAGGAACTGAAAATGAAGCGCCGCGGCGACGGCAAATTGCAACCGAGCGATCGCCGCCAAGTCGACCGGGTGCGCTCGCAACTCGGCATGGTGTTCCAGAACTTCAATCTCTGGTCGCATATGACGGTGCTGGAAAATCTGATCGAAGGCCCGATGCGCGTGCAAAAACGCAGCCGCGCCGAGTCAGTGGAAGAAGCCGAGGCGCTGCTCGCGAAAGTCGGCCTCGCGGAAAAGCGCGGCCACTATCCGGCGCATCTGTCGGGTGGTCAGCAGCAGCGCGTGGCGATCGCGCGCGCGTTGGCGATGCATCCAAAAGTGATGCTGTTCGACGAGCCGACCTCCGCGCTCGATCCCGAACTGGTGGGCGAAGTGCTGCGCGTGATGCGCTCGCTCGCCGAGGAAGGCCGCACCATGCTGGTCGTCACGCATGAAATGGGTTTCGCGCGGCACGTATCGAATCGCGTGATGTTCCTGCATCAAGGCCAGGTGGAAGCCGACGGCACGCCCGACGAAGTCTTTGTCGAATGCAAGTCGGACCGCTTCCGGCAATTCGTGTCGAGTCATCAGGACCGCACCACCAACTGATCCGCAGCACTTGGCTACCTTACCGCGCAGAGCACCATCATGGCCGTGATCCGTTCCGATCGTCCTCTCGACTGGGCTCAGGTGGCGGCCATCGCCGCCGGCGAGCCGCTCGAACTTTCCGGCGACGCCCGCGCGCGCATCGCGGCGGCGCGCGTGCTCGTCGAACAGATCGTCGAGCGCGGGATTCGCGCCTATGGCGTGAACACCGGCGTGGGCGCGTTGTGCGACGTGATCGTGTCGCCGAGCGAACAGCGCACGCTGTCGCGCAACATTCTGATGAGCCACGCGGTCGGCGTCGGCGCGCCGCTCGGTGTCGCCGAGACGCGCGCGATCATGGCCGCGGCCGTCAACAACTTCGCGCACGGGCATTCCGGCATCCGCCTGGAAGTCGCCGATCAACTGGTCGCCTTGCTCAACGCGGATTGTTTGCCCGAGGTGCCGGCATTCGGTTCCGTCGGCTATCTGAGCCATATGGCGCATATCGCGCTGGTGTGTATCGGCGAAGGCCATGTACGTCATCGCGGCGAGCGGCTCAAGGGGCGCGACGCGCTGCAACGGCTCGGCCTCGAACCGCTCGTGCTCGAAGCCAAGGAAGGGCTGAGCCTGATCAACGGCACGCCGTGCGTGACCGGCCTCGCGGCGTTGGCGCTCGCGCGCGCCGCGCGTTTGCTCGACTGGACCGACATGGTCGCCGCGATGAGCTTCGAGAACTTGCGCGGCCAACTCGCGGCTTTCGCCGAGGATTCGCTCGCACTGCGCATTTCGCCGGGGCTGAACCTGGTCGGCGAACGCATGCGCGCGGCGCTCGCCGACAGCGGCATTCTCGCGGCGGTGGTCGGTCATCGCACGCAAGACCCGCTGAGCATGCGGACCATTCCGCACGTGCACGGCGCGGCGCGCGACGTGCTGGCCGCGACCGCGGTCGTGGTCGATCGCGAACTCGCGTCGATTACCGATAACCCGATCGTCGCCGGAACGCCCGAGGATCCGCGCGTCTATTCGCAGGCGCATGCGGTGGGCGCGTCGATCGCACTCGCGATGGACAGCCTCGCCACCGCGATCGCGCAAGTCGCCGCGATGGCCGAGCGGCGTCTCGACCGTCTGGTCAATCCGCTCGTCAGCGGCTTGCCGGCTTTTCTCGCCGAGCCTGGCGGCACCTGTTCCGGCTTCATGATCGCGCAGTACACGGCGGCCTCGCTGGTCGCGCAGAACCGGCGTCTCGCGATGCCCGCGAGTCTCGATGGCGGCATCACGTCCGGCTTGCAGGAAGACCACCTGTGCCATGCCACGCCCGCCGCGCTCAAGGCGCTGGAGATCGTCGACAACGCCGGGCGCATCGTCGCGATCGAGTTGCTGGCGGCGGCGCAGGCCTACGATCTGCAACGCGTGGACGCGCCGCGCGCGCCGCATACCGACGCGCTGTGGCAACGCGTGCGCCGCGTCGTGTCCACCTATCGCGACGACCGCCCGCTCGCGGACGACATGAGCATTGCGTTTCGCATGATCGCCGACGAGGCGCCGCCGCCGCTGCCGAACCCGGGTAACATTGGGCCCCGGCCGGTTACCTCCGGGCGCGGCCCGGAGCTTGCTGTGCTGGTGAAGGTGGCGAACGTGGCGAGTGTGCCGGATACAGGCAAGCTCGACGCAAGCGCGCATGGCGCGGCCAATGACGCAACCGCGGCTCCAACCATGAACGCGCTCAACCACGGGCCAACCGTCGCCCGCGAGGCGTGATGCAGACATCCGGTGAGCGGGCTACCCGCCTGCGAACCGGCGAAAGTGGACAATCCAAACACACCGTGTACTACCCGCGTACCACCCACGAGGTCGACGTGAACACTATTACAAACACAAACGCGCAAACCGCAGACACGCAGGACCGCCCTGATGGTCCCGATCGCAACCCGGAGACTCCCGCGAAGGCGATGCCCGCCTACGAGCAGATCAAGCGCTACGTGATCAGGCGCATCAGTGAAGGCGACTGGAAGCCGGGCGGCCTGATTCCATCGGAAACGGAGCTGGTCAAGGAGTTCGGCGTTGCACGCATGACCGTGTCGCGTGCGCTGCGCGAGTTGACGACCGAACGCGTGCTCACGCGCGTGCAAGGCTCGGGCACCTTCGTCGCGCCGCAACGCTACGAATCGACTGTGCTGGAAATCCGCAATATCGCCGACGAAATCGCCGCGCGCGGTCATCGTCATTCGGCCCGCGTGCTCACGCTCGAACCGAGCGACGACCCGCAAGCGCTCGAAGCGCTCGGACTCGCGAGCGGCCCGGCGTTTCACTCGTGCATCGTGCATAGCGAGGAAGGCGAGCCGATCCAGTACGAGGACCGCTACGTCAACCCGAAGGTATTCCCCGACTACCTGCAGCAGGACTTCACCGTCGAGACGCCGAATCACTACATGGTGCGGCTCGCGCCGATCCAGCGCGCGGAGTTTCGCATCTACGCGCAAAAACCCGACGCTTATGTGCGGCGGCATCTGATGATGGATATCGGCGAGCCGTGCTTGCAGCTATGGCGCCGCACATGGGTGGGCGACGATGTGGCGACCTCGGTGCAGTTGTGGCACCCGGCGTCGCGGTTTCATCTGGCGGGGAACGTATAGCGCGGGTTGGCGCGGGTTGATATGTCGTGCCGTCAACCTTGACGCTGCGACATATCCGGCGAAAACCGGCAGCCCAGCCGATAGCGCGAGCCCGGATGCACGAAACGCGCGAACGTCACCGCCACGCCGCTCGTCCATGTGCGGCGCATCAGCGTGAGGCACGGTTCCTCAGCGCGGATTTCGAGCAGATCCGCTTCGGCGCGCGTCGGCAGACCCGCGTCGACCACATGCTCGACGTCGTGCGCCGGCACGGTCTCGAACAGATACTCCGACGGCCTGATCGTCGAAAAATCCTGCTGCAAAAAATCCGGCGCGGTCGCGGGATTCACATAGCGATCCTCCAACTGCACCGGCAAGCCGTTCTCACGGTGCACGCAAATCACATGGAACACCGAGGCGCCCGGCGCGAGGCCCAGCGCATTCGATACCATCACCGAGGCCGTTTCGCGTTGCGACAGCAGCGTGTCGTAGCTGTACTCGTGGCCGCGCGAGCGGATCTCGTCGCCGATATGCGCGATCATCAGCAGCGTCGATTGCGGCTTGCTTTGCGCGACGAAGGTGCCGACGCCGGATACGCGCGTGACGAGCCCTTCGTCCGCCAGCTCGCGCAGCGCGCGATTCACCGTCATGCGCGACACGCCGAGCGTCGCGACCAGATCCAGTTCGGAAGGCAGGCGGTCGCCCGCTTGCCGCGCGCCCGATTCGATGATCGCGCGGATATGGTGTTTCACCTGTTCGTAGCGTGCGGCCGGCGCGTCGTCGGCGGGGCGCGTGGATCGCGCGGCGCGCGTGGTTCCCGTCGCGCCCGTGGCTTTCGGCGACGCGGCGGGCGGCGGCTTGTCGTGGGCTCGGCTGCGAACGGTGGAGGACATCGGCGTTCTCGCGCTACCGTCCGCGTGACGCTTGCGCGGGTGCCAATTCGCGCGCGCTCATAGCGGCTCCACGTCATCGGGACCGCGCGTCCAGAAGGCGTTGCGGTCGAAGTAGTTTTGCAGGAACTGCCGCAAGCGCGGCTGCCCGGCGTCGTGAAAGACTTCGCGCGGTTTGCCTTGCACGACGATGCGGCCCTGATCGATAAACATGACCTTGTCGGCGACCTGCGCGGCAAAGCCCATTTCATGCGTGACCACGGCCATCGTCATGCCGTCGCGCGCGAGCTGCTTCATCACTTGCAGCACTTCGCCCACGAGTTCGGGATCGAGCGCCGAGGTCGGCTCGTCGAACAGCATGATGTGCGGCTCCATCGCCAGCGCTCGCGCAATCGCCACGCGTTGCTGCTGACCGCCCGAGAGTTTCGCGGGGTAGGCATCGCCTTTATGCGCGAGGCCGACCGTTTCGAGCATCGCATTCGCGCGGCGGCGCGCTTCGTCGCGTGAAAGATGACGCACGCGCAGGAGCGCTTCCGTCACGTTGCCGAGCGCCGTCATGTGCGGCCACAGATTGAACTGCTGAAACACCATGCCGACGTTGCGCCGCACGCGATTGATCTCGCCCTGCGAGGCGCGCACGCGCTTGCCGCTGCGCTCGCTGTAGCCGAGCAGTTCGCCTTCGATGCGCACCTCGCCGTGGTCGTAGGTTTCGAGCGCGGCGAGGCAGCGCAGCAGCGTGCTCTTGCCCGAGCCCGACGGGCCGATGATGCAGACCACTTCCGAGCGGGCGATCCGCAGATCGACGCCGCGCAGCACCTCGACTTCGCCGAAGCGTTTGCGCAGATCGCGCACTTCGATCAGCGGCGCGCCACGCGACGTATCGGCGGCAGCGGTGGAGGCGGAGGAGGGCATGTCGGCGATGGCGTTCATAAGGTGGTCCCGATTGCGTTCATGCCATGAAGCGTGCGATGCGGCTTTCGGCCCACATGCCCGCGCGCGACGTGAGTTCGACCAGCGCGAGATAGCACACGCACAGCACCAGCAGGGTTTCGACGAAGGCAAACGTGGCCGAGCCGATGCCGGTCAGCACGAACGTGAGTTCGGGCACGGTAACGATCGACAATACCGCCGTTTCCTTGCTCAGCACGATGATCAGATTGGTCAGCGCGGGCACGATCAGCACGAGCATTTGCGGCACCTGAATGCGCAGGACGGCTTGCCAGCGCGTGAGGCCGAGACACGCGGCCGCTTCCAGATGACCGGGCGGCACCGATTGAAAGCCGGAGCGGAACGCTTCGGCGAAATACGCGCTGCCGTAGAGGCCCAGGCCGAGCACGCCGGCCGTCATCGGTTCGAGCGTGAGGCCGAAGGACGGTCCGCCGTAGTAAAGCAGAAACAGTTGCACGAGAAAGGGCGTGCCGCGAAACAGTTCGATATACAGGCGCAGCAGGCCACGCACCCAGCGTCCGCAAAAGAGTTGCAGCACGGCGATCAGAAAGCCGATCAGCATGCCGATCGCGACGCCCGCGGCCCACGTGCCGAGCGTGGTCGCGAGGCCGGCGGCGATCGGCTGGAGGTTGTGCGTGATGACGGCGGGGTCGAGCGTTTGCATGGTTTGCTTTCGATCTCGGGGCTCAGGCTCGCTGCAAGCGATATTCGGCGGCATGCGCGATGAGCGCGAGCGCACCGCAGATCACGAAGTAAATCAGCCCGGCGGCCAGATACGCTTCCAGCGGCCGATAGGTACTGGCGGCGATGTTCTGCGCGGTGCGCGTCAATTCGGCCACGCCCACCACCGAAATCAGCGACGAAGCCTTGATCAGCAGCACCATTTCGTTGACGAGCGACGGCAGCGTCAAGCGAAACGCTTGCGGCACCAGAATGCGCCGCAGCATGTCGAACGGCGAAAGCCCGAGCATGCGCGCCGCTTCCAGATGGCCCGGCGGAATGCTGAGAAAACCGCCGCGCAGAATCTCGGCGATATACGACGCGGAACACAGCGACACGGCGCTGATCGCGGCCACCACCGGCGACACGTTGATGCCCGCGAACGGCAGCAGGTAGTACACCAGCAGCAGTTGCACCAGCATCGGCACGCCGCGAAAGAAGAACACATAAGCGCCGCCGAACATGCGCGCCGCGCGGTTCGTGGAAAGCCGCGCGGCACACACGCCGACCGCGACGAAGAAACCGATCAGCAGACCCGTCAGCGAAATGCCGATGGTGGCGAGCGCCGCATGCAACAGCAGCGGCAAGCCCTGGACGAAGACGGTTGTGCTGAACATGAATGTCGCACTCGCTGGAACGGGGAGGGCGATGCGGCCTGTTGAAAAGCGCGCATCGCCTGCATCGAAACGATGGGTCGGGAGCCGTCAATAGTTCGGCGTGGGCATCGTACTGGGTGCGTCCATCGCGACGCCGAACCATTTCTTCTGCAAGGTCGCGAGGCGCCCGTCGTTGTGCATCTTCACGAGCGCGGCGTTGAAGGCGTCGGCGAGCGGCTTGCTGTCCGCGTCTTTACGCAGGCAGTAAGCAAAGTACACTTTCGCGCCGAACGGCGGCTGCACCACGGCGAACGTTTCGGGACGTTGCTTCGCCACATACGCGATGTTGGTCATCGAGTTCGCGACCGCCGCGATCCGGCCGGCGGCGAGATCGGCGTAAGCCTGATTGTTGTCGACGTATTCGCGGATTTCAGGCGGCTTCGGCAAGGTGGCGACGTAGCTCTTCAACTGATCGAGTTGCGCCGAGCCCTTGCCCGCGCCGACCGTCTTGCCCGCGATATCCGACGATTGCTTGACCGAAGCATCGTTCGCGCGCTTGAGCAGCGCGTCGGTGGCGTCCGCGATCGGCAGCGTGTACGTGTAGCGCTCCATGCGCGCCTTCGTGACCGTGAGCGGCCCGCCCACCATGTCGAACTTGCCCGCTTCCAGACCCGGCAGCACGCTCGGCCACGGCAGGTCGATGAAGCGCACCTTCACGCCCAGTTCCTTGCCGACCTCGGCGAACAGATCCTTGTTGAAGCCCGCTTGCTGGCCGTTTTCGAGGAAGTCGAACGGCGCGAACTGCATCTCGGTGCCGACCACAAGTTCGCCGGCTTTCTTTACTTTGGCGAGCTGGTCTTCGGCGTGGGCGGCGACGCTTGCCGCGCACAACGCCAGCATGACCAAACGACACTTCCAGCCTGCAAGGATGCTCATGAGATTCTCCGGGTGGCAAAGCGGTGTCGCGCGAAAGCGGTCCGCGAACGGGCACGGCGCGAGTCATGCGAGGCAGTATATACCGCGTTTTTCGCGCGAAACAAATAAACGCGCGAGTAGAGAAAAGCCCTTACGTGAAGCGCTGCGAAGCAACTTGCGGGTGTGCTTTTGGCGGTATATACAACTGGGATGCGCGAGGCGCGCGAACTTGCGGTACCTCTTGCGGCACCCCGTTCGCGCCGCGCATTGAGCAGTCGAATCGACCGGCCTTTCATGGAGCAACGCGATGCCTGTGACCCGCATTCCGATCATCGATTTCGCCGGCGTTCGCGCGGGCGATCCGCAGGCCTTGCAGCGTGCCGCGCGGGAAATCCGTGAAGCGTGCACGACCATCGGCTTCTTCTACATCGTCAATCACGGCGTGCCGCAAGCGACGATCGACGCAGCCGCGCAGGCGGCGCGCACGTTCTTCGCGTTTCCGGTGGAGACCAAGCGGCGCGCGGCGGTCAATCATCGGCATCGCGGCTTCAATGCGCTCGGCGACGCGACCATGTATCAGGCCACGCGTCCCGACTATAAAGAGTTCTTCAGCATCGGCCTCGAATTGCCGGAGGACGATCCCGACGTGCTGGCCGGCCAGGCGCTGCGCGGCCCGAACAACTGGCCCGACTTCATGCCGGAATTGCGTCCCGCGTTGTATGGCTACTATGAAGCGGTCGGGGCGTGCGGCGCTGATCTGCTGCGCGCGGTGGCGGTGAGTCTCGGCGTCGACGAACAGTTCTTCGCGCCGCGTTATACGAAGCGGATGCAGCGCACGCAGATGGTCTACTATCCGCCGCAGCCGCCCCAATCGGATGCGGATCAATTCGGCGTCGCGCCGCATACCGACTACGGCTGCATCACGCTGCTCTGGCAGGATCAGGTGGGCGGCTTGCAGGTGCGTGAGATCGCCAACGACACCTGGGTGGATGCGCCGCCGATCGAAGGCAGCTTCGTGGTGAACGTCGGCGATCTGCTTGCGCGCTGGACCAACGACCGCTTCCGCTCCACGCTGCATCGCGTGATCAATGCGTCGGGGCGCGAGCGCTATTCGATCGCGACGTTCTACGATCCGACCTACGGCGCGCGGGTCGATCCGCGCGAGCTCGGCACGAGCGAGGCCGACCTGAAGTATCAGCCGGTTGCGGCAGGCGACTATATCCTCGGGCGCATCAACGATTCGATGGGTTATCGGAAGAAGCAGGCACGCGAAGGAACGCAAGGAACCACTGCATGACGGATAACAGCAGGGAAAACAGCGGGATACACAGCGGGATACACAGCGGGACGCACAGCGCGGCGCCGCTTGCCGCGACACTCGATGCACTGCGCGCCGCGCTCGGTGACGATGCGGTGCGCGTCGGCGCAGAGATCGGCGAACGCGCGCTCACCGACTGGACGCGCCACGATCCGACGCGCCCCGCCGCGTTGCTGCTGCCGCGCAGCACGGAAGAAGTCTCGCGCGCGCTGGCGATCTGCCATGCGGCGCATCAACCGGTGGTGCCGCAAGGCGGCATGACCGGTCTCGCGGGCGGCGCGATTGCACGCGCCACGGATATCGCGTTATCGCTCGAACGCTTGAGCGGCGTCGAGGAAGTCGATGCCGCGTCGGCCACGCTCACGGTGCGCGCCGGCACGACCTTGCAAGCCGCGCAGGAAGCGGCCGCCGAAGCCGGCTTCGAACTGGCGCTCGATCTCGGCGCGCGCGGCTCGTGCCAGATCGGCGGCAATCTGGCGACCAACGCGGGCGGCAACCGCGTGATCCAGTCGGGCACCGCGCGCGATCAGGTGCTCGGGCTGGAAGTGGTGCTCGCCAATGGCGACGTGCTGACCTCGCTCGGCAAGATGGTCAAGAACAATACCGGCTACGACCTGAAACATTGGTTCATCGGATCGGAAGGCACGCTCGGCATCATCACGCGCGCGGTGTTGCGGCTCCATCCGCGGCGCGCGGCGCGTCACACGGCGCTGGTCGCGCTCGACGGGTACGACGGCGCCGTGAACCTGCTGCGCCGTCTGTCGACGCGGTTCGGCAACGACATCGGTGCATTCGAGATCATGTGGCCGGACTTCTACGATTTCGGCGTGAAGCTCACGGGCACGCGCTCGCCGTTCGCCGATCCGCATCCGCTTTATGCGCTGATCGAACATGCGGGCTTCGATTCAGGCGACGACGGCGAACGTTTCGCCGCCGCGCTGACCGACGCGCTCGACGCCGGCGCGATCCGCGACGCGGTGATCGCGCAGTCGGTGGCCGATGCGCGCGCGCTGTGGGCGATTCGCGAGTGCACCGCGGAGTTTCCGGTGCGGCTGGATGCGATCAACTTCGACGTGAGCCTGCCGATCGGCGAGATCGGCGCGTTCGTCGACCGTTGCCGCGCGGCGCTCGATCGGCAATGGCCCGGCAACGTGGCGTATTTCTTCGGGCATATCGGCGATTCGAATCTGCATGTCACCGTCGACGGCCATTCGCTTGACGGCGTCGAGCATCACGCCGTGTATGCGTTCGTCTACGAGATGCTGCGTCCGCTGCACGGATCGGTGTCGGCGGAACATGGCATTGGCTTGCTCAAGCGCGAGTTTCTGCCGATTTCGCGTTCAGCCACGGAACTGGCGGCGATGGCCGCGATTAAACATGCGCTCGACCCGCACGGCATCCTGAATCCGGGCAAGCTGTTTTGAGCGCGGCGCGAAGGTACGCGCATGCGCGCGAATATGCGCGAATATGCAATTTACTGCGGCGCGGTGTCGACGTGCGCCAGCAACTCGCGAGCGTAACGCCGGTAGAGCCAGGAGAGCGAAGCCGCCACCAACACGACCAACGATACATTCAGCAGCGCCTCGACAACGCTGAGGGACTTGCTCGAATAGTCGTTCGGCATGGACACGCCCAAGGCGATGCCCACCAGTACGGCTACGACGATAAGCGGCAGACAGGCGACGACGCCGACACCGAACATGTTCCAGACATGCCCGCGGCTGTCGCGCCATGCGGCGCGCAGCGTGAGGCGGCCGCCGAGCGCAATGGACGGGTAAAGCAGGATCAGCCGGAAAGACACGAACAGACAGATCGCGATCACAGGCAGATAGACGAGGCCCGCCAGCTTGAACCCGCGCGTGGCGGTGTAGGTGAGCCCCATCGCCGCAAGCACGATCAGCATGCTGGCGAGCCACACCGCCAGATAACGGCCGAGCGGCTTGCCATTCAGCGGCATGAGCGGGTTCGCGCCTTCGCCGAGCAGCACGAAGCGATGCACCTTGATCGTCAGCACGCTGGACACCACCATCTGCAACGCGAAAAAGCCCAATGAAAGCAGCGCGTGGCCGAGTAGCGCGGCCGGGGCCACAGCGCCCGCGGCGTTCGACGGCCGCTGGCCGATCAGCAGCGAAGTACAGGCGAACACCGCCCAAACGCCGACGAACAGCCACGGCATCTGCGTGACGGCTTGCCACGAACTGATCCATCCTTTCTTGACGCAGGCCCCGAAGGTCAACTGTTCCATGTTTTGTTTAGCGCTCGCTATTCGTTGAGTGCCCGCATATTAACCAAAGTATTTTCAAATGCGAGCTTTAGTCGTCGATGCGAATACCCGCGATGATTTTTCAATTGCCAGTCGGGAAAAATCAACAAAGGCGTAGCCGAAATATGACCGTGACACGCACAACGGCATCAGCAAGGACGGGACGGGCGACTCCGGCGCCACCGATACGCTGCGGCTCGCGCTCCACGGCACACGGCAAGATTCGACGACCGGCGCGCAGGTCGAGGCCGTGCGCGCCGTTCATTCGGAGATGCTCACTTCGCAAGCGGCGCGATCGGAATCATCCACGGGAACACATACGCCTGCAGCATCGCGATCAGGCCGATCACCGCGGCCCCGGCAATCGAATGAAAGAACACGGTTCGGAAGATCGGCCCCAACGCGAACGAGCGCTCCTTTGGATCGTCGTAGCAGGCCGCGCACGCCACCATGATGGATTGAGCGTCGATCATCTTGCCCATCACGCCGCCGGTCGAATTGGTCGCGACGATCAGGATCGGATTGAGGTTCAGTTGCTGCGCCGTGATGCGCTGCAGGCTGCCGAAAAGCGCGTTCGACGCCGTGTCGGAACCGGTCAGGAAGACCCCGAGCCAGCCCAGGTACGCCGCGAAGAACGGGTAGAGAAATCCCGCGTTGGTGAACGCAAGACCGAGGACCGCGTCGGTGCCCGAGTAGCGGGTCAGGAATCCCAGGCCCAGCACCTGAGCGATCACCAGCACCGGAATCTTCATCCGGTGCATGGTCTGCATGAAGGCATCCTTCCATTGCGCCGCGTTCAGCCTGAGCACGAGGCCGGACAGGATCGCCGCCACGAACACGCCCGTGCCGGCGGCGGACAGCCAGTTGATCATGAAGCGGGCCGCTTCGGGTTTCGCGTTGACGGGCGCGACGGGCGGCATGCGCTGCACGAGGTTATGCAGCGCCGGCATGTCCCAGACGGGAAGCGACAGCGACCCGCTGAACTTCGAGCCGAGCAGCGTGGTGCTGAAGGTGATTCCCGCGAACAGGTTGTTGAGGAATTTCTTGAACTCCGGCACGCCCCAGAGCGCGCAGCAGGCGATCAGAATCACCCACGGCATCCACGCATAGGCGGTTTCGGCGGCCGAGTATTTGTATTTCCATTCGCTCGTATCGGTGGTTGCGGCGGCCGTGGTCTTGCCGGCTTGCGCGAGTGCTTCACGCTCGGAGCGCAGCAGAAAGCGCGTCTTCGGATGCCAGATGAAGCGCAGGAACAGCGCCGTGCAGATCACCGAAAAGACGCCCGATACCACGTCGGTCATCAGGTGGAGCGCGTTGGTTCCCGACGCGAAGAACTGCATCAGCGCGAACGATCCGCCCGCGCATAACATGGCCGGCCAGACCTCGAAGACTTCCTTCCAGGTTCCGCCTTCCATCTTCACGAACGTGGCGACCAGCCAGAAGGGCACGAAGATCGAGACGAACGGCAACTGGTGACCCGCCATGGCGGAAAGCGTGACCTGATCGAGGCCGCTCACGGCCGCCAACGTCACGATCGGCGTGCCGATCGCGCCCCAGGCGACCGGGGCCGTGTTGGCGAGCAGGTTCAGCACGGCGGATTGAAACGGCTTGAAGCCGAGGCCCACCATCACGGCGCCCGCGATGGCGACCGGCGTGCCGAACCCCGAGGTGCCTTCGATGATCGCGCCGAACGAAAAGGCGATCAGCACGCATTGCAACCGCCGGTCGAACGAGATATGGACAATCGATTCCTTGACGATTTCGAATTTGCCCGTCACGACGCTCATCGTGTAGAGGAACATGGCCGCCAGCACGATCCAGATGATGCCCAGAAACCCCGACAGCGAGCCGAGCGCGAAAGCCGAGACGGCCGATACGACCGGCATCCTGAAGACCAGACAGGACACGGCGAAAGCGGCGATGACGCCGAAAAAGGCCGCGTAGGGCGCGGAGATGCCCAGGTGCACGTTGCCCTGGGTATCGCGGTGGCGGTGCAAGGCAATGAAATAGAGCAGCGTCAGGATCGGAATGGCGGCAACGAGCGTGGAAAGGAATGCATTGCCTAACGGGTTATAGGTCTGCTGGTACATGGCGTCTCCCTTTTGGTATTAGGGTTCGGGACTATTCGCGCGGCGTGAAGGCCCGATCATGCGCCAGAACAACGCAAACCGGCTCAGGAGGGCCGGCAGCCGATTCACGGCTGCCGCATTGAGGTATAGCGGGGGCAGCCGTCGATTTCAAGGTTGGGAGCGCCGTGGGCGGTCAATGCGCGTTCAGATACCTCGCGATGACCGGGTAAACATCCACCGCCGCATGCTTGCCGAAGATGCAGTCGATGTGCCCATAGCCGGGAATCAGATGCCGCTCGTAAGGCTGCTCCGGGAATTCCCTTGTCAGCAGGTCATAAGTGAGTTGGGTGCTCTTCGGCAGATAGGTTTCGTTGCGATCGCCGTGGATAAATCCGATCGGCATACGCATGCCTTCCAGGCCTTTTGCGCCGTTCGTCCCGTTGAGGTAAATGGCTCGCCCTTCGGCGTCGACGACTTCGCCCGCCCGCGTCATCGCGGCCAGATGCCTGAACAGCTCGACGTCGTGCATGCCGAACAATTCCTGAAGATTCGAATGCAGCGATTCGTTCAGTTGCGCGTGTTCATAGAGCAAGCCGTACAGGAACGTGGAGCGGTGACAGATGGCGTTGCCGCAACCTTCATCGTGATCGATCGGATAGAGCCGCAAGGCTTCGTCGAACAGATTGTGCGGCCATTTTTTGTGCTGCGTATAAGCCGTCAGATCGGACACGCCGAGATGCTGGATGAGGTCGGGAATATGCAAGCCTGCCTTGATCCGTTGCAGGGTGCCCGGCACCGGATGCGCCGACACCTGCGAAATGACCGCCGAGCGCACGCCTTCGAGTCCGTACAGCAGCGACATGCTCAACGCGAGGCCGCCGAGGCAATGGCCCAGCACCTGGATGTTCGGCGCGCCGGTCAACTCGCGCACCCTGGCGACGGCGGCCGGAATGTCCTCGCGCGCGACCTGGTCGACATTGGTCGGCACCAGCACGCTCGGCATTTCGATGCTGACGCGCAGATCGACGAGCCATACGTCGTAGCCGGCCGCGCATAGATATTCCACCAGGTTGGTGGCGATCAGATCGGTCGAATAGATGCGGCTCGATACGCCGGAGCCGTGGATCAGCAGCAACGGACGCGCTTCCTTGTTGGCCTGGTCCAGATAGCGCGTGAGTCTCAGCGTGGTGCCATCGGGCGTATCGAAGAAGAACAGTTGCGGCGCCGGCGCGCGCAAGGGCCGCTTCATGCGCGGCTTGGCGTTCGGATCGAAAAACTGTAGCGGCGCGGCCACGCCGCCGTATTCGGTGAACAGCACGCCCGCAAAAAACTTGCCGAACTTCAGCGTCCATTCGAGGCGGGTCGTCAAATCGGGCGCGTGAGTGACTTCGAGCGTGCGTTGCTGCTTGAGGAAATTCTCCGGCGTGATGACGAGCGTCGCCTTGCCGATCACGGGTGCATCCGCTTGCGCCGAGCCGCGAATCTCGGCGTACAGCGTGTTGGTCTGCTCCCATAGATTCAGTGGCGAACTGCGCGTGATGATCTTCTGCCCGCTCAGATAGTACGTTTTGCCTTCGGTGGCATTGAGCGTCATGCGGTAGTTCATGTTGCGTTCGTCGACATCCGCCGGATCGACGACGAACAGATTGAAGGTGCCGTCGGTGATCGTCATCGGTTGCGCCGAGAGGGCGGGGCAGGTCAGCGTGCCGGCCGTCTGCGCCAGATGCTGCGGATTGACGAGCATGTCGGCGAGATCGTCCGATTCCACGGTCAGCGTGAATTCGATCGGGCTCGTGGCCGCCTCGCCCGCGACGGCCGGCGTATAGGTGCCCACCATCGTTTCGGTGAAGCGCAGGCCGATGCGTTGCGGCGCGGGCACGGCGGCCCCGCCCTTCGACTCGTAGTCGATCGTCCAGCCTCGCGAGGCGGCGAGCAGCGCGCAATTGCGTTCGGCCAGCGCCGAGATCGTCAGCAGCGGATTCACGCCGAGCGACATCGGCATCACGGCGCCGTCCATCACGAAGAGGCCCTCGTGCACCGCGTCGCCGGAGGCGCCGCTAAACACCCGGCCCATGTGATCGACCACGCCGTGTGCGGCGTCCTCGCCCATGCCGCAGCCGCCGAGCGGATGAACGGTGACGGTGCGGTTGTCCATGAAGTCCGTCGAAATGGGATTGCGCAGGTACTTGCCGCCGAGCGGCGCCGTCGCCTGCTTGAGGGTGGCCTCGATCATTTCGAAGATCGGCTGCTTGCCGGCGTTTTCCCAGGTGATGCGCGCGCGGCCGTTGTCGTCGATGCCGATGCGGCCGCTTTCGTCGTCGTGCGCCATCACGAGGTAGCTTTGCGTGTGGTTGAGCGCGCCGTGATACGGGCCGCGCAGCACGCTTTCGATCACCCGAGCGTCATAGGCGAACGGCTTTTCGGGCGAGCCTGGCTCGGCGACCTCCTCGCCTTCGAGCGGCGCGGCCGCGCCGAGCAGGGCGACGAGCGCCGCGCCGACCGGTCCGGCGAGCGAGCCCTCCTCGATCACGAAGCCGTCTTTCACATCGGGCGTGTTGCGATGGTCGATGAGTCCGGTGATGGTCGGCCCGACCGGCGCGATCTCGCCCGGCTCGTGCGCGCCCCAGCCGACGCCGTTGATGGCCGCGTCGGTGTTGTACGCGAAGGCGAGCACGTCGCCGTTGCCGGTGAAGCGTTGGCCGAGCATCGCGGAAACGCTGAGCCCTTGCGGCGCCTGGCTCGAACGCAGCAGCAGCGCGGTCGAGCCGATCGTGCCCGCCGACACGATGACGATATCGGCGCTCACGAACAGATCGGGCGCGCCATAACTCTCGCGGCCGACGCTCACCAACTGGTAGTTCACCCGCCACTTGCGCGTGGCGGCGTCGCGCACCACCGAATGCACCGCCGCGCCCGTGAAAATCTGCGCGCCGTGCGCGACGGCGTCGGGCAGATAGTTCATGTGCGTCGAATTCTTCGCTTCGTAATTGCAGCCCGAATTGCAGTCGCCGCAGCCGACGCAAGCCTGCTGCGCGACGCCGGCGGCGTTCACGCGGTTCTCGAACGTGACGGTGATCGGCGGACGGCTGAAGCGATCTTCCATGCCGAGCGCCTGCGCCGACCTCTCCAGGGCCTGCAATTTCGGCAGCGGTGGAAAGTCGCTCGGCACCGGCGACGGTTGCAGCATCGCGAAGGCGCGCGCATAACCCTTGTCGCGGCCGTCCTTGTCGGCGCGCAGCGCGGCGGGCCAGCGCGGGTCGTCCCATAAGCGCGGGTCGGCTTCGAGCGCGACGTTCGCGTTGATCAGCGAAGTGCCGCCGAGACCGCAGCCGACCACGGCGTTCACGTCTTCATTCACGTGCACTTCGAGCAGCGCGAGCGGCGAGCCGATGCGCGCGACCGAAGTGTTGTACTGCACCTGCGCGGCGCCCTGGAACGGCGTGCGCGGAAATTCGCCGGCCATGAATTCGCGCCCGCGCTCCAGCACGCACACGCTGCGGCCGGCGCGCGCCATGCGGCTCGCGGCGATCGCTCCGCCATAGCCCGAACCCACCACGACCACATCGTAATGCGACTTCATCGCCGTCACGGCGCTCGATAAGCGGTTCATCAGGACCACCTCGTCAGGAATGGCAATGCGGGGGGAGGGAAGCCGGACTTCGCAAGGAAGACGGCGTGCGGCGGCGGCTTTTTTATCGTAGGCGGTGCGCGATGACAAAAAAAGGCGCATCGTACGGGGCGCGCGAGATGTGGCGCGTGTGAAAAACCGTGTGGGACCCGTGTGAGGCGTGGGGCATCGTGCGGCGCGGCTGCCGCCCGTGAGCGACGCGTCATCATGAGCGCTTGTTACGCCGCTGCTTCATTCATTTCGCTGTCGCTCGATTCGGCCGCGAGCAGGTTCAGCGCGACGAGAATCGCCGCGCGATTGTCGAGGTCGATTTCGATGCCGAGCACGTCGCTCAGCCAGCGGCCGATCTTGGTATTGGAAAAATCCGCGGCGCCGGCCGTCTTTTTCATGGTGACGCCGAGTTTGACGGCGCGATAGTGATACGAGGGCACCCGATGCTGAGCTGCGACTGCCGACAAACCGCCTTTGCCTTCCGAACACCAGCCGAGGCTGCCGGCGAGCACGATGCGCTCGGGCTCGTCGAGGCCGTCGATGAACGTGCGCGCCGCGAGCCGCACGCGCTGTTCGTCGAGGCCGTATTGCAGCAGCACGCTTTCCACCGGGTCTTCCAGCGCCTGGGCATGCAGATCGATCTCCTGCGCCATGCCTTCGTTTTCCATCGACACGTTGCGCTGATGGCCGGCGCTGCGCAAACAGTCGATCAGGTAGCGGCGAAAATACGCGCACAATGCGTAGCCGTTGGACGGCGCGCTATCGGCGCAGGCGTGCGTTTCGGTGTGGCCGGGCGCGAGGCGCAGCACTTTCGAATAGATGAACTGGGCGACCAGTTCTTCCTTGTCCTCGCCGAGCGCGTGAAGTTCGAGCGGATGGTAGGTCCGCAGCGCCCGCTTGACCAGCTCGACCATCGACACCATTTCATCGGCGGACAAGCGGGTACGCCGGCGCCACAACTCGGGCAGGATCGCATCGTCGAGATTGCGGACGAACTCGTGGCTCGGAACAGCGCCCATGAAAACCTCCATAAGGGGGAAGGCAGAAGCGCGGCGAGCCTCGAAGGCAGGCGGTGAAGAGTGGCTGGAATGTCGAAGCCGCGCTGAATGTGAGGCCAGTATGCGTTTCGCAAATGGCTTCGCCTATATGGATTAAGTGGTAGCTGATGGGTAAACTGCCGGGTAAACCGTCCGGCGCGCGGTACGTCATTCGTCTGAACAGTGACGCGACGTGGACCGCGGGACCAACGTGGACCGCGCGCTGCCGCGCAGTGAAGCAATACGCAGCACCGATGCCGTCCCCTCGCGCGGCACGCCTGGGCTCCCAAGGCCCGCGTCGCCGGGCGCCCGCGCCTTATCACCGTATCCGCCATGCCCGATGCCGTGCACCGGACCGGAGTCAGCGCTGAAGCGCCGAGGCCGAACGATAAAGGAGACCGCGCAATGCGGGCCGAGCCTATCCAGCATGCAATCGACGAAGATCTGGTGCGCGTGCTGTACGCGCAAGATCCGATTGCGTTCTTTTCGCACTGGTTCTCGATCGCGGTGCTGGTGGCGATCTACTGGCCGGAGATACCGTCGCCGCCGCTGTTCATCGCGTGCTTCGGGTTTTATGCGGCCGCCAATTGCGGCAGCCTCGCACTGTGGATCTGCAACCGGCGCTATCCGCAACTCGTATCGCCGCGCGGCTGGATCTATCTGCATGCGGTGCGCGGCGTGTTGCTCTACAGCGCGCCGGGCCTCGCGGTGTGGTTCGCGTTCCAGAGCCCGCAAACGGATTTGCCGCTGCTGCATACCGTGCTGCTCGTCACGCTGGCGGCCGGCGTGTTCATGTCGAACGGCTTCGACCTGCTCAATTTTTCGACCGCCATTCCGTTCCTGCTGTTTCCGTCGATCGTGCTGCATGTCGGCACGCATACGTTCGACCGCACGATACTCGCCATCGTCCTCGCGTTTTTCTTCTTCGCGATCAACGTCTATGCGTTGAGCTATCGCAAGCTGTTCCGGCAGGTCGTGCAGGCGCGGGTCGATCAGCAGTATCTGGCGGAGTCGCTGGCTGTGCAAAAGCACGTCGCCGAAGAGGCGAGCCTCGCCAAAACCCGCTTTTTCGCCGCGGCGAGCCACGATTTGCGTCAGCCGTTGCATGCGATCGGCCTGCTCGCGGCCTCGCTCAACGATGCGGCGGCGACACCGGCGCAGCATGCCAAAACGGCCGAGCACATCGTCTATAACGTCGAGGCGTTGAATCAGCTATTCAACCAGGTGCTCGATCTCGCGCGGCTCGAAAGCGGCGTGACCCAGGTGATCCGGCTGCATTTCCGGCTTTCCGAACTGTTCGAGCGCGTCGGCAGCCAGTACCGGCCGCAAGCCGCCGCCAAGGGACTCGCGCTGCGGATCGCGCCGACCACGATGGTCGTGCACGACGATCCGGTGTTGCTCGAACGCGTGCTGAGCAATCTGCTCTCGAATGCGGTGCGCTATACCGAGGAAGGCGCGATCTGGCTGGGCTTTCGTCGCGCGGGGCGGCAAGCGGGCGGGTATATCGAAGTGCGCGATTCGGGCATCGGCATTCCCGTCGAGGAACATGAACGCATCTTCGAGGAGTTTTATCAGGTCGCCAATCCGCAGCGCGATGCACGTCAGGGGCATGGCCTGGGGTTGCCCACGGTGAAGCGGCTGGTCGGCATGCTGGGCGGCGAATTGCAACTGCGCTCGGCGCCGGGGCGCGGTTCGGTGTTCCGCTTTCCGGTGCAGGCGGGCGACGCCCGCGGCATCGTGGCGAGCCTGAATGAAGCGGTGGCGGGCGGTCCTTCGGCGCAAGGGCGGCGCGTGCTGTGCATCGACGACGAACCGTCGATTCTCGAAGGCCTCGCCAGTTTGCTGGGACGCTGGGGTTGCACCGTGCGCGGCGCGCGCGACGAAGCCGCCGCGCTGGCGGCGCTCGAGGACGGTTTCGTGCCGGACGCCGTGCTATGCGACTACCAGTTGGCGCATCACCGCACCGGCGCGCAGGCGCTGACCGCCGTGCGCAACGTGCTCGCGCGCGCCGGGCATGAAGGCGTGGTGACGCTGCTGATCACGGGCGATATGGCGTCGGCGGAACTGGCGGCGCTGGCCTTGCAGGGGATTCCCGTGCTGCATAAGCCGGTCACGCCGGCGCGCTTGCGGCGCACGCTGGAAATGCTCTGGCAGCAGGCGGAACTGGATAAGAGACGGGCGGCGGCCACGCCGGAATTGCGCGCGGATGGAACGCGAAATGAGCCGGGGAGTTGGGCGGCGCCGGGCGGAGTGGGGCAAGCGGCGGGCCAGTCGGCGAGCGGCGCGAGGTTGGGGGCGTAGGGATAGTCGCAGGGATTGGGGAGTGGAGGGACGAGGGAGGGAAGCGGGAGGGAAGCGGATGCCAGGCGCGGACGCAAGCGGCAAGCGCTAGCCGGAGTGTTAAACAATGCGCCGCTCGCCGACGCTCGCCGCCGTTCGCTGCGCCGATTACTGCCGTCCGTCGCACCGCCTGCCGGCGTTCGCCGCGCCGATTACTGCCGTCCGTCGCACCGCCTGCCGGCGTTCGCCGCACCACTTGCCACCGCCCGACACCCGCCCGCCCTACAGCGTTTTTCCCGCTTCGAGCCAGCCGTTGATCACCGCGATCGCCATCGACCGGTTATGTACGCCGAGCGCCCGGAAGATCACCGACAGGTGCACCTTGACCGTGCCTTCCGCGACGCCGAGTTCACGCGCGATCATCTTGTTGGTCCAGCCGCGATGCACGAGCCGCATGATGTCCTGCTGGCGCGGCGACAGGTTTTCCAGCAAGTGCTGTTGATGCGGCTGCAGCGCCGGCAGTTGCGTGATCGGCTCGGTGAGCGCCGTCGCGCCTTGGCCCGCGCCCCGCGCGCTTGCCTGAATGCCCGCCTGAGCGGTGATCGGCATGCCGCCCAGGCTGGATGACCCGGCGGCTCCGTCGGCGCAGACCGGCGCGGCTTGCGCTTCGCGAGAGCCCAGCAGACTGAGCGCTTCCATCGGCACATACGCGCCGCCGGAAAGAACGAGTTCGATCGCCTTGAGCATCACGCTGGCGGGCTGCCGCTTCGGCACGAAGCCGAGCGCCCCGGCGGCCAGCACCGCGCGCATCTCGTCGGGCGACTCCTCGGCGGACAGCACGACCACCGGCAACGCGGGATTCGCCGCCAGCAGCGTCTCGAGCGACGACGCGCCGCTCATGCCCGGCATATGCAGATCGACGATCGCCAGATCGTGATCGGCGTCGGGCCGCGCGGCGGTGGCGAGCGTTTCCCAGCTATCGGCTTCGTCGAACTGGGCGTCGGGATCGAGACCGCGCAGCATTCCCTTGACGCCTTGCCGGATCAGTTCATGGTCGTCGGCCACAAGAAACTTCATGATGTCTCCGCGAGTCGAGCCTGCGCGTTGTGGGCTACCGCCGTTGTAGCGTCTCGTTTTACTTCTATTCTCGTGAATTGCATCATTGCCGGCTACCCCGCGATCCTATACCGATCGGCGGCGCGGCGGACCTTCCGGCCCGCCGCGCACGTGACTATTTATTTATATGATCGCCGGCTGTTTAGATGCACCACGTTGTCGCTAAGGTTGGTCTCCCGCGCACAGGTTCCGGCTTGCTAGGTAGACGAGCCGCGAGCGCCGTTTTTGAAGCCGTGCCTAAGGGATTCCGCAGGTTATGCGCGCCGGATCGAGGCACGCGACAGCGGGCCTTTATTTAACGGCAAATAGCGTCGCATTCATCAGGAGCTTGAACGCGAAGCCGAGCGACATCGCCGAGGCCACGCCGAAGCACCATAGCGCGATGAACCACAGCCAGCCGGGCAGCTTCTTGCGCGCCGGCGTTTGCGCGCCGGCGCCGCCCTCCGCGTGCTTAGTGATAGTGATGTTGGTCGTCATGACGCACCTTGCCACGAAATACCCAGTAACCCATCGTCGTATAGGCGATGATGATCGGCAGAATCACCGCCGCGCCGACCAGCGTGAACATCTGGCTCGAACGCGGCGCGGCGGCCTCCCATAGCGTCATGCTCGACGGAATCGCATACGGCCACAGGCTCACCAGCAGCCCCGCGTAACCGAGCAGCACGAGCAGCAGCGCCAGCACGAACGGCGTGTTGTCATGCCGCTCACGCACCGCGCGGCGCATGAAGAACACGCAGACCGCAACCAGGAACGGCACCGGCAACAGCCGATAGAAGAGGCCGTCATGAAACCAGCGTTGCGCGATATTCGGGTCCTGCAGCGGCGTCCACACGCTGACCATCGCGATGAAGCCGAGCAGCACCATCGTCAGCGGCCATACCACGCGATGCAGGCGGCGTTGCAGATCGCCTTCGGTCTTCGCGACCAGCCAGCAGCAGCCGAGCAGCGCATAAGTGACGATGAGCCCGAGTCCCGTGAGCAGGCTGAACGGCGTGAGCCAGCCGAAGGCGTCGCCGGCATAACCGCCGTCGATCACCGGGATGCCTTGCAGGAACGCGCCCAGTGCGATGCCCTGGAAGAACGTCGCGCCCGCCGAACCGCCGATGAACGCGAGGTCCCACATAGGTTTCGTGCGATTGGCCTTGGCGCGGATCTCGAACGAGACGCCGCGAAAGATCAGGCACACGAGCATGAAGATCAGCGGCAGATAGAGCGCGGACAGCACGGTCGAGTAAACCACCGGAAACACCGCGAACAGGCCGGCGCCGCCGAGCACGAGCCAGGTTTCGTTGCCGTCCCACACCGGCGCGACGGTGTTCATCATCAGATCGCGTTCCTTCTCGTCGGGGAAGAACGGGAAGACGATGCCGATGCCCAGGTCGAAGCCGTCCAGCACCACGTACATGAAAAGGCCCAGTGCGATGATCGCGGCCCACACTACGGTTACGTCCATTGTCTTTCTCGCAAGCAGCTAGTGAAGCGGGTGGGTTCAGGCCGCGTCGATCATGTGATCGGCGGCGGAGAGCGGGCGGCGCGCGGTCTGGTTCGGCGAATGCTCCGGCGCGTCGTGCGGCGTTTGTCCGGGTAACGGCGGACCGGAGCGCATCAGCTTGAGCATGTAATAGACGCCGGTGCCGAACACCAGGAAATAGACCACCACGAAGGTCATCAACGAGATGCCGACCTGCTGCGTGGTGAGCGGCGACACGGCTTGGGAAGTGCGCATCACGCCATAGACCACCCACGGCTGACGGCCCGCCTCGGTGGTGACCCAGCCGGCCAGCAGCGTGATGAAACCGGTCGGGCCCATCAGCACGGCGAGATGCTGGAACCACCTGGCCTCGAACAGCCGTTCACGGCGGCGCAGCGCCCAGCCGATCAGCGACATCAGGATCATCAGCATGCCGAGGCCGACCATGATGCGAAAGCTCCAGAACACCACCGTCGAGTTCGGCCGGTCTTGCGGCGGAAATTCCTTCAGGCCGCGGATTTCGCCATCCCAACTGTGCGTGAGGATCAGGCTGCCCAGGTGCGGAATCGACACCGCGTAGCGCGTGGTCTCCGCCTGCATGTCGGGAATACCGAACAGGTTCAGCGCGGTACCGCCTTTTTCGGTTTCCCACAGACCTTCTATCGCCGCGATTTTCGCGGGCTGATACTCGCGCGTGTTCAGACCGTGCTGATCGCCGACGACTGCCTGGAGCGGCGTGAGGATCAACAGCAGCCAGAGCGCCATCGAGAACATCTTCTTGACGGCCGGATCGCGCCGGCCGCGCAACAGGTGCCATGCGCCCACCGCCGCCACCACCAGCCCCGCGACGATGAACGCGGCGAGCGCCATATGCGCGAGCCGGTACGGGAACGACGGATTGAAAACGATCTTGAACCAGTCGAGCGGCACGACCCGGCCGTTCACCACTTCGAAGCCTTGCGGCGTTTGCATCCAGCTATTGGACGCGAGAATCCAGAAGGTCGAGATCAGCGTGCCGACGGCGACCATCAGCGTGGCGCCGAAGTGAGCGCGCGGACTCACGCGCTGCCAGCCGAACAGCATGATGCCGAGGAAGCCCGCTTCGAGAAAGAACGCGGTCATGACTTCGTACATCAGCAGCGGTCCGGTGACCGGGCCGGCGAAGCTCGAAAAACCGGACCAGTTGGTGCCGAACTGATAGCTCATCACGACGCCGGAGACCACGCCCATGCCGAAGGCCACCGCGAAAATCTTCGACCAGAACAGGCAAAGATCCTTGTAATACGTCTTGCCGGTTTTGAGCCAGCGCCATTCGAGCACGGCGATGAAGCTCGCGAGGCCGATACTGAGCGCCGGAAAAACGATGTGAAAGGAGACGGTGAACGCAAACTGGATGCGGGCGAGGTCGAGTGCCGAGAGAGCGGAGTTCATGAGCGTGAAGTGCGTGATGCCCGCGAGGGCGGACTACGCGCGTCGACCGGTGTCGGTGCGCACTGCGCTGGGCAGATGGGCGCAAGAGTAGGGGATGAGCGAATTTTCTGCTGCGACGCGACGTGCGTCAAAAAACCGCCTTGTTTTGCGTGAGTTTCGGATTCTTATGCCGCAAGCCTTTGATGGGCATCAAGTTTTTCTTATAGCGTCGTTGCTGCTGCTTGACGCGATCAGGCGAAAACTGCGGCAATCGACCGCGCTGCAACAACGCCGCGAAGCCCGCGTTCGCGCATTCAACCGCGCCGGATCAGATTCGCTCCCGCGGCTTATGCGATCGAGATGAACAACTGCTTGCCGCACGCGGCCGCGTACCTGCGCAATGTGTCGATGGAAGGCGAGTGCCGCCCCGAGGCCAGCGCCCGTTCGAGCCGCGTGATCGCCGGTGCTTTCGTGCCCATGCGCTCGGCGACTTGCGCCTGCGTCAAGCCGGCCTCCCGGCGCGCCGCGAGCATCTGGTCGAGCAGCGCGAATTCCTCGCGGTTGAGGCGTTCATATTCGGCGCGTACTTCGGGGTCGGCGAGCGCCCGTTCGCGCATGGCCTCATAGGTTGCCATTTCTGATCTCCAGTAGTCTTTTGCGCGCCACGTCCAGTTCGTTGCGCGGCGTTTGTTGCGTCTTCTTCACGAAGCAGTGAAGCATGACGATTTTCCGTTCCACGATTGCGCAGTAGAACACTCTGGCGATTCCCTCCGCGCCTTTCAGGCGCATCTCGAACAAGCCGCCGCCCATTGAAGCGGTGTGCGGCTCGCCGAGATTCGGGCCGTATTCCTCCATGCGGTCGGCCAGCGCGATGAAGCGCGCGAGCAGCGTTTTCGGCAGCGAGGCGACGTTGACTTTGACCTTCTCGTTGTAGAAGTCGATCGTAAATGCCATTGAACTTGATAATAACAAATATGTTATTGACGCGCAAGCTGACGGCTATGACGGTTGCCGTGAGCAAGCAACCACCGCCCGGCATTGCGCGGCAAGGAATCGAACGACAGGAGGAGGGCGAAAGCTGGGCCGCGATGAGCGGTTACGACGGCGTCGGCGCAACCAGATGTTCGGTGTCGGCTAGATGGTTTCGTGCGGGACGCGACGGCGGCGCGGCACGAATGCGGATCTCCTTTTTTGCAGCGGCAAACTCGATAGGAAGGGATGGCTGATCGAGGCCAACTCGCCATCAACCGACGATAGCCAGATCCGAACCGGCTTTCCATTAGCCGGTTAGCTAGCCAATCGGCCGGTGACAGCGCGTGGCCATCGCGACGCGCTTTCTAGTTATACGATGTCACATCAATTTATGTGGCATCAACCGCTTATCGGCAACGGCGCAACCGTCGAAAGCCCAAAAATAATACGGGTAAATGCCTAGTTGAAATCCGTCTTTCCATCGTTGATAGTACGTCGTCGTACAACAAGCGTGGAAATTTCATCGAGGCCGTCGTGGCCTTCCCGCTTGCTGTCTCAAGTCTGCTCGCGCACGGCGCAGTAAAGGAAGGAAGCTTATGAAGAAGATTGCCCTGAGTGGGGCCGGTGGCCAGCTTGGCTCGCTAGTGCGTGCGGCATTGGTCGCGCGCGGCACGCCGCTGCGCTCGGCCGCCGGTTCGAAGCCGCTGGTTCCCCTGGTGGAAGGCGAGGACGTGATGCACGGCGATCTGCGCGATTCCGCCGTCGTGGATCGCCTGCTCGATGGCGTCGACGTGTTGATCCATTTCGCGGGGACCAGCGTGGAACGCCCGCTGCCCGAAATCATCGAGAACAATCTGCGCGCGCTCGTCGAAGTGTACGAAGGCGCGCGCTGGCAGGGCGTGCGGCGCGTGGTGTTCGCCAGTTCGAACCACGCGATCGGCATGTATCCGGTCACCGAACAGCTCGGCCTCGACTGCGCGCTACGCCCGGACGGCTTCTACGGCTTGAGCAAGGTGTGGGGCGAAGCGCTGGCGAGAATGTACTGGGACAAGCACGGCATCGAGAGCGTTTGCGTGCGCATCGGCAGTTGCCTCGAGCGGCCCACCGAGCCCCGGCATCTGAGCACGTGGTTCGGACATCGCGACCTGCTGCATTTCATAGACCGTTGCATCGAGGCGGAAGACGTTGGGTTCCTCACCGTCTGGGGCGTCTCGGCCAACACGCGTAGCTGGTGGGACAACAGCGGCGCCGAGCGCCTGGGCTATCGGCCGACGCAGAACGCCGAGGACTACGCCGCGGAAATCCTCGCGCGCCCGAACCCGCTCGACGCGTTGGGCCAACGCTTCCAGGGCGGCAGCTTCGTGGGCATCGATTATTCGCGCGACGACGCCGGCCCGGATGGCGCGGCTTCGCGCGCAAGGTCCGTCTGACCGGTTAAAGATCAAGGAGACGTAGTCATGAAAATCAAGGGCATCCGCTGGTGGATGGTCAGCCTGGTCGCCGCCGGCCTCATCATCAATTATCTCGCGCGCAATACGCTGTCCGTCGCCGCGCCGACCTTGATGAAGGACCTTCATATCACCACCGAGCAATACTCGCATGTGGTGGTGGCGTGGCAGCTTTGCTATGCGTTCATGCAACCGGTCGCGGGATATCTGCTCGACACCATCGGCACCAAGATCGGCTTCGCCGCCTTCGCGATCGCGTGGTCGCTGGCCTGCGCCGCGGCGGCATGGTCGACCGGCTGGCAGAGCCTCGCGTTCTTTCGCGGCTTGCTCGGCGTCGCCGAGGCGGCCGGCATTCCGGCCGGCGTGAAGGCGACGAGCGAGTGGTTCCCGGCCAAGGAGCGTTCGGTGGCGATCGGCTGGTTCAACATCGGCTCGTCGATCGGCGCGCTGCTCGCGCCGCCGCTGGTGGTGTGGGCGCTGCTGCACGGGCAATGGCAATGGGCCTTCGTGATCGTCGGCGTGGCGGGGATCGTGTGGAGCGCGGTGTGGATGCTGCTGTACAAGCATCCGCGCGACCAGAAGCTGCTGGGCGACGCCGAACGCGATTACATCCTGAGCGGGCAGGAGGCGAAGCACAGCGACGCCGGCGCGCCGAAGCGCAGTTGGGGTGCGATGCTGGGCAGCCGCGACTTCTGGGCGATCGGCATTCCGCGCATTCTTTCCGAGCCGGCCTGGCAAACCTTCAACGCATGGATTCCGCTGTACATGATGACCGAGCGGCACATGAACCTGAAGGAAATCGCGCTGTATGCGTGGATGCCGTTTCTTGCCGCCGACATCGGCTGCGTGCTCGGCGGCTACCTCAGTCCGCTGTTTCATAAGTACGCGAAGGTCTCGCTGTTCACGTCGCGCAAGATGGTTTTCGTCGTCGGCGCGCTGTTCATGATCGGGCCGGCATGTGTCGGGCTGGTCGAGAGTCCCTATGTGGCGGTGGCGCTGCTGTGCGTCGGCGGATTCGCTCACCAGACGTTGTCGGGTGCGTTGTACGCGATCACGTCCGACATGTTCGGCAAGAACGAAGTCGCGACCGCGACGGGCATGGGCGGCATGGCGGGTTACCTGGGCGCTGCCGCATTCACGGCGCTGTTCGGCGTGCTGGTGACGCAGGTCGGCTACAGCCCGCTGTTCGTCGTGCTGGCGGTGTTCGACATCGTTGCGGCTGCGGTGGTGTGCCTGCTCGCGAGAAGCGCCGACAAGACGTCCGAGCCGCGTTGGGTGGCGGCGAGCGCGGCGGCGAAGTGAGTCGCGAGCGGCGGATTCGTTAGCGGATCCGCGGCATGACGGAAATGAAATGGCGGCGTCCGCGGACGCCGCCATTTTTTTGCCGGGCTTCGGATGGATGACTCGCTTAGCGCTGATCGACCACGGTGGTGTTGTAAGTCGTCGATCCGATCACCACGTTCTTCAACGTGATGCCGCTGACGTTGTAGGCATAGATCGGTCCGGGCGTCGCCGAAGTTGCGGGTCCGGCGGCGACCGCCGTCCCCAAGTTGCAGTTCGAGATCGTGACGCCGCTGATCGGCGGAACCGCCGGCGCGGGAGCCGGGCCGTTATAGTCGAAAGCGACGGGCCCCTGGGCCACGATCGCCTGAAAACACGAGCCTGTTACGCCGTTGAGCGTGACGTTGCTCGCCTGCACGTTCGAAATGTTCACGTTCTGCACGACCGCCGGACGCGTGCGAATAGCGTCGTTGGCCGGCTGATAATCGCAGTCGAACGTGATGAGGCCGCCCTGCGCCGCGGACGGATTGGCTGCCGTCGCCGTGACGACGCCCAAGGGCACCGTGCCGTTGATCGGACTGCCGGCGAGCAGCGCACTGCCGTAGCCGCTGGCTTTCAGGCTGACGCCGTTGGGCAG
>Ga0105251_10000185_pt1 | contig 62882 bp, 59 predicted proteins | sample KBSS64metaG_FD_80424 | JGI IMG/M metagenome (GOLD analysis project Ga0105251, IMG submission 80424) | Switchgrass rhizosphere microbial communities from Kellogg Biological Station, Michigan, USA - KBS S6-4 metaG | ecosystem: Host-associated > Plants > Roots > Rhizosphere > Soil | place...
CCGTGCGGCTTCAAATGGGTGACCGAAGCCAAGGCGCACAACCAGGCGCGGCTGATCGTGGTCGACCCGCGTTTTACCCGTACTGCCTCCGTGGCCGATTATTACGCGCCGATTCGCACCGGTAGCGACATCACGTTCATGGGCGGGCTGATCAATTACCTGCTGACCCAAGACAAGATCCAGCACGAATATGTGCGCAACTACACCGATGTCTCGTTCATCGTCAAAGCCGGCTATGGCTTTGAAAACGGCATTTTCAGCGGCTATGACGCGACCAAGCGGGTGTATACGGACAAATCCGGCTGGGGCTACGAGCTGGGCGAGGACGGTTTCGCCAAGGTCGATCCGACCCTGCAGGACCCGCGCTGTGTCTATCAATTGATGAAGCAGCATTACAGCCGCTACACCGCTGACATCGCCAGCCAGATCTGCGGCATGCCCCAGGACCAGATGATGAAGATCTGGCAGGAAATCGCCACCTGTTCGGCCCCCGGCAAGACCATGACGATCCTCTATGCCCTGGGCTGGACTCAGCACTCCATTGGCGCGCAGATCATCCGCAGTGCGGCCATGGTGCAGCTGGTGCTGGGCAATATCGGCATGCCTGGCGGGGGGATGAACGCCTTGCGCGGGCACTCCAACATTCAGGGCCTGACGGACCTTGGGCTGCTGTCCAACTCGCTGCCGGGTTACCTGACCCTGGCCAGCGACGGCGAGCAGGACTACAACGCCTACATCGCCAAGCGCACGCAGAAACCGCTGCGGCCAGGGCAGCTCTCCTACTACCAGAACTACAGCAAGTTCCACGTCAGCCTCATGAAATCCTGGTACGGCGCCAACGCCACGGCCGAGAACAACTGGGGCTATGACTGGCTGCCCAAGCTGGACATCCCCGGCTACGACGTGCCGAAGATGTTCGACATGATGGGCAGCGGCAAGGTCAACGGCTACCTGTGCCAGGGCTTCAACCCGATTGCCGTGCTGCCGGACAAGAACCGCGTGATGAAGGCCCTGGCCAAGCTCAAGTGGCTGGTGGTGATGGACCCGCTGGCCACCGAAACCTCGGAGTTCTGGGACAACGTGGGGCCTTACAACGACGTGCAGAGCGAGAACATCCAGACCGAAGTCATTCGCCTGCCCACCACCTGTTTTGCCGAAGAGGACGGCTCGCTGGTCAACAGCAGCCGCTGGTTGCAATGGCACTTCAAGGGTGCAGAAGGCCCCGGCGAGGCGATCACCGACGTGCGCATCATGAGCGAGCTGTTCCTGCGCCTGCGTAAGATGTATCAGGAGAAGGGCGGGGCCTACGCCGAACCTTTGCTCAAACTCAGTTGGCCGTACAAGATCCCCGAGGAGCCTTCGCCGGAAGAGATCGCCAAGGAGATCAACGGCGCGGCCACCACTGACTTTACCGACGCCTCAGGCGCGGCGGTCAAGGGCGGGGCGCAGTTGACGGCCTTTGCGCAGCTCAAGGATGACGGCAGCACGGCATCGGGTTGCTGAATCTTCTGCGGCAGCTGGACCGAGGCCGGCAACCAGATGGCCCGGCGCGACAACAGCGATCCGTTCGGCATGCACCAGCATCAGGGCTGGGCCTGGGCGTGGCCGAACAACCGGCGCATTCTCCACAACCGCGCCTCGGCCGACGTGCAGGGCAAACCCTGGGATCCGAAGAAGCGCCTGGTGTGGTGGAACGGCAAGGTCTGGACCGGCACCGACGTGCCCGACTTCGTCGCCACCTCAGCACCCGAGGCGGGCATGAACCCGTTCATCATGAACCCCGAAGGCGTGGCGCGATTCTTCGCCGTGGACAAGATGAACGAGGGGCCATTTCCCGAGCACTACGAACCCTTCGAAACACCCATCGGCATCAACCCGCTGCATCCGAACAACAAGCAGGCCACCAGCAATCCGGCCGGGCGCGTGTTCGATTCGGTGTGGGATACGCTGGGCGTGGCCAAGGACTTCCCGTACGCGGGCACCAGCTACCGGCTGACCGAGCATTTCCACTACTGGAGCAAGCATTGCACCCTCAATGCGATCGCCCAGCCGGAGCAGTTCGTCGAGATCGGCGAGGCGCTGGCCAAGGAGAAGGGCATCGTGGCGGGGGATCGGGTGCGGGTCAGCAGCAAGCGCGGTTTCATCGAGGCCGTGGCGGTGGTGACCAAGCGAATTCGCCCTTTGCAGGTGAACAATCAGGTGGTGCATCAGATCGGTATCCCGATCCACTGGGGCTTCACCGGGACCACGCGCAACGGCTACCTGGCCAATACCCTGGTGCCGTTTCTGGGTGACGGTAATTCCCAGACTCCGGAATCCAAGTCGTTTCTGGTCAATTTGGAGAAAGTCTGATGGCCATTCAGGATGTGATTGCCCGCTCGGCCACCACCACGGTGCCGTCTTCGGTGCGCCAGCTTGAGGAAGTCGCCAAGCTGATCGACACCACCAAGTGCATCGGTTGCAAGGCCTGCCAGGTCGCGTGCTCGGAATGGAACGAGCTGCGCGACGAGGTCGGCCACAACCACGGCACCTACGACAACCCGCAGGACCTGAGCGCTCAGACCTGGACCCTGATGCGCTTCACCGAACACGAAACCGCGGATAACAATCTGGAGTGGCTGATTCGCAAGGACGGCTGCATGCACTGCGCCGACCTCGGCTGCCTCAAGGCCTGTCCCAGCCTTGGCGCGATCATCAAGCACGCCAACGGCATCGTCGATTTCAACCAGGACCACTGCATCGGCTGCGGCTACTGCATCACTGGTTGCCCGTTCAACATTCCGCGAATTTCGCAAAAAGACCACAAGGCGTACAAATGTACTCTTTGCTCGGATCGGGTCTCAGTAGGGCTGGAACCGGCCTGCGTGAAAACCTGCCCGACCGGGGCGATCGTCTTCGGCACCAAGGCCGACATGAAGACCCACGCTGCCGAGCGGGTGGTGGACCTCAAGTCCCGTGGCTTTGAAAACGCAGGCCTGTACGACCCGGCCGGGGTGGGGGGCACCCACGTGATGTACGTGCTGCATCACGCTGACGATCCGAAACTGTATGCGGGACTTCCGCTCAATCCGGAAATCAGCCCGCTGGTGGGCTTGTGGAAAGGCGTGACCAAGCCGCTGGGCCTGCTGGCCATAGGGCTGGCGGTGCTGGCCGGGTTCTTCCACTACGTGCGCATCGGCCCGCAACGGGAGGAAGACCCGCACCAGCACGGCAAGGATCCGGACGTGCACGAGGTCGATCCGGCGGTGCATGTCTATGATCCGCGCGGCGCCCAGCCAGTCCAATCAGGACCTGAAGGGGAGCGTCGGCCATGAACGAAAACCGCGAACCGGGCAAGACCATCCTGCGCTATAGCGCCAACGAGCGCACCAACCACTGGATCGTCGCGATCCTGTTTTTCATGGCCGGGCTGTCGGGGCTGGCGCTGTTTCACCCGGCGATGTTCTGGCTGACCAACCTGTTCGGCGGCGGGCCGTGGACGCGCATCCTGCACCCGTTCATGGGCGTGGCGATGTTCGTGTTCTTCCTGGGGCTGGTGTTGCGCTTCTGGCGCGCCAACCTGTTCATCGCCAATGACCGCCTGTGGCTCAAGCGCATCGACCGGGTGATGAAAAACGAGGAGGAGGGCGTGCCGCCGGTGGGCAAATACAACCCTGGGCAGAAACTGCTGTTCTGGACCCTGCTGCTGTGTATGCTCGGGCTGCTGGTCAGTGGGCTGGTGATCTGGCGGGCGTATTTCAGCGAGTACTTCGATATCACGGTGATTCGCCTGGGCGCCCTGATTCATGCGCTGGCGGGATTCGTGCTGATTACCAGCATCATCGTGCACATCTACGCCGGCATCTGGATCAAGGGATCGGTGAGCGCCATGCTTCACGGCTGGGTCAGTCGTCGCTGGGCGAAGAAACACCATGAATTATGGTACCGGCAGGTGGTCGATAAAGAGCAGACACCCACCCGTGTGACGAAAAAAGGATGAACCGTTGAGCCAGATTCTCGAAGCTGGGGAAATCGAAGCGGCGGCCGGTTCGCCGCCGTTTCTGCACTTGCCGCCGCCTGATCTGTTCGCCTTGCGGGCGGCACGCCTGGAGCACCTTGCCCAGGGTCATCCGCTGGCCGCGTATCTGCGCCTGATCGCAAGCCTTAGCCGCGTGCAGCAGGACCTGCTCGATCAGCCCCCGGCGCAATGGACCATGGACGCCCAGAGCCTGGAGCTGTGCCGTAAGCGCGGTTTGCCACCGCTGGCCGCCGACAGCATGGTGCGTCAGGTGCAATGGCAGGTCTGGCTGGATGCGCTGCTTGAACGCTTTCCAGCGTCCGATTCTGCCCAGGTGAGCCAGGCCCTGGCCCGCCTGCGTGAGGCTAATGAGGGGCAGCGCAGGGCCTGGGCCTTGATGCTGCTGGGCGGCCAGTTCACAGGCCTGCCGCCTGCGCTGGTGCCGTTCCTTGGTGCAGCCTTGCAGGCGGCGTGGACTCATTGGCTGCTCATGCTGCCGACCCATGAGTTCAAGGCCTGCGACGCGCGGAGCCTGTGCCCGGCCTGTGGTTCACCGGCCATGGCCGGGGTACTGCGTCACCGGGGCAAATACAATGGCCTGCGCTATCTGGCCTGTTCGCTGTGTGCCTGCGAGTGGCACGTGGTGCGGGTCAAGTGCGTGTACTGCGAGCAGAGCAAGGGCCTCAAATACATGAGCCTGGACAGCGATCGCGTGGCCGTGGACAAGACGCCGTTGCGGGCCGAGGTCTGTCCGGGGTGCAACACCTACTTGAAGCAGATTTACCTTGAGTACGATGCGTACGCAGAGCCGCTGTCAGCTGATCTTGCGAGCCTTGCGCTGGACATGCGCCTGGAGCTGGAAGGCGTCGCTCGCATGGCGCCGAACCTGATGCTGGCGCCGGGAGGGGAGTGAGATAGGCGGCTACACTGATGCCATGCCGTTCTCCGTAGCAGTCCGGCTTGCCGGCGTCAGCGATCTTGAGGACGCCCCCGCCGGCAAGCCGTGCTGCTACGAGGTCGCGAACATTCATACATTTTGCGTCCAGCATTGGCCCCGTTGCAGTCCGGCTTGCCGGCGGGAAGGGCTGAAGACAGGCATGAGTCCAGACGAACGTCACCCCCCACCACTGAACCTGACACCGTTTGAACTGTCAGTAGACCACTGTGCGCGCAGCGTATCGCGCGCCGCCGCCCGGTTTTTGTCCATTGCACGGGGCCCGACCATCCGGCCTTTCTTTTTTTATTTTTTGTTGAAGATCATCCATGTCTCTATCTCCTGATCGCGCCTGCACCCCTCAAGTCTCCCCACTGCCGGGCGTTCGCCGCCGTTTGCTCGGCATCGGCCTGGTGAGCACGCTGCTGTCGCTGGGCCTGTCGGGCCAAGCGCTGGCGGAAGGCAAGGATCGCTGGGTGGCCGACACCTTGAGCACCTACGTGCGCAGTGGACCGACCGATGGCTATCGCATCGTCGGCACGCTGAAGTCCGGGCAGAAGGTCGAGCTGTTGACCACCCAGGGCGATTACAGCCAGGTAAAGGGCACTTCCGGTGACACCGTCTGGATTCCATCCTCCGAACTCCAGGAAGTACCCGGCCCGGCTGAGCGTCTGCCGCAACTGACGCAGCAAGTGGCTGACCTCAGCGCACAACTGAAGACCATCGACGACGACTGGAAAACCAAGGTCCAGGGCATGCAGGAAACCCTCGACTCGCGCAAGAAGCTGGTGGATGAACTGGAGTCGCGCACCAAGGACCTCAACGCCCAGTTGACCGACGCCCAGTCCGAATTGCGCTCCACCCAGGCCAAGCTGGGTGACGAGAACAATCAGGTGCTGATGCGCTACATGGTCTACGGCGGCAGCATTGCCGGCGCGGGCCTGCTGCTGGGGCTGATCCTTCCGTCGCTGACCCGTGGTCGCAAGCGTAACGATCGCTGGTTCTGACCGGCGCCACAGTTGAATCCGGTATCACCTCGCACCCGTAGCAGTCCGGCTTGCCGGCGATGGGTCTTCAAGATCGCTGACGCCGGCGAGCCGGACTGCTACGTTCGGTGTCGATGCGGGCATTCGCATTTGGCCGGGGATTATCGGAAATATTCTGTCAAACTCTCTTTCAGGCGCTACTTTTACAGGGCCTCGATTGAACATCGAGGCCCCTACCAAAAGAAGAAGAGAGTTGCCCCATGAAGTACGAACCCTTGGCCAAGTCGCTCGTCGCGACGGCACTGACCCTGGCTTTTTCCTGCTCCTACGCTGCCTCTGTGGCACCGGTTGCCGCTGAAAACGGCATGGTGGTCACCGCACAACACCTGGCGACACACGTGGGTGTCGATGTTCTCAAATCCGGTGGCAACGCGGTAGACGCTGCCGTTGCCGTGGGCTATGCGCTGGCGGTGGTGTATCCCGCAGCGGGTAACCTGGGCGGTGGCGGTTTCATGACCGTGCAACTGGCCGATGGCCGCAAGACTTTCCTCGATTTCCGCGAAAAGGCGCCGCTGGCCGCCACCGCCAACATGTACCTGGACAAGGACGGCAACGTCGTCCCCGACCTTAGCTCCAAGGGCCACCTGGCGGTCGGGGTGCCGGGCACGGTGTCTGGCATGGAGCTGGCGCTGAGCAAATACGGCACCAAAAAACGCGCCGAAATCATCGCACCGGCGATCAAGCTGGCTGAAAACGGATTTGCGCTGGAGCAGGGCGACGTCGATCTGCTGGACTACGCCACCAAGGAATTCCAAGCCGACAAGGATCTCTCCGGAATCTTCCTGAACAAGGGCCAGCCGCTGAAAGTCGGCGACAAGCTGGTGCAGAAGGATCTGGCAAAAACCCTTAAGGAAATTTCCGCCAAGGGCAGCGATGGGTTCTACAAAGGCTGGGTCGCCAAAGCTATTGTCGATTCAAGCAAGGCGGGCAAGGGCATCATCGTCCAGGCTGACCTGGATAAATACAAAACCCGCGAACTGGCGCCCATCGAGTGTGATTATCGTGGATACCACGTGGTTTCCGCGCCACCACCCAGCTCGGGCGGCGTGGTCATCTGCGAGATCATGAACATCCTCGAAGGCTACCCGATGAAGGATCTGGGCTATCACTCAGCCCAAGGCCTGCATTACCAGATCGAGGCCATGCGTCACGCTTACGTGGACCGCAACAGCTACCTGGGCGATCCGGACTTCGTGAAGAACCCCATCGCCCACCTGCTTGACCGCGACTACGCCGCCAAGCTGCGTGCCGCCATCGAACCGCAAAAAGCCGGTGACTCCCAGGCCATCAAACCGGGCGTTGCACCTCACGAGGGCAATAACACCACCCATTACTCGATCGTCGACAAGTGGGGCAACGCCGTTTCGGTCACCTACACCCTCAACGACTGGTTCGGCGCGGGCGTGATGGCGAGCAAGACCGGGGTGATCCTCAACGACGAAATGGACGACTTCACCTCCAAGGTCGGCGTGCCGAACATGTACGGCCTGATCCAGGGCGAGGCCAACGCTATCGCACCGGGCAAGGCGCCGCTGTCGTCGATGAGCCCGACCATCGTCACCAAGGATGGCAAGACCGTTATGGTGGTGGGTACGCCGGGTGGTAGCCGGATCATCACCGCGACATTGCTGACCATGCTCAACGTCATCGACTACGGCATGAACATCCAGGAAGCGGTGGACGCGCCGCGTTTCCATCAGCAGTGGATGCCGGAAACCACCAACCTGGAAACCTTCGCGGTCAGCCCTGACACCCAGAAGATTCTGGAAAGCTGGGGCCACAAGTTCGCCGAGCCTCAGGACGCCAACCACTTGGCTGCCATTCTGGTGGGCGCGCCGTCATTGGGTGGCAAACCGGTGGGCAACAACCGTTTCTACGGGGCGAACGATCCGCGTCGCAATACCGGGCTTTCGTTGGGGTATTGAGCCTTAACCGTTGCCGACGGGCGCTCTCAAGCACGCCTCGCCGGCAAGCCGGACTGCTACGGGAGCGCGGGATGGCTGCCGGGATCGGAACTGGGGGAGCGGGCTTGCCCGCGAAGGCGTCAGGGATGACGCTTCGATGTAGCTTGATACACCGCATTCGCGGGCAAGCCCGCTCCCACAGGTTATCGATACACCCCGTCCTTTGTGAACACCCCGATCCCGTAGCAGTGGGAAGTCTGCATTTGAAATGTTATGTTATAACTATCAAATGCGCTTCGAGACTTCATCCTTCCCATGAACAATCCGCTTCCCGACGTTGCCTCTTCCGAATTGTCCCAAGCCCTGCTGCCGCTCGACTGGGTCGGCATGCAGGGCATCGACATCCCCCTGACCCTCGACGAGCCCGGTGCCGCCGCTCCGGTTCACGCCCGTGCCGATTTGCACGTGGATCTGCCGGTGCCGCAGATCAAGGGCATTCACATGTCGCGGCTGTACACGCTGCTCGACCGTTTTGCCGAGCATCAGGCCGTAAGCCCGGCAAGTCTCGCTGCGCTGCTGGAGTTGATGGTTGCCAGCCACGCCGATTGCCACAGCGCCCAGGCCAGGCTGCGCCTGACCTTCGATCTGTTGTGCAAACGCCCGGCGCTGGTCACCCAGGGCTTGAGCGGCTGGAAATCCTATCCGGTGGTGATCGACGCGCAATGGCAGCAGGGCCGTCTGTTGCTCGAAGTGGGCGTCGAGGTGACCTATTCATCGACCTGCCCGTGCTCGGCGGCGCTGTCCCGGCAACTGCTGGAACAGGCGTTCATCCTGCACTTCGGCGCAGGTCCCGTGGACAGCACGCAGGTGTCCGCCTGGTTGCGGAACAACGGCTCCCATGCCACGCCGCACAGCCAGCGCAGCGTGGCCCGGGTTCAAGTGCGGATCGACGAGGACGCCGAGCGCCTGGGATTGCACAGCCTGATCGATCTGATCGAGGACGCCCTCGGCACACCGGTGCAGACGGCGGTCAAGCGCGCCGACGAACAGGCCTTCGCCCGGCTCAACGGGCAGAACCTGATGTACGTCGAGGATGCGGCGCGCAAGGTTCAGCAAGCGCTGGCCATGGGTTTTCCGGTGAGCAGCGTGTCGGTCAGGCACCTCGAAAGCCTGCACCCCCATGATGCCGTGGCGTCGTCGTCCATGGGGCGGACGCCGGCGTTCCAGGCTGTGGGGGAGGGGCGCCGTCCATGAGCCGTTTCCAGTCCGTATTGCCGGCGATCCAGACCCGATTGCAATCGATCGACGCCCTGCGGGGCCTCATCATCGTGTTCATGCTGCTGGATCACGTGCGCGAAACCTTCTTCCTGCACCGTCAGGTGTCCGATCCGATGGACGTCGCCAGCACCAGCCCGGAATTGTTCGTGAGCCGCACCCTGGCGCATTTCTGCGCGCCGCTGTTCGTGTTTCTGACCGGGCTTTCGGCGTTTCTCTACGGCGAGCGTCATCCAGAACCGGGGCAGGTCAGCCGTTTCCTGTTCGTTCGTGGGTTGGTGCTGATTGCGCTGGAGGTGACGCTGGTCAACTTCGCCTGGACCTTCCAGTTCCCGCCCGCTGTGATCTACCTGCAAGTGATCTGGGCCATCGGCCTGAGCATGATCGCACTCGCAGCGCTGGTCGCCTTGCCGCGCTTGGCCCTTGCCGCTTTGGGCATCGCAATCATCGCCGGGCACAACATGCTCGATACCCTGCATTTCGGGACTGATTCGCTGATGCACATTCCCTGGGCCGTATTGCACGACCGCGGCTGGATCGAGGTGGGCGAGAGCCTGCGCCTGCGCACCTCGTATCCATTGTTGCCGTGGATCGGCGTCATCGCGGTGGGTTATGCCGCCGGGCCGTGGTTCGCCCGTGGCGCAGATGCAAACAAGCGCCAGATCAACCTGGTCGCCTGGGGCTTTGGCCTGCTGGCGCTGTTCCTGGCCTTGCGCGGTATCAACGGTTACGGCGAGAAGCCCTGGATGCCCGGCGACACCATGACCCTGACGTTGATGAGCATTTTCAACATCACCAAGTACCCGCCATCGCTGCTGTTCCTGAGCCTTACGCTGGGCGTGGGCCTGCTGATGCTGGCGTGGCTGGAGCGCGCCGGGTCGTCGAAATGGCTCAAGCCTCTGGTGATTTTTGGCGCCGCGCCGATGTTTTTCTACCTGTTGCACCTGTACGTGCTCAAGGTGCTGTACCTGATCGCCGTCGCGCTGTGGGGGCAGAATCAGGGCCGTTACTTCGGCTTCGATTCGGTCACGGCGGTGTGGCTGTGCGCTGCGGTGCTGATCGTGGCCCTGTTCCCGACCGTGCGTTGGTTCGCCGAGCTCAAGGCCCGGCGCCGCGACATCACCTGGCTCAAGTATTTCTGACGAGCAGGCTGCGTTCCATCCGCGCCAGTGCTTCTTCGAGCATTGGTCGCGGGCAGCCAAAGTTCAGGCGCACGAACTGCCCGCAGTCATCGCCGAATTCCAGACCTGCGCTCAGCGCCACTTTCGCCTGTTCAAGGAAAAACCGCTGCGGGTTCTCGATGCCCAGCCCCGAGCAATCCAGCCACGCCAGAAAGGTGCTCTGCGGCAGGTTCATGGCAATGCCGGGGAAACGGGTCTTGATGGCGTGGGCCAGATAGTCGCGGTTGTCCTGCAGGTAAGCCATGACCTGGGTAAGCCAGGGCCCGCCTTCGCTGTAGGCTGCCTGAGTGGCTACATAGCCGAGCACGTTGACGCTGTCGACCAGGCCGCGCTGTCCGCCGTTGAAGCGCTTGCGCAGCTCAGGGTTCTGCACGACGGCGAAGGCGGTCTTCATCCCGGCGATGTTCCAGGCCTTGCTGGCGGACATCAGCGTGACTGTCCGCGCGGCGAATTCCGGGCTCAAGGCTGCGATGGGGGTGTGCTTGCGGCCGTCGAACAGGATGTCGGCGTGAATTTCATCGGAGATGATCAGCACATCGCGATCGACACAGGCCTGGCCGATGGCGCGCAATTCCTCGCGTTCGAAGACCTTGCCCAGCGGGTTATGCGGGTTGCTCAGCAGCAAGGCGCGGGCGTCGGACAGGGTGTTTTGCAGGGCGCTGATGTCGGTGTGATAGTTGCCATCTGCATCGGCAAGCAACGGCAGATCGATCCGCGCCAAGTCCCAGTTGCCGGGGGCATCCAGCAGCGGCGAGTAATTCGGCGTTTGCACCACGACTGCGCTGTCAGGCTGGACCAGCGCATTGAGCGCCATGTTCACCCCAGGCTCCACGCCCGGCAGAAACACCAGGTCCTCAGACGCGATGTGCCAGCCATACTGGTCGGCCAGGCGGCTCACCAGCGTTTGCCGCAGACGTTCCTGGGCCACCGAGTAACCAAGCAGCGGATGCTCCAGACGATTCTTCAGCGCCTGCATGATCGGCTCGGCCACCGCGAAGTCCATGTCCGCTACCCACATCGGCAACACGTCCTGCGGGTACAGGCTCCACTTCTTGCTGCCGGTGTTCAGGCGCTGATAAACGCTGTTCAGGTCCATGCTCATGACTGTCTCGGAAAAACGGATGAGCGATTGTGCCAGAGAGTGGGGTGGCTGTCTGGCGGTCGGGGCCCTGTTTTCAGAGGCGTTGGCAAGTTTTCCGCGAATTGAGGTGTAACCTTTTTAGGTTACTTTTCCGAAAGTAACCTAAAAAGGTTACTTTTTTCGTTTTTGGCCTATAGTGGTCGTTATCGCAATCTCCTTTATGGGCCTCCCATGAGCACCAAAGCCGTACTGACTGGCGATCTGATGCAATCACAGACCGTCAGCGACACCCATGCCTACCTCGACGGGCTCAAGAGCGTCCTTTCGCAACTGAAGAAGCCTTATGGCCTGACTGTCGATACATTCAGGGGTGATGGTTTTCAAGTAGACCTGAAACACGTCGCCAAGGCGTTTGAATGTGCGCTGGCGATTCGTGCGGGGTTGATCTCGGCGAGCCCGACAGGGGAGCGCTGGGACGCGCGGATTGCCATTGGCATTGGCGGCGCGGCGTCCGCAGGCGGCTACGGCGAAGCTTTCGTGCTGTCGGGGCAGGGGCTCGATGGCATGAAAAAATTGACCTTGGGGCTGTTCAGTCATGACGAACTGTTGCAGCGCGGTGCCGGGCTGGTAACCGAGTTTGTCGCCGCCGTCGTCGACAAATGGACGGTGGTGGAGGCCCAGGCCTATTACGCGCATCTCCTGGATGGCGGCGACCAGCAAAGCATCGCCGAGCAACTGGGCAAATCCAGGGTCGCGGTCAACAAGGCGTTGCAGCGCGGGCAGGCACGTTTGCTGGACCGTTACCTGGCCTGTACCGGCCAATGGCTGCTGGAGGTGGTCGATGCGTGATGCTTCTACCGTCCTGCTGGCGCTGATTCTGGTCAACCTGCTGCTGGAGTTCCTGTTCGGTAAATGGCAGGACCATCGAGGTCAATCGCCGAGTTTGGCGTTAAAGGGACTGCAAGCGCTGGTGCAGGGCGCGGCGGTCGCTGTCTTGGTGTTTGCGTTCGATCGCCACGGGCTACCGGCGCTGGGCGCAGGCCTGGGGTTTGCGTTGAGCCGGGCGTTGATCGGCTGGCTAATGACGAAGGTCAGATCGGCATTTGCCTTCGTGCTGCAGTTCGGCTTGCAGGTCAGTGCACTGACGGTGATCTGGCTCAGTGCCGAAGGGTACTGGAACTGGGCCTGGGAGCTGTGCAAAACCCAGTTCACCGGCCACAACCTGCTGGTGCTGCTGGCGTATGTCCTGGTGTTGCGCCCGGCCTCGGCGCTGACCGGCGCGGTGTTGACGCCGTTCATGGCGGCCGTCGAGGCCAGCAGCAAGGATTCACTGAAGAAGGCAGGCACCTGGATCGGCTACCTGGAGCGGGTGTTGATTCTGACGTTCGTGCTGCTGGAACAGTGGTCCGCCATCGGCTTTCTGCTCACGGCCAAGAGCATCCTGCGGTTCAACGACATCAAGGGTGCAGACCAGCGTCCGCTCAGCGAATACGTGCTCCTCGGCACGCTGGTGAGTTTCACGGTGAGCATCGCGATTGGCTTGGCGGAGCTCAAACTCTCAGGAAAGTAACCTCTACGGGTTACTTTTCGTAATGTAACCCGTATAGGTTACAGCTCACCAGAAGGTCGTGGCCTGGCTGCTCAACCGCTGGGCGATCACGGCGATGGCTTTTTCCACGTCTGCGGCCTGGGTGTAGCGGCCCAGGCTCAGGCGCAGGCTGCTGCCGGCCTGTGCCTGGCTCAGGCCCAGCGCCAACAGCACGTGGGAAGCGCCGCTGCTGGCCGAATTGCAGGCCGACGTCGATGACACCGCAATATCGCCCGCCAGGCTCAGGGCGTTGAAGCCGGCCTTGTCGACGCAGATGTTCAGCGTGTGGGGCACGCGCTGAAGCGGATCGCCATTGAGGCTGACTCCCGGCAATTGCAGCAGACCTTCGCGCAATTGGGTCGACAGCTCGGAAATACGCTGAACTTCATCAACCATCTCGGCGCTGGCCAGCGCGTACGCCGAGCCCATGCCGACGATCTGGTGAGTGGCCAGGGTGCCGGAGCGGAAACCCTGCTCATGGCCGCCGCCGTGGATCTGCGCTTCGAGCAGCGGGCGGGCGCGTTCGCCGACGTACAGCGCGCCAATGCCCTTGGGGCCGTAAATCTTGTGGGCGGAAAACGACATCAGGTCCACGGCCAGCGCATTCAAGTCAATGCCCAGCTTGCCTGCGCCTTGCGCGGCATCGACGTGGAAAATCGCACCGTGCTCACGTACCAGCTCGCCGATGGCGGCAATGTCGGTCAGCGTGCCCAGCTCGTTGTTCACCATCATCAGCGACACCAGCAGGGTGTCTTCGCGCAGAGCCTGGCGCACGGCTTCGGGCTGGATCAGCCCTTGGTGGTCAGGCTCGAGCCAGGTCACCGGGAAGCCGGCCTGTTCCAGCTGCGAAACGGTGTCGACCACCGCCTTGTGTTCGATGCGGCTGGTGATGAGGTGGCGGCGCGGGCCCTTGGCGCTCTGGGCGATGCCCTTGATGGCGAGGTTGTTGGATTCAGTGGCACCTGAGGTCCAGATGATCGATTCGGCGCCGCAGCCCACCAGTTCAGCGACCTGACGCCGCGCCAGCTCGACGGCCTGGCGGGCCTGGTTGCCGTAGCCGTGGGAGCTTGAGGCCGGATTGCCAAAGGTGCCTTCGCGGCCCAGGCAGGTAACCATGGCCTGAATGACGCGATCATCGACAGGGGTGGTGGCGGCGTAATCGAAGTAACAGGGAAGGGTGCTCATTGGAGGAAAATCCGTACTGTCCATAATGCAGAAAATACTACTAGCGCCGACCTGAAAAAAAATTGATAACTCGACGCAGATTCACGCACTGAATAGATTATTTTTCTCCTGGGTCCCTCATTTGGAGAATAAGATTTCAAGCAACCTGCCAAATGGGCTTATGCTTATCGCATTCGGCAATAACGCTGCGTATGGGGTGACTTTTGACCATGGACAAGTTCGACCAGGCGATTCTCAGGATTCTGCAAGCCGACTGCACGCGGCCCATCGCCGAGATCGCCGACAGCATCGGCCTGGGCAGCACCGCCTGCTGGCGCAGGGTTCAGAAGCTCGAAGAGCAAGGCATGATTCGCGGCCGGGTGGCCTTGCTCGACCCGGCGCAGTTGAACGTCGCGGTCACGGTTTTCGCTGCCATCCGCACCAACCAGCACAACGCCCAATGGCTGGGCAGCTTCCACGACCTGATCGCGACCTTGCCCGAAGTGGTGGAGTGCTACCGCATGGCCGGGGATACCGATTACATGCTGCGCATCGTGGTGCCAGACATCGCCGGTTATGACGCGGTGTACAAGAAGCTGATTCAACTGTCGGGCATCACCGACATCAGCTCCAGCTTCGCCATGGAGCAGATCAAGTCCACGACGCAGTTGCCGTTGACCTACACCACCTGAGCGCTTGTCACCATGGCGAATGCGCCCCCTGTGGGAGCGGGCTCGCCCGCGAATGCGTCGGACATGATGCATCGACGGTGGCAGACCCACCAGCTTCGCGGGCAAGCCCGCTCCCACAGAAGGGTGATGTGAGGTGTATCGGAAATTTAGCGGGGCTCTAACCTTATAAACAAACGGTATTTCACACACGGCTCTTAGGTTCATAAGGTCACGTCATAACTCGTGATAACAAGTGATCGCCATGACCGATTCCGCCAACACCCTCTCACCGATTTCCAGCGTGCCGTTGCACACCCAACTGCGTGATCTGCTGCGCGCCCGCATTCTGGATGGCGAATACCAGCCCAACAGCCAGATGCCCTCGGAAAGCGAGCTGGGCGCGGTGTTCAAGGTCAGCCGCATCACCGTGCGCCAGGCCCTGGGTGATCTGCAGAAAGAGGGGCTGATCTTCAAGATCCACGGCAAGGGCACTTTCGTCTCCAAGTCCAAGGCGTTCCAGAACGTCAGCACCCTGCAAGGCCTGGCCGAATCCATGACCGGACGCGGTTATGAGGTCATCAACCGTCTGCGCAGCCTGCGCTTCGTGCCCGCCGACAAACTCGTCGCCGAGCGCCTGAACCTGGAAGTGGGTGAGACCGTGGCGCAGATCAAGCGCGTGCGGCTGATCAATCGCGAGCCGGTATCGCTGGAAGTGACCTGGCTGCCCAAACACTTGGGCGAGCGGCTGGAGAGCGCCGATCTTGTCACCCGCGACATCTTTCTGATCCTGGAAAACGACTGCGGCCTGTCCCTGGGGCATGCGGACCTGGCCATCGATGCGGTGCTGGCCGACGAGGACCTGACCGCTGCACTGAACGTCGAGGCCGGCTCGCCGATCATGCGCATCGAACGCCTGACCCATACCGCAGACGGCACGCCCGTGGATTTCGAACACCTTTACTACCGCGGCGATGCATTCCAGTACCGCCTGCGGATCGACCGTCAGCGAGAGGCCCAGTCATGACGCGCCAGACCCTTGAACAGGAATACGACATCGTTGTAATCGGAGGAGGCACCGCCGGCCCCATGGCCGCGATCAAAGCCAAGGAGCGCAACCGCGATTTGCGGGTATTGCTGATCGACAAGGCCAACGTCAAGCGCAGCGGTGCGATCAGCATGGGCATGGACGGGTTGAACAACGCCGTGATTCCCGGCCACGCCACACCTGAGCAGTACACCAAGGAAATCACCATCGCCAATGACGGCATCGTCAACCAGGCGGCGGTGTATGCCTACGCGACCCACAGCTTCGAGACCATCGAGCAACTGGACCGCTGGGGCGTGAAGTTCGAAAAGGACGAAACCGGCGACTACGCGGTGAAGAAGGTCCACCACATGGGCGCCTACGTGCTGCCGATGCCCGAGGGCCACGACATCAAGAAGGTGCTCTACCGCCAGTTGAAGCGGGCGCGGGTGAGCATTACCAATCGCGTGGTCTGCACCCGGCTGTTGACCGACGCACAAGGCGCGGTCAACGGGGTGATGGGCTTCGATTGCCGGACCGCGGATTTTCACGTCATCAAGGCCAAGGCCGTGATCCTGGCCTGTGGTGCGGCGGGGCGCCTGGGCCTGCCGGCGTCGGGTTATCTGATGGGCACCTACGAGAATCCCACGAATGCCGGGGACGGCTACGCCATGGCCTATCACGCAGGAGCGGAGCTGGCGAACCTGGAGTGCTTCCAGATCAACCCGCTGATCAAGGACTACAACGGTCCGGCCTGCGCCTACGTCACCGGGCCACTGGGCGGCTACACCGCGAACAACAAGGGCGAACGCTTCATCGAGTGCGACTACTGGAGCGGGCAGATGATGTGGGAATTTCATCAGGAGCTGGAAAGCGGCAACGGCCCAGTGTTTCTCAAGCTCGATCACCTGGCCGAGGAAACCATCCAGAACATCGAGCAGATCCTGCACAGCAACGAGCGCCCCAGCCGTGGCCAGTTCCACGCCAACCGCGGCACCGACTACCGCAGCCAGATGGTGGAAATGCACATCTCGGAAATCGGCTTTTGCAGCGGCCACTCGGCGTCCGGGGTGTGGGTCAACGAGCGCGCGGAAACTTCGGTCAAGGGGCTGTATTCGGCAGGCGACATGGCGGCCGTGCCCCACAACTACATGCTGGGGGCCTTTACCTACGGCTGGTTTGCCGGCAACAACGCGGCCGATTACGTCGCCGGGCGGGGCTTTAGCGAACTGGACGCCGGGCAGATCGAACGCGAGCAGGCGCGGGTCTATGCACCGCTTGATCGCGAACACGGCCTGCCGCCTGCCCAGGTCGAGTACAAGCTGCGCCGCTTCGTCAACGACTACCTGCAACCGCCCAAGGTGACCAAAAAGATGCAGCTGGGCCTGGAGCGTTTCTCGCAGATCGAGCACGACCTGGACCAACTCAAGGCCAATAACCCCCATGAGTTGATGCGGGCCATGGAAGTCAGTGTGATTCGCGACTGCGCGGAAATGGCCGCCAGGGCTTCGCTGTACCGCGCCGAGAGTCGTTGGGGGCTGTATCACCACCGGGTCGATCACCCCCAGCGCAACGACCGCGACTGGTTCTGTCACTGCCACCTGAAGAAGGGCGAAGACGGAAGCATGGAAAGCTTCAAAAAGCCGGTCGAGCCCTACATCGTGGCGCTGGATGCCGATGAAATGCAGGCCTATGACCGCCTGCGCGTAGGCGCCGACGCTGCCTGATCTGTTCGCCGCACCGCCTGTTCAAAGAGAGAGCGCGATACGCGCCAAGGATCCCGTGAAATGGCCTACCAGCCCCAGGAAGTGTTCTTCCGCTCCAACGCTCCGGTGACCATCGACGAAGACAAGTGCATCGCCGAGAAAGGCTGCACGGTCTGTGTCGACGTGTGCCCGATGGACCTCCTGGCCATCAATCCGGCAACCCAGAAAGCCTACATGGCCTTCGACGAATGCTGGTACTGCATGCCCTGCGAGAAAGACTGCCCCACAGGGGCCGTCAAGGTCGAGATTCCGTATCTGTTGAGCTGATACCCGAACCTTGTAAACCAAAGCCATCCGGACACCCCGGACGCCCGAGCCTTACCCCCCTCGTTTCCCACCGCGCCCGATCGCGGCGGAGACGACATTCCAACATTGATTCGAGGGGACACACCCATGCTACTGCGCGCCACACTGGCCAGCCTCGTGCTGGCAACCCTGAGCCTGTCTGCGCAGGCCCAGACCATCCGCATCGCCATCGGCACCCAGGACACCACCATCAACTGCGCCGCTGGCGGCCTGTTGATCCGTGAACTGGGGCTGCTGGACAAGTACCTGCCCCATGACGGCAAGTACAAGGACGCGACCTACGACATCCAGTGGAAAAACTTCACCAGCGGCGCGCCGCTGACCAACGAGATGGTCGCGGGCAAGCTCGACTTCGGCGCCATGGCCGACTTCCCGGGTTCGTTCAACGGCGTGGCATTCGAGGCGGCGGGCAAGCACAGCCTGTTCATCAGCGTGCTGTCGGGCAATATCAAGGGCAGCGGCAACGGCATTGTGGTGCCGACCGACTCCAGCGCCCAGTCGCTGGCTGACTTGAAGGGCAAGACCATTTCCGTACCGTTCGCCTCCACGGCCCACGGCATGTTGCTGCGTGCGGTGGCGGCGCAGGGCTGGGACCCGCTCAAGGACGTCAACATCATCGCCCAGGCGCCTGAAGTGGCGGGCTCGGCGCTGCAGGCCAACAAGATCGATGCCCACGCCGACTTCGTGCCGTTCGCCGAACTGTTCCCCAACCGTGGCTTCGCCCGCAAGATCTATGACGGCTCGCAGTCCAACGCCCCGACCATGCACGGTGCGCTGGTGGACGAAAGCTACGCCAGGCAGTACCCGGAAGTGGTGGTCGCGTACCTGCGCGCCGGGATCGAAGCCAGCCAGCTGCTGGCCGCAGAGCCTGAGAAATACAGCGAGCTGATCGAAAAAGTCACCGGCGTTGAGGCCGAGGTCAATTACCTGTTCCACGGCCCGCTGGGCCTGCAGACCCGCGACCAGACCTGGAAACCTGAATACCGCCAGGCCGTCGGCACCGCCATCGACACCCTCAAGCTGCTCAAGAAGGCCGATCGCGGCCTGGACCTGAACGCATTCATCGACGATCAGTACATTCGTGCCGCGTACAAGGCATCGGGTCTGGATTACACCGCGCAGCTGGCCAACTACGCGCAGACCCCGCTCAAGGCCGATGACGCGCTGACCGGCAAGCCGATCACCGAGTTCAGCCATGTCACGCAAATTTGGGTCAGGGGCGAGCCAAAGGTGCGCAGCTACGTCTCTGCCGAAAACGCCTTCACCGCGCTGCAAGCCTTGAAGAAGGAAGGCAAGGAAATCCGTGCGGTGTATGCCCAGGCCGAGGGCAGCGGCATCAAGCTGCTGGCCAACCAGGCCTGGTTCGCCTCTGACAGCAAGGGGCGACTGAACGCCTTCCTGCTCAAGGGCCAGGCCCAGCAGTTCGCCCAAGGGCAGGGCGGCAAGGTGCTGGACTTCACTGACGCCAGCGCCCAAGCCGCTGTGGCCAGCCGCTAAAACGCTAATACGAGAGATTCTATCCATGCCCTCATTGCGCTGGATTTCACGCTTCATGTCCGTGTTGCTGTGTCTGCTGTTCTGGCACCTGGCAGCAAGTCATCACTGGAACCTGGGGTTAGTGACGTTTGCCAACGTGCCGACGCCGCTGGCCGTCATCGAGGCCGCAGTGAATCTGCTGGATTCCGGCCGCCTCATGCAGCACCTGAGTGCCAGTCTGGGCCGGGTGTTTGCCGGTTATCTGGCGGCCGTGGTGATGGGTGTGGGGCTGGGCGTCTGGATTGGCCGTTCGCGCTGGGCGGAGGATGTGTTGCTGCCGCCGCTTGAAGTGCTGCGGCCAATCCCGGCGGTGGCGTGGATTCCGCTGGCGATCCTGATGTTTCCCTCGTCGGAGTTGTCGATGGTGTTCATCACCTTTACCGGCGCGCTGTTTCCGATCCTGCTCAATACCGTGCATGGCGTCGAGGGCGTCGACCCACGGCTGATTGCCTCGGCCAGAAGCCTGGGCGCCCGCAAAGGCTCGATTCTGCTGGAAGTGATCCTGCCGGGCGCCGCACCGAGCATCATCACGGGCCTGGCCATCGGTATGGGCACTTCGTGGTTCTGCCTGGTGACCGCCGAGATGATTTCCGGGCAGTTCGGCATCGGTTACTACACCTGGGAGTCGTACACCATCCAGAACTACCCCGACATCGTCGTCGGCATGTTGCTGATCGGCCTGTTGGGCATGGGCAGCAGCCTGCTGATCAAACGCCTGGGGCTGATCCTCACGCCCTGGCACCGACCACGAGGAAAAGCCTGATGAAAATGAATGAAAGCCCCGGCGGGCGCATTGGCGTGCGCGGGGTTTCGATCACCCTGGGTGAAGGGCAAGCTGCGTTCGAAGCCGTTCAGGGCCTGGATTGCCAGATCGAGTCCGGCCAGTTCGTGTGCATCCTAGGCCCGTCCGGCTGTGGCAAATCCACCGTGCTCGGCGCCTTGGCCGGGCATCTTCAGCCTGCGGCGGGCAGTTTGCAGGTCGATGGTGCAGCGGTGCAGGGCCCATCGCCACAGCGCGGCATGGTGTTTCAGCAGCACACGCTGTTCCCCTGGCGCACGGTGCGCGAGAACGTCGCCTTTGGCCTGAAGATGAGCGGCGTGGGCAAGGCCGAGCGGCTCGCCGCCGCCGATGAAATGCTGGCACTGGTGGGGCTGGAGGGTTTTGCCGGGCACTGGCCGCATCAACTGTCTGGCGGGATGCAGCAGCGGGTGGAAATCGCTCGGGTGCTGATCAATCGCCCGCGCCTCTTGCTGATGGACGAACCCTTTGGCGCGCTGGACGCGTTGACCCGCATGAAGATGCAGGAATTGCTGCTGGATATCTGGACGCGCATTCGCACCACGGTGGTGTTCGTCACCCACGACATCGACGAGGCGTTGTTTCTGGCCGACCGGATTCTGGTCATGAGTTCCCGTCCCGGGCGTTTCATCGAAGACCTGCGCCTGGATTTCCCCCGGCCTCGCAGCACCGGGTTGCTCACCAGCGCGCCGTTTTCCAGGCTCAAGCGCCATTGCCTCGAGCTGCTGCACCATGAGGATGGCAGGCAACTGCCGCGCCTGAACCCTCTCGGGCTTCCCAATGATCACGACGGACTGCGACTGGCCTTATGAGTGCCCCTATGAATGACCTGACCTGTAACTTTGACGACATCGAGCACCCCGACATCCTGGCCCTGCAACCACGCCTTCAGGATCCCGACGCGGGCGTGCGCCGCATTGCCCTGATCGAATTGGCGGACCTTGAAGAACCGGAGGGGTTGTTCTGGCTGATCGATCGCCTGGCCCACGATCCTGCCGAACCAGTGCGGGCCCAGGCCGCTGCCTTGCTGGAAGCCTGGGAAGAGCCCGAGGTGGTGCAGGCGCTGTGCGAGGCGCTGACCGACCCCGAAGCGTCGGTACGTGAAGCAGCGGCGCAGAGCCTCAGCGTGCTCAAGACGCAGGAGGCGGGCAGGGTGATCCTGCCGTGGGCGGCTCATCAGGATGTCAGCGTGCGAGTCGCGGCATTCCGGGCGTTGCGTGAGTTACGTCTGGAGGATGCCGCGCCCGCTGCGTTGCTGGCGCTCAAGGACGATCACGCCGAGGTGCGCCGCGAGGCGGTGGGTGTGCTGGGGTGGCTGAAGAGGACCGAAGCCCTGGAGGCACTTGCCACGCTGGCCAGTAACGATCCGGACAGCGACGTACGCCGCGCCGCCACTGGCGCCCTGGGTCTGGCCAACGACGAGCGCGTGCTGCCGGCGTTGTGCAAGGCGTTGCAGGATGGCGTCTGGCAAGTGCGCGAAGAAGCGGCCACGACACTGGGCAAGGTCGGGCAACAGCAGGCGGCCCCGGCTTTGATCGCAGCACTTGCGGATCAATACTGGCAGGTACGTCTGCGCGCCGCCCGCAGCCTGGGGCGCCTGCGCCATCCCGACGCATTGGGCCCGTTGATCCAGGCGCTGAATCACAGCATCAGCAACCTGCGCAAGGAAGCGGCGCTGGCGTTGGGTGAACTCGCTGACAAGGCGGCGCGTCCCGCGTTGCTGCAACTGGAGCACGACGCCGATCCGGAAGTGCGCAAGGCCGTGCGCATCGCGCTGGGGCAGTTGCAATGAGCCTGGCGCCGGTCGCCATCGGCAACTCCGGGGAACGGCAGTCCCTGCGCTTGAACTGGCAGGACGGCAGCGAACAGCACATCGATCACGTGCTGCTGCGCAAGCAATGCCCGTGCTCGCAATGCCGGGCGTTCCGGTTGCGTGGGATGAGCCCGGTCGTGGCCGGGTCGATTCGGGTGGTGGAGGTGCAGCCCCAGGGCTACGGCCTGCAACTGGTGTTCAGCGACGGGCACCAGCGGGGGATTTATCCGTGGGAGTATCTGGCGGGGATGTAGTCCCGTAGCAGTCCGGCTTGCCGGCGTCAGCGTTTTCGGAATCGCGACGCCGGCAAGCCGGACTGCTACGGACGGTGTTCGTTTGTGATCTTCGTGCGGTTGCTCAGAAGCGCGCTTTATCGATCCACTCGAGCGAAGTGCGCCAGATGCAGATCCCCAGGAAGTAGGCCGACATCGCCAGCCACACCCAGAGCACGATCGAGCCGTTATAAGGGTGATTGAGCACCAGCAGGAAGCTGCACAGGAACCAGATGCTGGTCACTGCGATGTTGATCGGCATGAAACGGCGCACGCGAAACGGGTGCAGGAATTTCATCCGGGTCACTGTCAGCAGCGCTAGGCAAATCACGGTAATGAACGTCAGCCACGGCGCTGGCGAGAGGATGTAGACACACAGCACGACAACGTTCCAGGCCGCAGGAAAGCCCTGGAAATAATTGTCCTTGCTCTTCATCTCCACGTTGCAGAAACAGAACAGCGACGACACCAGAATGATCGACACGCTCAGCAACAGGGTGTAGTCCGGCACCGGAATGTAGCGGTACATGAACAGCGCCGGGATGAACACGTAGGTGAGGTAGTCGATCACCAGGTCCAGCACCGAACCGTCGAAATTGGGCAGCACCGACTGCACATTGACCTTGCGCGCAAGCGATCCGTCCACGCCGTCCACGATCAGTGCAATGCCCAGCCACAGCAGGCAGGCCTTGGGCTGGTTGTCGAGCAGGGCGATGGTGGCCAGGAAAGCGAGCACGACGCCGGTGGCCGTGAAGCCATGGGCGCCCCATGCCTTGAGCCAGGCGATGCGTTGAATTGGAATCATGGACGGTCCTTCAGAAGATATGGCCAACCTGACGGGCCCGTCGCATAAGGGTGCCGACAGACCTGGCCAGAGGTGCAACTATCGACAGGTTCATGAGCGATAAGGTTCACCACCAACTTCTACACGGTAGCAGGCGGCGCGGGCTTTGGTTGCTAAATTGTCATGTTGCTGTGCAGGTTTGTTCCCAGTGCACATGCCGTTGGTCGCCTGATCGGCAAAGGCGGCACTATGCTGGCCCCCGGGGGAAATCAATCTATGCACAATCCTCGGCCTATCAATCAGTTAGGCAAGGATCTGCATGCAAACTATCAAGGTTGTATTGGTGTTCTGTGCGGTGGCCGGTACTTCATCCTTCACGTTTGCGCGGGACTTGAGCAAGAACGAACACGACCTGTGCAGCTGGGGCGCAGGGATTGCCGGCACGGCGCAGAAATACAAGTTATCGGGGCTGACCCTGTACGGCGCGCGGAACAAACTCCAGGCCAGGCACTTTCCCCAGCAGTGGATGCGCATGAGTGCGCTGGGCATTACCGAGCAGACCTACGACAGCCCCTCGCGCATGCGTCCGGAGAGCGTGCGGCAGGTGTACTACGAAGGGTGCACCCGCCACGAACTGGCCCGCCGGTAGAGACCTTTAGTGCGTCGACGCCGGCAAGCCGGACTGCTACGGATAATGAGGAGGTTCACGAGAACTGTTTACACCCCACCCCCTAGCAGTCCGGCTCGCCAGCGTCGGCGGTTTCACGGCCGAGGGGATTCAGCTAAGCCGCTGCATCAGATAAGCCTCGCCCGTCACCCGAATCATCGGGTGCGGTGTGATCTGGCACGTCTTGATCACTGAAAAACCATGTCGCTCATAAAACCGTCGGGCACCGGTGTTGGCGGCGTAATCGATCAGGCTCAATCCTTTAAGCCCCATGCTATCAGCGCGAAGTTGCGCACGTTCGAGAAACCCGAGGCCCAGGCCCTTGTTGCGCCAGCCCTCGTGCAAGGCGAGGCTTGAGATGTACAGCGTGTCCGCCACTTCCATATCGGCATAAGGCGCCAGCACCGGGTCGGTGACCGATACAGGTTCAGGGTCCTCGCGCATGGCATAACTGTGCATCATGCCGATCACCCGCCCTTCGGATTCGGCAATCAGGCAGTTCTGGAAGGAAAAATCCACGTCCTCACGGGCATAACGCCGGGCGCCCACGTCGAGCAATTCCTCACCCGGTTCGGCCAGCTGGCTCCATATGTAATCGGAGGCACCTTCGGAAGTGATCTGGAACAGGCGGGCAATCTCCCTCGCGTCCCAACGTGTGGCCGGACGAAACTCGACAGTCATGGACAAGGCTCCAGTAGCAAATGGGCGCCTGTTATAGCGTGGAGATTCCGGGCAATGCCATTGCTTGGTGCAGGCGGGTCGCAATCAGGCCAGCGGTCGTCGCTACGCGACCAAAAGTAATCCAGGGGGCGCTTGAGCAGCACGGCTTGCCGGCGTGGGCGTCTTCAAGATCGCCCCGCGGGCAAACCTGATTACTACGGTGGAGTCAGCCCATCAATGCGGAGCGCGAGTGATGGTCTTGAGCAGGTCCGCCGGGCTGATGTGGCCCACCACCGGCGCGCTGCCCGGTTGCGGCGAGTTCAGGATGTGGCCTTTCATCTTGCCGATGATGTGCATCTCGCACGGCTTGCAGTCGAACTTGAGGGTCAGGACTTCATCGCCATGCACCAGTTGCATCGGCGCAACCTTGGTGCGCACGCCGGTGACGCCCTTGGCCTGTTTCGGGCACAGGTTGAACGAGAAGCGCAGGCAGTGCTTGGTAATCATGACCGGCACTTCGCCCGGTTCCTCGTGGGCCTCGTACGCGGCGTCGATCAACTGCACACCATGGCGGTGGTAGAAATCACGCGCCTTCTGGTTGTACACGTTGGCCAGGAACGACAGGTGCGACTCAGGGTACACCGGCGGCGGGCTGGTCTCGGCCTTGCGGGAGCCACGCGGATGGGCCGCGACGCGGGCGGCCGTCAGCGCCTCGATCACCTCGCGGCGCAGGGCCTTGAGTTGCGAGTTCGGAATGAAGAACGCCTGCGGGGCGTCCAGCTTGATGTCGGTGGCGTGGTACTGGGTGGTGCCCAGTTGGCCCAACAGGTCGCGCAATTGCTCAAGGGCCTGCTCAGGCTTGTTGGCCGGACCAAAAGGGCCGTCCAGCGCAACGCTGGCACTGATACCTTCTTCACTGGTTGCCACCACTTCCAGACGCTCTTCGCGCAAGGTGGCCTGCCAGGTAAGACCGATGCGGCGTTCGGCGGAAGTCTTGAGCAGCGCCTGTTGCCAGTTGTGGTCCAAGTTGCGGCTCAGCGGATGGTTCGGACGGACCTTGTACAGGTCCGCCGGCATCTCGTTAGGCTCGACGCGATAGCGATAGCGTTTCTCGCCATCTTCTTCGAACTCGCCCTTGGCTTCGGCGACGTTGGCGCGGAAACCCACGACTTCACGCTTGATTTGCACATTGAGGCCGTCGCCGTTGGACAGCGGCTCGTGGGTCACCACTTGCAGGTCGCGCTTGCCGACTTTCTCTACCACACCCACCGGCAGGCCGGTGAAGGTCGGGGTGTCGAAGGCGCCGATGTCGATCTTGCGGTCGGTGACGAAGTAATCGGTGCTGCCACGGTGGAAGGTCTTTTCCGGATCCGGCACGAAGAAATGCGCGGTGCGGCCGCTGGAGGCACGGGCCAGGTCAGGGCGGTCTTCGAGTACGTCGTCCAGGCGCTGGCGGTAGTAGGCCGTGATGTTCTTCACGTAGCCCATGTCTTTGTAACGACCTTCGATCTTGAACGAACGCACGCCAGCTTCCACCAGGGCGCGGATGTTGGCGCTCTGGTTGTTGTCTTTCATCGACAGCAAGTGTTTCTCGAAGGCTACGACGCGGCCCTGATCGTCTTTCAACGTGTAGGGCAGGCGGCAGGCCTGGGAGCAGTCGCCACGGTTGGCGCTGCGGCCGTTCTGCGCGTGGGAAATATTGCACTGACCGGAGAAGGCCACGCACAGCGCGCCGTGGATGAAGAACTCGATGGCAGCATCGGTCTCGTCGGCGATGGCGCGGATCTCCTGCAGGTTCAGCTCACGTGCCAGCACCAGCTGGGAGAAGCCTGCCTGATCGAGGAATTTGGCTCGCTCCAGGGTGCGGATGTCGGTCTGGGTACTGGCATGCAGCTCGATCGGCGGGATGTCCAGTTCCATGACGCCCAAATCCTGGACGATCAGCGCGTCGACGCCTGCGTCGTACAACTGGTGGATCAGCTTGCGCGCCGGCTCCAGTTCGTTGTCGTGCAGGATGGTGTTGATCGTGGTGAATACCCGCGCATGGTAACGACGGGCAAACTCCACCAGCTCAGCGATTTCGCTGACTTCGTTGGCAGCGTTATGGCGTGCGCCGAAGCTTGGGCCGCCGATGTAGATGGCGTCGGCGCCATGCAGGATGGCCTCGCGAGCAATGCTTACATCGCGCGCAGGGCTGAGCAATTCCAGGTGATGCTTGGGTAGGGACATGTTTATTTAGTCAGGGTCGTCACGGTCAAGCCGCGCATTGTACCGGCGAAATGCCTGGGCGGCATCCCTGTGCTGCCGGGTGGTGATAAACGATGGCCGCCATCCGGCCAAAGGAATGGCCGGGCGCCCCAGCTCTTGCCTCTGCCTCTGCCGTTGCTCTTGCCTTTGCTCTTCTTACGCGATGGCACAGGCGCCGCCGAACGCGACGTTAAGGCGCCAGGCCGAGCGCAGGCGTCGTGGAGGGGGATGAGCGGCAGGAAGCCGCGAAAGCCGTGCGGGCCATGGATGGCCCATCACGGCGTGCCCCCGGAACGACGCCGGAGTCGAGGGAAGTCCGAAGGACCCCAGCCTGTCGCAAAGACCTTTTGGTTACTTTTGGGGCGAATGCCAAAAGTGACCCGCCGTAAGGGCGGAAAGGTGACTCGGCGTCACCCTCGCCAACGGATATGCTCACCAGAATCTGGGCCACTGCCACTGGGGGCAGATCCGTTATCGGGCGTGCTGCACCTATGGGTTTCGCCCCTGACGGGCGACCTACTTTCTTTCGGGAAAGTAGGCAAACCATTTGCTCCTGGCTGGGCCTCGACTTCGTCTCGGTTCCCTCCCTCCGGCGCCGTTCCGGGGGCACGCCATGATGGGCCATCCATGGCCCGCACGGCTTTCGCGGCTTCCTGCCGCTCATCCCCCTACACGACGCCTGCGCTCGGCCTGGCGCCTTTACGTCGCGTTCGGCGGTGTCTGAGCCATCGCGCATGAAGATCAAAAGCAAAAGCAAGATCAAAATCTTTGGCAGAACCCCGTCCCGTAGCAGCACGGCTTGCCGGCGGGGGCGTCTTCGAAATCGCCCCCGCCGGCAAGCCGGACTGCTGCGGGTGTGGGCTACCTAAACAGCGACGAGCTGAATCAGCCCTTGGCCGCCATTGCCGTCACTTCCACACGCATGCCTTCAACGGCCAGCGAAGCGACACCCACTGCGGCACGTACCGGCCATGGCTTGGCGAAGAAGCGCTTGTAGACCTCATTGAAAGCCGCGCGGTCAGCCATGTCGGTCAGGTAGATGGTCAGGTGCATGACCCGGTCCATCGAACTGCCCGCTTTCTCCAGCGCCACTTTCAGCGCTTGCAGGGTGCATTCGCTCTGCAGCGTGATGTCGCCCAGTTCAAGGCTGCCATCGGCGCGGGTCGGGACTTGGGTCGAGACCAGAATGCCGCCGAAACCGGCAACATCCGAAGAAATGGAATCCGCATCGGGATCGGGGGTAAAGACGACGTTTTCGCTGGACATGGAAATCTCGTGCTTGAGGTGAGTCGGTAAGCAGCTGCAAGGCAACCGGCAAAGACGGCGGTCATGATAAGGCAGAACGCCGCGCTTTCAACCAGGGGCTGTTTCGCGCCAGTGGCCGATCGCCCGACGATTTGAAACGCTGGCCTGTAAAGCCAGTGAAATTAGCCGTTTTGTCATTCTGCCCGCACGGCCAAGCGCTATGATCGACCCGTTCTGCAAGGATCCTCGACGGCATGGAGGTGTGTGATGGGCTTCACGATCTTTTATACGTTCGAAGGTAGCGAGCGGGTGCTGAGTTGTCATGACGACAACCTGTGCTCCCACGATGCGGTGTATTACGCCTTGATTCATTCTGGCGCCCAGATGGGCGCGACCGGACGTGAGTGGCAGGGCAGTTACCATTCGATGGTCCAGGCTGCGGAGCGTTCCGGGGTCAGCCAGATCCGCTGGACCCGTTCGGCGGCGCAGTAGCGCTTCAAGCCTTGCTGGGCGGCCATTGCAGGCCGGCCGTCCAGTTCTGGCGCTCGGTTCAGCGAGCGCTTTTGTCCAGCATGGCGAGCAGCAGGACGTTGGTGCCAGCCTCGGCCCACTCGGGGTGGATGTGCTCGGCTTCGTTATGGCTCAATCCGTCGACACAGGGCACGAAGATCATCGAAGTCGGCGCAACCTGAGTCAGGTAGCAGGCATCGTGACCGGCGCCTGAGACCATGTTCTTGTGGCTGTAGCCCAGTTGCTCGGTGGCTTTTCTGACGCTCGCGATGCAGCTGTCATCGAAGCTGATCGGTGAGTACTGGAAAATCTGCTCGACCTGACTTTGCAGGCCAATCTCATCGGCGATCCGCTGTACATCGCCTCGAAACGCCTGGTCCAGTTCGACCAGCGCGTCTTCCCGAGGATGGCGGAACTCGACGCTGAAGAATACCCGGCCCGGCACGACGTTGCGCGAGTTGGGGAACACTTTGACCATGCCGATGGTGGCGCGGCCTTCATCGCCTTGGGCCAGCCCCAGCGCATTGACGGCTTCAGCGACCCTGGCCATGCCCAGCAGCGCATCGAGGCGATGGTTCATCGGCGTGGTGCCTGCGTGGGCGCTGCGGCCGGTGAGTTCGACCTCGTACCAGCGTTGTCCCTGCGCGCCGGTCACCACACCAATGGTGAGGTCCTCGGCTTCCAGGATCGGGCCTTGCTCGATGTGCAGTTCGAAGGCGGCATGGAGGTCGCGCCCGCCCATGGGCTCGGAGCCTGCGTAGCCGATGGTCTCAAGCGCCTGGCCAATGGTCACGCCATTGGCGTCGGTGCGGGACAGGCCGTACTCCAGATCGAACACGCCTGCGTACACGCCCGAGGCAATCATGGCCGGGGCAAAGCGCGAGCCTTCTTCGTTGGTCCAGTTGATCACTTCTATAGACCGTTCGGTCTGAATACCCAAATCGTTCAACGTGCGGACCACTTCAAGCCCGGCCAGCACGCCATAGATGCCGTCGAACTTGCCGCCCATTGGCTGCGAATCGCCGTGGGAACCGGTGACCACCGGCGCCAGGCTGTCATCGCGACCGGCGCGGCGGGCGAAAATATTGCCCATGGCATCGACCTTGATTGTGCACCCGGCCTCGGTCGCCCATTTCACGAACAGGTCACGCCCCAGGCGATCTTCTTCGGTCAGGGCCAGGCGGGAAACGCCACCTTTTTCGGTGGCGCCAATTTGAGCCATTTCCATCAGCGAGCCCCACAGTCGGTCGCCGTTGATGCGCAGCGGCGTACTCATGCCTCACGCTCCTGGGGTTTGACCTTGTAGCGGAAGTCGCAGTGAGACGCTCCGCCCATGATGGTCTGGCTGCGCTTGAGTTCGACGCGCGGGTCATAGCCGACGATGAACAGCTCGTCACGGTTGCACGACAGCAGGTGGCCGATCTCGCCCAGGCCCATGGCGTGATACATCTCGGCGTAGCGGCAGCGATGCACGTCGTAGTCGAAGTGGGTGGCATCGGTGGCGATCACGTCGACTTTCAGCGCGTCGTCTTTCTCCCACAGTTCCTGCAGGGCAATGAAACCCTGCAAGTCCGGGCCATTGGGTTCGCGGGCGGCAAACTGCTTGCCGGCCTCGACCGCCGCCTGGGACACGGCTTCGCCGATCACGGCGGCAGCCTTGTCCTTGCCGTAGTCGCGCACGAGGATTTCGTAGATGGGCTTGATGATCTCGGCTTCGATGCGCCGCCGGGCCAGAATGCCCAATTCACCGTCATGTTGACTCATGGTTGTGTACCTCCATCGGCTCCACGGACTGTGCGGGCGCTGGTGAGCGTGCGCTGACCAACGCCGGACAGGTTGTTATTTGCCGCCGGCTACGCTGACCGGCTGCCACGCATTGGCCTTGACCTGGTAAACGGTAAAGGTCGGGTTCTTCAGGTTGCCTTCGCTGTCGAAGGCAATCAGGCCGGTCACGCCTTGATACTGGCTGGCCTTGAGGGCCGGCAGGTACTTGGCAGGATCGGTGGAATCGGCTTTCTCGATGGCTGCGATCAGCACGCCGACGCCGTCATAGGCAAAGGGCGCGTGCAGCTCGATGTGGGTCTTGTAGCGCTGCTCATAGCTTTGCTCGAACGCCTTGCCCCCCGGCATCTGCGACACAGCCAGGCCCGGCTCCAGGGCAATCACGCCGTCGCCTTCTTTCTGCGCCAGCTCCAGGAAGGTCTGGCTGACGAAACCACCGGCTCCCATCAGCGTAGCCTTGATCCCCAGTTGCTTGATCCGGCGTGCCAGTGGCGCTGCCTGGGCGTCCACGCCACCGAAGAAGATCAGGTCGGGGTTCTTGCTGCGCACTGTGGTGAGCACCGCGCTGAAGTCCACGGTCTTGTCATCGACGTACTCGCGGGACACCACGCTGCCGCCGCCGGCTTCGATGGACTTGCTGAACTGGTCGGCCAGGCCCTGGCCGAAGGCGGTGCGGTCGTCGATCACGGCAATGCGCTTGGCCTTGAGCGTGTCCAGCGCGTAACGCCCGGCCACCTGACCGCCGTCATCGTCGTGGCCCATGATCCGGAAGCTGGTGTCGAAACCTTGCTGGGTGTAGGCGTGACCGGTGGCCACCGGCGCAACCTGGGCAATGCCGGCGTCGTGATAGACCCGCGCCGCCGGAATGCTGGTGCCGGTGTTCCAGTGGCCGACCACGCCCACCACGCCAGCATCAACCAGGCGCTGGGCCACGGTCACGGCGGTGCGTGGGTCAGACTGGTCGTCCTCGGACACCAGCTTGTAAGTCACTGCTTCGCCATTGATTTTCGGGTGGCGCGCGTTGGCGGCGTCGATGGCCAGTTGGGCGCCGTTTTCCAGGTCCTTGCCGATACGGGCAGAAGGGCCGGTCAACGGGCCCGCCAGGCCGATCAGCACGGTTTGATCCGCCTGGGCGACGGCGGCCGCCAGGCTGCTGACCGCGACGCCGATCAGTGCAGCGCGTTTGATGAGGGCAGAGATGTGCATGTGTATTTCCTGTCGCAGATGACGACCCCGAAGCTACGGGTTTGGGGGTCGCAGGTTTTATAGGCTCCGGAGGCCCGGTGGCGGTTCGGATTCATTCGCCCAGGTACGCGGCCCTGACGTGGGGATCGTCCATAAGCTCAGCCGAGGCGCCGTGCAGGCTGACCCGGCCGCTGTCCATCACGTAGGCGCGCTGGCACACCTGCAGGGCCAGGCGAGCGTTCTGCTCGACCAGCAGCAGGGTCATACCGTTGTCACAGACCTGATCGATCACCTGGAAAATCTTCTCGACCATGATCGGCGCCAACCCCATCGAAGGCTCGTCCAGCACCAGCAATCGCGGGCGGGACATCAATGCGCGTGCCAGCGCCAGCATCTGTTGCTCGCCGCCGGACAACAGTCCGGCTGGCTGGCGGGCGCGACGTTGCAGGTGCGCAAACAGTTCAAGCCATTGCTCGATTTCGCGCTGTATCTGTGTGGTGTCGCGGCGCAGGAACGCACCGGCCTGAAGGTTTTCAATAACGCTCATGCGGCCAAAGATGCCGCGACCTTCCGGGACCATGGCGATGCCCTGGCGCAGTAGGTCATGGGCGGCCGCGCCCCGAATGGACTGCCCGGCGAAACGGATGTCGCCGCCGCTGGCAGGCAGCAGGCCGGTCAGCGCCTTGAGAGTCGAGGTCTTGCCTGCGCCATTGGCGCCGATCAGCGTGACCCGTTCGCCCTCGTGGATCTCAAGATCCAGCGATTTGACGGCCGCAATGGCGCCGTAATGAACGCTCAGGCCTTGAATGTGCAACAGGGCTTCAGACATGTGCGCTGGCTCCCAGATAAGCCTGAATCACGGCAGGATGGTGGCGCACGACTTCAGGCGTGCCCTGGGCGATGACCTGGCCGTAATCGAGCACGGTCAGCTGGTCGCAGATGCCCATGACCAGCTTCACGTCGTGCTCGATCAGCAGCACGGTGCGACCGTCGTCACGGATTTTTTCCAGCAACTCGCGCAGTTGCTGTTTTTCACTGAGGTTCATGCCGGCGGCTGGTTCGTCGAGGGCCAGCAGGCGCGGCTCGGTGGCCAGCGCCCGGGCGATTTCCAGCCGGCGTTGATGCCCGTAGGACAAGCTGTCGGCGCGGTAGTCGGCGAACTGGCCGATGCCCACGTAATCCAGCAATTGCCGGGCGTGCTCGCGGGTTTGCCGTTCTTCTTCACGGGCGCGGCGATGGCGGGTAAGTGCCGCCCAGACGCCGTTGCGAGTGCGAATGTGGCGGCCGACCATGACGTTTTCCAGCACGCTCATGGCATTGAACAGGCGAATGTTCTGAAAGGTCCGGGCGATGCCGGCCTGCGCCACCTTGTGTACCGAAGAAGGCTCATAGCGCTGGCCGTCGAGGCTGAACTGCCCGGAATCGGCGCGATACAGGCCGGTCATCACGTTGAAGAAGGTGGTCTTGCCAGCCCCATTGGGGCCGATCAGACCGTGGATGTGGCCGCCCTGGATGCTCAGGCTGACGTCCGACAGCGCCGCAACGCCGCCGAAGTGTTTGTTGACCTTGTCGATGTGCAGCAGCGCAGTGCTCATCGCGCGCCTCCAGTACGGGCAGGCCACAGGCCGGCAGGGCGATACAGCATCGCGAGGATCAGGGCCAGGCCATAGAACAGCTGGCGAATGATTTCCGGGTCCACCAGCACCTGGCCGAACAGTGTCTGCTGGAGCGTGCCCATGCTTGCCCGCAGAGTTTCCGGCAAGGCCGCCAGCAGCACGCAGCCCAGAATCACCCCGGGGATGTGCCCCATGCCGCCCAGCACGACCATCGCCAGCACGGCGATGGACTCATTGAGGCTGAAGGATTCCGGCGAGACGAAGCCTTGGAACGAGGCGAACAGCGCGCCGCCGACGCCGCCGAACGCAGCGCCGATGGCAAAGGCCAACAGTTTCAGATTGCGGGTGTTCAGGCCCATGGCTTCGGCGGCCTGTTCGTCTTCGCGAATCGCCAGCCAGGCGCGACCGATGCGCGAATGCTGCAAGCGGATGCAGGCAAACAGAATCACCACCATCGCCGCTGCGAACAGGTAGTAGTAGAGGTACACCGACGGCAGGCGCAGGCCGAAAATCTCCTGGGTGCGCGCAAAGTTCACGCCGAACAACTGCACCGGGTCCACCGAGGAAATGCCCTTGGGGCCGTTGGTGAGGTTGATCGGCCGGTCCAAGTTGCGCATGAAGATGCGGATGATCTCGCCGAAACCCAGGGTAACGATCGCTAAATAATCGCCCCGCAGACGCAGGGTCGGCGCACCGAGCAGAATGCCCAGTCCCGCCGCCAGCAAGGCGGCCAGGGGCAGGATCAGCCACAAAGGTGTGTGCATTCCGGCTGGCAGTGCCGCCGCCAGCGCCGGAAACTGAGCCAGCAAGTGGGGCGACGAGAGCAGGGCGGCCAGGTAGGCGCCCACCGCATAGAACGCGATGAAACCCATGTCGAGCAGACCGGCATAGCCCACTACGATGTTCAGGCCCAGCGCGAGCATGATGTACAGCATCGCGAAGTCCAGTGTCCGCACCCAGGCATTGCCGCCTGCGCTGCCCACCAGCCAGGGTGCCAGCAGCAGTGCGAGCGCGAACAGCAGCAGGCCGAACTTTGCCCGTGGGGCGGTGTTTTGCAGAATCGTTAAGGCAGTCATGCGCGGCTCGCCAGTCGTTCGCCCAGAAGGCCGGAAGGACGCAGCACCAGCACTGCGATCAGCACCATGAAGGCAAAGACGTCCTGATAGCTGCTGCCAAACACGCCGCCCGTGGCTTCGCCGAGGTAACCGGTGCCCAAGGCTTCGATCAGCCCCAGCAGAATGCCGCCAAGCATCGCGCCCTTGAGGTTGCCGATCCCGCCCAGTACGGCGGCGGTGAAGGCTTTGATGCCCGGCAGGAAGCCCATGTAGAAGTGCGCACTGCCGTAATTGCTGGCCATCATGATTCCGGCCAGTGCTGCCAGTGCGCCACCGATGGCAAACGTCAGCACGATCACCTGATTGGGGTTGATGCCCATCAGGCTCGCGACTTGCGGGTTCTCCGCCACCGCACGCATGGCTCGGCCCAGACGGGTGTGGTTGACCAACAGCAGCAGCCCGGCCATCAGGCTCAGGGCAATGCCCACGGTCACGATGGCGGTCATGTTGGTGATGGCCGGAGCATGCAGCTCATCCCCCGCGGTGACCTCGATGGGGTCCAGCGGCAGGAGTTGCACAAACATCTGCGGATTGCGTGACCAGACCAGCATCGCTACGGTTTGCAGCAGCAATGACACGCCGATCCCGCTGATGAGCGGCGCCAGACGCGGCGCATTGCGCAGACGGCGATACGCCACGCGCTCGATCAACACCGCCAGTGCCGCACAGGCAGCCATGGCGCCAAGTGTTGCGAGTAGCAACACCAGCAAGCCGGGCATGCCGGGGAACAGCGATTGCAACAGGCGAATGATCGACAGGCCGATCAGCGCGCCCATCATCAAGAGATCGCCGTGGGCGAAGTTGATGATGCGCAAAATGCCATAGACCATGGTGTAACCCAGCGCGACCAGGGCATAAAGGCTGCCGAGCATCAAGCCGTTGAGCAGTTGCTGAATCAGGGTATCCATTGGAGCGAAAACGCCTCTTGCGGCAAAACGACCGCATACACAAGGCGTCGGTCAGGAAAGAGCCGCCACAGTAATGCTGCATTCTATATTTATCAAATATCCGAAATGTCTATGCTTATAACCAGACGAAAATAAGCAAATAACGCCATAAACAGGCTGTTTTCAGCGGATAAATTTTGGATTATGCTCAACACATGAATAATATCGAACAGTTGGACAATGATCCGCCACTGCGTGCAGTTCGCACTTTCGAAGCCTTCGCGCGTCATGGCGGGGTAAACGCCGCTGCCCGCGAGCTGGACATCTCGCCGTCTGCCATCAGCCACCAGTTGCGGCTGCTGGAGGAGTTCCTGCAGCAGCCGCTGACCTTCAGGCAGGGCCGTAACCTGATCTTGACCGAGGAGGGCCGCGAGTATTACCGGGCGATCCGCTCGGCCTTCGCCGTATTGCGCAGCGCCACCGACCACGTGCGGGAAAAGTCGGCGATGCGCCAGGTGACCATCAGCCTGATCCCGCTGTTCGGCATCAACCTGTTCATTCCGCGTTTGCCGGAGTTTCTCGCTGAAAACCCGGGCCTGGACATCAATGTCACCTACGCCAACCACCGCAGCTACCCCAGTGATGCGGCCGACATTTCCATTCGTTTTGGCACCGGCCACTGGCCTGGTTATCACAGCGAACCGCTGATCTCCGGTGCCGTGGCAGCGTTTTGCAGCAAAGCCTTTCTCAAGCAGCACGGGCCCATCGATTCTCCGGATGCACTGGCCGGCTTGCCGTTGCTGCACGACGAAGAGCGCGGCACCTGGGCGCAGTGGTTCCAGCAGCAGGGCGTGCGCCACTCGGCGGCCTTGAGTGGCTTGCTGTTCGAAGACGGGCAACTGGCCCTGACCGCGACCTTGACCGGGCTGGGCTGTTCGCTGTTGCGCGAGCCGCTGGTGGCGCCCTACGTGGCCAGCGGTGAGCTGGTGCGGTTGTTCGAGGCGACGGTGGACGATGGGCGAGGCTATTACCTGTGCCGGCGGGCGGACAGCGAGTTGTCCCGCGAAGGGCTGAATCTGTACAGCTGGCTTAAGCGCAGCCTGGTGAACGGTCCGGCCTAGCGGCTTTTTTCTTACAAAAAAGCCCGACGTTTTTGCGTCGGGCCATGTTTGCGTGGCGCTTAACGGTAGCGTTCAAGCCAGTGCGCGTAAGGGGCGGGCAGGGTCCAGGAGGCTTTGTCCACGCCCAGCTCCTTGGCCGCGAAGTACGGCCAGTGCGGGTCCGCCAGGTGCGCGCGGCCGATGGACACCAGGTCCAGGTGACCGGCCTTGATCGATTCTTCCGCCAACTGCGGCGTGCCGAAACCCCAGGCCGAGGTGACGGGCAATCCGGCTTCGCGACGCACGCGCTCGGCAATCGGCCCCATGAACGCCGGGCCCCACGGAATGTTGGTCTCTGGAATGGTGAAGCCGACGCTGACGCTCAGCAGGTCCAGGCCGCCATCCTTGAAGCGGCGCGCCAGTTCGATGGACTCGGTGAGGGTCTGCTCGTCGCGACCGTCGTATTCAAGCACGCCGAAACGCGCGGTCAGGGGCAGGTGCTCCGGCCACACTTCACGCACGGCGGCCAGGGTTTCCAGCAGGAAACGGCTGCGGTTGTCGAAGCTGCCGCCATAGGCGTCGGTGCGCTGGTTCGAGTGTTCGGAGAAGAAGCTCTGGCCCAGGTAACCGTGGGCAAAGTGCAGTTCAATCCACTCGAAGCCTGCGTCACGGGCGCGGCGGGCGGCGTCGGCGAAGTCCTGGCGAACCCGGGCGATGTCTTCCAGGGTCATGGCCTGTGGAACTTTAGGCAGGCCTGCACCGAAGGCGATGGCCGAAGGGGCGATGGTCTGCCAGCCACGGGGATCGGACTCGACGATGTGATCGTCGCCTTCCCAAGGGCGGTTGGCGCTGGCTTTGCGGCCGGCGTGGGCGATCTGGATGCCCGGCACCGCGCCTGCGGCCTTGATCGCCTTGACCACCGGCACGAATGCCTGGGCCTGTTCATCGTTCCAGATGCCGGCGCAGCCCGGAGTGATCCGGCCTTCCGGTGCCACGGCGGTGGCTTCCACCACCACAAGACCTGCGCCGCCACGGGCCATACCGGCCAAGTGAACGTGGTGCCAGTCGTTGATCAGACCGTCTTCGGCCTTGTACTGGCACATCGGCGGAATGGCAATGCGATTGCGCAGGGTGACGTCTTTGAGCTTGAAGGGTTCGAACAGTGCCGACATGGGTCGCCTCGAAAGATTTGGTTTACGATTGTTCGATAGTATTCGAACAATGGCTTTTTTAAAACCCCCTCGCTATCATGCCGATCCATGCGAGCCTACAAACACCCCGATCCCGAGAGCTTCGAACTCGAGCGCATTCTCTACGCGCTGAGCGATCCTGTGCGTCTGGAAATCGTTCGCCATCTGGCCGGCGTTGCCGAAGCCACCTGTGGCGAACTGGACGGCGGACGCCCCAAGTCCAGCGTCTCTCATCATTTCCGCGTGCTGCGTGATTCGGGGCTGGTGCATACTCGCAACGTCGGCACCACGCACATGAATTCGCTGCGGGGAGAGGAACTCGATGCGCGTTTTCCGGGGCTATTGAGCGCGATTCTCGGGCAGTCCTGACATCAGCCCGCGATCGTCTCGCTGCCCACAGCTAGCGGCGCCGGATCCTTGCCGGTCAGAATCACCCGGAAAATCTCCACCAGCGCCCGCAGGTTCACCCGATGCCACGCCGCCCACAGCGGCATGCTGAAGGTCAGCCATGGCAACTCGCGAAACACCACACCCGGATGCGCCGCCTGATCGAGGCTCTTCTGGGTCATGGTGATTCCCAACCCGGCCGCCACCAACCCCAGCGCGGTGTAAGGCTCGGCGGCTTCCAGCCGAATCTGCGGGGTGAAGCCTGCCCGGATGCAAGCGGCCACGAACTCGCCGTGCTGATCCTTGCCCTGGCTGGATTTCACCCCGATCCAGTCCTCATCTTTCAAGTCCGCCGGGGTCAGCCGCTCTCTACTCACCAACGGGTGGTTCGCCGGTAACGCCAGCAACATCGGGTCTTCCAGCAACTGCCGGCAGAGCAGATCAGGGTCATCGTCCCGTGGCGGCTCGCTGACCAGCGCGACGTCCAGGCTGCGCTGGCGCAAGCCCTCAAGCTGATCACCCGAACTCATCAGGTAAAGCGCAACGTGCACGGCCGGGCGGTCGGCTCGCACGGTGCTCAACGCCTTGGGCAGGATGTTGGCGTGCATGGCGTGCTCGATATAGCCGATGCACAGGCCGCCTTCTTCGCCACGCCCCAGACGCTTGCCCAGGGATTCCAGGCGGTTGGCATGGGTCAACAGGCTGCGTGCCTCGGTGAGAAAGGTGCGGCCATCGCTGGTCAGGCGGATACGTTGCTGGCTGCGTTCGAACAGGTTCAGGCCCAGGCGTTCTTCCAGCTGGGCGATCTGCCGGCTCAAGGGCGACTGGGAGATGTGCAGGCGTTCGGCGGCGCGGCCGACGTGCTCCTCTTCGGCAGCGACGACGAAATAGCGCAGTTGACGGAGATCGATCATGTGATGCTCGTAGGGTCTTAAGTCTGACTCATTATGTCTTGGACGGTCTTGAGGCGGCAATCTAGGATCTGCCCAACGGTCGCAACAGCGACCACTCATTTGATCTGGAGACTAGAACCATGAGCTTGAAAGACAAACTGCCAGGTGTCCTCGGATTCGGCACCGCCCCTTTGGGCAACATGTTTCGCAACATCCCTGAAGCCGAAGCGCAAGCCACCGTCGACGCGGCCTGGAATGCCGGCGTGCGTTACTTCGACACCGCACCGTTTTACGGCGCAGGCCTCTCGGAAATCCGCCTGGGCGAGGCCCTGCACAAATACAAGCGCGATGAATACGTGCTCAGCACCAAGGTCGGCCGGGTGATCCTCGACGAACTGGACAACAGCGCCCGCGATCTGGGTGAGAAAAGCGGCGTGTTCGAACACGGCCTGCGTAACAAGATCGTCAACGACTACAGCGCCGACGCCACCTTGCGCTCCATCGAAGACAGCCTCAAGCGCTTGAAGACCGACCGTCTGGACATCGTCTGGATTCACGACATCGCCCAGGATTTTTACGGTGACCAGTGGCTGCAGTACTTCGAACAGGCGCGCACCGGGGCCTTCCGGGTGCTGGACCGCCTGCGTGACGAGGGCGTCATCAAGGCCTGGGGGCTGGGTGTGAACAAGGTCGAGCCCATCGAACTCACCCTTGGGCTGGACGAACCCAAACCTGATGGTTTCCTGCTGGCCGGGCGTTACTCGCTGCTGGATCACGAACGCGCGTTGCAGCGCGTGATGGCCGAAGCGAAAGCCCGCGATACTGAAATCGTGGTCGGTGGCCCCTACAGTTCGGGGATTCTGGCCGGTGGTGAGCACTTCGAATACCAGAAGGCCAGCCCGCAGATCATCGAGAAGGTCGAGCACATCAAGCGTATCGCCCAGGCGAGTGGGGTTGATATCAAGGCTGCGGCTCTGCAATTCTCGCTGGCCAACCCCGCCGTGGCGGCCGTCATTCCTGGCGCCAGCCATCCGGGCCGGATTGCCGAGGATGTGGCAGCACTCAATGCAGTAATTCCTGCCGTTTTCTGGACCGCACTGCGCGAAGCCGGGCTAATCTCGATCAACGCGCCGGTGCCTGCATAACCCTTGTTGCGATTTTACCGGCCGCTGCTCGATGATCTGCGGCCGGACCCCTCGATTCAATTGCCTGGAGAACTGAAATGACTCAAGCCTCAGCCTACATCGACATCCCGGCTTCACCCGACACCGTGTGGCAACTGATCGGTGGCTTCAACTCTTTGCCTGACTGGTTGCCGTTCATTCCTAAGAGCGAACTGAGCGAAGGCGGGCGGGTGCGCACGCTGCAGACTGCCGATGGCGAAGTCATCATCGAGCGCCTGGAAGGTTTCGATAATTCGGCCCGCTGGTACAGCTACACGATCACCCAGGCGCCGTTTGCGGTGACCGGATACAAGGCAACGCTGGGCGTCGCGCCGCAAGCCGATCCAAAGGCCTCGCGGGTGACCTGGTCGGCGAATTTCACACCGGCCGGTATCAGCGAAGCCGAGGCGATTGCCCTGTTCGAAGGCATCTTCACCGGCGGACTGGCGGCGATGCGCGCCAATTTCCCCGAGTAAACGGCACAGGCTTGAGAGCGGCCAGCGCTGCTCTCAAGGTTTGCAACGCCCTCGATCTGTCCCTTGAACAGTTTCATCCGGCATTGATTGACAGCCCGGAAATTCCGAATATGATGACCATCATATTTAGCGGCCAAGCGCCTTTTTCGAGGGTCATCTCATGAACATCAGTGGATCAGTGGTTTTCGTTACCGGCGCAAGTCGCGGTCTGGGCCTGGCGTTTGCCAAGCAGGCAGTCGCCCAGGGTGCAGCCAAGGTATACGCTGGCATGCGCAACCCGGAAGGCTTCGATGTGCCGGGCATCATCCCGGTCAAGCTGGACGTGACCGATGACGCAACCATCAAGGCAGCTGCCGCACAGTGCGCAGACACCACATTGCTGGTCAACAACGCCGGCATCGCCAAGGTGATGGAGGGTGCGCTGGCGGAGAACATGATCGAGCTGTCCCAGGAACTGATCGACACCAACGTTTACGGCCTGGTGCGCGTCAGCGCAGCGTTTGCGCCGATCCTCAAGCGCAACGGTGGCGGCGCGATCATCAACGTGCTGTCCAACATCACCTGGTTCAACGCGCCCATGCTGGCGGCCTACGGTGTGTCCAAGGCTGCGGCTTGGGGTTTCACCAACGCATTGAGGGTGCAATTGCGCGCCGACCAGACCCAGGTGCTTGCGCTGCACGTCGGCTTCATCGACACCGACCTGGTCAAGGATTTCGACGTGGAGAAGACCAGCCCGCAGGACGTGGCTGCCCGGACCTACGCGGCACTGGAAGCGGGCGAGGAAGAAGTATTGGCCGATGAAGGCACCCGCCAGATCAAGGCCAGCCTGTCGGCGAGTGACGCGTTCTACTTCAACCCGGTCGGGTTCTGATACCCCGAGCAATTTTAGGGCGAGGTGTTGTGGGAGCGGGCTTGCCCGCGAAAGCGGTGGGTCAGCCGCTGTCAATGCGTCAGGTCCGGAGCATTCGCGGGCAAGCCCGCTCCCACGAAATGTGCGTTTGATCCATATGCGGCGGCGCATTTGATATCGCTCCCGCCAGCAAGCCGTGCTGCTACAGGATCAGACCAGCCGGTCTATTCCTTGATGAACTTGTCAGTGGCGAACGAGGAATAGTCAGGCAGCACTTTCTCGATCTTGCCCTGGTCCTTCAGAAACTCAGCGGTTTTCGCAATGTCCGCTACCGTGCCACCACCCAGCAGCGCGGGGGACTTCTGTTCGGCTGCGGTGGGGAAGTGCGAACCATCAAGCAGTTCGGGCACATCCGCAGCATTGGAGCCGGTGAAGCGGGCGATGGTCTTGACCGGCTCCGAATCCACCGTCCACTGCGATTTGTGCGCGGTGTAATCGGCAATCGCAGCCAGGCTGACCTTGGCGAAACTGGCGACGACCTCAGGATGTTTCTCGGCAAAGTCCTTGCGCGCGACCCACACCTCGAACGTCGGCGAGCCCCATTGGGAGACCTGGCCTGCGTCGGTGAGAATCTTGCCGGTCTTGCGAATTTCCCCCAGCGCAGGCGACCAGGTGAACGCGCCGTCGATGTCGCCGCGTTTCCATGCAGCGGTGATCTGCAGCGGCGTCAGGTTGAGAATGGTGACCTGCTTCTGATCGATGTTCCAGTGCTTGAGTGCGCCCAACAGGCTGTAGTGGGAGGTGGACACGAACGGCACGGCGATCTTCTTGCCGATCAAGTCTTCAGGCTTGTTGATCCCACTGCCATTGCGCACCACCAGCGCCTCTGAACTCTGGATCTGCGAAGTAACGATGAACGCCACCAGTGGCAGGTTTTTCGAGGTAGCGGCCGCCAGCGGGCTGGAACCCAGGTTGCCGATCTGTACATCGCCCGAGGCCATCGCAGCAACCACCGCCGGGCCTGCTTCGAATTGACGCCAGTTGATTTTCTCACCGATCGCCTTCTCATATTCGCCATCGGCAATGGCGCGTTTGACCGGGTCGATCCCGGTGATGTAGCCGATGGTCAGGTCAGCGGCGTGGGCCGCCACCGACAGCGTGAATACACCCAGCGCCAATGTTGCCTTTGCCGTCCAGTGCTTGATCGTCATTTCTCTAGATGCCTTAGGTTCAGCGCGAATTCGAGGTTGATTCGCGATCTGCGACCAAGCATAAGGTTCTATTAAATTAGTTTTAAATACCGTTTAGGAATTAGCTTAGGCTGTGAAATCAGCCGAGGGGATGCCGGTGCGGGCGGCTGGAATGGCCCGTCACCGGCTTGCAGAAAAGGAGGTCAGTCGCCGCCTTTCATGCGTCGGGCGATCAGGTAGATACCCAGGCCCGCCAAGGCGGTGGCTGCCCCGATATAACCGGTGCTGGTCCAGCCCAGGCCCGCGCTGATGGCGATACCGCCAAACAGCGGTCCCAGTGCGTTGGCCAGGTTGAACGCCGCGTGGTTGGACGCCGCCGCAAGGCTTGGCGCTTCATGGGCGATGTCCATCAGGCGAATCTGCAAGGGCGCCGCCAGTGCGACCATGGTGCCGACCAGACTGATGCCCAGCAGCACACCCGGAAGCGAGCTTGCCGCCAACGGGAAGAACAGCAGCACCGCCATCGACCACACCAGCAGCACGCCGACCGCGCGGAACTGCATGCGGTCGAACAGTTTGCCACCCACGATATTGCCGATGATGCCGCCCACGCCAAACGCAGCCAGCCCGAATGGAATCCACTGCGGGGTGACACGGGTGACTTCCAGCATGGTCGGTGCCAGATAACTGAACACGCAGAACATCCCGGAGAAGCCGACCGAACTGATGGCCAGCGCCATCCACACCTGAGGCTTGGTGAAGGCACGCAGCTCCTTGCGTGGGTCGCTGCGTGGTTCGTCGTGGCGATCAGGCACCAGGCGCCAGATCAGCGCGATGGTGGTCACCGCGATCACGCCCACCAGACCGAACGCCGAGCGCCAGCCCATGAACTGCCCCAGGAAGGTGGCAATCGGGTTACCCAGCAGCATCGCAAGCGTCAGGCCCATCATCACCCGCGCCACCGCGCCGGCGCGCTGGTTGGACGGCACCATGCTGGAGGCGACCACCGCTGCGATCCCGAAATAGGCGCCGTGGGGCAGGCCACTGATAAAACGAAACGCCACCAGGGACGCGAAGGAGGGGGTGAACGCGGTGGCAATGTTACCCAGCGCATAGAGCACCATCAGCAGCATCAGCATGTTCTTGCGCAGCAACTTGGCGCCAAGAATGGCCAGCAAGGGCGCACCGACCATCACGCCCAGCGCATAGGCACTGATGGCGTGGCCCACTTGGGGTTCGGTCAGGTGCAGATTGTTGGCGATGTCGGGCATCAAACCCATAATGGCGAATTCGCCCGTACCGATGGCAAAGCTTCCCACTGCCATCGCCGCTTCCATCTTCGCGGCGGCGCGCCCAGGCAACACATGCCCGGGCGTTTGTTGGATGGACATGCGTCGCTCCGTTCAAGGGTTTCATAGTGAACCGTCCATGGTAACCAACGGATGGCGCAAGCGTCTAGGACAACGGTCAGGCGATTTCCAGCGTAGCAGTCCGGCTTGCCGGCGACAGCGATCTTGCGGACGCCCCCGCCGACAAGCCGTGCTGCTACGGTTCGGTGGCGTAGGCTTAAACGGCGACTTTCAGGGCCTGAGCCGGGGATGTCACCCGGGCACCAATCCCCGGGATCGCTGCCAACAACTCCCGGGTGTATTCACTGGTCGGTCGCTCAAACACCTGCCTCAGCGCTCCTTGCTCGACAACCCGCCCCTGACGCAAGACCAACACCTGATCGGCCATCCGCGCCACCACTGCCAGGTCGTGGGAAACCAGCACATACGCAATATTCGACTCGCGCTGCAACTCATCCAGCAGGTCCAGAATCTGCGCCTGCACCGACACATCCAGCGCACTCACAGGCTCATCAAGCAGCAGCACATCGGGATTCAACGCCAATGCCCGGGCAATCGCCACACGCTGACGCTGCCCGCCGGACAATTCATGGGGCAGCCGATCAAGAAAGTGTACCGGCAACTGCACCCGGCCCATCAGTTCGACTGCGGCCTGTTCAAGCGCCGCCCCCTTCAACAGCCCAAACGACACCAGTGGCTCGACAACACAATCAAACACCGTGAAGCGCGGATCGAGCGCCGAAAACGGATTCTGTTGCACCAGCTGTATCCGCCGGCGCAGAGGCCGAAAGGCTTTCCAGCTCAGCCCCGTCACATCCTGACCTTCGAACAACACCCGGCCTCGGCTTGGCGGTTCAAGGCCGAGGGCGATACGCAGGGTGGTGCTTTTCCCCGACCCGGACTCGCCAACAATCGCCAGGGTCTGGCCCGCAGCCAGATCAAAACTCAATGATTCAAGGGCCGTAAACTGCGAGTCCTGACCTTTTAGATCAGGCAGTTCAAATGTTTTGCCAATGCCCTGCAGACTGAGAATGGGCCGTCCGGGCTTCGGAGCAAGGCGACGCACCCTGGTCGTCGAGAACGCCGGTGCCGCCGCCAGCAGCGCTCGGGTGTAGGGATGCTGCGGCGCATCGAGGATCTGCCGTGGCGTACCTTGCTCGACCAGTTCGCCCTGTTTCATCACCAGCAATCGGTCGGCGCGGTCCGTTGCCACCCCCAGATCGTGGGTGATAATCAACAAGGAGATCCCGCGTTCGGCCACCAGGCGTTGCAGATGATCGAGGATCTTGCGCTGCACCGTTACATCCAGCGCGCTGGTGGGCTCGTCCGCGATGATGAGCTGAGGGTTGCCGGCCATGGCAATGGCGATCAACACCCTCTGACGCATGCCGCCTGACAGCTCATGGGGATACTGCCGGGCGCGCAATACCGGGTTGTCCAGTCCAACAAAGGCGAGCAACTCGACAACATCGGCATCGACGCTGCGATAACCCCGTCCGTTGGCCAGTTTCAGCGCCTCGCCGATCTGCTGGCCGACACGCAGGGTCGGATTGAGGCTGACCATCGGGTCCTGTGGCACCAGGCCAATGGTACGCCCACGAATCAGGCGTTTCTGGCCTTCGCTGGCGTGGCGGATATCGACATCGCCGACCCGCAGTTCGCCCTGGTCGATGTAGGCGGCCACTGGCAACAGACCGAGCAGGGCGTTGGCGAGCGTCGACTTCCCCGACCCGGATTCCCCCACGATGGCCACGGTTTCACCGCGCTGCAAGGTAAAGGACAGCCCTTTGACGGCCTGAGTGACCAGACCTTTGGAGCGATAGCTGACGGACAGATCACGTACATCCAGCAACTGGGATTGGCTCATCGCTGATGCTCCTCGAACGTGCGGGCGATATGGTTGAGGCTGAACACCACGGCGACGACAAACGCGCCAGGCAGCAATGAAACCCAGGGCGCGGTCACTAGGAAATGTCGGCCATTGGCGATGAGCGTTCCCCATTCGGCAACTGGCGGCGCGGCGCCGAAACCCAGGAAACTCAAGCCTGCGGTGGCGAGAATGGCCGCGCCGAAGTCCAGGGTCGCCAGCACCGCAACCGGGCTCCAGGCGTTGGGCAGCACATGGCGCAGCAGGGTGCGTCGCCAACTGGCACCGCCCAGCCGCGCCGCTTCGACGTAGGGCAAGGTCTTGATGCGCAGCACTTCGGCGCGGGTGGTGCGGGCAAAGCCTGGAACGATGCCGACGCCCACCGCGATGGCGACCGGGACCGTGCCGAAGCCAATCGCGGTGACGATGGCCAGCGCCAGCAGCAGGCCAGGCAGGGCGAGTTTCACGTCGATGATGCGCATGATCACGGCGTCGAGACGCCCTCCAGCGAAACCTGCCAGCACACCCAGCCCCAACCCGCCGCTCAAGGCAATGCCAACGGCCAGCAGGGCGGCTTGCACCGACAGACTGGAACCGTAGATCACTCGTGTATACAGGTCGCGCCCCAGTTCATCGGTGCCGAACCAGTGCAGCGTGCTTGGCCCCAGCAGCTTTTCCCGAGGAGTGGTCGCATACGGATCAAAACCGCTTAGCCAGTGAGGCACAAGGGCCGCCGTCAATGCGAACAACACCACGAATAACGCCAGGCTGAAACCCGGTTTGCGCAGCAGAGGCGTCCAGGCATCCAGCACGCGGCGGATGCGCGAGCGCCGCCGCCAGGTCACCGGCGCTGCGCTAGAAAAGGAGGGGATATCCGTCGCCATTATTCAGGCCACCTTGGGTGAGTGAGTGATTCGCGGGTCGAGCCAGGGGTACAGCAGATCGACGATCAGGTTGATGACCACAAAAGCCGTCGCCGACACCGCCACAATCGCCAATACCACCGGGATGTCCTGGCGCAGCACGGCTTCCTGGGCCAGACGGCCCACGCCGTTGCGCGAGAAGATCGTCTCGACCAGCACAGCGCCCGATACGGTGTTGCCGACTTGCAGGCCGACCAGCGTCAGAATGGGCAGCGCCGCGTTGCGTAACCCGTGACGGGCCTGCACCTGCGCCCGGCTCAGGCCCTTGGCAAATGCGGTCTGGATGTAAGGCTCCTGCCAGACGTTTTGAAAGCCGCGTTGCAGCACCTGGGCATACACCGCAGCACTGGGAATCGCCAGGGTGATCGCAGGCAGCACCAGACTTTCGAACCCCTTGCTGCCGGTGGCTGGAAACCAGCCCAGGCCAAAGGCGAATACCTGAATCAGCAAGAGGCCCATCCAGAACACCGGGATCGAAAACCCGAAAGACGGCACCCGGGTCAGCGCCACCTTCAGCGGCCGCCATTGCACGTAAGCCGTCAGGTAGGCCAGCCCCACGCCGCCCACTAACGACAGGAGGATGGCCAATCCGGCCAGCGACAGCGTCTGCGGCAGGCGTTCGGCGAGCAGCTCGACCACCGGGCGATTCAACGACAGCGACTGCCCCAGATCGCCGTGCAGTGCCCGGCCTAGCAAGTCGAAATACTGCGCGATCAGGCCCTTGTCCAGCCCGTAGTAGGCCCGCGCCTTGGCCAGGTCCGCAGGCGACAAACCATCGGCTTCCATGCCCGATGCACTGAGCATGATCGACAGGGTGTCGCCGGGCAGCAGGTACAGGATGAAATAGGTCACGGTGTAGGCGCCCCACAACACCAGCAGTGCCTGCCCCACACGGCGAATCAGGTAGCCGGTCATGGTTTGCCGACCTCTATGTCGCTCAGGAAGGCAAAGCCCTCGGCGGTCCAGCGGAAATCCTTGACCCTGGGCGATGTCGCCGCCTGCCAGACCCGCTCATAGATCGGGAACGCCGAGGCCTCGTCGGTCAAAAGGTCCTGCAATTTGCCGTAGGCCTGCTCGCGCTGGGCACCCTGTGTTGCGGTGATACCGGCATCGAACAGCGCCTGGGCGGTCTCCAGGGTGTGGGGTTCGTAAGTGTTGGTGGCCAGAGTCGCGCTGTTGGCGGTACGCGGATCGAGGATGGTTTGCAGAATGATCGGATCGGCGCGGGTCATGTAGGTGGAGGTCAGGTCATAGTTGCCCTGGGAGTTGCCGGCCACCCATTCGGCGCGGGTCAGCACGTTGATCTTCAGCTCGATGCCCACCTTGCGCAGTTGATCCTGAATCAACACGTCGCCGGCGGTTTCGGCGGGCGTCAGGTTGTAGCGGATGCTCAGGCGCTTGCCGTCCTTGTAGCGATAGCCGTCCGCCTGTTTCTGCCAGCCTGCCTGGTCCAGCAAAGCTTCGGCGCCTTGGGGGTCATAGGCCAGCTTCTCGGTTTGCGCCTTGAAATACGGCGTGGTGACGTCGTAGACCCCGCTGACCACCGGGAAGTCGGCGTTATAGATGGTGTGCGCGTAGGAAACCCGGTCGATGGATTTCTGCAACGCCAGGCGCACCTGACGATCCGCCAGCACCCGCGCATTGCGCGTGTTTGGGTACAGGTTCAGCGCAGGGCCTGGCAACGAGCGGCTTTGCAGCGTGGCGCCCTTGGACTGGAACAACTTGGAGTCCACTTCGGAAAACGGGTTGCGCGGCCAGAGGATGTCCGTCTTGCCTTGCAGGAACAGGCCGTTGCGCACGCTTTCTTCGGGCACATAGCTGATGTCGACCACGTCTACGTGGGCTGCGCCCTGGTTTTTCACGTTGGCCGAAGCCCAGGCGTAACCGGCGCGCTTGACCAGCCGTGCGCCGACTTCAGGGGTGTAGTGATCGAGGGTGAAGGGGCCGGTGCCAATGATCTTGCCCAGCGAACGCTCCGTGGCGGTCAGCTTGTACGACGCCGGGGCCAGAATCGCCAGGTTGGTGGTGGAGGTGGCCTGCAGGAAGCCTGCGTTGGGGCGCGATAGCACGAGGCGCACGGTGAAGTCGTCGATGACCTCGGCATGGTCGTAACCGGCCAGATAGGTCGCCCCGAAGGTCGCTGGCAGCTCCTTGGCAAATGCCTTGTTGCTGTCGAATGCGGTCTTCACTGCCTGGGCATCGAAGCGTTCGCCATTGCTGAAGGTGACGTCCTTGCGCAGGTGGAAGGTGTAGCTGAGGGCGTCGTCACTGACCTCCCAACGGCTGGCGAGCCAGGGGATGATCTTGCCGCTGTCCGGGTCCTGGTCGGTCAGGGATTCGGCGACGTTGCGCAGAAGGACGCGGTGCTCCAGCCAGTAGACCTGAAACGGATCGACACTCACCAGCGTGGTGTTGTCGCCAAAGAAGGTGATGTTCAGGGTCTTGCCGGTGGTCTGTTCATTGGAAGCCGAGCACGCGGCCAGGCCCAGCGCCAGGGCGCACGAAGCCAGCAGCGCCCTCGTGATACGGGGTGCATTCATGGTGGAATCCTTAGAGGTGTCAGGGCAGGCGGATCAAATGCCGGGCCAGTTGATCGGCGCCTCGCGGGGCGCGGTGTCTCGGGCATGGCTCGCCTGTGCGTGCATCCGTTGCAGCCAGCTCTTGAAGTGGAAAAACAGGCTCATGGCGGCTTACTCCTGATAGTCCAGACCTTCACGATTGAGCTGGCGAATCAACGCATCCCAGTGCCGCTGGATGCCTTCGCCTTTGCCATCGGAATAGCGCTTGGACTGCTCATGCACCTTGGCGATAGCCGCGGGCGAGGCATGCTGCAGGCCGTCATTGCCACCGGCCTGGGCCGCGATCTGGATGTTGCAGGCGCGCTCCAGACCGTGCAGCTCGCGAAAGGCGTGCTCGACGCTGATGCCGCCAGTCAACAGGCCGTGGTTGCGCAGGATCAGAATGTTGCTGTCGCCCAGATTGGCCACCAGCCGCGACTGCTCCTCCAGATCCAGCGCCACGCCTTCGTAGCTGTGATAGACCACCCGGCTATAGAACCCCAGCGCATGCTGGGAGATGGGCAGCAGGCCCTCGCGCTGGGCCGAAACCGCGGCGCCATCGCGGGTGTGGGTGTGCAGCACGGCGTGAAGGTCTGGCCGGGCGCGGTGAATCGCGCTGTGGATGACGTAGCCGGCCTGGTTGATGCCAAGCCCCAGCGGGTCATCGATGATGGTGCCGTCAACGTCCACTTTCACCAGGTTGGAAGCGGTGATCTCATCGAACAGCAAGCCGAAGGCGTTGATCAGAAAGTGCTCGTCAGGCCCCGGCACCCGCGCCGAAAAGTGGGTGTAGATGTGGTCGGTCCAGCGAAACAGCGCGGCCAGCCGGTAAGCGGCGGCGAGCTTGACGCGCACCTCCCACTCCTCGGAGCTGACGCGTTGGCGGACGGTGTTCTGGCTGGCGTTCAAAACAGAAACGGAACTCATGGGTGTTCTCCTGAAATAGTCAGTAGCCGCGCTGCACGTCGACCAGATTGCTCAACGGCAGCTGGGCGCGGTAGCGGGTGAAGTTGTCGATGAAGCGGTCCAGAAGCCCCTGGGGGCCTTCTTCGGAAATGGCCGAGGTGTGCGGCGAAATGAACACCCGGGGATGGCTGTACAACGGGTGGCCGGCGGGCAGGGGTTCGGGATCGGTGACGTCCAGGCTGGCGCGGCCCAGGGTTCCGGCCTCCAGTGCGTCAAGCAGCGCTTGGTGATCCAGCAGGCCGCCACGGGCGATATTGACCAAGTGCAGGCCGGGTTTTGCATGGGCCAGCTCGGCGTGGCCAATCATCCCCCGAGTGCCTGCTGTCAAGGGCGCGGCGAGTACCACGTGATCGGAGTGGGCGAACAACTGCTCGACCGACTGTGCCTGCTCGACACCCGCCACTGGCTCGATCGCCTGCCCGGGCCTGCCGACCGCCAACACTCGCATGCTCAGCGCAGCGGCCTTGCGCGCCAGGCTCTGGCCAATATGGCCGAAGCCGACGATGCCTAGCGTCCTTCCGCTCACAGGCGCCAATGGCGTGAGTTGCCAGTGGGGATCCTTGACCCACAAGCCAGGCAGCTGCTTGGCCGCGGCAAATACCAGCGCCAGGGCGAACTCGGCCACATGGTCGGCATTCGAGCCCTTGCCGCTGGTCACCGGCACACCTTGAAACAGCCAGTGCGGGAAGAAATCGATGCCGGATGACGACAACTGCACCCAGCGCAGGGACCACGGCCAACCCGCAGGCGGGGTGAGGATTTCTTTCACTTTGATCGGCCGGATGAGCAGCACATCTGCCTGGGCAGGTACCTCAAGGGAGCCCGGCGCAAGATCGATCACTTCATGGTCCGGCAGGCGGCTGCGCAGGTAGGCATTGGCGGCGGCGTCCAGTTGGCTGGCGATAATCGAAGTGCTCATGCAGTCTCCTGAGCCAAAGCGTTGCGGCCGACCTGGGCGAAGACCACGTCGTCCTGCGGGGTATGAATGCGACTGCACAGCACGTCGCGGTAATGACGTTCCAGAGGGTTGTGCCGGGACAGACCGGGGTTGCCCGCAGCGGCGATCGCCAGTTCCACGGCGCGGATGGCGTTGGCGCATACCACCTGTTTGATCTGCGGGGCGGCTGCAGGGTCTGTGTGGCCCAGGACTGCGGCATCCAGCACGCTCTTGTTGGTGAACAGCAGGGTGTCGATTTCACCGGTGACGTTTTGAAAACGCGGCAGGCTGGCCAGCGGTGCACCCAGGTTCGAGGGTGTGCGGGTCTGCAGAAAGGACACCCACCAGTCCCGCGCCGCCCTGGCCACGCCGTCGTACAGCGCCGATAGCAGCACGGCCATCCACAGCAGGCCTTCGTCGTCCAACGCAGGCGCGGGTTGGCTGGCGGGGCTTGCGCTCACTGCGTGATCCAGCGGAATCAGCGCGTCCTCGAAGACCACCCGATGACTGCAGGTGGCGCGCATACCCAGATGGTCCCAGTCCTCGACGATGCGAATACCCGGCGTGTCTTTGTGCACCAGGTAGCCGCCCACCAGCGGATCTGCGTCATCGCTGCGCGCCCAGACCAGGTACCAGGTCAGGCCGACGCTGCCGGTGGAGTAGATCTTGCTGCCTGACAGGCGCCAGCCCTCAGACGTTCGTCGCGCGACGGTTGCCGGAAGACCGCCGCGGGAAGGTGAGCCCAGTTCCGGCTCAACGCGAAAGGTGTTGAACAGGGCGCCGTGTTCGACAGCGTCCCGGGCTACCCGAACGCGCAGGTCTTCAGGCCAGCGCGGGTCTTTATGCAGGCGGCCGTGCTGCAAGTACTGCATCACCAGAATCAGTGCAGTGGAGGGGCAGCCCTTGCCGACGGCGGCGATCACCCGGCGCGCGGTGTCGAGATCCCCACCACCGCCCCCAAGGTTTTTGGGTACGGTCAGCGCCAGCAAACCGTGGCGGTGCAGCAGTTTGAAATTGTCGGTGGGGAACGCACCGCTGCGGTCCGAGCGCTCGGCGCTGGCAGCCAGTGCATGGGTCAACTCGGCCAGCGTGCCATCGGAGGGTGGGTGGTTCATGGGGCGTCATCCTTGGAAATCGGTTTGAACAGGTTCGGTCGGTTTGGGCGATGTCGAACATGGTCAGAACTTATTCGTATGGATGAGCGGTGTAAAAGGCCTGTTGGCTATAAGCTAATATTTATTCTAGGCATTATGAAAATATTTATTATGTCATTTGTGGATAATTTGGAAGGAGCGTCGCCTTCAGAACCGCCGACGCCGGCAAGCCGGACTGCTACGTGGAGGGTGGGTGCCGAGGTATGTGTGTCTGACACTCACATTTCCCGTAGCAGTCCGGCTTGCCGGCGAGGCGTCCTCATGCCTGACACCTGACTACTGTCTGGCCACGTCACCAGGCAACATCAAACGCATGAAAAAGTATTCATGTTGCCAAGCACAACGATCCTATTTCCAACGGGATGCAAACCCTAGGCTGCCTGGCAGACCGTCGTGCATCCGCCACGACCTTGGCCGTTCAACAAAGCAAGGGTTTCCCATGAAGCACCCCATCAAACAGCTCATGCTGGCTGTCTCGCTTGGTTCTGGATCTGTGATTTGCGCACAGGCGGCGACCACGCCTGCCGTGGCCGTCGGGCCCCAGTACGACACCAGCCACGTGTACGTCGCGCCCAACGACGTGGACGCTTTCGTGAAGAGCTTTCTGGCCACGTTCGGCGGCAAGAGCACGCCGCAGGTGGTCGTCAATGTGTTGCCGGTGCCGAGCAGTACCACCTCGCAGTTGCTGCAGACACCCCAGGGAACGGTTTCACTGTTCGGTTTCACGACGCCGGTGCCTTATCCGTTCGGCGCCGAGCGTAACGGTTACCTGGTCAAGGACATGGATCAGGCCATTGCCGCGGCGAAGAAGAACGGCGCTGATGTCATCGTCCATGATTTCCCTGATCCGATCGGGCGCGACGCCGTGGTGCAGTGGCCGGGCGGCGTGAACATGCAGCTTTACTGGCACGGCAGCGCGCCGAACTACGCGCCGTTCCAGACCATTCCGGAAAACCGTGTCTATGTGTCCGAGCAGAGCGCCAATGCCTTTATCAAGGGCTTCGCCGGGTTTTCCCACGCCAGGGTTGTCGCCGATGACAAGCATGCCGACGGTGTTGAAGTGGGCGAGCCGGGCAAGACCATTCGCCGCGTAAGCCTTGAGTCCGACTTCGGCAAGATGGTGGTGTACGTCACCGACGGGCATCTGCCATATCCCTATGGCCGGGAAACCACCGGTTACGAAGTCAGCGATCTGGCGGGCACGGTCGCCAAGGCCGAAAGCTCTGGCGCCCACCTGCTGAGCGAGCCGAAAGCACTGAAGGGCCGGCAGTACGCGATGGTCGAATTTCCCGGGGGGTATGTCGCCGAGATCCATCAGTCCGTCGCGGCCAAGTGATGGCGGTGCTGAAACGTCGACGCCCGGCGCATCGGGTCTATGTCTGGGCACTGGCTGTGCTGTGGCCGCTGGGCATTTCCAGCGGCCATGCAGCCGATCAGCCCGAGCGCCCGGTGCTCAAGACCAACCGCTGGCAGGAGGACTGGTCAGTGCTGCAGGATCCGTCCCTCAGGACCGCGCCGCTGGACAGCCTCAAGTACATCTCGCTGTCCGATGACGATCCGCAGCGATACGCCTCGTTCGGCGCGACCTTGCGTGAGCGCTATGAACTCAACGATGCCAACGGCTTCGGGATCGGTAATCGAAGCCGTGACGCCTGGCTGATCCAGCGCCTGCAAGTGCATGCCGACGTGCACCTGAATGAACACTGGCGCGTGTTCACCGAACTGGAAGACGCCCGCGCGTTTGACAAGACCACGCTTGGGGGCGCCGACCAGAACCACCTGGATCTGCGCCTGGCGTTTGCCGAGTACGTCGATCAGACTGCCGATCACACGTTCAAGGCCAGGGTCGGCCGGCAGGATTTCGCCTTCGACCTGCAGCGTTTCATTTCTTCGCGCGATGGCCCCAACGTGCGTCAGTCCTTCGATGCGCTGTGGGCTGACTGGGAAACCGCCAACTGGCGCCTGATCGGCATCGCCAGCCACCCGGTCCAGTATCAGGACGGACGGCACTTCGACGATAAATCCAACTCCGACGTCGCCTTTGACATGCTTCGCGCCGAGCGCCTGGTGGACGGCAAGAACGAGTTGTCCGGGTACTACGCGCTGTATCAGGAGCGTGATGCCAGCTACCTCGATGCCCAGGGTGACGAGACGCGGCATGTGTTCGATGCGCGAACCGCTGGCAGCGACAGCGGTTATGACTGGGATCTGGAGGCCATGGCCCAGACCGGCACGGTCGGTTCCAAGGACATTCAGGCCTGGGGTGGCGGCAGCCGATTGGGGTACACCTGGCAAAGCATTGCATGGACGCCGCGCCTGGGCGTGCAGCTCGATGCTGCGTCCGGTGATCGCCACCGGGGAGACGGCAAGCTGGGTACATTCAACCCGCTGTTCCCCAACGGCTATTACTTCTCGCTGGCGGGTTACACCGGGTACAGCAACCTGATCCACGTCAAACCCTCGATCACGCTCAAGCCGGTTTCCGGCCTGAGCGTGCAGACGGCCGTGGGGCTGCTGTGGCGCCAGACCACCGAGGATGCGGTCTACACGCAACCGAATCTTCCGCTGGCCGGCACCGCAGGGCAGGGAGGACGCTGGACCGGGTATTACGATCAACTGCGCATGGACTACGCCTTCAATCGCAATCTTTCGGGAGCGATCGAGGCGGTGCATTACGTGGTGGGTGATGCGCTTCGACAAGCCGGGGGCGACGACAGCAACTACCTTGGGGTGGAGCTCAAGTTCATGTGGTAAGCGTGCATGCGCAAGCGTTCTTGAGGCCGCAATCGCGAGCAAGCTCACTCCTACAGGGTTGCTGGTGTACACAAAATCTGGACTCAACCGCCGCCCCGTAGCAGCATGGCTTGCCAGCGGGAGCGATCCCGAGGGCGCCTCCTGGCCGGGATGCCAGGGGGAATATCCTGTAAACCTTAAGGAGTCAGATCATGCCGTTGAGTGTCGTCACACCGCTGCTGGAATCCCTGCCGTTGTCGCAGCGCAGCAGTACTGGGGTCTGGATGAAAATGGAGGCCATGCAACCCTCCGGGTCGTTCAAGATCCGCGGCATTGGCCACGCCTGCGAGCAGCATTTCCGTGCAGGCGCACGGCGCTTCGTGTCCTCATCGGGTGGCAACGCTGGGCTGGCGGTGGCCTATGCAGGGCGCAGGCTCGGGGTTGCGGTCACGGTTGTCGTGCCGCAGAGCACCTCCGAGCGCGCAAGGCTTCTGCTGGGGCGCGAAGGTGCGCAGGTCATCGTTCACGGCGAATCCTGGTTCGAAGCCAACGAACTGGCGCGCTCGTTACTGACCGCCAGCGATGCCTTTGTGCACCCCTTCGACGATCCGCTGCTCTGGGAAGGCCATGCCTCGATGATTGACGAGGTGCTGGCCGAAGGCGTTCGGCCCGACGCGGTAGTGCTTTCGGTGGGCGGCGGCGGTTTGCTGGCAGGCGTCGATCAAGGCCTGAGCCGCAACGGCCTTGCTGATTGCGTGATCTATGCCGTGGAAACAGAGGGGATGGCCTCGTACAACGCCTCGGTCAAGGCGGGGCGCCTGGTGGAGTTGCCGGCTATTTCCGGAATTGCCACATCGTTGGGTGCACGCAAGGTCTGTCAGCGCGCATTCGAGGTCTCGCAGCGCCGGACCGTGGTGCCGGTACAAGTGACGGACCAGTCCGCACTTGATGCGTGCCTGAACTATCTGGACGATCACCGAACCCTGGTCGAGCCTGCCTGCGGCGCTGCATTGGCCATGCTGTATCAGGGCGACAGCCGCCTGGCCAGCCACACCAATGTGCTGGTCGTCGTCTGCGGAGGATCGACGGCAACTTTGGCTTCGCTGACGCGGCAATCCTGAAATTCGAAGTGGATTCAAGACAGAACACGCAGGAAAAAGACTGAACGCGCAGCCAATTTCCGGCTGCGCCGATTTGTCACAATCCGGTCCCGACAGACACAGATAGTAGCCAGCCCAACCTGTATTCAAGGAGGCTACATAGTGTTTCCCCGTATCTTGCCGACGCTTTCTGTCCTGACCCTTTCCATCAGCGCGGCCCACGCCGCCGACACACTGGATACGCCGCGCCTGGCCGGCATGGACAATTTCCGTGATGTCGCAGGCACGACCACCGCTTACAGCACCGCACTGGACGGGACCATGCGCGCCGGTGTGTTCTACCGCTCCAACGCGCTGACGCCGACAGCCTCCGACCTTGCAGTCCTTAACGGCCTGGGCATCAGCGCGGTGTACGATCTGCGCAGCGCCAGCGAAATCGCCGCGACGCCCGACACGCTGCCAGCTGGCGCCACCTACACCAACATCGACATCATCGGCAGCGGCGTCTCGGGAGCCAATGCCACCAACATTTCGGTCAGCAGTGCGGCCGAGGCCGTGGCGATGATGCAGCAGGCCAACCGCAGCTTTGTCAGCGACTCCGGCATGCGCAGCCAGTTCTCGGTGCTGTTCAACGACCTGGCGGGTGTCGACGGCGCGGCGTTGTTCCACTGCACCGCCGGCAAGGACCGCACCGGCTGGACCGCCGCTGTGCTGTTGAGCATTGCCGGGGTGGACAGCGGCACCATCATGAGCGACTACCTGGCGACCAACCAATACACCGCTGCGCGAATTGCCGCGACACTGGCCGCGATGCCTGCGAGCATGGCGGCGATCTACGGACCATTGCTCACCGTCGATGCCAGCTACCTGCAAGCGGGCCTGGATGAGGTAACCGCCGAATACGGTTCCATGGACAACTACCTCAAGCAGGGCCTTGGGCTGTCTCAGGAAACCATCTACGTGCTGCGGGCCAAGATGGTCTATTACAACAGCCTCCCCGGGCAGGCCGAGTTTCTGGGCAACGATGCCGCCGGCGCCCGGTTGTTGCAGCAACTGCAGAACAGCAACCTGTCAGGCAACTACACGGCGTACAACTTCTACCTGCAATCGGCACTGGATGCCGGGAGCCTGGGTGGCGTGCAGTCCACCGTGGGCGGTCAGGTGCACGCCGATGCGGCCAGCTACCTGCTGCGTCAACCCGGTGTAGTGGGGCAGGCGACGGCCGCCTACACCAGCGGCGTCGGCCTCAAGGATGGGCAGAGCCGGGTATGGACCACCGGTCTTGCGGGCTATCTGGGCACCGACGGTTCGAGTCGTGCCGCCAGCAGCAATGAGCACACCCAGGGCACGCTGTTCGGCATCAGTCAGCGCTTCTCCGAACAGCTCAGTGGCTATGCCGCGTTTGGCTACAGCAGGGGCAATGTCGGCAGTGCGGGAGGCGAGGTGGACACCGACCTGACCCTGGGCACCCTCGGCGCACGTTTCGCACCGGACGGGCTGGAACACGGCCTGTTCCTGGCGGCGGACCTCAGCGCAGGTTACGTGGACTATCACAGCAAGCGCGAGCTGGGCGGCGGTCTGGGGAATGCCAAGGGCGACACCCACGGCAATCTGGCCAGCGCAGGACTTGCCCTGGGTTACCGTCTGCCGATGAACAGCATCACCCTGGAACCAAGCCTGGGCGTGCGCGCCACGCGCCTGGACCTCTCAGGGTTTCAGGAAAAGGGCAGCGAACTGGCGCTGCAGGTCGATGGCACACAACAGACCCGCCGCAGCACATTTGGCAACCTCAAGGCGACCTTTGCGCCGATCGGTCAGAGTGGCGGCTGGCAACTGGTGCCAGGGGTTGAACTGGGATACGAACACGTACTGGGTGATCACAAGGCTGAAAGCGATGCCGGCTTGCTGGGGCTGAGCGTCCAGCAGCAGGCCGCCTATGCCAGCCGCGACCAGTTCAATGGCGCGGTGAACATGATGGCGACCCTGGGTGCGTTCAGCATCGGTGCCGAGGCCGGTGCCATCGGGGGTGGCGACAGCCATGGTTTCAGCGGCAGCCTCAAGGCAAGCTATCAGTTCTAAGCGACGCTTTTAGCGTCACCAGCGGTGCTGCCCCAGCTTCACATCCTGGGGCCTTACCCCATAGGCGCTCTGAAAATACTGGCTGAAGCGGCCGGCATTGGAGAATCCGAGACTCAAGGCCACGGCTCGCACCGAGGAGGCCGGCTCGCTTTGCAGCAACCGGTACGCGTGTTCAAGGCGCACCTGGCGCTGATATTCCACGATGGAGCTGCCTGCAAAGCGGCGAAAACCGTCTTGCAGGGCGCGAAGGCTGACGTGGCTCAGGGCTGCGAGCTGCGTGCCGCTGACCATGGACTGCGGGTGTTGCCGAAGATAGTCCATGGCCAGTTTCACGTGCCGGGGCGCAAGGCCCGGGGCAGGGCGGCGCAGCGCCTCGCTGTACGAGTGCGGCCATACCTCTAGTACGGCATCGATGAGCATTTCCTGCAGGCGTTCAGGCATCAGGCCGCGTGCGTTGATCAGCGAGTCGGCCTCGACGCTGGTGGCGAATTTCACCAACGCCTTGAGCCCGTCGAAGGCGACGTCCTTCAGATCGACCAGGCGCTGGAAGCTGAGGGGTTTGACCGCAGGTTTGCCCAGCAGCAAAGCCAGGCGTTCGGCAAACAGCCCCCGGCGCACGGAAAAGCCGTACTGGCTGTGACCTTCGACCATCCTCACCGAGCGCATCTGGCATTTCTCCACGGCCAGCCCCACGCAAGCGTTGCCAATGGCTTGGGCCTTCAGGTCGACGATCACCTGGCCCGCTGTGGGCAGAATGAAGCTTATTTCGTCGTCCATCCCCGGTGTTTCGAAGGCGAAGTCACCGCCGTAGCACATGTGCCTGAAGCTCGTGCCTTCATAGCGGCCGTACACGCCGGATATGCGAATCGGCATCTGCGGGGTGGGGAAATGGGAATACAGGTTGCCGAACGCATGGGTGAACAACGCACCGAAATCATCGGAGTTCATGTCATCGGAGCGGATCACGATTTGCTGGCGCAGTGCGGCAGAGGTCATTGTCTGTCTGTACCAAAGTGGAAGGCAGCCCGAGGGCGTTGGCACGCTAGCAATCCTCTGTGACGCAAATGTTACATGTGTAAAAAGTCGAGCTGCCGAGAACGGGCGCATTCCTGTTTCGAGAGAAATTCGTAGCGCTGCGATAATTTCTGCAATATGCTTTCCCTATATTTCGCAGCGCTGCGAATTTGCACGAGTCGTCATGTGCATCACCGGCGCTGTTCCTATAAAGACAAGAAGGAGACACGCCATGTCCGCAGGAAAACTGCACACCACGTTCGCCAGCCAACTGGGCGGCCCCAAGGCGCCGATTGGCACCTGGCTGATGTCCGCCTCGGCCAGCACCGCCGAAGCGCTGGGTTACGCCGGGTTCGACTGGTTGCTGGTGGACATGGAGCATGTGCCCATCGAATACCGCGACCTGTGGCAGCTCCTCCAGGCGGTGCAATGCACCGGCGCTCAGCCGATCGTGCGGCTGGCCGCCAATGACCCGGTACTGCTCAAGCGTGCGCTGGATCTGGGCTCGTTCAACGTGATGGTGCCTTTCGTGGAAAACGCCGAGCAGGCCCGTGCCGCCGTCAACGCCGTGAAGTACCCGCCATTCGGTACTCGCGGTTTCGCCGCTGTACACCGTGCCAGTCGCTACGGCACCTGGGCCAACTATGGCAACGAAGCCAACGACGCCGTCACCTGCATTCTGCAGATCGAAACCCCGAACGCCCTGAACAATCTGGAAGAGATCGCCGCCGTTCCGGGCGTTGACGCGCTGTTCCTGGGCCCTGGTGATCTCTCGGCGGCGTGCGGCCACATCGGCAATCCGGGCCACCCGGAGATTCAGGCGATGATCAGCGACGCCATCGTGCGGGCGAAGAAAATCGGCATGCCGATGGGTATCGTCGGCGGCACCGCGCAACTGGTGCAGCGCTATCTGGAACAGGGCTATGCGTTTGCCGCCGTGGCGTCGGACATGGCGATGATGATGAACAAGGCCAACGAGTTCCTGAAAGCCCTCAAGGCCGATCAGGCCCCGGCAGCCGTCGCGACGCCTTACTGACCCGGCAGGCCGACGATCAATGATGAGTGTCAGCGCGCATCTGGGCTTTCTGTTCTGCGTCGCGGTGGCGACCTTCGCCCAGAACACCACCGGCTTTGCCTTCGGCCTGTTGCTGCTGGGGCTGACCGGGCTGTTGCAACTGGCGCCGGTTGAAACCGTGGCCAACGTCAGCTCGGTGCTGACCCTGGTCAACGCCTTGGTGCTATTGCGCCGTCGCCCGGATCTTTCGCCCAGGCTGCTGGTGCTGATCCTGGCGTGCAGCCTGGTGGGGGTGGCCGCAGGGGTGGAGTTGCTGGGGCTGCTGGGCACCCATGAGCGCGATCTGCTGCAACTGTTGCTCGGCTCCACCATCGTGCTGTGCAGTTTCCTGCTGGTGGTGCGCTCGCGCCATCTGCAGCGTCTTTCGGGCTGGACCAGCTTCTCCTGTTTTGCCGGTTTGTCCGGCGTCATGGGCGGGCTGTTCTCCAGTGCCGGACCGCCACTGGTCTATCAACTCTATCGCCAGCCGCTGCCGACCCATGTGGTGCGCGACACCCTGATCGTGGTGTTTGCCGTCAACGCGCTCATGCGCCTGACCCTGCTGACCAGCACCGGACGTTTCGACCTGCAAGCGGGGTATCTGGCGCTGGAAGCAGTGCCCGTGGTGTTCGCGGTGACCTGGTACATGCGCCGTCGTCCGCCTGCCATTGCCCCCGGCACCTTGAAATTCGGCGTGTTCGGCTTGTTGTTGCTGGCCGGCGCGAGCCTTGCGGGGCAAGCGCTGCTGGCCCTGTAAGCGGCCAGCGCCGCTCTTTTTGAAACCCGCGCAGCGTGCCTGCGCATGAACAAACAGCCTTGTGAGTCAGATGGAAATCACATTCATGTCCGACAAGTTAAAAAAACTCGAAGAACTGCGCAGCCAGCGCTGGTTCGCCCCGGACACCATTCGCGCGTTCGCCCATCGCCAGCGCCTGCAACAGATCGGGTTGCGCCGCGAGGAGTTCATGGGCAAGCCGGTGATCGCGATTCTCAACACCTGGAGCGAAATGTCGCCGTGCCACTCGCACCTGCGCGAACGCGCTGAAGCCGTGAAGCGCGGCGTTTGGGCGGCAGGCGGCTTTCCGGTGGAGCTGCCGGTGCAGTCGGTGGGCGAGGTGATGGTCAAGCCCACCACCATGCTGTACCGCAACCTGCTGGCGATGGAAGCCGAGGAGTTGCTGCGCTCGCTGCCCATCGACGGCGCGGTATTGCTCGGCGGTTGCGACAAATCCACCCCCGGCCTGTTAATGGGCGCCCTGAGCATGGACTTGCCGATCCTCTATTGCCCGGCAGGCCCGATGTCCAACGGCAAGTGGCGCGGCGTCAAAACCGGTGCCGGGACGCACACCAAGAAGTACTGGGACGAGCGCCGCCTCGGCCTGATCGACACCGTGGCCTGGGAAGAACTGGAAGGGGCGATGACCCGTTCCATCGGCACCTGCAACACGGTCGGTACAGCGTCGACCATGACCAGCATCGCCGACGCCATCGGTTTCACCCTGCCAGGCGCTTCGAGCATTCCGGCCGCCGATGCCGCGCACCCGCGCATGGCGTCCCAGTGCGGCGAAACCATCGTCGACCTGGTGTGGCGTGATCGTCGCCCGTCCACCTGGCTGACGCCGGCGCATTTCGCCAATGGCGTCGCGGTGTACATGGCCATGGGCGGCTCGACCAACGCGGCGATTCACCTGATCGCCGTCGCCCGCCGCGCAGGGATCGATCTGACGCTGGACCAACTGGCTGAAACCGCTGCGAAGATCCCGGTGCTGTTGAACCTGTTCCCGTCCGGCAACGCGCTCATGGAGGACTACCACTTCGCAGGCGGCCTGCGCGCCTTGATGCGCGAAATCACGCCATTCCTTTCGCTGGATTGCGCCGGCGCCACCGGGCAGACCTGGGACAGCCTGCTGGCCGACGCCAAGTGCTACGACAGCGACATCATCCGCAGCCTAGACAACCCCGTGGTCGGGCTGGGCCAGGGCTCCACCCTGGCTTTGCTGCGCGGCAACCTGTGTCCCGATGGCGCGGTGATGAAGTCGTCGGCGGCCAACCCTAGCCTGCGCAAGCACTCAGGACCCGCGCTGGTGTTCGACGATCACGAAACCCTGAGCCGGATGATCGACGACCCGACGCTGGAGATCACCGCAGACACCGTGTTGATCCTGCGCAACGCCGGCCCCGTGGGCGCGCCGGGCATGCCGGAGTGGGGCAACCTGCCGATCCCGAAAAAGCTGCTGGAGGCTGGTGTGCGCGACATGCTGCGCATTTCCGACTCGCGCATGAGCGGCACCCACTACGGCAGTTGCGTCCTGCATGTGGCCCCGGAAGCCGCCGTGGGCGGGCCACTGTGCCTGGTGCGCACGGGCGACATCATCGACCTGGACATCGCCGCCGGCACCCTGAACATGCGCGTCACTGACGAAGAACTGGCCCGCCGCCGTGCACAACACGTCCCGGTACACCGCCAGTACGGCCGCTCGTTCGCCGCGCTCTATCAACAGCATGTGACCCAGGCCAACGAGGGCTGCGACTTTGACTTCCTGCAAGCCGGGGAAGTGGTGCCCGAGCCGCCGATTCATTGATGCCGCCGATTTTTCTGACCTTCACAGGAGTTCGCTTTTCATGATTCATCTCAAGGACCCATCGCTGTTCCGGCAACAGGCCTACATCGACGGCCAGTGGGTCGGTGCCGATAACGGCCAGACCTTCGACGTCACCAACCCGGCCACCGGCGAGGTCATCGCCAGCGTACCGCAAATGGGCGAAGCCGAAGCCGAACGCGCGGTGGTCGCGGCGCACAAGGCGTTCAAGCAATGGAAGCGCAAGACCGCCAAAGAGCGCGCC
>Ga0105251_10000186_pt1 | contig 62845 bp, 55 predicted proteins | sample KBSS64metaG_FD_80424 | JGI IMG/M metagenome (GOLD analysis project Ga0105251, IMG submission 80424) | Switchgrass rhizosphere microbial communities from Kellogg Biological Station, Michigan, USA - KBS S6-4 metaG | ecosystem: Host-associated > Plants > Roots > Rhizosphere > Soil | place...
CTTCGATCACATCCGCGCGCTGAAGCCGGGCGCGGGCGGCGAACTGCAACTGACGGACGCGATTCAATCGCTGCTGTCGGACGAGCAAGTGCTCGCGTACAAGTACCACGGCACCCGTTTCGATTGCGGCAGCAAGCTGGGCTATCTGAAGGCCACGGTGGAGTTCGCCCTGCGTCATCCGGAAGTGAAGGCCGATTTCGAGGAATACCTGCGCAACCGCGCGCCGATTCTCGAAGGCTGAAGCACTGGCCGATCCGGTTGAACAAAAATGCCCGTCACCTGCGTGACGGGCATTTTGTCTTTGGACGCCTGTTTGTCTCTTTCAGCGACGACGCATCAGAAAAATAAACGTCTTGTCCTGCGACGTCGACTCGACGATCTCGTTGCCGGTCTGCTTGGCGAACGCCGCGAAATCGCGCTGCGATCCCGGGTCGGTTGCGAGCACTTTCAGAATCTGACCGCTCGTCATGTCGGCGAGCGCCTTCTTGGCCCGCAGAATCGGCAACGGACAGTTGAGCCCGCGCGCGTCGACTTCCTTGTGAACTTCCATCGCGATTGAACCTTTCTTTGCCTGTGGGTGAGCGCTCGGTGAAGGTTCGATTCTAGCGCAGCAGTCACAACTCCACCGCCCGCCCGCTTTCATAAGCCTGCCGCATCGCGATGCCGATACGCGTCGCTTCCCGCGCATCTTCCAGTGTGAGCCCGGTCGGTCTCCCGTCCGCGAGCAACGCCACGAACGCCTGTGCCTCGCGCAAAAACGCATCCTCGAAGCGCTCGAAGAACGTCGGCGTGCAGGCATTGCGCATACCGTTTGCATCGGCGATCTCGACGCGGTTCACGCGCGGATTGCGCCCCACCGACAGCGCGCCCGCCGTGCCGATCACCTCCGTCTGCGTGTCGTGCCCATGCGCCATCGTGCGCGATGCGTACAACACCGCAATCCGCCCGTCCTCGAACTCGATGGTGCCCACGCCGTTGTCGATGTCGCCGCACTCGCGCAAGCCGTCGTGAATCGCAATGGTGCCGCTCGCATATACGCGCCGGGCGCGCGGATTGCCGAGCAGCCAGCGCGCGAGATCGATGTCATGCACGCTGCAATCGAGAAAGAGCCCGCCCGATGTCGGCGCGAATCGCACGAAGAAGCCGTCCGGATCGTTCTTGTCGCAGGTCTGCGAGCGCACCATGAAGGGCCGGCCGATCGCCCCTTTCGCGATGCTGTCGAACGCATCGCGATAGCTCGCATCGAAGCGCCGCACGAAGCCGATCATCACATGCAGATGCGCATGACGCGCATGTTCTTCCAGCACGGCGTCGCATTCGGCGAGATCGAGCGACAGCGGCTTCTCGCAGAACACGTGCTTGCCCGCGCGCAATGCGGCGATGATCTGCCGCGCATGCAGCGACGTGGGCGTGACGAGCCACACCGCGTCGATGGAATCGTCCGCGAGCAGTTCGTCGTAGTCCGCATGGAGCGACAACTCGGGCAACGACGCCGCCGCCCACGCACGCTCTTCCTTCACCGGGCTGCACGCCGCGACGAGTCTCGCGCCCGGCACGTGCCACGCGAGATTTTCCGCATGCCGGCGCCCGAGCCGCCCCAGTCCGACGATACCGACGCGCAACGGATTCATGCGACGTTCTCCCCAAGCGTGACGATGCGCTTCTCGCGCCACGACAACGTCGCGGCTTCGGCCAGTTCCAGCGCCTTCAATCCGTCCGCGACCGTCGTACGCACCGGCTTGCCCGACTCGACCGCATCGAAGAAATGCGCGATTTCCGCCGCGTAGGCCGCGCGATAGCGCTCCAGAAAGAACGCTTCGGGCTTGTCGCTCGAGACCGCCGCTGTCGTATAGGCGGTGACTTCCGTCGGCCGCACGTTGCCCGCTTGCAGCATGCCGGCGCTGCCGAGCAACTCGAAGCGCTGATCGTAGCCATACGCCGCGCGCCGCGCCGTGTTGATCTGGCACAGACGCCCGCGCTTCGTGCGAATCGTCACTGCCGTCGAATCGATATCGCCCGCATCGGCGATGGCCGGATCGCTCAGGCAACTGCCCGTCGCGTGCAGCGTGTCGGCTTCGTCGTCGAGAATCCAGCGGCAGATATCGAAGTCGTGGATCAGCATGTCCTTGAAGATGCCGCCCGAATGCTTGATGTACTCGACCGGCGGCGCGCCCGGATCGCGGCTCGTGACGATCAGCATCTCCGGCTCGCCGATCTCGCCCGCATCGATGCGCGTCTTCAGCGCCGAGAACGTGGGATCGAAGCGGCGCTGAAAGCCGATCATGCAGACGACGCCCGCTTGCGCGACAGCATCGGCGCACGCACGCGCGCGCTCGATCGTGAGATCGACGGGCTTCTCGCAGAACACATGCTTCTTCTGCGCCGCGGAGGCGAGAATCAGATCCGCATGCGTGTCCGTGCTCGAACATACGACGGTCGCAGCGACGGAGGCATCGCCCATCGCGCCGTCGACGTCGGCGACCTGCGCTCCATATAAAGCCGCCAACGCGCACGCCGCGTCACGATTCACATCGACGACGTATTTCAAACGCACGCCCGGCTGCCGCGCGAGATTGGCCGCGTGGATCTTGCCGATGCGCCCTGCCCCGAACACCGCCACATCAATCGTCATAGCCACCTGTCTCCTTGGATTCCTCGACGTTCAACTCCAGCCGGTACGCGAGCGCGATGAACAACGCCTGGCACAGGCAAATGGTGCTCGTGAGCGAACGGAACGCGAACGCGCTGCCTTCCTTCACGAACAGGCTCGCGCTCGCGTGACGCGCGAGCGGCGAAAGCTGGCTATCGGTGATGACGAGGGTCTTCGCACCGTGATGCTGCGCGGCGCGCACGCAGTACTGCGTCTCCTTGCCGTAGGGCGCGAAGCTGATCGCGACCACCACATCCCCCTTCTTCACGCTGCGGACCTGCTCGCGGAACATGCCGCCGAAGCCCGAAATCAGATGCACGCGCTTCTTCGTGTGCTGCAATGCATAGACGATGTAGCTTGCCACCGCGAACGACCGGCGCACGCCGATCACATAGATGTTCTCGGCCTGCGAAAGCATGTCGACGGCGGCTTCGAACTGCGCGTCGTCGAGGCCGGCTTCGAGCTCGTCGAGACCCGTGCGGCTCGCCGCGATGAACTCGCGCGCCACCGACAGGCCCGACGCCTCGCCCGCCTTCTCGTCGATAAGCTTGCGGATGCGCTGCTGATAGCTCTGCTGCGAGCCGCCCGCGCCCGTGTAGGCCTGCCTGAACACGGCCTGCAAGTCGGAGAAGCCGGAGAAGCCGAAGCGCTGCGCAAAACGCACGACCGCGGACGCGTGCACGCCGCATGCACTCGCGATATCGCTCGTGCGATCCATCATCACGCTCTGGCGATGCTGTTCGATGTAGCTCGCGACGCTCTTCAACTGGCGCGGCAGGGAGTCGTACGCGTCGGTGATCCGCTGCATGAGTTCGTCGACGCTTTGTACGTCGGTGCTGGCGTCATCCATCAGAGGCTCTTTCGATGTTCGTCGTAGAACCGATTATAGGAACGCGGCAAGCAAATTGGAATGTATTTTCCATTTGCCGCACCAATAAAATATCTGTTGCAGACCACCGAAAACTGACCTACTCTTGGTCCTGAGCACGGCACATCAAAAGGTCGGCTCGCGAGACATCACACCAAACAACAACCGAGATAGGTGGAGACAATGACCCTTTGCAACGGTCGGGCCGCGCTGCGCGCGCTGGTGGCTGCTGCTGCGTTGTGCAGCGCAACGTTGATGGCGGCGAGTCCCGCTCACGCGGCGCCCGACGCGAAGTTCGTGCTGATCAGCCACGCGCCGGATTCGGATTCCTGGTGGAACACCATCAAGAACGCGATCAAGCAGGCGGATGAAGACTTCAACGTGCAGACGGACTACCGCAATCCGCCGAACGGCGATATCGCGGACATGTCGCGTCTGATCGAGCAGGCCGCCGCGCGCAACTACGACGGCGTCATCACCACCATCGCCGACTTCGACGTGCTGAAGAGTTCGCTCAACAAGGTCACCGCGAAGAAGATTCCACTCGTGACGATCAACTCGGGCACCGAAGAGCAAAGCGCGCAACTGGGCGCGATCATGCACGTCGGCCAGCCCGAATATGTCGCGGGCAAGGCGGCGGGCGAAAAGGCGAAGGCCGCGGGCATCAAATCGTTTCTGTGCGTGAACCACATCGCGACGAACACGGTTTCGTTCGATCGCTGCCGCGGTTTCGCCGATGCGCTCGGTGTCGACTACAAGGCCGCGACGCTCGATTCGGGCCAGGACCCGACCGAGATCCAGTCGAAAGTCTCGGCGTTCCTGCGCAATCATCCGGACACGCAAGCGATCCTCACGCTCGGACCGACGCCCGCTTCCGCGACGCTCAAGGCAGTCGCCCAAATGGGCCTGCAAAACAAGGTCTATTTCGTTACCTTCGACTTCTCCGATGACATCGCGAAAGCGATCAAGGACGGCACGATCAAGTTCGCGATCGATCAGCAGCCGTATCTGCAAGGCTATATCCCCGTGGCGGTACTCGCGATCGTCCACAAGGAGCACACCACCGATCCGGCGAAGATCCGCCAGATTCTCGAAGCGAATCCGAAGTTCAAGGCACGCCTCGCAACCTACGGATTGGAACCGTCGTACGGCCCCAGGAACATTCGTTCGGGTCCGGGCTTCATCACCAAAGAAAATCTCGACAAGGTCGTGAAGTACGCCGGTCAATATCGTTGATCCCGGCATGACCTTCTTCGGGCGGCTTCGGTAAGCCAGGAACCGCCCGCTTTTCTCAAGTCCACTGTGTCCTTACTGCGTCCGTTCGCGGACGCGGCAGGGGTGCGCGCATCGCCGCTGAACTGAACTTCGTCTCGAGTCTCAAGGAGCCATCATGGGCGTAGCCGGCAAGCATTACCCTCCCCACGTGAATCCTCAGCAGGACACCGCTGACACACCTGACAACGCGAAGCCCTCGGATGAGCGCGTACGCCGGCAATCGTGGTTCGGTCATTTGCTGAATCGCCCTGAATTCGCGGCCATTTCGGGCACGGTGCTCGTGTTCCTCGTGTTCGGCTTCGGCGCGGGTTCGTCGGGCATGTTCAACCTCGACGGCGTCATGAACTGGTCGCAGGTCGCCGCCTATCTCGGGCTGCTCGCGGTCGGCGCGTGTCTTCTCATGATCGCGGGCGAGTTCGACCTGTCCATCGGTTCGATGATCGGTTTCGCGGGCATGATGGTCGCGTTGCCCTCGGTCTACTTTCACTGGCCGTTGTCGCTTTCCATTCTCTTCGCGTTCGTGATGTCGATGCTGCTCGGCGCATTGAACGGCTATCTCGTGATGAGAACCCGCCTGCCTTCGTTCATCGTCACGCTCGCCTTCCTGTTCATCCTGCGCGGCCTGACGCTCGCGCTGTCGATCATGTTCGCGGACCGCACCATCATCTCCGGCGTGGGCGATCTCGCGCAGGCCGATCCGATCGCCAACACGCTCTTTCATGGCGTCGCCCTCCACGGCGTGTTCACCTGGCTCGCGCACATGGGCATCGGCAAGTTGCTCGATAGCGGCGAGCCGCTCGTGCCGGGCATTCCGAAGGTCATCATCTGGTGGCTCGTGCTCGCGGCAATCGGCGCGTTCGTGCTCGCCAAGACGCGCTACGGCAACTGGATTCTCGCGGTCGGGGGCGATGCGAATGCCGCGAAGAACGTCGGCGTGCCGGTGAAGCGCGTGAAGATTTCGCTGTTCGTGCTGACCGCGTTCTGCTCGTGCCTGTTCGCCGTGCTGCAAGTGTGCGACATCGGTTCCGCGGCGGCCGACCGCGGCCTGCAGAAGGAATTCGAGGCGATCATCGCGGCGGTCATCGGCGGCACATTGCTGACGGGCGGTTACGGCTCGGTGGTCGGCGCATGCTTCGGCGCACTGATCTTCGGCGTAGTGCAGATCGGCATCACTTATACGAACGTGAGCTCGGACTGGTTCCGTGTGTTCCTCGGCGTGATGCTGCTGATCGCCGTGCTCTTCAACCACTACGTGCGCCGCCGCGTCTCGCAGGCTCAATGAGAGGAGAACCGACATGAACGACGACAACATCCTCGCACTCGAGAACGTCAGCAAATTTTTCGGCAAGGTGATCGCCCTCAACGGCGTCACGTTGCGGCTCAAGCGCGGCGAAGTGCATTGCCTGCTCGGCGACAACGGCGCGGGCAAGTCCACGCTCATCAAGACGCTCGCGGGCGTGCATGCGCCCTCTTCCGGCGACTATCTGGTCGATGGCAAGCCGGTCCATTTCGAATCGCCGAAGGAAGCGCTGGATCTCGGCATCGCGACCGTGTATCAGGATCTCGCGCTCGTGCCACTGCTTTCGGTGGCGCGTAATTTCTTCATGGGCCGCGAACCGCAGAAGAAGCGCTTCGGCCTCTTCAGCGTGATGGATCTCGATCTCGCCGCCGAAACCTCGCGCGCCAAGCTTGCGGAAATGGGCATCAACGTGCGCGATCCGCATCAGCCCATCGGCACGATGTCCGGCGGCGAGAAGCAATGCCTTGCGATCGCGCGTGCGATCCACTTCGGCGCGCGCGTGCTGATCCTCGACGAACCGACCGCCGCGCTCGGCGTGAAGCAGAGCTTCAATGTGCTGAAGCTGATCCACAAGGCGCGCGAAAAAGGCATCTCGGTGATCTTCATCACGCACAACGTGCATCACGCCTATCCGATCGGCGATTCGTTCACGCTGCTCAATCGCGGCCGCTCGATGGGCACGTTCACGAAGGACACCATCAGCAAGAACGAAGTGCTCGACATGATGGCGGGCGGCGCCGAAATGCAGCAGATGATGACCGAACTCGAAGGCGCGACGATCTGAGGACATTCAAGCCATGCCAACACAAACCACCTCTCGCTTCGCGCCGGACCGAACACGCGATATCGTGTGCCTCGGACGTCTCGCTGTCGATCTCTATGCGCAGCAGGTCGGCGCGCGCCTCGAAGACGTATCGACGTTCGCGAAATATCTCGGCGGCTCGTCCGCGAACATCGCGTTCGGCTGCGCACGGCTCGGTCTCGCTTCGTCGATGCTCGCGCGCGTCGGCAACGATCACATGGGGCGCTTTCTCACCGAGACGCTGCAGCGCGAAGGTTGCGACGTGAGCCATGTGCGCATCGATCGTGAACGGCTCACCGCCCTCGTGCTGCTCGGCCTCGAAGACCGCGACACGTTTCCGCTCGTGTTCTATCGTGAGAACTGCGCGGACATGGCCGTCGATGAAGCCGATTTCGACGAAGCGTATATCGCGTCGTCGAAGGCATTGCTCATCACGGGCACGCACTTCTCGACCGAGCAGGTGAACCGCACGAGCCGCCGCGCGCTCGACTATGCGCGGCGCAACGACGTGCGCACGATCCTCGACATCGACTATCGGCCGGTGCTGTGGGGTCTCACGGGCAAGGCCGATGGCGAAACGCGCTTCATCGCGAACGAAGGCGTTACCGCGCATCTTCAGCGCATCCTGCCGCTGATCGATCTCGTGATCGGCACGGAAGAAGAGTTTCGCATCGCGGGCGGCAAGGACCATCTGATCGACGCGCTCGCGATGGTCCGCAAAGTCACGAACGCGACGCTCGTGGTGAAGCGCGGGCCGCTCGGCTGCTCGATCATCGAGGGCGCGGTGCCCGCCTCCATCGACGATGCGCCGATACACGGCGGCGTCGAAGTGGAGGTGCTCAACGTGCTCGGCGCGGGCGATGCGTTCGCGTCCGGCTTCCTCTCTGGCTGGCTGCGCGACGAGCCGCTCGAAGCCTGTGCGCGAACGGCCAATGCATGCGGCGCGCTCGTCGTGTCGCGTCACGGCTGCGCGCCCGCAATGCCCACGCCTGCCGAACTGGATTACTTCCTCGCCGCGGCCAGCGAAGATCCCGCACGCATGCGCCGACCGGATCGCGATGCGACGCTCGCGCGGCTGCACCGCGTGAGCCCGAAGCGCAAGCAATGGGATGAAGTGCTCGGCTTTGCGTTCGATCATCGCAACCAGTTCTTCGATCTCGCGCAGCAGACGGGCGCGAGCGAAACGCGCATCGCCACATTGAAAAACCTGTTCGTCGATGCCGTCGCGCAGACCGAAAAGGAACTCGGGCTCGGAGGACGCATCGGCGTGCTGATCGACGACCGCTACGGCCAGGATGCGCTGAACGCCGCCACGGGCCGCGGCTGGTGGGTCGGACGTCCGGTCGAATTGCCCGGCTCGATGCCGCTCGTGTTCGATCACGGCCGCTCGATCGGCACGACGCTCGTGCAATGGCCGCGCGAGCAGGTTGCGAAGTGTCTCGTGCAATATCACCCCGATCATCCGCATGACGTGCGGCTCGAACAGGAAGCACAGTTGCGCGCGCTCTACGATGCCGTGCAGGAAAGCGGCAACGAGCTTTTGCTCGAAGTGATCGTGCCGAAGAACGGTCCGCCCGTGGACGATGACACCGTGTATCGCGCGTTGAAGCGTCTCTACAACCTCGGCATCTATCCGGAATGGTGGAAGCTCGAACCGATGAGCGCGAAGCAGTGGCAGTCGATCGATGCGCTGATCGCCGAACGCGATCCGTATTGCCGCGGCGTCGTGCTGCTCGGGCTGTCGGCGGCCGTCGATCAGTTGCGCGACGGGTTCAAGGCTGCGGCATCGTCGAAGACCTGCAAGGGCTTCACCGTCGGACGCACGATTTTTCATGAACCGAGCCATGCGTGGCTCGCAAACGAGATCGACGACCGCGAATTGATCGCGCGCGTGCGCCGCACCTTCGAAACTTTGATCGGCGCATGGCGCGAAGCGCGTGGCGCGTCGCATGTGGACGATCGCCAGATCAAACAGGAGCAAGCCGCATGAACCAGCGTGCTACACAAACGGAGACGGCCGCGACTTCGACGACCGTTCGACTGACCGCCGCGCAGGCCGTCGTGCGCTATCTCGCGGCGCTTCGTACCGGTAACGGAGAAGCGCTTTTCGGCGGCGTGTTCGCGATCTTCGGGCACGGCAATGTCGCGGGAATCGGCGAGGCGCTGTATCGGCATCGGGATGAATTGCCGACGTATCGCGCGCACAACGAGCAGGCGATGGCGCATGGCGCGATCGCGTATGCGAAGGCGCACATGCGCCGCCGCATGATGGCGGTGACGACGTCCATCGGCCCGGGCGCGACCAATCTCGTGACCGCCGCCGCGCTCGCGCATGTGAATCGCTTGCCTGTTCTTCTGTTGCCTGGCGATATCTTCGTGTCGCGCGCGCCGGACCCTGTGCTGCAGCAAGTCGAGGACGGTCAAGATGGCGGCGTGTCTGCGAACGATGCATTGAAAGCGGTCTCGCGATACTTCGATCGCATCGTGCATCCCGCGCAGTTGTTGAGCGCATTGCCGCGCGCGATTCGCGTGCTCACCGACGCGGCCTTGTGCGGCCCCGTCACGCTCGCATTGCCACAGGACGTGCAGGCGATGGCCTATGACTATCCTGCATCGTTCTTCGCGCCGCCCGTCGTCGAGTTCCATGCACCCGCGCCGATTCCCCGCGAGATCGAACGCGCCGCCGCGATGCTGCGCGAAGCACGTGAACCGATGATCGTATCGGGCGGCGGCGTGCTGTACGGACTCGCGACCGATGCCTTGCGCACCTTCGCGCACAGGCACGGCATTCCCGTTGCGGAGACGCAGGCGGGCAAAGGTGCGCTGGCGTGGGACGATGCGTTGAACGTCGGCGGCATCGGCGTGACGGGCGGATCGGGCGCGAACGAACTCGCCCATGCGAGCGATTGCGTGCTCGCTGTCGGCACGCGCTTGCAGGATTTCACGACGGGATCGAACACGCTTTTCACGCAGGCGCGGCTCGTGGCGATCAACGCGAATCCGTTCGATGCGTTGAAGCAGAACGCCGTTGCCGTGCAGGCGGATGCGCGTGTCGCGCTCGATGCGTTGTCGGCGGCGCTCGGCGACTGGCGCGCATCGCCGCAATGGACGACGCGTGCGCACCGGCTCGCGAACGAGTGGCGCGAGACCGTCGCGCATGTGACGAACACGCCACTCGCGGACGGCGTGTTGCCGCGCGAGGCCGATGTCATCGGCGCGGTGCAGCGTTCGGACGATGCATCGCCCGCGAACGATATCGTCGTGTGTGCGGCCGGCACCTTGCCTGCGGATTTGCAGAAGCTCTGGCGCACCGGACGACCGGGCGGTTATCACGTCGAATACGGTTATTCGTGCATGGGCTATGAGATCGCAGGCGGTCTGGGCGTGAAGCTCGCGCGGCCCGAGCGCGAGGTGATCGTGATTGTCGGCGACGGCAGCTATCTGATGATGAATAGCGAACTTGCGACTTCGGTGATGCTGGGCGCAAAAGTCATCGTGGTGCTGCTCGACAATCGCGGCTTCGGGTGCATCAATCGATTGCAGCAGGCTTGTGGCGGGGCACCGTTCAACAATCTCATCGACGATTGCAGGCAAGGCGCGCCCGGTGCGCCCGAGATCGATTTCGCGATGCATGCGCGCGCGCTTGGGGCTTTGTCGGAGCATGTGTCGAGCATCGACGAGCTGCAAGCCGCGATGAAGCGCGCGCGGGCCGCAGATCGAAGTTATCTGATTTCGATTGATACCGATCCGGCTCGGCCCACTGAGGAAGGTGGATGGTGGTGGGAAGTCGCCGTGCCGGAAGTATCGGACCGCGCGGCGGTCGTCGTTGCTCGTGAGGCTTATGAGCGGGCGCTCGAGGCTAGGGGACTTTAAGGGGTTTTTCGTGGAAGCCTGCTTTGTTGTTGGTTTATTAGCGTTGCCCCTGTGCGGGGCGGCAGTCACTTTCTTTGCTGCTGCAAAGAAAGTAACCAAAGAAAGCAGCTCGAGACGCCCGCGGTCACACGCAGTTTGGCCATGCTTGCTAGCCCATCGTGGGCTCAGTAGCGAGTGCCCTCATAGGCCCCATCGGACGTGGATCGCGCACGGTCTGACTAGCTAGTACCCAAACGAAGCTGGTTCAGCACCAAACGGCTTCGGCACAGCGCTACGCGCTGCCGCCGGGTATGCAAGGGAAACCACCGTATCGCACATGCTGTGAGATGGAGGCGTCAGCAAAGAAGTACGGGCGGACCCGATGGACCGGTCGGCCGCGAAGCGGGCTGGAGCCATTTGGTGCTGAACCAGTTTGTTGTGTGGCGTGAGGTGGCGGACCGTGCGCGATCCAAGCCCGGTCGGGCCTATGAGGGCGACACTTAGGCAGCCCACGATCACCTGGCAAGCATGGCCAAACTGCGTGTGACCGCGGGCCTAACGAGCTGCTTTCTTTGGTTACTTTCTTTGCAGCAGCAAAGAAAGTGACTGCCGCCCCGCATAGGGGCAGTGCTAATAAACCAACACCAATACGGGATCCAGCGAAAGCGAAAGCAAAAGCAAAAGCAAACGCAAACGCAAACGCAAACGCAAAAAACCCAGGCAAACGAAAACCCGAGGACCAAACAATGCCCATAAACGTACGCATAGGCATAAACCCACTGTCGTGGATGAACGACGACCTGCCCTCGCTCGGCGGAGAGACCCCTCTGTCTACCGCACTAAGCGAAGGAAAACAGATCGGCTACGAAGGTTTTGAACTAGGCAACAAGTTCCCTCGCGAACCGCAAGCGCTCAAGACGCTGCTCGCCCAATACGATCTCGCCCTCGTGTCCGGCTGGTACTCAGGCAGGCTCGCCGAGCGCACCGCCGAGGAGGAAATCGAAGCCGTAGGCCCGCACCTCGACCTGCTCGCGAAAAACGGCGCAACCGTGATGGTCTACGGCGAAGTCGCGCAGTCGATTCAGGGCGCGCCGCGTCCGCTCTACCAACGTCCGCGCTTCTTCTCCGATGCGCAGTGGAACCAGTACGCCGAGCGTCTGAACCGCTTTGCCGAATTCACACTCACGCGCGGCGTGCGCGTCGCCTATCATCATCACATGGGGGCGTATGTCGAGACGACCGCGGACGTCGATCGTCTGATGGCCCTGACGAACGATGCGGTCGGTCTCCTGTTCGACGCAGGACACATCACGTTCGCGGGCGGCGATGCCCTGAGCGTGCTGCAGAAGCACATCGCCCGCGTATGTCATGTGCATTGCAAGGACGTGCGGCCGGACATCGTGAAGCTCGCGCGCAACCGCAACTGGAGTTTTCTCGATGCGGTCATCAACGGCGCGTTCTCCGTCCCGGGCGATGGCTGCGTGGACTACCCGGGCATCATCGCGTGTCTCGCGAAACATGACTACGACGGCTGGCTCGTCGTGGAAGCGGAACAGGATCCGGTGATCGCGCCGAGCTATGCATATGCCGAGAAGGGCTATCGCACGCTGCGCGCGCTCGTCGACGGAACATACAAGGAGGCAGCATGAGCCTGCTGGTGAAAGCATCGCGCGAGGGACAAACCATCGCGCGCGTCACGCCCGATTCCGCGGGCTGGAAGCATGTCGGCTTCGCGGCGTATCGCCTGAACGCGGGCGATGTCGTGCATGTGTATGACGCGGATCGCGAAAGCTGCATCGTCGTGTTGACGGGCACCGCGAGCGTCGAGGCCGGCGACGAGCATTATCAGTCGATCGGCTCGCGCGACAGCGTGTTCGAGGACGCCGCGCCCTATGCGGTCTATGTGCCGCCGAAGCTCGCGGCGATCGTGCGTGCGGAACGCGATGCGGAAATCGGCGTCGCGAGCGCACCCGCGAAGGGCGAGTATCCGCCGCGGCTGATCGAGCCATCGCAGATGAAGCGCTCGACGCGCGGCAAAAACGCAAATACGCGCTACGTGTGCGACATTCTTCCGCAAACGGAAGCGGCCGAGTCCCTGCTCGTGGTCGAAGTGCGCACGCCGGGCGGACACGCATCGAGCTATCCGCCGCACAAGCACGATCAGGACAACGTGCCGGTCGAGAGTTCGCTCGAAGAGACGTACTATCATCGGTTGAATCCGCCGCAAGGATTTGCGTTTCAGCGCGTCTATACCGACGAGCGCGACCTCGACGAAACGATGGCCGTCGAGAATCACGATGTCGTGATGGTGCCGCGTGGATATCATCCGGTGGTCGTGCCGTATGGCTACGACAACTACTATCTGAACGTGATGGCGGGCAGCAAGCGCACGTGGCACTTCAAGAACGATCCGAAGCACGAGTGGATCGTGGAGCGGGATAGCAAGGCGTCGACCTAGCCGATGGAAAGCCAGTCGCCGATGACTTGCTCGTCCTGAGCAAGCCTCTCCCACGCCCCATCGAACTGAATCGCCCCATGCCCCATCACCGCGACGCGCGCATCGAGCATGCGCGCGATCGTCAATCGTTCTTCGATCAGCAGCATCGCCACACCGCGTTCGCGCAGCGCCGCGAGACAAGCGGCCACTTGCGCGAGCACTTGCGGCGCGAGTCCTTCGCCGGGTTCGTCGATGACGACGAGCGACGGATCGCCCGTCAACGTGCGTGCAAGCGCGAGCATTTGCTGTTCGCCGCCCGATAGCGCACCCGCTTTCACCGACGCGCGCTCCTCGAGCACGGGAAACAATCGATACGCGTCGCTCAGCGAAAAGCGCGTGCCTTTGCGTTCACCGAGCAACAGGTTTTCGCGCACGGTCAGCGACGGAAACACGTCACGCGTTTCGGGCACATAGCCGATGCCGAGCCGCGCGATGCGATGCGGCCGCAACCCGACGAGCTGAACTTCGCCATACCGCACATCGCCCGCGCATCGCACGAGTCCCATGATGGCTTTCGCGAGCGTCGAACGCCCCGACCCATTGCGGCCGACGAGCGCGACCACTTCCCCTTCCGCGATACGAAGATTCACGCCGTGCAGCGCCTGCGCCGCGCCATACCACGCACGCAAATTTTCGATGCGCAATGTAGCGCTCATGGCGCGACTCCGCCGAGATACGCTTGCCGCACGTCACGATTCGCACGTATGGCAGCAGGCGTGCCGGTCGCAATCACGCGCCCTCGCACGAGCACCGAAATGCGATCCGCGAGACTGAACACCGCGTCCATGTCATGCTCGATCACGAGCAGCGTGCGCCCTTCCGTCGTCGCACGGATCAAGGCGAGCGCGCGCGTCGCTTCCGCGCGATTCATGCCGGCGGTGGGTTCGTCGAGCAGGATGAGCGGCGCATCGGTCGCGAGCGCGATGCCCAGATCGAGCGCGCGTTGCTCGGCATAGGTGAGACGCGCGGCGAGTTCGCAGGCGCGTTCGGCAAGGCCGATGGCATCGAGCATCGCGTGTGCGCGCGCATCGATTTTTCGCGAAGGCAGCCATCGGTCGAGAAAGCCCGATGACGACGCGCCGAGCGCCGCGCAACGCAGATTGTCGAGCACGGACAAGCCGCCGAATACGCTCGTCGTCTGGAAGCTGCGCGCAAGCGTTCGGGCGACGCGCTGCGGCGGCTCGCCCGTGATGTCGATCCCGTTCGCGACGATGCGCCCGTCATCCGGCCGCGCACGGCCCGAGATCAGATCGAAAAGCGTGGACTTGCCCGCGCCGTTCGGTCCGATGAGCGCATGCCGTTCGCCCTGCGCGACGCGCAGATCGACGCCGCGCAACACCTGCGTCGCACCGTAGCGTCGGGTGACGCCGTGCAGTTCGAGCGCGGCGTTCATCGCGCGGCCCTCGCGCGTCGTGTGAGCCACAGACCCAGCAATGCGCACGCCAACGCGATGAGCCACGCACGCGCATCGATTCGTCCCGCATAGAGCGCTTCGACCGGAACGACCACCGCGACGCCCCAGACCATCGCGCTGAACGCCCCGAAGCACAGCGATCGCGCATCGCGCCTGACGACACCCGCGACGCCCTCCGGCGCGGCGAGCACGACCCACATGAAAAAGAGCCCGAGATACATCGGCCACGCGGCGGTCACGCTCGCCACGGCGACGCTGAAGAACGTCAGCAGCACCGCGCCGATCACCGGCCCGAAGAACGCGCCGGTCCCGCCGATCACCGTGGCGACCAGCACGCTCGTCGAGCGCGCGATGCCCACGCTTTCCGATGACACCAGCTCCACATTGATCAGCGCCAGCACGCCCGCGATGCCCGCGAAGAACGCCGACACGACGAGCACGCGAAACCGCACGCGCGCCGGTGCGAAACCGATCGCCGCCGCGCGCGCGGGATTGTCGCGCACAGCGTTGGCGAGGCGGCACATCGGCGTGCGCGAGAACGCGAACATCGCGAGCGCCGATACGACGCACCAGCACGCGATCAGCGCATAGGCCTCACGGAGCGGCCCGAAGGTCCATGCGAAGAACGACGGCCCGCTCGCCCGGTCGATCGTCACCCCGCCCTCGCCGCCGAACCATCCGGGCACGAGCCACACGCACGCGGCGACGAGCTCGCCGATGCCGAGCGTGATCATCGCGAAAGGCGTGCTCGCGCGCTGCGTCGAGATCGCGCCGAACACGACGGCGACGAGCATCGCCGCGCATCCGCCGACGACCGGCAGGAGCGGCAACGGCACGCCGTAGCGATTGAACACATGCGCGGCGGCGAATGCGCCGAGCCCCGAATATACGGCGTGGCCGAACGACAGCAGCCCGGTCTCGCCGAGCAACAAGTTGTACGAGAGCGCGAAAACGATGAGCGTCGCGGTCTGCGCGCTGTAGGCGAGCAGCCAGGATCGATCGAAGAAGAGAGGCAGCGCGAGCGCCAGCGCGAGCGCGAGCGCAAGAAACTTACGCATCTTGCATGCGCTCGCCGAAGAGTCCGCGCGGCCGCGCGGCCAGCATCGCGACGAGCACGAGATAGGGCAGCACGGGCGCGAGCTGCGCGACCGTCAACGCGCTCCACGCGGGCGGCAGCGTCAGGCCGAGCGATGCAGCGATGCTGCCCGCCGACACGCTCGCGCCCACGGCGAAGGTCTGCACGCAGCCGATTAGAAGCGACGCGACGAGCGCGCCGCCCAGCGATCCGAGCCCGCCGATCACGACGACGACGAACACGATCGGTCCCATTGCATCGGCCATCGCCGGTTCGATGACGGCGAGCGGCGCGCCGATCACGCCACCGAGCGCGGCAAGCGCGGTGCCGACGGCGAAGACCATCGTGAACACGCGCGGCACGTCATGGCCGAGCGTTTCGACCGTTGCGGGATGCGTGAGCGCCGCGCGTACGACGAGTCCCGTCTTCGATATGCGCAGTATCAGCCAGAGCGCGCCGAGCATCAGGACCGCGATCGTCATCATGAACACGCGGTAGCGCGCGAACGACGCGCCGTAGAGCGTGAAAAGCGGACCGTCGAGCACGGAAGGAATCGACGCGGGCAAGGGCCCGAGCCCCCATACGAGCTTGACGCCTTCGCCGATCACGATGGCCGCGCCGAACGTGAGCAGCATTTGCCCGAGCGCGCCGCGCGCATGCACGCGTCTCAACAACAATCGCTCGAACAAGGCGCCCGCGATGCCGACGACGACCGGCGCGAGCATCAACGCGGACCAGAATCCGCCATGCGCGGCGAGCGCCTGCCCGACATACGCGCCGAGCATATAGAAACTCGCGTGTGCGAAGTTGAGCACGCCGAGCATGGAGAAGATCAGCGTAAGGCCCGCCGACAACATGAAGAGCAGCAATCCCACGCTCACGCCGTTGAGCAGACTTACGCAGAACCACTGGAGCAAAACGCGACCCTCAGCCGTTGATGAGCGGCTTCAGCGCATCGACGAGCGGCGCGGGCAGCGGCACCGGCCTGCGCGTCACGCGATCCACATAGACATGCACGAAGTGTCCTTGCGCGGCGGCGGTGTCCGAGCCTTGCGTGAAGATCGCCACTTCGTAGCGCACGCTCGTGTTGCCGAGCCGCTCGACGCGCAAGCCCGCTTCGATCGGCTCAGGAAACACCACCGGCGCAAAGAAGTTGCAGCGCGTCTCGACGACGAGGCCGATGGTCTCGCCCTCGCTGAAATCGAGCACGCCTGCGCGCAGCAGATACTCGTTGACGACCGTGTCGAAGTAGCTGTAGTAGACGACGTTGTTGATATGCCCGTAGACGTCGTTATCCGACCAGCGCGTGCTGATCGCGAGAAAGTGCGCGTAGTCCGCGCGCGTGGTCGGAACCGGCTTGCTCATTGCTTAAAGAGACTCCGTCAGCATGCGTCGATAATCGTCGGCACTCGCCTCGCGCGGATTCGTCTTGTGGCAATGATCCGCGAGCGCGCCCTTCACCACCTTGTCGAACATGCTCTCGTCGACGCCCATCTGCGAGAGACGCGTCGGCAAGCCGAGGCGCGCGGTCATGTCGTGCACGGCCTGCGCGACATCGGCGTGCTCCGCGAGATTCATCACGCGGCGCATGCGCGCGAAGCGCCGTTCCGCGACGACCGACGGCGCGCTCTCGTTGAAGCGCAGCACCGCGGGCAAAACCACCGCGTTCAGCGTGCCGTGATGCAGCGACGTGCGGCCGTTCACCGCGAGCCCGCCCAGCGGATGCGACAGCGAATGCACGCAGCCCAGGCCCTTTTGAAAGGCCATCGCGCCCTGCATGGACGCGGACATCATGTTCAGGCGCGCGTCGCGGTCCTGGCCGTCGTGCGTCGCGCGCTCGATGTTGGCCCACGCGCGTTCGAGCCCGTCGAGCGCGATGCCGTCGGCGGGCGGATTGAACGCGGGCGCGAGAAACGTTTCGATGCAATGCGCGATCGCGTCCATGCCGGTTGCGGCGGTGAGCGCCGGCGGCAGGCCGAGCGTGAGCGACGGATCGCAGATCGCGGATTTGGGCAAAAGATGCCAGGAATGGAAGCCGAGCTTGCGCCCGTCCTCGAGAATGATGATCGCGCCGCGCGCCACTTCGCTGCCCGTGCCCGACGTGGTCGGCACCGCGATCAGCGGCGCGGCGCGCTCGGTGATCCTGCCGCTACCGCCTTCGATCGTCGCGAAGGTCGTCAGTGGCGCGTCGTGCGTCGCCGCAATCGCAACGCCCTTCGCCAGATCGATCGACGAGCCGCCGCCCACCGCGATGAGGCCATCGCAACCTTCGCGCCGGTACTGCTCCGCGGCTCGCAGGACCATCGCTTCGGTCGGATTCGAAGGCGTGTCGTCGAACACCGGCAGCGCGCCGAGCTTCGCGCTTTCGATCACACGATTCGCGAGGCCCGCCGCCGCGACGCCTTTATCGGTGATGACGAGCGGACGCTTCACCCCGATGCGCGCGCATTCGCTTTCCAGCGCCTGAAGCGCGTCGTAGCCGAGGTGGATATGGGTCAGGTAGAAAATGTAGGCCATGGCGCGGGAACCGGTGAGGAATGTGCGGGCATGTTGGGGCGCTGCGACGCGCGTGTCAATCGGGGTTAGATCGACGCGGCCAACGCGCGCACGTCATCGACGAACCGTTCGACGGTCTCGCGCTTCGTGTCCCATGCGCACATCAGACGGCAGCCGCCGGATCCGATGAACTGATAGAAGCGCCAGCCCTTCGCACGCAGCGCCGTGGCAACGCGCGCCGGCAGTTCCGCGAACACCGCGTTCGATTCGGGCTTGAAGAGCAGGCTCACGCCGGGAATGTCGGCGAGGCGCTCGGCCATCAGTTGCGCCATCGCGTTCGCATGACGCGCGTTGCGCAGCCACACGTCGTTGTCGAGCAGGCCGAGCCACGGCGCGGAGATGAAGCGCATCTTCGATGCGAGCTGCCCCGCCTGTTTGAGTCGATAGGCGAAATCGGCGGCGAGCGCCTTGTCGAAGAACACGACCGCCTCGCCCACCGGCAAGCCGTTCTTCGTGCCGCCGAAGCACAACACGTCGACGCCCGCGCGCCACGTGATCTCCGACGGATGCACGTTCAGCGTCGCGACCGCGTTGGCGAAACGCGCACCGTCCATGTGAACTTTCAGATGGCGGCGCTTCGCAATCGCGGCGATCGCGCGGATTTCCTCGACCGTGTACACGGTGCCGACTTCCGTCGCCTGCGTGAGCGCGACGACCTTCGGCTTCGGATAGTGGATGTCCGCGCGTTTCGTGACGAGTTCTTCGATCGCATCGGGCGTGAGCTTGCCGTTCTCGCCACGCGCGGTGAGCAGCTTCGAGCCGCCCGAGAAGAACTCGGGGCCGCCGCATTCATCGGTTTCAATATGCGCGAGCTCGTGGCAGATCACCGAGTGATACGACTGACACAACGAAGCGAGCGCGAGCGAATTCGCCGCGGTGCCGTTGAACACGAAGAAGACTTCGCAATCGGTCTGGAAGAGATCGCGGATGCGATCGCAGACTTGCGTCGTCCACGAATCGTCGCCGTAGGCGGGCTCATGGCCGCTGGTGTTGGAATTGATCAGCGCTTGCAGCGCTTCGGGGCAGATGCCCGCGTAATTGTCGGAGGCGAAGTGCTGGATCGGGTCCGTGGGCGCTGTCATGGGATCGCTGTGATGGCCTTGTCAAAACGAGGCGCGCGAACGGGTGACGTCGCGCGGCCGCAATCCGGCCATTCTAGCGGCTCGGATCGACGCGCGCCGTGGCGCCGATCCGAGCAATGCTGGTTTGCTGTCTTACTTGGCGTCGGGCGCGCTCGCCGCGTTCGCCTGCTGCGCCTTCTTGTCCTTCTTGCTGGCCTCGTGATGGCCGATCGCGCAGCCGCCTACCGCGCCCGCCGTCCCGTGCTTGCCCGCGACGTGTCCCGCCACGCCGCCGACCGCCGCGCCTTCGATACAACCCTTCGCCTGTGCCGCGCCCGTTGCGGCGAGCATGGCGGACGTCAGTGCGATCAATACGATTTTGCGACTCATGATGCATCTCCCTCTTCTCGTTGAACGTGACGGGAGCGTTGCACGCAGTGTGCCTGACAGGCTGTAATAAAAAACGGCCCGGTCCGAAGGGACCGAGCCGTCATGCAGCGGAAGAAGAATCGACTTAGAGCTGTTGCTGAACCCAGCCCGTCACGCCCGCGAGCGCGGCCGGCAGATTGGCCGGCTCGGTGCCGCCCGCCTGCGCCATGTCCGGACGACCGCCGCCCTTGCCGCCGACTTGCTGCGCGACGAAGTTGACGAGCTCGCCCGCCTTCACCTTCTTCGACGCATCCGCCGTCACGCCCGCGATCAGGCTGACCTTGCCGCCATCTACGGATGCGAGCACGATCGCCGCGCTCTTGAGCTTGTCCTTCAGCTTGTCGACGGTTTCGCGCAGCGTCTTCACGTCCGCGCCTTCGAGTTGCGCGGCAAGCACCTGCACGCCGGATACATCGACGGCTTGCGACACGAGTTCATCGCCCTGGCTTGCCGCGAGCTTCGATTTCAGCGCGCCGAGTTCCTTTTCCAGCGACTTCACGTGCTCCTGAACCTGCGCGATACGCTGCGTGAGTTCCGAAGGCTGCGCCTTCAGCGCGCCCGCCGCCGCGTTGATGCGTTGATCCAGCTCCTGCACGTAGCGCACGGCGTTGTCGCCGGTGATCGCCTCGACGCGGCGAATGCCCGCCGCGACGCCGCCTTCCACCACGATCTTGAAGAAGCCAATATCGCCCGTGCGCCGCACGTGCGTGCCGCCGCAGAGCTCGCGCGAGAAGCCGAGATCGAGCACGCGCACGGTGTCGCCGTACTTTTCGCCGAAGAGCGCCATCGCGCCGCCCTTCACCGCGTCGTCGTAAGGCATCACGCGCACGACGCCCGGCGCGTTCGCGATGATCTCGTTGTTCACGATCTGCTCGACGCGGCGGATTTCGTCATCCGTCATCGGCGCGTTGTGCGCGAAGTCGAAGCGCGTCTTGTCCGCATCGACGAGCGAGCCTTTCTGCTGCACGTGGCCGCCGAGCACTTCGCGCAGCGCCTTGTGCATCAAATGTGTAGCCGAGTGATTGCGCGCGGTGCGGGCGCGGCGCACGGCGTCGATTTCGGCCTTCACGACATCGCCGACCTTGAGCGTGCCCTGCTCGACCGTGCCGTGATGACCGACGACATCGGCCTGCACCTTCAACGTATCCGCGACGGCGAAGCGCACGTTCGCGTTCGCGAGCACGCCCTGATCGCCGACCTGACCGCCCGACTCCGCATAGAACGGCGTGTGATCGAGCACGACGACCGCCTGCTGGCCGTCCTTCGCCTCGTTCACCGATGCGCCTTCGACATACAGCGCGAGAATCCTGGCGTCGTCGAAGATTTCCTTTTCGTAGCCGTGAAAGGTCGACTTCGCGCCCGAGTATTCGAGGCCCGCCGCGATCTTGAACTTGCCCGCCGCGCGTGCCTGGTCGCGCTGACGCGCCATCGCGTCGTCGAATGCGGGTTCGTCGACGGTCACGCCGCGCTCGCGGCACACGTCCGCGGTCAGGTCGAGCGGGAAGCCGTAGGTATCGTGCAGCTTGAACGCGAGTTCGCCATCCAGTTGCTTGACGCCCTTCTTTTCCAGCTCCGCGAGTTCGCCTTCGAGAATCGACATGCCGTGCTCGATGGTTTCGAAAAAGCGCTCTTCTTCCTGGCGCAGCACGTCGGTCACGCGCTGTTGAGCTTCTTTCAGTTCCGGATACGCCGCGCCCATTTCGGCGACGAGATCCGCCACGAGCTTGTGGAAGAACGCGCCCTTCTTGCCGAGCTTGTATCCGTGACGGATCGCGCGGCGCACGATGCGGCGCAGCACGTAGCCGCGGCCTTCGTTGCCGGGAATCACGCCATCGACGATGAGGAACGAGCACGCGCGGATGTGGTCTGCGATCACCTTAAGCGAGTTGTTTTCCAGATCCGGCGTGCCGGTTTCCCGCGCGGCGGCCTTGATGAGGTTCTGGAACAGATCGATTTCATAGTTGCTGTGCACATGCTGCAGCACGGCGGCGAGGCGTTCGAGGCCCATGCCCGTGTCAACGCACTGCTTGGGCAGCGGCGTCATGTTGCCCTGCGCGTCGCGGTTGAACTGCATGAACACGAGATTCCAGATCTCGATGAAGCGGTCACCGTCTTCTTCGGGCGATCCCGGCGGGCCGCCCCAGATTTCCGGGCCATGGTCGTAGAACACTTCGGAGCACGGACCGCACGGGCCGGTGTCGGCCATCTGCCAGAAGTTGTCGGATGCGTAACGCGCGCCCTTGTTGTCACCGATGCGGATGATGCGTTCGACCGGCACGCCGATTTCCTTCGCCCAGATGTCGAAGGCCTCGTCGTCTTCCTTGTAGACGGTCACCGTGAGCTTGTCGGCCGGCAGGTTGTAGACCTTGGTGAGCAGTTCCCAGCAATAGTGGATGGCGTCGCGCTTGAAGTAATCGCCGAACGAGAAGTTGCCGAGCATCTCGAAGAACGTGTGATGGCGCGCGGTGTAGCCGACGTTCTCCAGATCGTTGTGCTTGCCGCCCGCGCGCACGCTGCGCTGCGCGGTGGTCGCGCGCGAGTACGGACGCGATTCGCTGCCCAGAAACACGTCCTTGAACTGGACCATGCCCGAGTTGGTGAAGAGCAGCGTCGGGTCGTTGCCGGGCACGAGGCTCGACGAACGCACGATCGTATGGCCCTTCGATTCGAAAAACTTCAGGAATTTCTCGCGTATTTCGGCGGCTTTCATAGCGTACGGGGCGTGTCTTTGGTTTCTTGATGGTGCCCGCGGGCGGCTCTCTGCGAGCCTTGGCCGGCGTGGCGAGGGTGATTGTCGATTATACGGGATTCGCCGCGTCCGACCGGGCGCGCGGCAGGTCCGGTATCGCGCGCGCGGCGGTTCTGTGCGACATTCGCAGTCCGGAGACAAATTTGAGCGAGCGAACCGACGAATGGGAGCCTTGAGCCATATCCGCGTGCTGGACCTGACCCGCGTGCTGGCGGGACCGTGGTGCGCGCAGACCCTCGCCGATTTCGGCGCGGACGTCATCAAGATCGAGCGGCCCGAAACCGGCGACGACACGCGCCACTGGGGGCCGCCCTACCTGAAAACGCCCGGCGGCGAGGACACGCACGAGGCCGCGTACTATCTCGCGGCGAACCGCAACAAGCGTTCGGTGACGGTGGATATCGCCACGCCGGAAGGTCAGCAGATCGTCCGCGAGCTGGCCGCGCAAAGCGATGTCGTGCTGGAGAACTACAAGGCCGGGCAACTGAAAAAGTACGGGCTCGACTACGCGTCGCTGAAGGCCGTGAAGCCGGACATCGTCTATTGCTCGGTCACCGGCTTCGGGCAGACGGGGCCGTATGCGCAGCGCGCGGGCTACGACTTCATCGTGCAGGGCATCGGCGGGTTCATGAGCATCACCGGCGAGCGCGACGGGCAGCCCGGCGGCGGTCCGCAAAAAGCCGGCGTGGCGATCGCGGACCTGATGACGGGCATGTACGCGACCATCGGCGTGCTCACCGCGCTCGCGCACCGCGACCGCACGGGCGAAGGGCAATACATCGACATGGCGCTGCTCGACGTTCAGGTCGCGATGCTCGCCAACATGAACACCAATTTCCTCGCGAGCGGCAAGCCGCCGGTCCGCTGGGGCAACGCGCATCCGAACATCGTGCCGTATCAGACCTTCCAGACGAGCGATGGCTGGATCATCGTCGCCGTGGGCAACGACGGGCAGTTCCGCAAGTTCGTCGAAGCGGGCGGCCGCGCCGAACTGGCGGACGATTCGCGTTTCGCGGCGAACCCGTCGCGCGTGCGCAACCGCGACATCCTCGTGCCGCTGCTCGCGGACATGGTGCGCAGCAAGGGCAAGCACGAATGGATCGCCGAACTCGAAGCCGCCGGCGTGCCGTGCGGTCCGATCAACGATCTCGGCGAAGTGTTCGAAGATCCGCAGGTGCTCGCGCGCAAGATGCAGATCGATTTGCCGCATCCGACGGCCGGCACGGTCAAGCTCGTCGCGAGCCCGATCAAGATGAGCGCGACGCCGCCCGAAGCGCGCACGCATCCGCCGCTATTGGGCGAGCACACGACGAGCGTGCTCGCCGACGTGCTCGGTTACGACGAGGCGAAGATCGCGCAGTTGCGGGCGTCGAAGGCAATCTGAGCGAGTGCGCGCGAGGTTGTCAGGATCAACGAACGCCGGCGCCGATCAAACCGCCCGCCGCCGCGCCCGCGACGGTGCCGATCGGCCCGCCCGTGACCAGGTAGCCGAGCGCGCCGCCCGCAGCCGCGCCGACTCCGGCGTGGGCCTGCTGGCGCGACACGTTTGCGCAGGCCGCGAGGCTCGATACGAGCGCAGCGGCGGCGGCCAACTTGAGCGTCGTGATGGCGATCTTTTTCATGATGGGCTTCCTGGTGTTGTCGTTGTGATGTGTTGTGCTTGTCGCGCAGTCCCGCGCCGTACAACCAGACGCGGTCGATGCAGGCGAGCCGATCTTAAAATTGCGCACCCGCGCCCTCAACGCGATTTACGTCCGGTTACGGTGGTTACGATGCGCGTCGCCGGGCGTAAACCATGTAACGGAACTCGCGAAACGGCGCGACTGTGCGAATCGCGCGACGAACCCGGCCGCGAGCGCTCCAACAACGTTTCCGCAGCCTGCTCCCGACGGTTGCGTAAGGTAGAATCGACCCAATATTCAAGGCCTTCGTACGTGTTCCGGGCCGAACGGCCTCGATGAACGCTTCCCGAACCGTCTCACGCGCGCGAGCGCACCCGCTGGCACTCTCTTTCGCATGAACACCGATCGCAACGACGCTCCGGCGCCATCCAATTTCATTCGCAACATCATCGAAGACGACAACCGCTCCGGCAAATGGTCGCAGCGGGTCGAGACGCGCTTTCCGCCCGAGCCGAACGGCTACCTGCATATCGGCCATGCGAAGAGCATCTGCGTGAACTTCGGCCTCGCCGCGGATTACGGCGGCGTGTGCCATCTGCGCTTCGACGATACGAACCCCGAGAAGGAAAGCGTCGAATACGTCGATTCGATCATCGACGCCGTGAAATGGCTCGGCTTCGACTGGAACAAGGACGGCGCGGAGCACAAATACTTCGCGAGCGACTACTACGACAAGCTGTACGAGTTCGCCGAGATGCTCATCAAGAAGGGCCAGGCATACGTCGACAGTCAGACGGCCGAAGAGATGCGCGCGACGCGCGGTTCGGCCACCGAAGCGGGCATCAACTCGCCGTATCGCGACCGCACGCCCGAAGAGAACCTCGACCTCTTCCGCCGCATGAAGGCGGGCGAGTTCAAGGAAGGCGAGCACGTGCTGCGCGCGAAGATCGACATGGCCTCGCCGAATTTCAACATGCGCGATCCGGTGATCTATCGCATCCGCTTTGCGCATCACTACCGCACGGGCGACACGTGGTGCATCTACCCGATGTACGACTACGCGCACTGCGTGTCGGACGCGATCGAGAACATCACGCACTCGCTCTGCACGCTGGAATTCGAGGATCATCGCCCGCTCTACGACTGGTTCCTCGCGCAACTCGCGGACGATGGCGTCTTCCAGCGTCCGCTGCCGCAGCAAATCGAGTTTTCGCGCCTCAACCTCACGTATGCGATCACGAGCAAGCGCAAGCTGCTGCAGCTCGTGCAGGACAATCACGTCGACGGCTGGGACGATCCGCGCATGCCGACCATCGTCGGTGTGCGCCGGCGCGGCTTCACGCCGGAAAGCATCCGTTTGATGGTCGAGCGCGTCGGCGTGACGAAGGTCGATTCGTGGATCGACATGAGCGTGCTCGAAGGCGCACTGCGCGACGATCTCGATGACAAAGCTCCGCGCGCGATCTGCGTGCTCGATCCTTTGAAGCTCATCATCGACAACTATCCCGAAGGACAGAGCGAGACGTGCAGCGCGCCGGTGCATCCGCATCACCCGGATCGCGGCGTGCGCGCGTTCCCGTTTTCGCGCGAGCTGTGGATCGAACGCGAGGACTTCCAGGAAACGCCGCCGAAGGGCTACTTCCGTCTCTTCCCGGGCAACAAGGTGCGGCTGAAGTACGGCTTCGTCGTCGAATGCACGGGCGCGGACAAGGACGAGAACGGCAACGTGATCGCCGTTCATTGCAACTATTTCCCGGACAGCAAATCGGGCACGGAAGGCGCGAACAACTACAAGGTGAAGGGCACGATCCACTGGGTCAGCGCGGCGACGGCGTATGCGGCCGAAGTGCGCCTGTATGACCGCCTCTTCAAGGAGCCGCAGCCCGGCGCGGGCGGCGCGGAATTCCTCGACGCGCTCAATCCGGATTCGAAGCGCGTCGTGAACGCCTATCTCGAGCCGAGCGCGCGCGACGCGCACGCCGAAGACCGCTTCCAGTTCGAGCGGCACGGCTATTTCGTCGCGGACCGGCTGGATTCGCAGCCGGGCAAGCCGGTGTTCAACCGCATCGTGAGCCTGCGCGACAGCTGGGGCAAACCGGCCTGATATCGACAGGACCAAGGCGCCGCGCAGCCACGCGGCGCCCTCGATGAATCTTGCCGGACTCATCGCACGCCGCTTCTCACGAGGACATCATGAAGCAGCCGCACTACTTCGCGCAGCGCCGCACATGGGCGCAACGAAGCGCCGCCCTCGCCTCCTTGCTCCTGCTCGCATCCGCCGGCGCGCACGGCGCCATCGCCGCCGAACTCGCCACGGCGCAGGCCACGGTCGATCAGATGCCGCCTTCCGCGACGCTGCGCAAGATCGTGGAAAACGGCGCGATCGTGCTCGGCACCCGCGAGTCGTCCGTGCCGTTCTCCTACACGGTGAAGCAACAGCCGGTCGGCTACTCGTACGACATCGCACTCAAAGTCGTCGACGAGATCAAGAAGCGCCTCAACATGCCCAATCTCGCGGTGAAGAACGTGCAGGTCACGTCGGCGAACCGCATCTCTTATGTCGTGAACAATCAGGTCGATCTGGAATGCGGCTCGACCGCGCATGTGGCCGACCGCGACCCGCTCGTCGCTTTTTCGAACAGCTTTTTCCAGTACGGCATCCGCATGGCCGTGAAGAAGAAGTCGGGCATTCGCGACTACGCGGATCTCGCGAACAAGACAGTGGCGACCACGGCGGGTACATCGGATGAGCGCATGTTGCGGCAGATGAGCATCGACAAGAAGCTGAATCTGCGCATCATCAGCGCGCGCGATCATGCGGAAGCGTTCGCCGCGTTGAAGTCGGATCGCGCGGTGGCGTTCGTGATGGACGATCCGCTTCTCTACGGCAAGATCGCCCAGGAAGGCGCGGCGCGCAACGAGTACACGGTGACGGGCGCATCGCTCGCGAACGAGGCGTATGGCTGCATGATGAGAAAGGGCGACCCCGTGTTCAAGCGTATCGTCGATGACGTGATCGCCAACATGCAGCGCTCCGGCGAAGCCGCGAAGCTCTACGAGACCTGGTTCATGCGCCCGATTCCGCCCGATGGCATGAACCTGCAATTTCCGATGTCGCCCGAAATGAAGGCGCTCTTCGCCAATCCCAATGACCGCACAGTCGACTGACTACAGCGTCTCGTGCAGTTGCGCGAGCGATAGCGTCGTCTCGAACAGACGCGCGAGGCTGCGGCTCGCGAATTTATCGACGTCCGCCGGGCTGACCCAGCGGTAGGCGTCCATCTCGGGAATCATCGTGCCGTCGCTATAGCGCGGAAAATACGATTCGCACACGCAGTTCTCGAGCTGCACTTCGTCTTCGCTCACGCGCACCGCAAAGAGATGCAGGTCCTTGTCACGACGATAGACGAAGCGTCCGAGATCCTTCAGCCGCGCGGCGGGCAGCACGATGCCCGTCTCCTCGACGAGCTCGCGCAACGCCGCCTCGCGCGGGCTTTCGCCGGGATCGGCGGCGCCCTTGGGCACGTCCCAGTGCGTGGTTTCGGTCGCGTGGCAGAGCAGCACGTCGCCCTGCGCGTTCAGCATGACCACGCCGCACGATACGGTACGGGCGGTCATCGACGGCTCTGCCCGTTCATCACTGCTTCTTGAGTTTCCACTTGCCGTCGCTCGCCTTGCAGGCCACCGGCGTCCAGGTCTGCGTCTGCCCCTTGGCCTGCGCGATGAGCGTGACCTTGCGGCACTTGAGGCCATCGGACTCGAACGTTTCGTGCGGCGTGACCGTGCCGTTGATCGGGACCGTGTTGCCCGTGCCCTTGTTGTCCCAGTCGAGCGATTCGCCGTCCTGCTTGGTATTGAGCGCGGTCTGCGCGGCGTTGTTGAGCGCCTGCAGGTCGCGCTGCTTCATGTAGGTGATCGGCGTGTTGTTCAGGAATCCGAGATTCGCGGCGGTTGCGCCCGTGCTCAAAGCAAGCAGCGCGGCTGCCGCGAAAGTCGGGAAAGAAGCGCGAGCGAGCGCTCGATGTGTGATCGGCATTGAATGTTCCTCTTGCGGATGAGTATGCCGCCTGCAGATGCAAAGAGCGGCAACGGCGATTCATCAACTCGGCCCGTAGGGGCGGGTCGCAAGGAGGATAGCATGACGCGCGGCGTTCGGCGGCCCGGGCCACGCGGGCTTGCGTCAATTGGAAGTGGAGTTCATTTCGTCGATGCCGATGCCCTTCTGCGCGTTCCTGTCCTTCGCCGGATCGTAGCCGTCGGTGAGCGTATCGAGGAACGCGACGACGTCCCTGATCTCGGCTTCGTCGAGCGCGGGCCTGTCACCCTTCGTTCGATCGAACGGCGGCTCGGTATTGACGTTCTGCCAATAACGCTTCGGCAGATCGTCGAACTTCTGGACGACGCCTTTCTTCGACACCGGATAGAACTTCTCCGGGTTCGTGTCGCGCTCGACGTAGAAGCGCACCACGTCTTCCAGGTTGTGATAGATGCCGTTGTGGAAGAACGTCTTGCGCGTCGCGACATTGCGCAACGACGGCGTGCGGAAGATGCCGCAATACTCGTCCTGGCCCGTCAGGTCGCGGCGCTCGGGACCGCATGCCCCGAGATCGTGGAAGTTCGGGTTTCTGTTGACCGGCAGCGCACGATTGCGCGGCACGCCGATCGCGATCAGGCCGAAGTCGCTGAACTGCGGCGGCGAGCCGTCCTTTGCGCGCTGGCTGATGTGGCACGACGCGCAGTTGCCCTTGTTCTCGTCGTTGAAGAGCCGCAGGCCGTGCATCTCGGCCTCGTTGAGCTTCGCGCGGCCCGCGAGAAACGCGTCGTACTTGCTCGTGTACGGATAAAACTTTTCAGGCGTCTGCTCGAACGCTTCGAGCGATTGCAGCACGGAGGCGAACACCTTGTCGTCGCTGTCGAATACATCGGCGCCGAACGCCTCGCGGAAGTCGTCCGCATAGGACGATGCCTTCACCGCGGCCGCGACCTTCGCCGGCGTGCTGCCCATCTCGAACGACGACAAGAGCGGCATGCGCGCCTGGTCCGAGCCATGATCGACGCGGCCGTCCCACGTGAGCCCGCCGGTCGGGCCGGCATCGACGCTCTCGTCGCCTTCATCGTCGGAATCGTGAAAATGGCGCGTGAAGGCGGGCACCGCCTGCAGATACTTGAGCGAAGGCACCGCGCGGAATCCCGGCTGATGCATGTCGTTGCCGCCGAGCTGCACGGATAACGCGTTCGGCGGCCCGAACGCATGGCTCGGGCTATGGCACGATGCGCACGCGAGCTTGCCGGAGCCGGACAGCGACGGATCGGAGAACAGCTTCGCGCCGAGCGAGGTGATCTGCTTCACATGCGCGAACACCTCCGCGCGCGACTGACCATGCGGCGCCGCCTCGGCCGCGATGCGCGTCGCGGCCTGCGTCTGCCCGCTCGCGCCGTTGTCCGCCGCATGGGAATCGCAGCCGCTCATTACCGCCGATGACGCGCCGAGCGCGAGCGCAAGAAGGACAAACGGCAAACGCATCGAAGACATGGACGTGCGGATCGGAATCGAAAGATGCCGAAGCGTATGTCGTGCGCATGTCTTTCATGTGACAAGGACGAACTTTATTAAGCGAACATTACGCAAACGAAAGCCTTGTTACATCGCTGCGTCAATTTGCGTTGCGACACTGCCCACGCCGGCGGGCAAAGGCTTTTGACGACGACGCCCGCGTCACGCGCCGGTCTCCAAACCAAGAGAGAATCTCAATGAACAACAAACTCGTTTGCGTGGTGCCGCTCGCGGCCGCTCTCGCACTCGGCCTCTACGCATGCGGCGGCGACGATCATCAAGACAACGATATTTCTTCGGTGAAGAACGTCGTCGTAATCTACGCGGAAAACCGCAGCTTCGATAACCTCTATGGGCACTTCCCCGGCGCGAACGGCCTGCAGAACGTGACGGCGGCCAACTCCCGGCAGCTCGACCGCGACGGCAGCGTGCTCGCGACGCTGCCGTCGATCTGGACCGGCCTGACGGCGAAGGGCGTGACACCCGCGATCTCCGAAGCGATGACGGCGAACCTGCCGAACGCGCCGTTCGCGATCGACGATCCCAACGGCTTCAACACGCAGCTCAACGTCACGACGCGCGATCTGTATCACCGTTTTTACGAGAACCAGATGCAGATCGACGGCGGCAAGAACGACAAGTTCGCCGCATGGGGCGACTCGGGCGGTCTCGTGATGGGCCACTACGACACGCCGCCGGACAAGCTGCCGCTCTACAAGATCGCGCAGCAATACACGCTCGCGGACAATTTCTTCATGAGCGCGTTCGGCGGTTCGTTCCTGAACCACCAGTGGCTCGTCTGCGCGTGCACGCCGATCTATCCGAACGCGGACACAAGCGTCGCGAAGGGATCGATTTCGGCAGTGAATGCGGACGGCGTGTCGCTCAGGACGAAGACGAATCCACCGCCTTCCGCGCTGACCGGCTCGGCCGACGCGCAGTTCGTCAACTCGGGCACGCTCACGCCCGATTTCTATGCCGTCAACACGATGCAGCCGCCGTATCAGCCGAGCGGTAACAAGCCGGTCACCGGCGGCGATCCGAACCTCGCGGACCCGAGCCAGCCGACGACGCTGCCGCCGCAAACGCAACAGCACATCGGCGATCTGCTGAACACGGCCGGCGTGAGCTGGGCATGGTACGGCGGCTCGTGGGCGGCGGCGCTCGCCGATCGTTCGGTCATCAACGGCGCGGTCAACGTGGTGCCCGACTTCCAGACGCACCATCAGCCGTTCAACTACTTCGCCGACCTCGCACCGGGCACCGCCAATCGCGCGCAGCACTTGCTCGATGGCGGCACGAACGGTTCGGAGTTCATCAAGGCGATCGATGCGGGCACGCTGCCGCAAGTCGCGTTCTATAAGCCGCAGGGCAACCTGAACGAGCACGCGGGTTACACCGATGTCGCGCAGGGCGACCAGCACATCGCAGATCTCATTTCCCATCTGCAGAAGAGCCCCCAGTGGAAGAACATGGTCGTCGTCGTGACGTATGACGAGAACGGCGGCTTCTGGGATCACGTCGCGCCGCCGAAGGGCGACCGCTGGGGCCCGGGAACGCGTATTCCGGCGCTCATCATCTCGCCGTATGCGAAGAAGGGCTTCGTCGATCACACGCAATACGACACGACGTCGATCCTGCGCTTCATCACCAAACGCTTCGGCTTGCCGGAACTGCCGGGCCTGAAATCGCGTGACGACGCGCTCGTCGCGAACGGCGGCAAGGCGATGGGCGATCTGACCGCCGCGCTCGACTTCTCGCAGTAAGCACTGCTCGTCGGCGCTGAAACGAGACGGGCCGCGGCCCTCAAGCCGCGGCCCGTATTTTTTGTGCCGATGCTCACGCGCCCGCAAATAGCGTCGCCAGATCGTTCGTGCGCGCGCCGCTCGCCTGCGCGAGCACGCGCGCTTCCAGTTCGTCGATATGCGTTCGCATCGCCGTGAGCGCGGCAGCGAGATCGCCGTCCTCGAGGGCATCGACGAGTCTTCCGTGTTCGTCCGACGCGCAGTTCGACAATTTCGACGGATCGAAGAGCGCCTTATAGAGTTCGGTCTTCGCAACCAGCTTGGCGAGAAACGCGTGCACTTCCGGCGCACCCGCCAGTTCCGCGAGCAGCAGATGAAAGTGACCCGCGAGGCGCACGCACTCCTCCACGCTTCCCGCCTTCACCGCGCGCTGCTCGGCTTTCACGTGCGCGCGCAACGCGCGCTTCGCCTGCGCAGTCAGCGTGCCGCACAGCGCCGCGACGATGCCCGCCTCCACCACCTGCCGCGCGCGATAGACCTCGCTGATGTCGGCGGGCGTGGGTGAAGGCACGAACGCGCCGCGATTCACTTCCAGCGTGAGCTTGCCCTCGGCGCCGAGCCTTGCCAGCACCTTGCGTATCGTGCCGCGCGTGCAGTCGAACGCGGCGGCGAGCTCGCGCTCGACGAGCTGCGCGCCCGGCGCGAGCTTGCCGTGCAGGAGCGCGGATGTGATCGCCGCGTACACGCGTTCGTCGGCCGACGTTGCGCTCGCGGTTTCATTCGATGATGTGTGCTTGCGTGATGCCATGATGCCCGGTCGTGCTTGCGTTGAGTCGCATTGTAGCGAGCGCCCGCGTCCGGACGCGAATCCGGCCTATCAGATTTGGCGTATTTTTGGTTGACCAAACGCTGCTAGAATGGTTAACCAAATCGAGCGACGCACGGGAGGATTCCATCGTATGAAACCATCGACCTGGATCGTCAACGCACGACCGTTCGGCGGTGCGCCGGTGGATGTGCGTGTCGACGGCACGACGATCGGCGCGATCGCGCCGCACGGCGAGCGCAAGCCCGCGCCGGGCGATATCGTCATCGACGGCGCGCTCGCGCTGCTGCTGCCCGGTTTCGTCGAAGGACATACGCATCTGGACAAGACCACGTGGGGCATGCCGTGGTATCGCAACGCGGTCGGGCCGCGCCTCGCCGACCGCATCGAGAACGAGCGGCGCTGGCGCGGCGAAAGCGGCCACGACGCCGCCAAGGCATCGCGCGCGCTGGCGCTCGCTTTCCTGCGCGCAGGCACGACGCGCTTGCGCACGCATGTCGATATCGACACGGATGCGGGCCTGCGTCATCTCGACGGCGTTTGCGCAACGCGCGCCGCGCTCGCCGATGTGCTCGACATGCAGATCGTCGCGTTTCCGCAATCGGGCATGCTGAAGCGCCCCGGCACGCGCGAGCTGCTCGACGCCGCGCTCGCGCATGGCGCGGATGTGCTCGGCGCGCTCGACCCTTCTTCGATCGACGGCGATCCGGCCGCCTCGCTGGACGCGACATTCGCGATCGCGACGAAGCACGGCAAGCCCATCGACATGCATCTGCACGAGCCCGGCGATCTCGGCGCGTTCACCTTCGACTTGCTGCTCGATCGCGTGGAAGCGCATGGTTATCAGGGGCGCGTCGTCGTGAGCCATGCGTTCTGCCTCGGCTCGCTGACCGACGCGCGGCGCGGCGCGTTGCTCGAACGCATCGCGCGCGCGAACGTCGCGCTTTTGACGACCGCGCCCGCATCCGTGTGCGTTCCGCCGTTGCGCGAAGCGCGCGCGGCGGGCGTGACGCTCTTCGGCGGGAACGACGGCATTCGCGATGCGTGGACGCCCTTCGGCTCGCCCGACATGCTCGAGCGCGCGATGCTGATCGCGATGCGCTACGACCTGCGCCGCGACGACGATCTCGCCACCGCGTTCGATTGCGTCTCGATCGAAGCGGCCCGCGCGTGCGGCTTCGCGCACTACGGTCTCGCGCCGGGCATGCGCGCGGACCTCGTGCTCGTCGATGCGGAAACGGTCGCGCAAGCCGTCGCGATGCGTCCGCCGCGGCGTTTCGTGATGGCGAACGGGGTGCCGATTTCGCCGGAATTCACGCGATGAACCTGCGCGCATCGAACCTTGCGTGGCTCGCGGTGATCGTCGCGATCGGCCTCAACCTGCGGCCGCTGCTCACCTCGATCAGCCCGCTGATGGGCGTGATCCTGCACGCGACGGGATTGTCGTTCCGCGGCGCGTCGATGCTGACCGGCCTGCCCGTCGTCGCGATGGGCGCATGCGCGTTCGGCGCGAGCGCGCTGTCACGTTCAGTCGGCCAGGCACGCGGCGTGGCGATCGGGCTCATCGCGATCGTCGCTGCCTGCGCGGGACGACGCTTCGCCGGCGACGCGGCCGCGCTCATCGCGAGCGCGGCGATCGCGGGCACGGGCGTCGCGGTCATTCAGGCGCTCTTGCCCGGCGTCATGAAGACGCGCTTCGCCGCGCGCCTGCCCTTCGCAATGGGCCTCTATTCCGCATCGATCATGGCGGGCGGCGGACTCGGCGCGAGCATAACGCCCGCGGTCGCGTCGCGCATGTCGTGGCAGGCGGGGCTTGCGTTCTGGGCGTTGCCCGCGCTCATTGCGCTTGCGGCATGGATGCTCCTGATGCGCGCGGACGCTTTGCCTCGCGCATCGTCGGCGCGTCACGCGAAGCCCGCGCCATCGCTCTTTGTCAATCGGCGGGCGTGGACGCTCGGAATCTTCTTCGGGCTCGTCAATGGCGGCTATACGAGCCTCGTCGCATGGATGCCCGCGTACTACCAGCAACTCGGCCGGGGCGTGACCGAGAGCGGCGCGCTACTGGCGATGCTGACGGTCTTCCAGGCGTCGTCGGCGTTGCTTCTGCCGATGGCGGCCGCCCGCTTCGGGCGCGGCCGCGACCGTCGTCCGTGGCTCGCGCTCGGTCTCGCCGCGCAACTGGCGGGCTTCGGTCTGCTGCTCGTCGCGCCGCTTGCGGCGCCGCTCGCGGTCGTTGCATTGCTCGGCGGCGGGCTCGGCGGCGTGTTCGCGCTCTCGCTCGTGCTGACCCTCGATCACGCCGACGATCCCGCACTCGCCGCGCGGCTCGTCGCGTTCGTGCAGGGCGTGGGTTTCGTCATTGCGGCGATCGCGCCGGTCGTCGCGGGCGTCGTTCGCGATGTGAGCGGCGGTTTTTCGATGTCGTGGATGATGCTGGCAGCGAGCCTTCTCGCGATGATCGCGCTGAATGTCGTCTTCGGGCCGCGCAGCTATGCGCACGCGATGCGGCAACAGGACGGCGCCCTCAACGCACCGCGTGACATGCGAAGTACTCGTCGAGCAGATCGGTCATCTGCCACACCGGGCACGGACGGCGGCAGTGTCCGTCGTAGCCTGCTTCCTTGAGACGCGCGATCGGCTCTTCGGGCAGAAAGCCGCTCATGGCGATGACAAGACGATTCGCGTCGTCATCGAGCTGGCGAAGCGCGCGGACCAGCGCGTAATTGCCGCAGCCACCGACGCGCGTATCCAGAAAAAGCACATGCGGACGCCATTCCCGCGCGATATGTTTGAGCGATGACGCGTCCACCGCGAGTTGCGCCGGAAAGCCCTTCAGTTCGAACAAGGACGCGAGCGATGCGCCGAGCATGCGCTCCGGCAGCGCGAGCAGCACGCGCCGCGACTCCGGTTGCAGGCGCGCCTGCTTGCGGTTCCATAGCGAGCATTGCGCCAGGCTGGTTTCGTATGCTCGTTTGTTCAAGTCATTCCTCTTGCGTCGATTCGGCTTGTCGCCGTCACCGTTATGGCGCACCGCGCGCCACGATGACGCATCGGCGCACCGCGGATGGGCGGAACGCTCGCTTGTACGAGATGGTTAGTTTCTCCGATGCGTTGCGGGGCGCGGGATTTGCGAAGATCGGGCACGCGCACGGGTGGAGGATGGGCAGGAAGCGGGCCAGGTGCAGGGCGGGCGCCGATTCGATTAGTGATGCTGACGTTCCGGGCGATTTGCGCGGGTGTGCGCGCGTGCGGGCTTCATGAAAACAAAAAGCCCAGTCGCAACGACTGGGCTCGACGCAGGCATGTGGCCCGCCCTACACGACTCGAACGTGTGACCTACGGCTTAGAAGGCCGTTGCTCTATCCAGCTGAGCTAAGGGCGGAGAACCGGAGCGCGGCAATGCAGAAAAAAGCAGCCGCTGATCAGAAGAGATCGCGATTTTACCTCATTCGCCGCTTCGCTAGTCCCGAGTTCGTCACACCGGCTGCGGATGCATCGTGAACCAGCCGAGGAAGAAAACGCCCGCGATCACGCAATACACACCGAACGACGCGAGCTTGCCGTGCCCTTCGAAGTAGCGCATCAGAAAACGCACGCTGAGATACGCCGCGATGCCGGTCAGCACGCCGCCCAGCAGCGAATCGGCCAGTTGCCCCGGCGCGTGAAAGAGCTTCGGCAATTCGAGCACGCCCGCCGCGAAGATGATCGGCGTGCCGAGCAGAAACGAGAATTCCGCTGCAGCCTGCGCCGTGAGGCCCGCGCCCACGCCCGCGATCATCGTCAGACCGCTGCGCGAAAAACCCGGAATCAGCGCGCCGATCTGCGCAAGGCCCACCAGAAACGCTTGCTTGAACGTGAGCTTCTCGGGTGCTCGTGTCGCGCGGCTTCTCTGCAAACGGTCGCCCAGCCACAAGAGCACGCCATTGACGATCAACGCCGCCGCGACGATCCGCAAATCGTGAAAAATTGCCTCAAGCCGCTTTTCGAGCACCAGCCCGACGATACACGTCGGAATCGTGCCGATGATGAGCGCCCACATCATGTGGCCGTCGTCGTTCTTGCGGCCGCCGAGCGACGCGAAGAAGCCGCGGATCAGCGCGATCCAGCGCGTGCGGAAATACCATAGCAGCGCGATGGCCGTGCCGAGGTGCAACGCGACCAGAAACGGCAGCAATTGCGGCGCATGCTTGTCGATATGCATGCCGATCAGCCCGGGAACGAGCAAGGTGTGCCCGAGACTGCTGACCGGAAAGAGTTCGGTCACGCCCTGGAGCACGCTCAAGAATACGAGAAACCACAGAGTCACGCGTCGGTCCTTTTTTGAGGAGGAAGAAGGACGCGCCGTGCAGTTCCATCCCTCGCATCACGCGAAGCCGAACGAGGCAGGGGGATATTGGAACAGGAAGGAAAAGCCGATACGGCGCGCAAATGGGACCGATTATGCCGGGGGGGAAATCGAGCGCCAAGCGCAAACCGCACACAAATTGCACCGACAGCAAATCGTCGGGAAAACGAAGAATGATCGCAAGCGGACTACAGGCTATACGAAAGAAAGCGCGCGCAGGTAGCACTGCGCGGCGTTGCGGACCGCGTTACCCGTCAGGCCGTCAGCTTGTAGAGGAAGACTGCCGTGCTCGCGCCGAAGAGGCCGAACATCGCGACGCCCATTGCCATCGCCAGATCCATGGTTGCTCCTTGTCCGTCTGATTCCTAACACTGGAAGCATATAACAACATATTGCATAAGCCTTGCTTAGTCGCAACTTCCCGCAAAGGGTTTTTCCGGACGGAATTCCAAGGCAGAATCGTCGGGTCGAGCCGCGCCGGATCGCCGTGCGCGGCGCCTCGCCATTCAACGGAGCGCCTGCCATCATGTCACCGGAAATTGACGTCATCGAAATCGAGCGCGACGGCGCCGCCATCCAGCTCGCTCCGCAGGCGGGCGGGCGGCTCATGACCTGGCGCGTCGGTGGCGATGCGGTCCTGCACTGGCCCACGGGACCCAACGGACCCAATGGACCCAACGGACCCGACTGGTCCAATCCGGCCAAGATCCGCGGCGGCAATCCGCTGCTCTTCCCGTTTCTCGGGCGTCATTTCGTCGACGGCGAGATCGGCAAATGGCGCGACCCTGAAGGCGTCGTGCATGCGCTGCCGACCCACGGCTTCGCGCGCAACCTGCCCTTCTCCTGGACGCGCGATGCGGACGGGCACGGCCTGCGCATGACGCTCGTCGACAGCGACGCGACCCGCGACGGCTATCCGTTCGCATTTCGCTTCGAGGCGGCATACCGCATCGTCGACGGCAATACGCTCGAAGTCGAACTCACGACGTCGAATCCGGGCGAAGTCGCGCTGCCCTACTACGCCGGGCATCACTTCTACTTCCATCTGCCGCACGGCCGGCGCGCCGAGAGCAGCGTGGAGCTGCCGCACACCGAGCGGCGCCGGCAACTCGCGGACGGCTCGATCAGCGAAGCCGAGCCCGGGCTGCCGCGCTATTCGCTCGCTGACCCGAGCATCGTCGATACGTTTCACTGCCTCACGCAACAGTCCGACGAACCCATGTTGCTCAAGCTGCCGGGCCTTAAGCGCACGATCGCCTTCGAACTGCAGCAGCCGGACTCCGTGCCGTGGTACGCGGTGACGACCTGGACCGAATCGGACACCTCGGACTTCTATTGCGTCGAGCCGTGGATCGGCCTGCCCGACGCCATTCACAATGGCCGCGGCCTGCGCTGGCTCGCGCCGGGCAAGACCGAGACGGCATCGCTCAGGCTCGCCGTCACGCACGGCGAGTAAGGCGAATGGCGCCGACGCAAGGCCACGCGCGGCGTCTTTCTGTTCGGGGAAACCCGAGACGGTAAAATCCTGCCTTTTGGTTCGCCGCGCGACTGTGCTGCGCACTTCTCGCGGCGGTGCTTTACGAGGTCAGGTTTGCAAAAAAGAATTCGACGGCTCGTCTGCGCATCGCTCGTCGCAGCGTTGGCCGCGTGTGGAACGGGGCCGGTCGCGCCGGGCTTTTATCGCGTGGAGCGTGGCGACACCGTGTCGAAGATCGCGCGCGAGAATCGCACCACGGTCTCGAACATCAAGCGCTGGAACGGGCTCACGAATCCCGACGCCATCGAGGTCGGACAAGTGCTGCGCATCGCGCCGCCGGCGGGCAGCGCGGCTGCGGCGGGCTCATCGAGTGCGGGAGCGGGCGGCAGCGCGAAGAGCGATGCCGGCGCGCAGGCTTCGTCGCAGAACAAGGCGGGACCGGGCGTAACGCTCGTCTGGCCGGCGCAGGGCAGCATCATCCGCGGCTTCGACGGCAAGAACTCGAAGGGCATCGATATTGCCAACGTGGCGGGCACGCCCGTCGTGGCTGCCGCCACCGGCAGTGTCGTCTACGCGGGCAACGGCCTGCGCGGCTACGGCAACATGCTGATCGTCAAGCACGACGATGATTATCTGACTGCCTACGCCCACAATCGGGCGCTGCTGGTAAAGGAAGGCCAGACCGTGCAACAGGGCCAGCAAATTGCCGAAATGGGCGATACCGACAGCGACCGCACGATGCTGCATTTCGAAGTGCGCTACATGGGCCGCTCGACGGACCCGGCGCGCTATCTACCGCCGCGTTAAGAAGTCCGGCGGACGTTACGAGGAAGATTGATGAGATTGACGATGAGGATGAACACGGCCGCGCTCGGCGCGGCGCTGGCCTTGACCGGCGCACTCGCCGGATGCGCGCACACGGCGACGATGACCTACCTGCCTTCGGGCGACACGGGCTTCGCGATCAACTGCAGCGGCAGCGATGCGAGCACGACCTGGGCAGCCTGCTACAAGCAGGCGGGCGAAATGTGCGGGGCGTACGGTTACGACGTGGTGTCGAAGGACGCCGACACCGGCGCGACCGCGGGTGGTTCCGTCGGCGGAATTTTCGGGGCGAACATCAAGAATCGCTCGATGGTGATCCGCTGCAAACAGTGATGCCTCGGCGAGCACTGCGACGCGCGGGCCGTCAGGCGTCAGCCGCGTCGTCCTTCGGCTTCTTCGCGCCCGGCGTGCGCCAATGTCCCGACAGCGGATCGATATGCGCCGCAAATGCAACGAGCGATCCGACCGCGAGCGGTGCGACGGCAGCGAAAACCCAGAGCAGATCCATGACAGATACACTTTGAAACACGTTCGCCCGATGATACTCGTCCGGCAATTGTTCCGCTCGAAGGAACCTTCTGAAAACGTGTGACAGGTAACATTTGCCGCAACCGGCGCATCCGGCGGCGTCGTGCACACAGTCATGACACGGCGTGCTTTTGATACCGGCGCCAGCCCGCGCAGGATGTCCGCGCGAACAGTCAGCGCGGGTCATCAGAAGCCCCGATGTTCCCGCATCGGGGCTTCGCCTTTTATGGCGCTTATTGAGGCTTGACCGGATCGGTGATCATCGACGGCGGGGTCATGTCCGTCGGCACGCCCTTGTAGTCGGGCGGATCTTGCGGTTCGTGCTTCTGATGAGAAGTGTCGGCGCAGGCGGCGAGGCCGAACGCGACGAGTGCGATGCAGACAACGGCGGAAACGATGCGCGGCATGAGACTCCCGAACGAGCGTCGAAAAGACAAAGGGGTTACAAGCCGTAACTTGTAACCCCTTCGTGTATCGTGGTCGGAGCGAAAGGATTCGAACCTTCGACCCTCTGATCCCAAATCAGATGCGCTACCAGGCTGCGCTACGCTCCGAGAAGCGGCAGATTGTAACGTGCCCGGCGCGCGTTCGCAACGGAAAACGCGGGCACGCATCTTTCTGCTTCGTCCGAGAGCGAACCTCATCATCCGGAGACACCCCATGAACCTCATACTCTGGCGTCACGCCGAAGCGGAAGATCAGGCGTCGAGCGATCTCGCGCGGCAACTCACGTCGCGCGGACGCAAGCAGGCGCAAGGCATCGCGAAATGGTTGAAGGCGCGCATCGACGATGACGCCGTCTTGCTCGCCAGTCCCGCGACGCGCACGATCCAGACGGCCGAGGCCTTCGGCGACCGCTATCGCGTTATCGACGCGCTCGCGCCGGGCAACGGCGCGCAGGCCGTGCTCGATGCGGCCGGCTGGCCGGAGGGCGTCGCGGAGACGGTCGTCGTGATCGGGCATCAGCCGACGCTCGGCCGCGTCGCCGCCCTCCTCATGACCGGCCACGAATCGGAATGGTCGATCAAGAAGGCCGGCATCTGGTGGTTCCAGGGCCGCACGCGCAGCGGCGACGGCCACGTCGTGCTGCGCGCGGTGGTCAATCCCGATCTGCTTTGAGCGCGGCAGCGGCGGCGCAAGCTCGCGTTCATGCGCGTGTCGTTTCATCGAAACGTCATTGCGATGCCATGCGAGCGTCACCGTGCATTACTACATTGGCGAGGACTTGAAGCCACAGCCACGTCCTGTCGAGGAACGCCAATGCAAGATTTGCCGACGCCCTTCCTGCAACTCGGAGCGTCATCGCTCTCGCTCGATTCGCGCCGCCACCTTCCGCGTCCGTCCGAAACCGTCACGGGCCGCGAGCGCCTGCAAGTGGCGTGGGCGCGTGACGAAGACGCGCTACGCGACGCGCAGCGCCTGCGCTACCGCGTGTTTTCCGAAGAAATGGGCGCGCATCTGTCCGGCCCCGCGGGCCTCGACGTCGATGCCTTCGACGCCTATTGCGATCACCTGCTCGTGCGCGATCTCGACACGCTGCAGGTCGTGGGCACGTATCGCGTGCTGCCGCCGCATCAGGCCGCGCGCATCGGCCGTCTGTACGCCGAAAGCGAGTTCGACGTGTCGCGCCTGACGCATCTGCGGCCGAAGCTCGTCGAAGTGGGCCGCTCGTGCGTGCATCCGGACTATCGCAACGGCGCGGTGATCATGTCGCTGTGGGGCGGCCTCGCCGCGTACATGATGCAAAACGGCTATGAAACGATGCTCGGCTGCGCGAGCGTCGGCATGATCGACGGCGGGCATTACGCCGCGAATCTCTATACCTCGCTGCCGGCCAATGCGCTCACGGCGCCCGAATACCGCGCCTTTGCGCACACGCCGCTGCCCGTCGAGGAACTGCGCACGGGCGCGACCGTGAGCCCGCCGCCGCTCGTGAAAGGTTATCTGCGCCTGGGCGCGAAGATCTGCGGCGCACCCGCCTGGGATCCCGACTTCAACACCGCCGACTTCCTCACCCTCTTCCGTCTCTCCGATATCAACGCGCGTTATGCGCGGCACTTCATCGGCGACATGCAGGGACGCTGAAGCCCCGAAACGAAGAGGCCCCGCTCGACGGGGCCTTCTCATTCTCATCGCGGCATCAGTCGCCCGTGTAGACCACGCGATACGGCCGGCCGATCTTCTCCCATTCCATCGCTTCCTGAACGAGGCTGTAATCGGTGAGCGGATTGTTCGTCACCCACTCGTTGGGCACATGTACTTCGAAACCGCCGCGCGCTTTCTTCACCTCGATGCCGGGCAGCCCGACATCCGTGCGGCGGCGCGACAGCAACGCCGCGAGGCGCAGGCAGAAGAGCAACGTCCACTCGATGTCGCGCGACTGCGCGAGCTTGCCGAGCTTGCCCGCATGCCCGAGGACGAGCGTGGCGAGACGCGCCTGATCGGTGCGCGAGAAGCCGGGCATGTCGGCGTTGCTCGCGATATACGCCGAATGCTTGTGATAGGCGCTATGCGCGATCGACAAGCCGATCTCGTGCAGCGCCGCCGCCCACGCGAGGAACATGCGATTTTCCTCGCGCACGTCCTCGTCGGGTTCGTCGAGCTGATCGTAGAAGCTGATCGCCAGTTCGCCGATGCGCTCGGCCTGCGCGGCATCGACGCCATAACGGCGCTTGAAGCCTTCGACCGTCACCGTGCGCATATCCTGATGCTGTGAGCGCCCGAGCAGGTCGTACAGCACGCCGAGACGCAGCGCGGCGTCGGTCGTGTCGGCGTATTCGATGCCCAGCTCCTCGAACACGCCGAGCATGATCGACAAGCCGCCCGCCAGCACCGGCACGCGATCGGCTTTCAGCGCGACGAGCTTTAGCCGGTTCACGTTCTCGGCCTTGATGAGCGCGCGCTTCAGTTTCTCCAGGCCGCCGCGCGAGATGCCGTGCGTGATGCCTTCGTCATTGAAACCGTTCGCCTCGATCAATTCCGCGAGCGCGCGCGCCGTACCCGACGAGCCGATCGCCTGATCCCAGCCGGTGCCCTTGTATTCGCTCGAAATAATCTGGATTTCGCGTTTGGCGGCGAGTTCCGCCTGACGCATCGTGTATTCGTCGACGTTGCCCGCCGGAAAAAACTGGCGGCTATGGCTCACGCAGCCGATATAGAGGCTTTCCATGTGAATCGGCGTGTAATGCGAGCCGATGATGAACTCCGTCGAGCCGCCGCCGATATCGACCACGAGCCGCTTGCCCGCGCTCGCGGGCACCGAGTGCGCCGCGCCCGCGTAGATGAGGCGCGCTTCCTCGCGCCCCGCGATCACTTCGATCGGAAAACCGAGCGCGGCTTCCGCCTCGACGAGAAAATCGTGCGCGTTCTTCGCGACCCGCAGTGTGTTAGTGGCGACGGCCCGCACGTGATCGGGATGAAAATCGCGCAGGCGTTCGCCGAAACGCTTCAGGGCCTCCCAGCCGCGCACCTGCGACGCGCGATCGAGCAGCTTGTCCTTGGACAGGCCGCCGCCGAGCCGCACGGGTTCGCGCAGCGCGTCGACCTGATAGATCTGGCTGCCCGCGGGCGTTTCCTCGACCCGTCCCACGATCAACCGGAAGCTGTTCGATCCGAGGTCGACGGCGGCAAGTAGATGGGGATGTGTGACCATCGGATATCCAGAGTCGTGAAGTGGGGAAAGGCACTGTCACAGCGGCGCTGTTGCAGCGCACGAATTCTATTCTATGCCGACGCGGCCCACGGCCCTCGCCGCTCGTTCGGAACCGCGCGTTTGCGCTAGCGACGCTATTCGCAATGTGAGTAGAATTTGTGACAATCGTTCTGTCATAAAAAACACATGATACTGTGAGAGCATCCGAGAGTTCCCTTGCCCATCTGATCGAGACACCTTCCCTCCCTCCGATGTCCATACGCTATCCGCTATTCAACCGCGAACTGGGCATATTAGGTTTCAACGAGCGCGTCCTCGCGCAAGCCGCCGACACGACCGTTCCCCTGTTGGAACGCCTGCGCTTCATCTGCATCACCAGCAGTAACCTCGACGAATTCTTCGAAGTCCGCATGGCGGGTCTGCAGGAGCAGATGCGCGACAACCCCGGCTCGCTGTCGCCGGACGGCATGTCGCTTCAGCACGTCTACGACCTCGTCTCGGAGCGCGCGCAGCGTCTCGTGCGCCAGCAATACTCGATGCTGCACGACATCGTGCTGCCCGCACTCGAAATGGAAGGCATCTATTTCCACGGCGCGGAAGACTGGACCGAGCAGCAGACCGCATGGGCGCGCGAATACTTTCACAGCGAATTGCTGCCGGTGCTCACACCGATCGGGCTCGATCCCGCGCACCCGTTCCCGCGCGTGCTGAACAAGAGCCTGAACTTCGTCGTCGAGCTGGAGGGCACCGACGCCTTCGGCCGGCAGGCGATGATGGGCATCGTCCAGGCGCCGCGCGCGTTGCCGCGCCTCGTGCGCATGCCCGAAGCGCTGTCGGGGTATCCGCATGGTTTCGTGCTGCTGAGTTCGTTCATGCAGCACTTCGTGAACGACCTGTTCCCGCATCTCGTCGTGCGCAGCTGCAATCAGTTCCGCATTACGCGCAACAGCGAGCTCTTCGTCGACGAGGACGAAATCACCAATCTGCGCGTCGCGCTGCAGGGCGAATTGCCAGCGCGGCATCTGGGCAACGCAGTGCGTCTCGAAGTGTCGGCGGAAACGCCCCCGCATCTCGTGCGGCGCCTCCTCGACGAAGGTCAGTTGAGCGAACGCGATCTGTATCGCGTGAACGGGCCGGTCAATCTCGTGCGCCTCATGCAGTTGCCCGAGATGGTCGACCGGCCGGACCTCAAGTTCGTGCCGCATATCCCTTCCGTGCCGAAGGCGATCGCGAACACGTCGAATCTTTTCGATGCGGTCGATCAGGGCGATATCCTGCTGCATCATCCGTACGAGAGCTTTCAGCCGGTGCTGGAGTTGCTGCTTCAGGCGGCGAAGGACCCGCAGGTCGTCGCAATCAAGCAGACCATCTATCGCACGGGCACCGATTCGCCGCTGATGGACGCGCTCATGCAGGCCGCGCGCAATGGCAAGGAAGTGACCGTCGTCGTCGAGCTGCTCGCGCGTTTCGACGAGGAGACGAACATCAATTGGGCGTCGCAGCTCGAAGCCGTGGGCGCGCATGTCGTGTATGGCGTGGTCGGCCACAAGTGCCACGCGAAGATGATGCTGATCGTGCGGCGTGTGTCGCAGGGCGGCAAGCTCGTGCTGAAGCGTTACGCGCATCTGGGCACGGGCAACTATCATCCGCGCACGGCGCGTCTCTATACCGACTTCGGCCTGATGACTTCCGATCAGGAGATGTGCGAGGACGTGCATCACGTGTTTCAGCAACTGACGGGCATCGGCGGCGAGATTGCGCTCAATCAGCTATGGCAATCGCCGTTCACGCTGCATGCGAAGCTCATCGAAGCGATTCGCGCCGAGGCCGAGCATGCGCGCGCGGGGCGGCGTGCGCGCATCGTCGCGAAGATGAATGCGTTGCTCGAGCCTACCGTCATTGCCGCGCTTTACGAGGCGTCGCATGCGGGCGTAAAGATCGATCTGATCGTGCGTGGTGTGTGTTCGCTCAAGCCGGGTGTGGAGGATCTGTCGGAGAACATCACGGTCCGGTCGATCGTCGGGCGCTTTCTCGAACACCATCGCATCTTCTATTTCTATGCGAACGGCAAGGAAGATGTGTTTCTTTCGAGCGCCGACTGGATGGATCGCAACTTCTTCAGACGCGTGGAAGTGGCGTTTCCGATACGCGATCGGAGGCTGAAGCGGCGCGTAATTGCCGAAGGGTTGTCGGTGTGTCTCGGTGACAATCAATCGGCGTGGGTGATGCAAAGCGATGGGCACTATCGCAAGCGTCGGCCTGGCAAGGCTATTCGCAACGCCCAGTTGGGGTTGCTTGCGAAGTTTTGCTCCTGATTTTATTTGCTTTCGCTTTCGCCGGATCCCGATGTCTTATGGGGATCCGACGAAAGCGAAAGCAAAAAACCAGAAGCCCCTCACGCGGCCAGCGACTTCCTCAACGCTGTCCGCGACCCAGGAAACCGCACGATGAACATGCTCCCCTTCCCCACCTCGCTCTTCACATCGAGCTCGGCATTGTGCCGTTGCAACACATGCTTGACGATGGCGAGCCCGAGCCCCGTGCCGCCCGTATCCCGCGACCGGCTACGATCCACGCGATAGAAACGCTCGGTCAAACGCGGGATATGCTCCGCCGGAATGCCGAGCCCACTGTCTCGCACGGTGAACACCGCGCGCTCCTTCAACCGCTGCCACGTCACTTCGATCGTTCCGCCATCCGGCGTATAACGCACCGCGTTCGTCACGAGGTTGCCGAGCGCGCTCATCACTTCCGTCTCCGCGCCCGCGATGGTCAGCGCATCGTCGCAATGGAACGTGATGCGATGCCGCCCGTTCGACAGATTGTTCGCATCGTCTTCCAGGTGGCGCATCACGGCACGCATGTCGAGCAGCTCTTCGCCAGGCGGACGCATGTCGCCTTCCAGATTGGCGAGCACGAGCAGATCCCGCACGATGTTCTGCATGCGCGACGCCTGCTGCTCCATCATGTCGAGATAGCGCCTGCGGTCGGCTTCGTCGAGCGGCAGCTCGCGCATCGTTTCGAGAAAGCCGGAGAGCACCGTGAGCGGCGTTTTCAGTTCATGCGAGACGTTGGCGACGAAGTCGCGTCGCATCGAATCCGTGCGCTCCAGCTCGGTGATGTCCTGCGTGAGAATCAGCTTGCGATGATCGCCATACGGAAACACCTGCACCGACACCGTGTATTTGCGGCTCACGCCCATGCCGCGCATCACGAGCATCTCTTCGTAGTGGTGCGCGTTCAGGTAGCGAACGAAATCCGGATGACGCACGAGATGCGTGATGTGCTGGCGCAAGTCGCGCTTTGCATCGAGCCCGAAGTGCTTCTCGGCGATCGCGTTGCACCACTCGATCTGGTCGTGATCGTCGAGCATCGCCACACCGTTCGGTGACGCCTGGATCGCCTGAATGAAGCGCGCATGCTGTTGCTCGACCTGGCGCACTTGCGCGTGCCAGCGCTTCGCGAGCTTGTGCAGGCGGTAGTAGATTTCGCCCCAGATGCCGAGCGCGCTCGGCACTTCGCCGTAGACCGGCGCTTCGAGCAGACGCCACAGGCGCTGCATGTGATAGGTGACGAAGAAACCTTGCACGACGAGCATGAGCACCGCGAAGGCGAGTGCGACCCGCACGCCCGCGAATGCGCCGATCGCGACGCAGAGCGCGGCGAGCAGCGCGAGGGACACGATCGCACGCGTCCAGATGATGTTCATGTTGTCGGCGAGTCTGAGTGACGTTGATGCGGAACGTTGAAGCGGACGACGCTGAACCCGGACTCAGGCGCTCTTCGCAAGCCGGTATCCGCTGCCGCGCACCGTTTCGATCATAGCATCGCAGCCCGCCGGCTTGAGCGCGGCGCGCAGACGCTTGATGTGCACATCGACCGTGCGCTCTTCGACGAATACGTGATCGCCCCACACCTGATCCAGCAGTTGCGTGCGGCTGTGCACGCGCTCCGGATGCGTCATGAAGAAATGCAGCAGCCGGAACTCGGTCGGGCCGAGATCGAGCTTGATGTCGTTGCCCGAATGACTCGCCGCCACGCGATGCGTCGCCGGATCGAGGCGCAGGCCGTTGATCGCGACCACGTCTTCCGTCAGCTGCGGCGCGCGGCGGCGCAGAACCGCCTTGATGCGCGCCATCAGTTCCTTCGGCGAGAACGGCTTCGTGACGTAATCATCCGCGCCGATCTCGAGGCCGAGCACCTTGTCCTGCTCGTCGCCGCGCGCGGTCAGCATGATGATCGGGATGTGCTTCGTGCGCTCGTTGTTGCGCAGTTCGCGCGCGAACGATATGCCCGACTTGCCGGGCAACATCCAGTCGAGCAGCACGAGATCGGGCAGCACGTCGCTGATCAGGTTTTGCGCCTGCTCCGCGTTGTATGCGCGAATCGGGCAATGTCCCGCATGTTGAAGATTCACCGAAATCAGCTCGGAGATCGCGGGTTCGTCTTCGACGACGAGGATACTGCTGGGCATCGGCACCTCTTGACCTTTTGCTTGAGTTAAAACGATTGCGCGCGGCCGATCAGCTGAGCGCCTCGCGCTCGAGCTGGTCGCGCGAGACATGGCGCACGTCCGTGCCCTTCACGATATAGATGATGAACTCGGCGATGTTCTTCGCGTGATCGCCGATGCGCTCCACCGCCTTCGCGATGAACAGATAGTCGAGGCCCGCGGAGATCGTGCGCGGATCTTCCATCATGTAGGTCACGAGCTTGCGCACGAAGGCGCGGAATTCGTCGTCGATGGCCTTGTCGTCGCGCACGATCTGCGCGGCGGCCACCGTGTCCAGACGCGCGAACGCATCGAGCGCGCGGCGCAGGATCGACACCGCCATCTCGCCCGAAAGCTTGATCTCGGCGATGTTCACCGTGCGGCCCGCGCCGTCTTCGTTGATGCGCTTCACGCGCTTGGCGATCTTCTCGGCTTCGTCGCCGGCGCGCTCGAGATTCGTGATCGTCTTCGAGATCGCCATGAGCAGACGCAGGTCGCGCGCAGCCGGCTGACGGCGCGCGATGATGTTGCTGCACTCCTCGTCGATCTCGACTTCCATCGTGTTCAGGCGCGCTTCGGCCGCGATCACCTGATCCGCGATGCCGATATCGAATTCGTTCAGCGCCTGCATCGCGTTGATGATCTGCGACTCGACCAGACCGCCCATTTCCAGCACTTTCGACGACACCGCGTTGAGGTCGGCGTCGAACTGGCTCGAGAGATGTTTATCGGACATGTATGCTCCTTATGCCTTTCTGTTGACCTGGCTGACGTTCAGCCGAAGCGGCCCGTGATGTAGTCTTCCGTTTCCTTGCGGGCCGGCTTGATGAAGATCTTTTCGGTATCGCCGAACTCGATCAATTCACCGAGGTACATATAGGCAGTGTAGTCCGAACAACGCGCCGCCTGCTGCATGTTGTGCGTGACGATGACAACCGTGTAATCGCTTTTCAGTTCGGCGATCAGCTCTTCTATGCGCCCCGTCGAAATCGGGTCGAGCGCGGAGCAAGGCTCGTCGAGCAGCAGCACTTCCGGGCGGATCGCGATGCCGCGCGCGATGCAAAGACGCTGCTGCTGGCCGCCCGACAGACCGTAGCCGCTCTGTTGCAGCTTGTCCTTCACTTCGGTCCAGAGCGCGGCCTTGGTGAGCGCCCATTCCACGCGATCGTCCATCTCCGAGCGCGAAAGCTGCTCGAACATCTTCACGCCGAACGCGATGTTGTCGTAGATCGACATCGGGAACGGCGTGGGCTTCTGGAACACCATGCCCACGCGCGCGCGCAACAGCGAAATGTCACGCGTGGTGTCGAGCAGGTTCGCGCCGTCCATCAGGATTTCGCCTTCGGCGCGCTGCTCCGGATAGAGCGCGTACATCTTGTTGAACGTGCGCAGCAGCGTGGACTTGCCGCAACCCGAAGGACCGATGAAGGCCGTCACCTTCTTCTCCGGAATACGCAGGTTGATGTTCTTAAGCGCGTGATACTTGTTGTAGAAGAAGTTGAGGTTCTTCACCTCGATCTTCGGCTTGATGGAATCGGCAGGCTGCGAAGCATGCGTCGGACGCACGCTGCCCGGCACCGGGCCGCGCTCGACCGGCGCTGCTTCAACCTTCGAATTCAGGTGGTTGACACCACTTTCGACCATATTCATGGAATCACTCCGCCCTTATTTCTTCGAGAAGATCGCACGCGCCAGGATATTCAGACCCAGCACGCCGAGCGTAATCAGGAACACACCGGCCCACGCGAGCGATTGCCACTGCGGGAACGGACTCATCGCGAACTTGTAAATCGTCACCGGCAGGTTTGCCACCGGCTGATTCATGTCCCACGAGAAAAATTGATTCGACAGCGCCGTGAAGAGCAGCGGCGCGGTTTCGCCGGCGATACGCGCGATCGCCAGCAGCACGCCTGTCACGATGCCGCCGACCGACGCCTTCAGCGTGATCGACATCACCATCTTCCACTTCGGCGTGCCGAGTGCGAACGCGGCTTCGCGCAGTGCGTTAGGCACGAGCTTCAGCATGTTCTCGGTCGTGCGGATGACGATCGGAATCTGCAGCAGAGCCAGCGCGATCACCCCGGCCCAGCCCGAGAAGCGGCCCGCCTTGGCCACCACGATCGCATACACGAAAAGACCGACGACGATCGAGGGCGCCGACAGCAGAATGTCGTTGATGAAGCGCGTCACGCTCGCGAGCCAGCGCTTCTGGCCGTATTCCGCGAGATACACGCCCGCAAGGATGCCGAGCGGCGTGCCGACGCACGTCGCGAGGAGGACGAGCATCAGCGAGCCGACGATCGCATTGGCGAGACCGCCGCCATCGGTGTTCGGCGGCGGCGTCGATTGCGTGAAGAGATCGATCGACAAACCGCCGATGCCGAGCCTGAGCGTCGTATAGAGAATCCAGATGAGCCAGACGAGGCCGAAGGCCATCGCGGCGAGGGAAAGCGTCAGCGCGACTGCGTTGGTGGCGCGGCGACGCCTTTGCAGCTTCTTGCGCGTGGCCTGCACGCGGTCCGGGTCGTGACTGAAGGTAGCGGGACGGCTCATTATTTACGACCCTCCCCGCGTTCCATGCGAAGCAGCATCAGCTTCGAGAGCGCGAGCACGAAGAACGTGATCACGAAAAGGATCAAACCGAGTTCCATCAGCGCCGAGGTATGCAGGCCCGGGCTCGCTTCCGCGAACTCGTTGGCGAGCGCGGAAGTGATGCTGTTACCGGGCGAAAAGAGCGATACGTTGTCGAGCAGGTTCGTATTGCCGATGACGAACGTGACGGCCATCGTCTCCCCGAGTGCGCGGCCGAGGCCGAGCATGACGCCGCCGATCACACCGGCGCGCGTGTAGGGCAGCACGATCTTCCACATCACTTCCCAGGTCGTGCAGCCGATGCCGTACGCCGATTCCTTCAGCAGGACAGGCGTGACTTCGAATACGTCGCGCATCACGGAGGCGATGTACGGGATGATCATGATCGCGAGAATCACGCCCGCGCACAGGATGCCGATGCCGATCGGCGCGCCCTGGAAGAACATGCCAATGACGGGCACATCACCGAGCAGATGGCCGAGCGGCTTCTCGAAGTATTGCGCGAAGATCGGCGCGAACACGAGCAAGCCCCACATGCCGTAGACGATCGACGGAATCGCCGCGAGCAGCTCGATCGCGACGCCCAGCGGCCGGCGCAGCCATGCGGGCGACAGCTCCGTCAGGAAAAGCGCGATGCCGAAGCTCACCGGCACTGCGATGATGAGCGCAATGATCGAGGTCGCAACGGTGCCGTAGATCGGCACGAGCGCGCCGAACAATTCGCTGGGCGGATCCCACTCCGAGCGCCAGAGGAACGAGAAGCCGAATTTCTGGATGGTCGGCATCGACGCGACGATCAGCGAAACGATGATGCCGCCAAGCAGAAGCAGCGTGATGACGGCCGCGAGCCGTGTCACGCCGCCGAAAACGATGTCACCGATACGGCTCGGCGCGCGCTGTGTCTGCGCCGCCGGCACTGCCGACGCTAAGTTGGTGTCCGACATGGCAACCTTGGTTTCGCTACGTGTCAGACCGCGCGGCGGCGTTACGGCCAGCCGCGCGGCTTTCCTTGTTACTGACCATCCAGGCTTCAGAAGCTTAGGACAGTTTCCAGCTATGAGTACTGCGCTTACTCAGCAACGGACTTGCCCGACGCATCCTTGACCTTCGCCTTCCATTGCGTCTTGATTTCGGCGACGACCGAATCCGGCAGCGAGATGTAATCGAGATCGCTCGCAGCCTGACCGCCGTTCTTGAACGCCCAGTCGAAGAACTTCAGCGTTTCGGTGCCTTGTTGCGGCTTCTCCTGCGTCGCGTGCAGCAGCACGAAGGTTGCGCCGACGATCGGCCATGCGTTCTGGCCCGGCTCGTTCGTCAGGATCTGGTAAAACGACTTCGACCAGTCCGCACCGGCGGCCGCCGCCTTGAACGTGTCCGTCTTCGGCTCGACGACCGTGCCGGCCGAATTCTTCATGCCGACGTAGGTCATCTTGTTCTGCTTCGCGTACGCCCACTCGACGTAGCCGATCGCGCCCGGCAGACGCTGCACGAAGGCCGCGACGCCGTCGTTGCCCTTGCCGCCCGTGCCCGTCGGCCAGTTCACCGTCGAGCCTTCGCCGACCTTCGACTTCCACTCGGTGTTGACCTTCGACAGGTAGTTCGTCCAGATGAAGCTGGTGCCCGAGCCGTCGGCACGACGGACCACGGCGATGTCCGTATCCGGCAGCTTGACCTTGGGATTCAACGCGGCGATCGCCGGGTCGTTCCACTTCTTGATCTTGCCGAGGTAGATGTCGCCGAGCACCTGACCCGACAGCGTCACTTCACCGGCCTTCACGCCCGGCACGTTGATCACCGGCACGACGCCGCCAACCACCGTCGGGAACTGGAACAGGCCGTCCTTCGCGAGTTCTTCATCTTTCAGCGGAGCGTCAGAGCCCGCGAAATCCACCGTCTTCGCGATGATTTGCTTGATACCGCCCGACGAGCCGATGCCTTGGTAGTTCACCTTGCCGCCGCCGATTTTCTGGTAGGCGTCCGCCCACTTGGTGTAGATCGGAGCTGCGAAGGTAGAACCCGCGCCGGTGATGTCGGCGGCTTGCGCGGAGATGGCGAACAGGGCGCCAATTACGCCGGCCAGCGCGGTTTGCATCAATTTCATTGAAACCTCCAGGGTTATGAGCGTGTGTCGTGTATGCGTGTGAGACGACAACGCGAAATATAGGAGGAGTCTGTGACAGTAATATGACTTTTCGTGAAGCCACCGTGTCATTCGCCTTACGCCTTGAAAGTTAGATCACGCTCGACTTGTCAAGGTGCCGGCGCAAATAAAAAAGCGGGCCGCGGCCCGCTTTCAGCGATGATGACGAACTTCAGTAAACGCTACGAAGTCGCCTCTTTCACGACTTGCGCAATCGTTTCCGCGTAGCGAACCGCATCCTTCTGCGCCGACGCTTCAACCATCACGCGCAAGACCGGTTCGGTTCCCGATGCGCGAATCAAGACCCGGCCGTGCGATTCGAGGGAACGCTCGGCTTGCTCGACCGCGCGGCGGATCGCGTCGCTGCCTTTCCAGTCCGCGCCCGCCTTCATGCGCACGTTGATGAGCTTCTGCGGGAACAGGCTCACGCCGTGCAGCAATTCGGCAAGCGACTTGCCGCTGCGCTGGATCGCCGCCAGAACGAGAAGCGCCGAGACGATGCCGTCGCCGGTCGAGTGACGGTCGAGCGACAGGATGTGACCCGAACCTTCTGCGCCCAGCAGCCAGCCGTTTTCGCGGAGCTTCTCGAGCACGTAACGGTCGCCGACCGCCGCCCGCACGAACTGCACGCCGGCTTCCTTCAGCGCCACTTCGACGGCCATGTTGGTCATCAGCGTGCCGACGGCGCCCTCCACTTTTCCGTCGGTCGCGATGCGGTCCTTGACCAGCACGTAGAGCAATTCATCGCCGTTGAAGAGACGGCCGGTCGAATCGACGATCTGCAAGCGGTCCGCGTCGCCATCGAGTGCGATGCCGAGGTCGGCCTTGTGCTCCAGCACGGCGCGCACGAGCGCGTCGGGCGCGGTCGCACCGCAGCCATCGTTGATGTTGAAGCCGTTGGGCGACACCCCGATCGACACGACTTCCGCGCCGAGTTCGTGGAACACGTGCGGTGCGACGTCGTACGCGGCGCCGTGCGCGCAATCGACGACGAGCTTCAGCCCGCGCAGGTCGAAGCTCGCGGGGAAGGTGCTCTTGCAGAACTCGATGTAACGCCCGCCCGCGTCGTCAAGACGCCGCGCCTTGCCCAGACGTTCGGACGGCGCGCATTCCATCGGTTGCTCGAGTTGGCGCTCGATGTCGAGCTCGACTTCGTCGGGCAGCTTGTTGCCGTCCGCGGAGAAGAACTTGATGCCGTTGTCGTCATACGGATTGTGCGACGCGCTGATCACGACGCCTGCTGACAAGCGCAGCGCCCGCGTCAGGTATGCGACGCCGGGCGTGGGCATCGGGCCGGCCAGCATGACATCGACGCCCGCCGCCGAAAAACCCGACTCCAGCGCGGCTTCGAGCATGTAGCCCGACACGCGCGTGTCCTTGCCGATCAGCACCGTCGGACGATTGCCTTTTTTTTGCTGGGCGCGGTCCGCGCCCGCCAGCACCTTGCCGGCCGCGTAGCCGAGCTTGAGTACGAAGTCCGGCGTGATCGGCGCGACGCCTACGCGTCCGCGGATGCCGTCCGTTCCAAAGTATTGACGTGTCATTGTTGCTTGACCCTCCTCGCGGCCGTATGGCGCTTGTCATCGGACCGCGATTTCTAGTTGATGAATTCTATAGACGCGCGCCTGCGCCTAACTTCCTGATGAATGAGGCCAGGTGTCAATGATGCCCATTCCTGGCAGCATTCTTTGTGGCCTGCCAGACTTTCAGCGCATCGACGGTCTCCGCGACATCGTGCACGCGGATAATCGCCGCACCCCGTTCGGCCGCGCAGACTGCGCCCGCGACGCTTGCCGCGAGCCGCTCGCCGGCGCCGCGTCCGGTGACCGCGCCGAGCATCGATTTCCGGGACATGCCTGCAAGCAACGGGAAGTCCGTCCCTGCTGGCAACGTGGCCGTGATGTGCGCGAGCAACGCGTAATTATGCTCGACCGTCTTTCCGAACCCGAAGCCCGGATCGAAACTGACGCGCGATGCAGCGATGCCCGCGTGCGCGAGCGCAGCGACGCGCTCCGCGAAGAACGCGCGCACGTCGGCGACGACGTCGTCGTACACGGGATCGTGAAGCTGCATCGTGCGCGGCTCGCCGAGCATATGCATCACGCACAGTCCGCAGTTACTGTCTTTGACGGCATCCAGCGCGCCTTCCCGACGCAAGCCCCAGATATCGTTGATCATGTCCACGCCGGCCTCGAGCGCGGCACGCATGACGCCAGGCTTATAGGTATCGACGGAGAGCGGCACCTGCATGGCGCGCAGCGCCTCGACGATCGGCACGACGCGCTGCAGTTCCTCATCGAGCGGCACGGGCGGCGCGCCCGGACGCGTGGATTCGCCGCCGATGTCGATCATGTCGGCGCCATCGGCAAGCATCTGCTCGGCGCGTGCGAGCGCGGCATCGCGCGACACGAAGCGGCCGCCGTCGGAGAACGAATCCGGCGTAACGTTGAGAATGCCCATGACGAGCGGGCGCTCGAAGGTCAACATGAAGCGGCCGCACTGGAGCGGCGCTGCTGGAAGCGGGGAAGACATTGGTGTGGTCGAAGCGAGTGGGAGCGAAGCAGAGATCAGGATTGGCGGACGGGCTGTCGCAAGGCGTCTGGCCTGAATTCAGTTCGAGGCGAATCGGCGTCGCGCGGCGCTACGTTCAGCATCTCATTAAAACTGTGCCGAGAAGTGAAAATGGGCCGGCGTGCAAAGCACACCGGCCCATGAACGGACGCAGGGAACTTAGGCCGTTGCCGGCGCGTTGCCCGGTTTGACCTCGGTGCCGCTGCTGCCACCCGGCGGCGTATCGCCCGACGGAGGCGGCAGATTCTTCGGCGGACGCGGCGGACGATCCGACATGATGTCGCTGATCTGCTCCGCGTCGATGGTTTCCCACTCGAGGAGCGCCTTGGTCATCGCTTCAACCCTGTCGCGGTTGTCTTCCAGCAGCTTACGGGCGAGCGCATATTGTTCGTCCAGGATGCGGCGGATTTCCGCATCGACCTTCTGCTGCGTGGCTTCGGACACCGTCTTCGAGCCGAGCTTGCCGAACATGCCGTCCGGTTCGGTGTCGACGTAGACCATCGTGCCGAGCACATCCGACATCCCGTAGCGCGTGACCATGTCGCGTGCCATCTTGGTTGCGCGTTCGAAGTCGTTCGAAGCGCCGGTCGACATCGAGTTCAGGAAGACTTCTTCTGCTGCGCGACCGCCGAACAGGATTGCGATTTCCTCGAGCATCTTGTCGCGATACAGGTTCACGCGGTCATGCTCCGGCAACTGCCAGGTGACACCAAGCGCCCAGCCACGCGGCATGATCGTGACCTTGTGAACCGGATCGGCATGCGGAAGCAACTTCGCCACCACTGCGTGACCGGACTCGTGATAGGCCGTATTGCGACGCTCTTCCTCACGCATGACCGCCGACTTGCGCTCCGGACCCATGAAGATCTTGTCCTTCGCATCCTCGAAGTCCTGCATTTCGACGATGCGCTTGCCGCGGCGCGCCGCGAACAGCGCAGCTTCGTTCACGAGGTTCGCCAGGTCAGCGCCCGAGAAACCCGGCGTGCCGCGTGCGATGACCGATGCGTCCACGTCGTTCGCGATCGGCACCTTGCGCAGATGCACCTTCATGATGTGCTCGCGACCGCGGATATCCGGCAGACCGACATACACCTGACGGTCGAAGCGGCCCGGGCGGAGCAGCGCTTTGTCGAGCACGTCCGAACGGTTCGTTGCCGCGATTACGATGACGCCCGAGTTCGCCTCAAAGCCATCCATTTCGACGAGCATCTGATTCAGTGTCTGCTCGCGCTCGTCGTTGCCGCCACCCATACCGGCGCCGCGATGGCGACCGACCGCGTCGATTTCGTCGATGAACACGATACACGGCGCGTGCTTCTTTGCCTGCTCGAACATGTCGCGCACACGGGCCGCACCGACACCGACGAACATTTCGACAAAATCAGAGCCCGAGATGCTGAAGAACGGAACCTTCGCTTCGCCCGCGATGGCGCGTGCGAGCAGCGTCTTGCCGGTACCCGGAGGGCCGACCAACAGCACGCCGCGTGGTATGCGCCCGCCCAGCTTCTGGAATTTCTGCGGATCGCGCAGGAAGTCCACCAGTTCCGACACTTCTTCCTTGGCTTCGTCGCAGCCCGCGACGTCGGTAAAATTGATTGCGTTGTTGTTCTCGTCGATCAGTCGCGCTCGCGACTTCCCGAATGAAAACGCCCCGCCTTTGCCGCCCCCCTGCATCTGCCTCATCATGTAGAACCAGAATCCGATGATCAGGATCGTGGGCCCGAGGTAGTACAGCGCGGAGACGAGCGCATTCGGTTCATCGTCAGCCTTGCCGCTGACCTGAACGCCATATTTCATCAGATCGCCGACCATCCAGATGTCGCCGGGCGACACGATCTGGTATTTCTGGCCGTCCGCCGGAGTGACCGTGAGATTGCGGCCCTGAACGGTAACGTTCTTCACTTTGCCGTTCTTCGCGTCGTCCATGAACTGCGAATAGGACACACCTTCCTGGACGCGGGGCTTATCGAACTGCTTGAACACCGTAAACAGCACCAGTGCGATCACGAGCCACACTGCCGCTTTAGAGAACATATTGTTGTTCAAAGCACCACTCCTCACTCATAGACGGGCGCCTACATAAACCTTGCGACGCCACCAAAGCATTCTAATCCAGACCGCTAACCCCTGCCATAAGGTTTATCTACCGCACAAATAGCGGCTGACCCGTTATTTTCGGCATAATCCGCGCAAATATCGCAGAAATTCGCCAAATTAGCGGAGCGGGCCTTTCAGTTCGGGTGCTTGAGCCGCCGCCCGAGAATAAAAGTCTCCGACGATTTGTCACGGGAGGCCTTGGGCTTGCGCGGCGCCACCACTTTGAACTGGTGCTTGAACTTTTCGACGATCTGACTGTAACCGCTGCCATGAAAACATTTGACCAGCAGCGCACCTTCCGGTTTCAGATGGTTCTGCGCGAACTCCAGCGCCAGATCGCAGAGATGCTCGATGCGCGCGGCATCCGCACTCGCTACGCCAGAGAGGTTGGGGGCCATGTCCGAGATTACAAGGTCCACTTGCCGCTCCCCCACGATTTCATCGAGTTGGGCGAGCACTTCGTCCTCGCGGAAGTCGCCCTGAATGAACGTGACGTCCGCAATCGGCTCCATCGGCAGGATATCGAGCGCGATGATCGTCCCGTCGATACCGCCCTCGCGCTCGACGTCCCGCTTCGCGCCCTGCGCGAGCTTGTTGCGCGCGTACTGGCTCCAGCTTCCGGGCGTCGAGCCGAGATCGACGATCACCTGCCCCGGCTTGATGAGCTTGTCCTGCTCGTCGATCTCCTTAAGCTTGTACGCGGCGCGCGCGCGATAGCCTTCGCGCTGCGCCATCTTCACGTAGGGATCGTTGATGTGGTCATGCAACCACGATTGATTAAAACGGTTCTTTGCCATTCAAACTGAGCTCATGTGGCGCGCTGACAGCGCGCCCGGTGCGTATTTTGCTGCATCGCGCGATGCTTTTAGCGGATAATACGCGTCTTGTCGGCCGGACCGGCCCTCGGACGCTTACGTGCGCCGTACCCGGCATCCGGCCTGTTCTGTTTCTGGTGGGCGATGGCGCGATCGATGCGCCGCAGATCCGGCGCGAAGCCATGCGCTTTCGCTTCAGCGTGTTCAAACCGCCTCGCGAGCGTACCTCACGCCGCCCACATTTTAGTCGAGTCCCAAATCTCACATGCCAGCTCTTAAACTCTCCCCCGCCGAGCGCGCCGATCTGCGTTCCCAGGCCCATGCGCTCAAGCCCGTCGTGCTCGTCGGCGCGGAGGGTCTGACCGATGCCGTGCTGAAAGAGATCAACGTGCACCTCGAAGCGCACCAGCTCATCAAAGTCCGCGTGTTCGGCGACGAACGCGAAACGCGTGTCGGGATCTACGACGAAATCTGCGATCGCCTGAACGCCGCGCCCATCCAGCATATCGGCAAGCTGCTCGTGATCTGGAGACCTGAAGGCGCCGCGCCCAAAAGTCGCGCCACCCGCACGCGCAGCACGATGCCGCCGAGCGCAGGCGAAGCCGCCGACCGCCCGACCAGGGGCCGTGCGCCGCGCGTCGTCAAGGCAGTGAAAATCACGCGTGACGCGCCTGCCTTCAAGAAGCCGAAAAAGCAGACGCTGAAGGTGCTGGGTAATGAACGCGTCACCGCTGGTGGCAACGTGAAGCGCGCGAAAAAGCGTCAGACCAGCTCGAAACGCCAGCATCAGGACGTGAAGTGATCAACCGGCGCGTGCGATTCCACTTCAACGCACGCGCCGCCCTGTAACGAATGCGATTCAGCTTCGCGCCCGCTTCGCCGCCACCTTGGCCGAATTTTTCTTCGGCACGATCTTGGCCGGCGCCGCACCCGGCAGGCGCCACACCAGCGCAATGCCGAAGAGGCATTCGATCACATAGATCGCGCTCGATATGCCGTGCAGTATCCCGAACTCCTTCGCATACGGCGAACTCGCGAGATCGGTGCCCGCTTCCTGCGCTGCCATGCGTAGCGAGTTCATGAACGGCTGCAGCGCGAAGTAGCCGACCAGCACGCAGAGAAGCATCACCGCGACGATCCACCGAACGCGCTTGTAGTCGACGATGCCGCTTTTCACAAAGCGATTGCCGAGCAGAATGAGCACGAGCGCACTGACCACGCCGATGATCGCCTCGATCCTGAAGAGTTGCGCCGCTACCGAGCCCGCCGACGTGCGGTCGAGCATCGAAAAGAGGACGGGCGCGGCGACGAAGCCCAGGGTCAGCAAGCTACCGACCCAGACCATGCTGATGGTGCGAAAGAGCCGGTGCTCCATCAGACGTAACGCACTGCGATGATTTCATACTCGCGCGCGCCGCTCGGAGCCTGCACCGACGCCACGTCGCCTTCCGATTTCGCGATGAGCGCGCGCGCGATCGGCGAACTCACCGAAATGAGACCGTGATCGATATTCGCTTCGTCATCGCCGACGATCTGATACGTCACCATGTCGCCCGACTCCAGGTCCTCCAGCTCGACCGTCGCGCCGAACACCACGCGACCTTCGGCCTCGACCTGCGTCGGGTCGATCACTTGCGCGGCAGCGAGCTTCGACTCGATCTCAGCGATGCGGCCCTCGATGAAACCCTGCTTTTCCTTCGCGGCATCGTATTCCGCGTTTTCCGACAAGTCGCCTTGCGCGCGGGCCTCCGCGATCGCGTTGATGACCGCCGGACGCTCCACGGCCTTCAGGCGCTGCAATTCGTCGCGCAGCAACTCCGCGCCGCGCTTCGTCAAAGGAATCGTGCTCATAGACCACTCACAAACAATTTCGTCAAAAAAATTACCGCGGTTAAGCGCATCTCCCTATAAAAGGAGACGCCGCTTAACCGCGGCTCGTGATGCTTAGACTGGTAATCGAAGCCTTAGTTTAGGCGAGCATGCAGCCCTTGTAAATCATAGACTTCCAGATCGCGGAGATAACGCAGGCCCTCGACCGCCGCGCGCGCGCCCGACATGGTCGTGTAGTAGGTGACCTTGTTGGCCTGCGCGCTCATGCGAATCGAGCGCGAATCGGCGATTGCGGCGCGCGTTTCGTCGACGGTCGTGAACACGAGCGCGATCTCGCCGTTCTTGATCATGTCGACGATGTGCGGACGGCCGTCCTTCACCTTGTTCACGACCTTCACCGGCACGCCCGCCGCCGCGATCGCAGCCGCGGTGCCCTTGGTCGCGACGATCGGATAGCCGAGCTCATGCAGCATCTGCGCGACTTCGACGGCCTTCGGCTTGTCTGCGTCCATCACCGTAAGCAGCACCGTGCCCGATTCCGGCAGACGCGAGCCGGCCGCAAGCTGCGACTTGAAGAGCGCTTCGCCGAAGGTGCGGCCCACGCCCATCACTTCGCCGGTCGAACGCATTTCCGGCCCGAGCACCGGATCGACCGCCGGGAACTTGACGAACGGGAACACGGCTTCCTTCACACTGAAGTACGGCGGAATCACTTCCTTCGTGACGCCTTGCGCCTTGAGCTTCTGACCGACCATCGCGCGCGCGGCGATCTTCGCAAGCGGCAGGCCCGTTGCCTTCGACACGTACGGCACCGTGCGCGATGCGCGCGGATTCACTTCCAGCACGTAGATGATGTCCTTTTTCGAGCCATCGTCCTGCGGCACTTGCTGGATCGCAAACTGCACGTTCATCAGGCCGACGACGTTCAGCGCCTTCGCCATTGCGGCGGTTTGCCGCTTCAGTTCGTCGACGGTTTCCTTCGACAGCGAGTACGGCGGCAGCGAGCAAGCCGAGTCGCCCGAGTGCACGCCCGCCTGTTCGATGTGCTCCATCACGCCGCCGATGAACACGTCGTCGCCATCGGAGATGCAGTCGACGTCGCATTCGATCGCGTCGTTGAGGAAGCGGTCGAGCAGCACCGGCGAGTCGTTCGATACCTTCACGGCCTCGCGCATATAGCGTTCGAGGTCGCGCGGCTCGTGGACGATTTCCATCGCGCGGCCGCCCAGCACGTACGACGGGCGCACGACGAGCGGATAGCCGATTTCTTCCGCGAGCTTCAACGCTTCGTCTTCCGCACGCGCCGTGCGGTTCGGCGGCTGGCGCAGATCGAGATCCTTCAGAAGCTGCTGGAAGCGTTCGCGGTCTTCGGCGGCATCGATCATGTCCGGCGACGTGCCGATGATCGGTACGCCATTCGCTTCGAGATCGAGCGCGAGCTTGAGCGGCGTCTGTCCGCCGTACTGCACGATCACGCCGACCGGCTTTTCGAGATCGACGATTTCGAGTACGTCTTCGAGCGTCAGCGATTCGAAGTACAGACGATCGGACGTGTCGTAGTCGGTAGACACGGTTTCCGGATTGCAGTTGACCATGATGGTTTCATAGCCGTCCTCGCGCATCGCGAGCGCGGCATGCACGCAGCAATAGTCGAACTCGATGCCCTGCCCGATCCGGTTCGGGCCGCCGCCCAGCACCATGATCTTCTTCTTGTCGGTCGGATTCGCTTCGCACTCGTCCTCGTAGGTCGAGTACATGTAGGCGGTCTTCGTCGCGAATTCGGCCGCGCACGTGTCCACGCGCTTGTAGACCGGGCGCACTTTCAGTTCATGGCGCTTCTTGCGCACGTCGTCCTGCGTCGAGCCAGTCAGCTTCGCCAGACGGCGGTCCGAGAAGCCGCTCTTCTTCAGATACAGCAGCTCGTCCTTCGTGAGGCTCGCGAGCGTGCGGCCTTCGAGCGCCTTTTCCTTCAGGATGATCTGTTCGATTTGCGCGAGGAACCACGGATCGATCGACGTCTCTTCGAAGATCTCGTCCATCGTGAGGCCGAGACGGAATGCATCGCCGAGATACCAGATGCGGTCCGGGCCCGGCTCGCCGATTTCGCGGATCGCTTCGTCGCGGCTCGTGGTCTTTTCATCGAGACCGTCGACGCCCACTTCCAGACCGCGCAGCGCCTTCTGGAACGACTCCTGGAACGTGCGGCCCATTGCCATCACTTCGCCCACGGACTTCATCTGCGTCGTCAGGCGCGAATCGGCCTCGCGGAATTTCTCGAACGCGAAGCGCGGCACCTTCGTCACGACATAGTCGATCGTCGGTTCGAACGATGCCGGCGTCTGGCCGCCCGTGATTTCGTTCTTGAGTTCGTCGAGCGTGTAGCCGCACGCGAGCTTCGCGGCGACCTTCGCGATCGGGAAGCCCGTCGCCTTCGATGCCAGCGCCGACGAGCGCGACACGCGCGGGTTCATCTCGATGACGACCATGCGGCCGTCCTTCGGATTGATCGCGAACTGCACGTTCGAGCCGCCCGTATCGACGCCGATCTCGCGCAGCACCGCGAGCGACGCGTTACGCAGCACCTGATATTCCTTGTCGGTCAGCGTCTGCGCGGGCGCGACGGTGATCGAGTCGCCCGTGTGCACGCCCATCGGGTCGAGGTTTTCGATCGAGCACACGATGATGCAGTTGTCCTTTTTATCGCGGACGACTTCCATCTCGTACTCTTTCCAGCCAAGCAGCGATTCTTCGATCAGCAGTTCGCGCGTCGGCGAAAGATCGAGACCGCGGCGGCAGATCTCCTCGAACTCTTCCTTGTTGTACGCGATGCCGCCGCCCGAGCCGCCCAGCGTGAACGAAGGACGAATGACGGTCGGATAACCGCCGCTGCCCGTCGCCTCGGCGATCTGGGCCTGAACCGCGAGCGCTTCTTCCATCGAATGCGCGATGCCCGACTTGGCCGAACCGAGGCCGATCTTCGTCATCGCGTCCTTGAACTTCTGACGGTCTTCCGCCTTGTCGATCGCTTCGGGCGATGCGCCGATCAGTTCGACGTTGTACTTCTCCAGCACACCGTGGTGGAACAGGTCCAGCGCGCAATTGAGCGCGGTCTGTCCGCCCATGGTCGGCAGGATCGCGTCCGGGCGCTCCTTCGCGATGATGCGCTCGACCACTTCCCACGAAATCGGCTCGATGTAGGTCACGTC